>Ga0207687_10000025_pt1 | contig 175177 bp, 184 predicted proteins | sample KBSM54metaG_FD_184399 | JGI IMG/M metagenome (GOLD analysis project Ga0207687, IMG submission 184399) | Miscanthus rhizosphere microbial communities from Kellogg Biological Station, Michigan, USA - KBS M5-4 metaG (SPAdes) (version 2) | ecosystem: Host-associated > Plants > Roots > Rhizosphere... | reverse complement strand
GGCCGCCCAGGGTCATCGCCATCGTGTCGGTCAGCTCGGCGCGGGTGGTGAGGAACTTGTCCTCGGTCGGCAGGCTGATCGTGTAGCCGAGCGCCTGGCCGCGGCTGATGATCGAAATCTTGTGGACGGGGTCGGTGTTCTCGAGCAGCTGCCCGACGATCGCGTGGCCGACCTCGTGGTAGGCGGTGACGAGGCGCTCTTTCTCGCTCATCACCCGGGTCTTCTTCTCGGGGCCGGCGATCACCCGCATGATCCCCTCCTCGAGCTCATGCATGGTGATCTCGCGCTTGCCCGAGCGGGCGGTCAGCAGCGCCGCCTCGTTGATCAGGTTCGCGAGGTCGGCGCCGGTGAAGCCGGGGGTCTGGCCGGCGAGCGTGTCGAGGTCGATTTCGCGCCCCAGCGGCTTGCCGCGGGTGTGGACCTCGAGGATCTTCTTGCGGCCCTTGCGGTCGGGACGGTCGACGACGACCTGACGGTCGAAGCGGCCAGGCCGCAGCAGCGCCGGGTCGAGGATGTCGGGCCGGTTGGTGGCCGCGATCAAGATGATGTTGTCCTTCATTTCGAAGCCGTCCATCTCGACGAGTAGCTGGTTCAGCGTCTGCTCGCGCTCGTCGTGGCCGCCGCCCATGCCGGCGCCGCGGTGGCGGCCGACGGCGTCGATCTCGTCCATGAAGATGATGCAGGGGGAGTTCTGTTTCGCCTGCTCGAAGAGGTCGCGAACGCGGCTGGCGCCGACGCCGACGAACATCTCGACGAAGTCCGAGCCGGAGATCGAGAAGAAGGGGACGCCGGCCTCGCCGGCGACGGCGCGGGCCAGCAGGGTCTTACCGGTGCCGGGCGGTCCATACAGGAGGACGCCCTTGGGGATCCGGGCGCCGAGCGCCTGGAACTTCTTCGGGTTCTCGAGGAATTCCTTGATCTCCTCGAGCTCCTGCACCGCCTCGTCAACGCCGGCGACGTCGCGGAAGGTGATTTTCGGCGCATCAACCGACATCCGCTTGGCTTTCGATTTGCCGAAGTTCATCACCCGGCTGCCGCCGCCTTGCATCTGGTTCATCAGGAAGATCCAGAAGCCGAAGAAGAGGACGAAGGGCAGGACCAGGGTCAGCAGCGAGAGCAGTCCGGAGCTGCCGGAACCATGAACGTCGGTCTTGACTTCGGCCGTCTCAAGCTCGTTGAGGAGGCTCTGCTCGGTGTTCGGCGGGTAGCCAGTGGAGAAGCTTTCGCCGTTGGTGCGCTTGACGTCAAGCGTGTTGTCCTTCGTGTTGACGTCGACTTCTTCGATTTCGCTGCTGGCGATCAGGCCCGTTTTCGGCTTCACCAGTTCCTGGTAACCAGGGGCTTCCGAGCCGCCGCCATCGCTGATCACTTTCTGGGCGATGAACGCCAGGATCACGACCAGCAGGATCGGGAACGCTGCGCTTTTGAAGAAACGCCTCACGAGGAGAAATCAGCGTACCAGGGCGGAATTTCCGCTATTCGGCCAGGGCGGCGACGAAGTCCAGGTTGCGGTACTTCTGCGCGTGGTCGAGCCCGTAGCCGATCGCGAAGCGGTTGGGGATTTCGAAGCCGATGTAGGCGGGCGAGAGGTCGACCCGCAGGCGCTCGGGCTTGGTCAGCAGGGCGCAGGCTCGCAGCGAGGCCGGCTCGCGAGCGTTGAGGTTGCGCATCAGGTACTGCAGGGTGAGGCCGGAGTCGATGATGTCCTCGACGATCAGCACGTCGCGGTCCTTGATCGGCGCGTCGAGGTCCTTGAGGATGCGGACGACGCCCGAGGAGTCGGTCTGGGAGCCGTAGCTGGAGACAGCCATGAAGTCGATCTCGCAGGGGACGTCGATGTGGCGCATCAGGTCGGCGAGGAAGAGGACGGCGCCCTTCAGCACCCCGACCAGGATCAGCTCTTTGCCCGCGTAGTCGCGGCTGATCTCCGCCCCCAGCTCCGCGATGCGGTTCTGCAGCTCCTCTCGGGCGACAAGGGTCTCGCCGATCGCGGGGTCCGACACGCGCCGCAGTCTAGATATATGGGAGCTACGAAAGCTCAGCGCGCAGAATGCCGCCTTCAAGAATGGCCCGGACGCCGCCGCCTAGGTCGAGGGCCGAGCCGCCGCGGGTGAGGCCGGCGACCTGGTCGGCGAAGCGGGCGGCGCCGGCGACCGGGCGGCCGGCGGCGGTGTCGGCGAGGCGTTGGAGGACGAGGCGCCGCAGCGCCGGGTGCAGCTCGGCGAAGCGGGCGTGGCGGATCGTCCCCGGCTCGGCCCCCTCCCCTCCCGCCAGCTCGGCGTCGACCAGCGAGTCGAGCAGCTCCGCCTCCTCGCGCAGCAGCGCCGCCGTCCGCAGCACGTTCTCCTTCGCGGCCGGGTGGATCCGCTCCAGCTCCGGGATCAGCTCGCGACGCAGGAGGTTGCGCTTGTAGTCGGCCTCGTCGTTCGTGGCATCGTCGCGCCAGGCGAGGCCGCGCTCTTCGCAGTAGGCGGTGGTCTCGGCGCGACTGGTGCCGAGCAACGGCCGGGTGAGGCGGCCGTCGCGCGGGCGCATCCCCAGCAGCGCCCGCCGGCTCGGCGAGGAGGCGAGGCGGTAGAGGATAGTCTCGACCTGGTCGTCGGCGGTGTGGCCGGTGACGATCGTCGCCCCCGCAGGTTCGGCCAGACGTTCGGCCGCCGCGTAACGCACCTCACGCGCCCAGGCCTGGAGATTGCCGGGCCCCTCCGACCGCGAGGCCCGTTCGACCTCCAGCGCCACTCCCAGCTGCTCACACAACCGGAGGCAGTGCCGCTCGTCCTCGCCGGCCTCCTCCCGCAACCCGTAGTTGACGTGCAGGACCCGCACCGCCTGCGGCCCCCGCGCCTGCACCGCCAAGTCGAGCGCGCAAACCGAGTCCCGGCCGCCGGAGAGCAGCACCAGCAGCGGCCCGGGCCCGGCCAGCAGGCCGCCGGCCTCGACCCGTTCCAGCAGCTCCTCGGCGCTCATGCCGAGCGGACGACGAAGAGCTCGGTCGGCGTCGGGAAGCCCTTGAGGCTGACCCGGCCGATCCCCTCGAACCGGAGCCGGTCGCTGGCGGCGATCGCCCCGCAGACAGCGTCGGTAACCAGTACCTCGCCGGCCAGCGCCCGGTTGACGACGCGGTGGGCGAGGTTGACCTGGCCGCCGAAGTAGTCGCCGTCGCGGTAGACGGCGTCGCCGTAGTGGATCCCGACCCGCGGCTGCGGCCGCTGCTCGAAGCGGGCGAGGAAGTCGACTGCCCACTCGGTCAGCGACAGAGGATCTGGCGAGACAACCATCACCTCGTCGCCGATCGTCTTCACGATCGTCGCCTCCCGCGGCAGCGTCGCTTCGACCGAGGCGACGAAGTTCTCGACCACGTCGAGCGCCTCGATGTCACCCTCCTCCTCGGTGTAGCGGGTGAAGCCGGTGAGGTCGATGAAGCAGAGGCTGACGTGGACGTGGCCGAGCTCGATTTCGGCGGTGTCGACGGCGGTCGGGTCGGCCTCCATGTGGCCGACCACGTCCTGCTCGACGAAGTAGCGCAGGTAGCGCTGGTGCAGATAGTCGGTCAGCGGCGCCGCCAGCGGCAGGATGTCGGCCGCCAGCTCCCCCATCTCCTCGGCCATTTCCAGCTCGGGCACCGCGTCGCGGATCAGCGGTTCGTGCACGTAGAGGTGGAAGAGGCGGACCTCGGCGTCGGCGATCCGCCGCATCGACTGGGCGTAGACGCGGACCAGCTGCAGGAAGGCGACGAGCGGGAAGCCGGCGTCGAGCACGCGGGCGCAGTGCCGCAGCGCCTCCGCGTCTTCGGGGCCGACGTCGCGCCGCCGGTCGGCAGGGGTGCCGAGGATGACCAGGATCCGCTCGACCAGCTCCGGCTCCAGCCCGGTCTCCGCCGCCACCTCCTCGACGCTCAGCCGCCGCTCGTCGGGATCGCTGAAGAGCTCTTCGGTGAAGCCGAAGGCGAGCCGTCCCTCGCGCCCCGCCTCCTTCAAGTCCTCGAGCGAGTAGCCGCGCTCGCGCATCCGCGCCACCACCCGCGCCTGCGCCGCCGCCGCCGCGGTCCAGCGCCCCCGCCGAACCGGCACGATCTTCTCCGCCGCCCACCGTTTCAGCGTCGACGCCGGCACCCCCGACCGCCGCGCCGCCTCGCTGAGGGAGATTCGCTGCTCGGCCATCGGCACGAGGCTAGCCACTGGCCCAGCCGGTTATAGGGTCGCCATTGATGCCGGCACGCCTGCGCCCGACCGCCCCGATCGCCGCCGACGCGATCCTCGTCGGCGATCCGGGCCGGGCGCTGATGCTGGCCCAGGAGCTGCTGCGGCAGCCGAAGATGAGCAACCATGCGCGCGGGCTTTGGGGCTATTCGGGGCTGACTCCGGCGGGCAACGAGCTGACGATCCAAGCGACCGGAATGGGCGGGCCGAGCGCCGCCGTGGTGCTCGCCGATCTGGCCGAGCTCGGGGTGAGGCGGGTGATCCGGATCGGCACCTGCGCCGCCCTTGGCGATCTCGGCCTCGGCGAGCTGCTGATCGTCAGCGAGGCCCACACGCCCGGCGGCGCCCGCTCGCTACCGGACCCGGCGCTGGCCGCGGAGATCGCGGAGGCGCTGCCGGACGCATCCTGCGGGGTCGTCGTCAGCCTCGACTCGCTGCACCGGCCGGAGGCCGAGCGCCCCTCGATGGTCGCCGAGGGCGCCGACATGCAGACGGCGGGGCTGCTCAAGGCAGCGGCGAATCACGGAGTGGCCGCGGCGGCGGTTCTGATTGCCACTGAGCGCAGCGATTCGGGACAGCTGCGCGACGAGGACCTGGAGGCGGCTGCGAAGCGCGCCGGGCGGGCGGCCTCGGGTCTTCTCTCAACCTAAGGTTGAGCCTTAGCCTCGGCTTTGTTCGGCGTCTTTTTCTCCGCCTGCTTAGCGTCCTTCTCAGCCTTCTTCGAGTTCTCGCGCCGCATCGCGCCGAGCTCGCGGCTGAGGTCGTCGATCGCCTCCTCGACGTCCTCGAGCCGCTGCGAGAAGGATCGCAGCCGCCGCTCCAGCCGTTCTACGTCGGTCGCCGAGGGCAGATTGAGCGCCGTCATCGCCGCCTGCTGTGCCTCCAGCGCCTTCTCCCGCGCGCCCAGGGCGGCCGTCACCGCGTCGTGGAGGGTGGGGTTGTCGATCAGGGCCTGCGCCAGCTCCCCGAGCGCCTGCTCGGCCCTTGCCCGCAAGCCGTCCTGCTCGTATTCCTCGGTACTCAAGTCACAGCAGCTTAACGAGCGCATCCGGCTCGGCTGAAAATCTCCCGTCACAAATATGTTGCAGGCGTTGATTAAGGACTTGTTGGGAGCGGCTGGAGCCGTTGTGGACGTTAGGACTAGTGGGTAGCCTGCAACCGGTTGCTGCCCGGGGAGGGAAAACCAGCGCGGGCAGAGAGCGCAGATACGCCCTCGGTATGAGATCTAAAGTCGCATCCATCTTCGCCGCACTTGCCGGCTTCTTGGCGATCACCGCTGTGGCGGCCGCCTTGGCCGGAGCCGAGCCTGTCTCCGAAAGCAGCGCGGTGACGCCGACCACCACGGTCACCTCGCCGCTGCCGTCGCTTCAGGCCCCCGCCTGCGCCAACGGACTCGACGACGACAACGACGGGCTCGTCGACACCGAAGACCCCGACTGCGAATCGCCTGAAGACACCACCGAGGTTCCGCCGGCGGCTCCCACGACGACGCAGCAGGGCGAAGAAGTCGCGGCCCCGGCACCCACGTCAGCTCCCGAAGAAGCGGCGCCGAAGGGCGGCGTCAAGCACGGCAGCGAAATCGGCAGCCCCGAGACGACCGGCGGCGGCGCCCAGAAGGGAGCCACCCGCAACGACGAACTGGCGGCTCCGGGCAGCGGCGGCAACGGTGCCGTCACCGCGCCGGGGGCAAACGGCGGCGGGGATCAACCTCTACCTGAGGGTTCGGATGGGGGTGCGCAGTTCACCGAAGGTGGCGCCCCGACGACCGCCAACCCGACGACGACGATCGCCCCCTTCGGCCCGGCGCCGATCGGCGTCCCCAACTTCGTCATCGACTCCTTCGAAATCCCGCCCTTCCTGCTGCCGATCTACCAGGCCTGCGGGGCCGAATACGGGATCCCCTGGGAGGTGCTCGCCTCGATCAACAAAATCGAGACCGCCTTCGGCACCAACACCAACGTCTCCAGTGCCGGCGCCGTCGGCTGGATGCAGTTCCTGCCTTCCAGCTGGGAACAGTTCGGGCTCGACGCCAACGGCGACGGCAAGAAAGACCCCTATAACCCGGTCGATGCGATCTGCGCCGCCGCCCACTACCTGAAGCTGGCCGGCGGCGACAAAGATCTCTACCAGGCGATCTTCGCCTACAACCACGCCGACTGGTATGTGCAGGAGGTCCTCCTCTACGCCCGCGCCTACGGCCGCCTCCCCTCCGACCTGGTCGGCTCGCTGACCGGCCTCACCGAGGGCGCTCGCTTCCCGATCGCCGCCAACGCCCGCTACGCCGACGACATCGCTGCCCGCCAGGCGCTGCAGAGCGGTGGTGAAATCGGCAGCGCCGCCGAAGTCATCTCCTCCTCCCCCACTCCTCGCGGGATCAACATCTTCAGCAAGCAGGGAGCGCCGGTGGTCGCGGTCAACGACGGCGTCGTCCGCAAGCTCGGCCACTCCGCCAAGTTCGGCAACTTCGTCGTCCTCGAAGACACCTACGGCAACCGCTACACCTACGCCGAGCTCGGCGGCCTCGTCCGCGACCACCGCCTGGTGGTGATGCCAAGCGGCAAGGAGAAGCGGGTGCCGGTCGAAAGCCAGGACCTGCGCCCGCGGCTGCGCGCCTACCCCGGCCGCGGCCAGGGCGGCGGCGCGACCGACAAGCTGGAAGCGGCGCTGGCCGCCAGCGGCGAGGGCTCGATCCGGGTCGGCTCGAAGGTGATTGCCGGCACCGTGCTGGCTCGGGTCGCCGCCGCCGAGGAAGGCATCGACCCCCACATCAACTTCTCGATCCGCCCGGCCGGCAAGGGGGCGCCGCGGATCGACCCGAAGCCGATCCTCGACGGCTGGAAGCTGCTGGAGGCGACGGCGATCTATCGCGCCAACGGCAAGAGCCCGTTCTCGAACCTCAGCGGCGCCGGTGTCCTGCTGCTCTCGAAGGAGGCGCTGCAAAAGCGCGTCCTCGCCGACAAGGGTCTGGAAATCTACGAATGCGGGCGCGAAGACATCGCCGCCGGCAAGATCGACCGCCGCATCCTCGCCGCGCTCGAGTACCTGCGCACTAAGGGCTTCGAGCTGACGATCACCGCCCTGGAGTGCGGCCACAGCCTGCTCACCACCTCCGGCAACGTCTCAGAGCACAGCACCGGCGACGCGGTCGACATCGCCGTCATCGACGGCACCCCGGTGACCGGCCACCAGGGCCCGGGGACGATGACCGACGAACTGATCCGCGACGTCCTCCAGCTGCAGGGGACGATGCACCCGCACCAGGTGATCTCGCTCGAGGACCTGCCCGGCGAAACCAGCTTCGCGATGGCCGACCACTACGACCACGTCCACATCGGCTACCACCCGATCGAAGGCGGCCCCGAAGCCCAGTTCACGGCGCTGCTGAAACCGAACCAGTGGCAGCGCCTGATCAACCGCCTCGGCCAGATCGAAAACCCCGACGTGCCGGTCAGCCCCTCGAAATACGCGGTGCCCGACCAGACCAACGGCGGCCTCTCCGCCGGCGCCGGCGACTGAGCTCGCAGCGGCCGGCCTGAGCGGCGAGAATCGCCCCTTGGCCAAGTTCTTCGGATTCGTCCAGTTCGACTTCGCCGGGACGCTGCCGCTGACCGACGGGCGCTACCTCGCCGGATCCCCCGGCAGCGGTGGGGAGACCGTCCTCGTCCTGCAGCGGCTCGGCGCGCCGCCCCTCGGCGAGCGCCGGCGCCGGCGCAGCCGCCCCGCGCCAGCCGACCCGGAGCCGGCGCCGCTCGCCCTCACCCGGGCGACCGTGATCCGCGCCGCCGCCCCGTTCGAGGCCCAGGCCGAGGCCGCGCGCTGGCTCGACGAGGCCTGCGAGGCCGAGGAGACGGTGGAGGCGCTGGCGGCCGAAGCGGCGGCGACCCTCAACCGCGCCCTCCACGCCCAGGCGGTGGCGGCGGCTGACCCCTTTGGCCGACAGCTGAGGCCCGAGCAAGCCGAGCGCGTGCTGGTCGGGTGGGGCAGCGGCGAGGAGACCGCCGATGGCCGCTTCGCCGACGCCCGCCAGGTCGACCTCGCGCCCCGCGCCGGCTCGCGCCGTCGCCAGCGCGAAGAAGAGCTGCGCCCGCAGGAACGGCTGGCCGCGGTCCTCCGCGGCCGCGAGCAACTAGACGCCTGCGAGACCCTGCTCCTGCGCGCCCGCACCGACCTCGACGCCGGCCGCGAGCGCGAGGCGGCGCTGCAACTGCGGATCGGCCTCGAGGCGCTGCTCAGCGAGCTCGACGGCGCCGTCGACGATCCCGGCCACGAGCAGGACATGGCGACGCTGCGCGAGCATCAAGCGGCGAAGGGAGCCCCGACTGAGGAGACGCTCGCCATCTGCGAGCGCGTCCTCCGCCGCCGCCGCGTCCTCCAGGGCTAGAGCGCGAGTCGCTGCGCAACCACTTCGTCGACCAGAGACTCGGCGAGGTGATGTGCCTCGTCGAGGAGAACACCCTCGACCGAGGGGATGCCGATCACGGTCAGCCCCGCCGCCCGCGCCGCGGCAACCCCGGTTGGCGAGTCCTCGAGGGCGACGACGTCAGGTCCCGCTTCCACCCCCAGGCGCCGGCAGGCCTCGAGGTAGGGATCGGGCGCCGGCTTCGGGGCCGCGACTTCGTGGGCGCTGAGAATGACGTCGAAGAAGCCTTCGAAGCCGGCAAGCTCGATCGAGCGGCGGACGAAGCGCAGCGGCGAGTTGGAGACGAGGCCGATGGGGACTCTGCCCTGCAGGCGCTCGAGCAGCTCGCGGGCGCCGAGCATCGCCTCCACGCCGTGCTCGAGCTCGGCCACGACTAGCTCGTTCAGCTCCTCGATCAGCTCCGCCGCGCGCCCCGGCTCACCGAGCCGCCGCTCGAGGATGCCGCCGGCGATCGCGGCCGAGGTGCCGACCAGCTCCAGCTTGTCGGCCGGCGTGAACTCGGTGCCGCGAAGGTCGAAGAGATCCTGCTCGGCCCGCGTCCAGACCGACTCGGTGTCGAGCAGGAGGCCGTCGTTGTCGAAGACCACGGCGGCGGGCAAGGAGGGTGGCATGGGGGCGGGATCATTCCATCTCCCCGCCCCGAACCGCTAGCGTCGCGCCATGCCCTTCCACGTCGAGGTCACCTCCGCCCTCCGCCACGCCCGCGCCTTCAACCTCGGGGCCGAGGAGCTGCGGCAGTCGGTGCTGGAGCCCTGGCTCTCGCGGCGGCCGGTCGAGTTGGGCGACCGCAAATGGAATCCGGAAGAAAGCGAGCTGCGGGTGCTGGAGGGCCCGGAGCTGAGCAACCCGGAGCTCAACTTCGGCCAGGGATGGGCGAACGCGCAGCGCTCCGCCGAGGACGTCACCGCCCGCGTGCTCGGCGCCGCGCAGGAGAGCCGCGGCGCCGGCGCCGGCCCGACGGCGCTGGTAATCGAAACCGAGTCGGCGGTGCAGACCGTGGCCGAGCTCGCCGCGGCCCACGGCGCCCGGCCGGTCGAGCTGTCGAGCCTGAGCGAGCGGATCGACGGCCGCGACCCGGAGGTCGCAGCCGTGATCGTCGTCCTGCAGCGTCAGCGCTGAGCGCCCGCTCGGCCTAGACCGCGGAGGGCGTGCTGGCGCTGAAGTCGATCGAAACCCCGCGCGGAATCACCAGCACCGGGTAGCGGGCGTCCTCGACCGCGTAGTCGCTTTTCGCGCTCAAGACGACCCGGCCCGCCGGTGCCTCCGGCCGCGAGCCGACAACGAGGAGGTCGATCTTCCCCGAGCCGTAGTCGGCGCACTCCGCCCCGAGCGCCCCGGCGAGGCTGTCGGCGGTCGCCCGAGCGGCCGCGTCCCCCTCGTCGATCACGCCGACGGTGCTGACGGTGACGACCGGGCTGGCGTGGAAGTTGGCCGGCGCGACGGCGATCGCCGAAGGCCCGCCGAGGAGCAGTTTGTGGGCCGAGATCCCCGGCTTGACCAGCCCGGCAGCGGTCCGGTATTCGGAGCCGAAGACGATCACGTCGGCTTTCTCCTTCTCGGCCAGCTCGGTGAGGCCGACGCTGGTCGCTGGGTTCTGGACCACGTGCTGGGGCATCTCCGGCGTCCCGACCGAGGCCGCGCCGCGGGCCAGCAGCTCCTGGGCCTGCTGTTGCTCCAGCGATTCGCCGAACGAGTGACGGACGTAGGCAAGGGCGAGCTCGCCGCCGGCATTGGCCAAGAGACGGCCGAGGGCCAGCGCGTCCCGGTCCATGTCGGTGTCGTCGTAGGAAACGATGATCTTCAGTGACATTCGGGTTCCTCCGAAGGAAGTGGGTGATCCCAGGCTAGAGCGCCGAGAGCCAGAAGCGGAACCGCCCGAGGGAGAGAAAGGGCGGTTCCGCTCTGCACTCGTCCTCCCTGCCTAGGCGGTGCCTCCGGCAGGGGCCGGCCGCGCCGCGGGCTGGGCCGGCGGAACACCGTCCGGGTAGCCCAAGGACGGCACGTCCGACGGGTACACCTCGTGGCCGTGGACGGCGATGTCGCCGACCTCCATTTCCTCGTCGCTCATCCGCAGAGGCACGACAAGCCCGACCAGCTTCAGCAGGATGTAGGTGCCGATCGCCGAGAAGACGATCACCCACAGGGCGGTGTAGGCCTGGACGCCGAGCAGGTGCAGCCCGCCGCCGGAAATCAGGCCTTCGTGTTCGCCGGCCATCAGCTTGTTGGCGAAGATGCCGACGAGCAGGCCACCCGCCACCCCTGCGAACCCGTGCGTGTAGACGACCCCGAGGGTGTCGTCGACGTTGCGGAAGGGCCGCAGGCGGCTCAGGTAATTCAGCGCCAGGTAGACCAGCGCCGAGGCGATGACGCCGATGATGATCGCGCCCCAGCCGTTGACGAAGCCGGCGCCGGGGGTGATCGCGACGAGGCCGACGATCATGCCGTTGACGGAGCCGATCAGGCTCGGCTTGCGGCCGGTGGCGTAGTCGAGAGCGACCCAGACCAGGAAGGCGACCGCGGTGCAGAGGTTGGTGTTGAGCACCGAAGCGGAGGCGACTTCGCCGGCGCTGTACCAGTCACCGCCGTTGAACCCGTTCCAGCCCATCCAGAGGAGTCCGGCGCCGACGGCGACCATCGCCAGGTTGTTCGGCGCGTCGACCTCGCGGTCGCGCTGCAGGCGTGGACCGATGACGGCGGCAGCGACGAAGCCGGAGACGCCAGCCGCGAGGTGGATCACGTAACCGCCCGAGTAGTCGATCGCACCCTGCTGGGCGAAGAAGCCGCCGCCCCAGATCAGGAAGGCGTTGATCGTGTAGATCAAGAGCGTCCAGAGAGCGACGAACGGGATCCAGGCCTTGAAGTTGAAGCGCCCGAGAACCGAGCCCAGCATCAGGATCGGCGTGATCGCCGCGAAGACGATCTGGAAGTAGGCAAGCGTCGATTGCGGGAAGAGGAATTCTTCTTCCGCAAGCTCAGGTATGTGCGCCTGTTTCAGCAGTTCGTTGCTGTTCAGGATCGATCCGGGCTTACCGATGAAGTTCCCGAAGAAACCGCTGTCGCTGACCGCGTGGACCGGCTCGCCGAACCCCATCTTGAAGCCAACCAGCACCCAGAGGACCAACACGATCGCGAAGGCGACGAACGCCATCATCATCGAGTTCACCGACCAGCGTTTCTGCATCACGCCGCCGTAGAGCACGACCAGGCCGGGGATGCTCATCAACCCGACCAGCGTGGCGGCGGTCATCTGCCATGAGTTCGCGCCTTCGCTCAACCATTCCATTAAGAGGGACTCCCTTTCTCAGTAAGCACTTCTCGGACGCCGCTAACCCTGCCGCCGCGGAGGCCGCACCTCTACGTACGAGTGTCTAAAGATCGGCGGCGATCGTTCGCCCGATCGGCGATGGCGGCCTGCTTGGCGGCCTGATTGACTGCCGTCCATGCCACTGGAAGGTCATTACGAGCGGCAGACCACCCCGCTCTACAAACTGAATCCGCGCGAGATCAAGGCCGCTCTGGCCACCCTCGTGGTCACCGTCGTCGCCCTGCTGGGCGTCGTGATCGCGACCGCAGGCGACAGCGGCGCGCCGGTCGCACCGGGATGCTTCAGCGCCTCGGTCGCGGGCATCGTCGGCGCCCAGACCGTCAGCGCCTGCGGTGCCGAGGCGGAAGCCCGCTGCGCCCACGCGGCCCGCTTTGACGACCCCCGCTCGCGGACGATCGTCGCCGCCTGCGAAGAGCGGGGGATCCCGACCACGGGTAAGCCGGGCAGCGCCAAACCGTCGGACCCGATTCAGTGATCAGACCGTTGTCCCCGGATACCGGGGACAACGGTGCGTCTAACTGAGCGCGGCAAGTAGCGCAACGAGTTCCTCGTCGACCTCGCCATCGAGCTTCAGCTCGGCGTCGCGGTCGTACGGCGTCGCCCCCTTGGTAACGAGCGCGACGCTGCCACCGCGCTCGAGGGTCAACCCCGGCAGTCCGGCCACCGGGTGCACCGCCAGCGAAGAGCCGACGCAGAGCATCAGGTCGGCACCTTCGGCGAGCTCGGTCGCCCGCGTCATCGCCTCGACCGGCAGCATCTCGCCGAAGAGGACGACGTCCGGTTTGACGGCGCCGCCGCAGGCGCTGCAGATCGCGACGCCGCGCTCGTCGAAGAGGTCGTCGACCGCGTCGAGCCCGAAGGCGGCGCCGCACTCCAGGCAGGAGCTGGTCTCGATCGAGCCGTGGACCTCGATCACGTTCTCCGAGCCCGCCGCTCGATGCAGGCGGTCGATGTTCTGGGTGATTACGCCCTCGATCAGCCCCCGCCGCTCGAGCTCCGCCAGCGCCTCGTGGGCCCGGTTCGGCTCCTTATCCCCTAGTGCCTGGAAGCGCGGCCGGTAGTAGGACCAGAAGCGCTCCGGGTCGCCTTCGAAGACGCTGATGTGGGCGACCTCCATCGGGTCGACCTTCGCCCACAACCCCGTCTCCGGCGTGCGGAAGTCCGGGATCCCCGAAGGGACCGAAACCCCGGCGCCCGTGAGGACGACGGCGCGGCGCGATTGGCCGAGCAGCTCGGCCAATCGCGCCAGCTCGCGCGTCGTTACTTGCCGCTCCACTTCGGGGTGCGTTTGCCGAGGAAGGCGGAGATGCCCTCTTTGGCGTCCTCGCTGAAGAAGGCGGCGGCGAAGCCGGCCTTCTCGGCCTCGATGCCATCGTCGATGTCGCCCTGGTGGGAGACGGTCTTGATCTGCTCGACCGCGATCGGCGCCTGGGCGGCGAGCTTGCGGCCCCACATCAGCGCCGTCTCGAACAGCTCGTGGTCGGGGACGACGCGGTTGACGAGCCCGAGCTCGAGCGCCTCCTCGGAGAGGATCGCGTCGCCGACCAGGTTCAGCTCCAGCGCCTTGTTCGGCCCGACCAGTCGGGCCAGTCGTTGAGTGCCGCCGAAGCCGGGGATGATCCCCAGCTTCACCTCGGGCTGGCCGAAGACCGCGGCCTCGGCGCCGATCCGCACGTCGCAGGCCATCGCCAGCTCGCAGCCACCGCCGAAGGCGATCGAGTTGACCGCGGCGATCGTCACCACTCGGGCCTTGCCGAAGTCGCGGAAGAGCGCGTGGGCCCGGTTGATCAGCTCCGCACCGCTCGCCTGGTCAAAGGTCGTGAACGCCTTGACGTCGGCGCCGGCCGAGAAGACGATCGGCACCGAGGAGGCGATAACCATCGCCCCGATCCCGTTGTCCTCCTTGACCCGGTTCCAGACCTTCTCCAGGTCCTCGATCACCTGCGGCGAGAGCGAATTCATCGGCAGGTTCGCCAGCCAGGCGATCGCGACGTTGCCGCGCGTCTCCAACTTGACGGTGTCCGCCTGCTCGCCCTCGTCGGCCTGCGGGTAGGGGTAGAAGCCCTGGCCGGTGGAGAGGCCGAAACGGCGCTGAGCAACCAGCCGCTTCAAAGTCGTCGGCGGGGTGAAGCGGTCGCCGTACTTCTCCTCCAGCCGCTCAATCGTCTCCAGCGCCTGGTCGAGGCCGGTGACGTCGGCTTTCCAGAACGGCGGCAAGAGACCTTTGCGGGGGTCGAGCCCGGCCCCGGCCATCATGCCGAGGTCGATGTCGCGGACCGAGCAAATCCCCTCCTCGACCAGCAGGCAGGCCTCGATCAGGGCGCGCGAGGAGAACATCGCCACCAGCTCCTCGGCTTCGGGCTGATTGTCGCCGGGGACATTCTGCTCACCGTCCTTGAAGAAGCCCTCGCCGCCGGTCTTGACGCCGAGCTTGCCTTCGCCGACCAGCCCCTGCAGGCCCTTGTGGACGTAGAAGTGCTCGCCGTAGGACTCGTTCAGGTGTTCGGCGACGTGGAGGACGGTGTCGAGCCCGAGCAGGTCGGTGAGGAAGAACGGGCCCATCGGCGCCAGCTGGGCGCCGGCGATCGCCTCGTCGATCGCCTTCAGCGAGAGGCCGTGCTCCTCCTGGGCGCGCCAGATCTCTCCCATCGTCGCCATCAGGATCCGGTTGACGACGAAGCCGGGCACCTCGCCGCAAACGATCGGCTGCTTCTTGATCGCCTGGGCAAAGTTGTAGGCGGCGGTGGCGGTCTCCTGCGAAGAGTCCTCGCCGACGATCACCTCGACCAGCGGCATGATCGAAGCCGGGTAGAAGAAGTGGAAGCCGACGACCTTGTCGGGCCGCAGCGTCGCCTCGCCGATCTCGGTGATCGAGAGCGAGGAGGTGTTGGAGGAGAGGATCGCGTGGCCCGGGGTGACCGCGTCGAGGTCGCGGAAGACGGCCTGCTTGATCTCCATCTTCTCCGGCACTGCCTCGATCACGAAGTCGACGTCGCCGAACTCCTCGTAGGTGACGGTGCCGGTGATGTTCCCCATCACCTCGGCCAGCCGCGCGTCGGCCTGCTCCTGGGTCAGCTTCTCCTTCTTGACCAGGCGGGCGAGCTGGCCCTCGGTGACGCCGCGGGCTTTCTCGACGGCGGCGTCGACGAACTTCTGGTCGATGTCTTTGACGACGACCGGGATGTCGGCGGCGGCGATCGCCTGCGCGATCTCCCCACCCATGGTGCCGCCGCCAACGACGGCGGCCTTTGAGACGAACATGAAGAGGCTTCCTCCAACTTTTGGCTTGTAAGGCGGCGCGGGCCGCGGGAAACCGCAGGCTATAGAGATGCCTGCGGCTCCCGCTGATCGGCCCTAGAGGAAGACCTGCGGGTCCCCCACCTCCACCTCTTCGGCCGGCTCCCCTTCCTGCTCGGGCTTGAAGCGCTGGTAGGCGAAGGCGCCTGCCAGGAGCAAGAGGCCGAGGGCGACGAAGGAGAGCGCCCGAGCCAGCTCTTCCAGCTCGGAGAGGTCGTAGGTCCAGACCTTGACGATCGCCACCGCCAGCAGGGCGAGGCCGCCGAGGCGGGCTTTCGCCGAGTGCCGGACCATGCCCCAGACGACCGCGCCGAGGCCGGCCGCCGTCCAGAAGGCCGACATCCAGGACTGGCCGATCTCGCGGGCTTCGCCGCCGGCGTTGTCACCGATCACGTCGATGATTGCGACCGAGCCGAGGTAGACGAAGCCGAGGGCGCCGACGTAGCCGGTCACCATCGCGATGTCCGGCTCGACCTCCCGGCCCCAGTACCAGCAGGCGACCGCGGCACCCGCGCAGCAGGCGATCGCGACCACGGCCGCGCCGAGGACATCGACCCCGTTCGCGATCGCGTTCGGCGGCGCCTCGACGACCAGCATGTGAACGATCGCCAGGCCGAGAAAGCCGAGTGCTGCGATCAGCAGCCGTTCGGCGTCGGAAAGCATCGCCACCCGAGTGCGGTCGACGCGCGTCGCTAGGAAGGCGAGCGCAGCCGACGCGGCCGACCAGGCAGCCACCAGGCTGGGACCGTCGAGCACGTTCGCGCAGGCGAAGCTGGCGAGCCCGATGCCCCCGGCGACCAGCAGCGAGCCGATTTCACGGTGGATGCCGAAGCGGATCGCGATGCCGCCGAGCAGGAAATGAGCGGCGGCGAAGCCGAACAGCCAGACGTTGAAGGCGAGGTTCGAGCCGCCGTCGAGGACGATGCAGCCGGAGCCGACGATCAACACGCTGCTGCTGAGCAGCAGCAGCCACGATGAGAGCGGGAGCCGCTCCTCGCCCCGGCTCCGCAGCTCGTAGCCGAAGGCCGCGGCGGCGTAGAGGACCCAGAACCCGGCGAGCACCGCGAGGACGAGCAGCACGGGTTCGCTGGGAGAGGTGCCTCCATCGATGGAGATGAACCCGCTGTTGTAGAGCCAGGCGATCAGTTGCGGCGCGGAGACGGCGAAGGCGCCGAGCGCCAGCCAGTTCCAGCGCTGCCAGAGCAGCACCCCGACGCTGGCGGCAAGGGCCATCGCGACGAAGGCGATCGAGCCGCTGTCGATCTCGGTGCCGGTGAAGATCGGCGCCGCAAGCGCTCCCAGGATCCCGACGCTGGCGACCAGCATCGAGGACCAGCGCACGGCGATGAAAACGCCGACGACGCCGATCAAGGCCGCCGCCTCGAGCCCGATCACGGGAGAGATCAGGTCATAGGCCTGGGTTGCCATGACCGTGGTCGCGTATAAGCCCGGAATTGCGATAGCGACGGCGATCCGGGCCACCTCGAGTCCCTTGCGTTCGTGCAGCCACACCCCAAGGCCGAGCAGCAGCAGAGACCCGAAGGCCGCCATCAACACCCGGATCTCCTCCGTGAACCAGCTGCTGTCGACGGCGCTCCGCATCAGGAAGATGACGCCGAGCAGGGTGGCCAAACCGCCGATCCAGGCCAGCACCCGGCCGCCGAAGACGCGCTCGAACTCGATCCGGGAGATCGGGTTCCCCGGCGGCGGCGGGGCTTGGCGCGGCGATTGCTCTGAGCTGTGCCTGAAGGCGGGCGGTACGTATTCGTCATTCATGGTTGTCTCCTCTCGCTTATTGACCGACGGTCAACACCGTAGCAATCTTGTCAACCATCGGTCAATAAGCCGTTACACTCTCGTCAATGAGCGAGCCCTCCTACCGCCGGATGGACGTCGACGAGCGGCGCCAGCAGCTGCTCGAGCGCGGGGCCGAGCTCTTCACCAGCCGCCCCTACGACGAGCTCTCGATGAACAAGATCGCCAACGCGGTAGGGATCTCGAAGGCGCTGCTCTACCACTACTTCCCCAGCAAGCAGGCGTTTTTCGAGGAGACGCTGAGCGTCTGGGCCGAGGAACTGCGACGGCGAACCGCACCCGACCCCGACCTGCCGCCGATCGAGCAGCTGCAGGCGAGCCTGGAGGCGTTCTTGGCGATGGTCGAGGAGAACGCGGTCGCCTACCGCAACCTGATGGACAGCGCCACCGGCGTGACCGAGATCCGCGACCTGGTCGACCAGGTGCGACGGCAGACTGCCCAGCGGATCCTCGACGGCCTTTATCCCGAGGAGGCGCCGCCGAAAGCCCGGATCGCGGTCAACGGTTGGCTCTGGTTCATGGACGGGGCCTGCCTCAACTGGATCGAGCACCGCGATGCCAGCCGCGAGGAGCTGCGCGACCTCCTGCTCGGCGTCCTGATGGGGTCGCTGGTCGCCGCCGACGCCCTGCCGGACATTTCTCCGAGCGCCTGAAGCACCCCCTTCAACTCCCGGCCGCGGTTGTCGATAACCCTGAAGATGCGAAGGCAGGGAAAGCGCTTCACGGCCCTGGCCGCGCTGCTCGTCTGCGGCGCGATCGGCGCCGTCGCGCCCGCCGCGGCGGCGGTGCCGCAGGCGCGGCTGCTGCCCGACGGCCGCGCCCTCGCGCCGCCCTCCGCCCCGCCCGCGGTTAAGGCGATGATCGAAGCCGCGAACCGGATCCGCCACCGCCCCTACGTCTGGGGCGGCGGCCACCGCAGCTGGAACTCGCGCGGCTACGACTGCTCAGGATCGGTCTCCTACGTGATGCACGCCGCCGGCCTGCTCGAATCGCCGCTCGACTCGACCGGCTTCATGCGCTGGGAGGCGGGCGGCGGCGGTTCCTGGGTCCGCATCTACGCCAACAAGGAACACGTCTTCGCGGTGATCGCCGGCCTGCGCTGGGACACCTCCTACAGCGAAGACGGCGACCGCAGCGGCCCCGGCTGGTCGGAGTACCTCCGCCCCACCGGCGGCTTCCGCCTCCGTCACCCGCTCGGGATCTTCCGGGCCACCCCACTCGCCTGAGGACACCGCGGATAACCGCCTCGTCCCGAGGTTTGTACGGCGGTACAAAGGCGTCATTAAGGCGTCGCCATTAGGCTCTGTGCTGCTCTTTTCGAGAACTGAGAGTTTCGACAAAAACGCGCTGGGGCGACCCTGAGCGCGCGCCTATTGGGGGAGATCCAAGAACCGATGACTCGCATTCGCCAGCAAAACGTGACCGCAGCCCAGTGGAGCTCCAACGGAGGTGCTCTGGGCGCGCAGGACCTGACGCTCCCAGAGAACAACCCGTTCGGCCAGAACGTCTTCTCCGTTGCCGTCCAGAAGGAGCGGCTGCCGAAGGACGTCTTCGAGAAGCTGCAGACGACGCTGGACGGCGGCGAGGCCCTCGACCCCAGCCTTGCCGACGCCGTCGCCGAGGCGATGAAGGAGTGGGCACTGGAGAACGGCGCCACCCACTACACCCACATGTTCCAGCCGCTGACCGGCTCCACCGCCGAGAAGCACGACTCTTTCTTCGAGCCCGGGGGCGAAGGCAACGCGATCGCCGACTTCTCCGGCAAGGAGCTGATCCAGGGCGAGCCGGACGCCTCCTCCTTCCCCACCGGCGGCGTCCGCGCCACCTTCGAGGCCCGCGGCTACACCGCCTGGGACCCGACCAGCCCCGCCTTCATCCTCGAGAACCCGAACGGGGCGCTGCTCTGCATCCCGACCGCCTTCGCCTCCTGGACCGGCGAGGCGCTCGACGCGAAGATCCCGCTGCTGCGCTCGATGGACGCGCTCAGCCGCTCGGCGATCAAGGCTCTGCGGCTGCTCGGCGACGAGGAGAGCCGGCGCGTCTTCACCACCGTCGGCCCCGAGCAGGAGTACTTCCTGATCGACGAGCAGTACTTCTTCGAGCGGCCCGACCTGATCAGCACCGGCCGCACCCTGTTCGGCGCCAAGCCGCCGAAGGGCCACGAGCTCGATGACCACTACTTCGGCTCGATTCCCGAGCGGGTGCTCGCCTTCATGATGGAGTCGGAGCTGGAGATGCGGAAGCTCGGCATCCCGGTCAAGACCCGCCATAACGAGGTGGCGCCGGCCCAGTACGAGATCGCGCCAATCTTCGAGAACTCCAACGTCGGCTCCGACCACCAGCAGCTGCTGATGCAGACGCTGGAGAACGTCGCCCGCCGCTACGGCCTCGTCTGCCTCCTGCACGAGAAGCCGTTCGCCGGCGTTAACGGCTCCGGCAAGCACAACAACTGGTCGATGGGGACCGACACCGGCGCCAACCTGCTGAACCCGGGCGACACGCCGGCCGACAACATCCACTTCCTCTTCTTCTGCGCCGCGGTGATCCAGGCGGTGAACAAGCACCAGGGCCTGCTGCGGGCCTCGGTCGCCAACATCGGCCAGGACCACCGCCTCGGCGCCAACGAGGCGCCGCCGGCGATCATCTCGATCTTCCTCGGCGCCGAGCTGGAAAAAGTGTTCGAGGCGATCGCGACCGGCGAAGGGGATCCGAACACGCCTGCCTCGTTCCTCGACCTCGGGGCGACGGTGCTGCCGCCGCTGCCGATGGACGGCGGCGACCGCAACCGCACCTCGCCGTTCGCCTTCACCGGCAACAAATTCGAGTTCCGGGCGCTCGGCTCGAGCATGTCGCTCGGCTTCCCGAACACGGTCCTCAACACGATCGCCGCCGAGGCGATCGACGAGCTCGCCGGCAAGCTCGAAGCGAAGCTGCAAGGCGGCGAGCAGATGCCGGAGGCCGTAATCGAGATCGTCAAAGAGAGCTACCTGGCCAACAAGGAGGTCTGCTTCGGCGGCGACAACTACTCCGAGGAGTGGCACCAGGAGGCCGAGCGGCGAGGACTGAAGAACCTGCGCACGACCCCCGACGCGCTGCCGGAGGTGCTTGCCGACAGCACCATCGCCGCCTTCGAGAACTACGACGTCCTCTCGAAGGGGGAGCTGGAGTCCCGCTACGAGGTCTGGGTCGAGCAGTACTGGCTGCGGGCCAACATCGAGGCGGAGACCACCTTCTCGATGGCGAAGACGATGATCCTGCCGGCGGCGCTACGCCACCTGGCGCTGATCGGCGAGGCGGGTGTCTCCTCCCTGGAGGGCGAAGTCCGCGGTCTGGTCGACGAGCTGGTCGCCGGCCTCGGCGAGCTGGAAGCGGCGAACGCCGATCCGGGCCTCGAGGGCCTGGAGATGGCGGTCCACGCCCGCGACAAGCAGCTGGCGGCGATGGACAGTGTCCGCGACGCGGCCGACAAGCTCGAGCGCGTGGTCGCCGACGACCTCTGGCCGCTGCCGAAGTACGAGGAGATGCTTTTCATCAAGTAGACGCCTAGGGGGCGTCCTCGCCGTCGTCCTTGACGGCGCGCCAGATCACGTAGCCGAGCAGAGCGAGGCCGATGATCGGGATCAGGCCGCCGAGGACGCCCCACCAGGTCTCAGCTGCGGCGAAGAGGAACATCGGGCGCCATCATGACGCCCGTTTCTTAACCCGCATCTTCAGCCCGTCGACGGGCGAGAGGGTCGGCATCTGGCGGATCGTCACCGTGCGGCCGGGGAGCGCCTCCATCCGCAGGCGCTGCAGCAGCATCGTCGCCACCAGCTTCACCTCGGTCTGCCCGAAGCGCTTGCCGATGCAAATGCGAGAGCCGCCGCCAAAGGGGACGTAGGCGCCGCGGGGCAGGGCCGCCTTGCGCTCGCGGGTGAAGCGCTCGGGGATGAAGGCCTCGGGCTCGGGGAAGACCTCGGGCAGGCGGTGGCTGGCCCAGGAGCAGTAGTTGACGTAGGCGTCACGGGGAACGGTGTAGCCGCCGAACTCGTACTCACGGATCGCCCGCCGGGGACCGATCCAGGCCGGTGGGTAGAGCCGCAGGACCTCGTCGAGGACCATCTCGAGGTAGGGCATCTCCTTTTCCAGCTGAGCCGCGGTCGGGTTGGCGCCGCCGAGCACCTTGTCCTGCTCCTCCTGCAGTCGCCGCACCACATCCGGGTGGCGGGCCAGCTCGTGCAGCATGAAGGTGAGGGTCGAGGTCGAGGTGTCGTGGCCGGCGAACATCAGCGTCATCACCTGATCGCGGATCTCACGGTCGCTGAACTCCTCGCCGTCGGCGCCGCGGGCGCGCACGAGGAGGCTGAGGATGTCGCGGCGGCCGGAGTCGGGCTTGGCGCGGCGGCGGGCGATCTCGCCGAAGACGATCTCGTCGAGGACGGCCCGGGAGCCCACGAGCCGGCGCCACGGCGAACCCGGTCCCCGCACCAGCCGCAGGTGGAAGTCGATGCCGTAATAGCCGAGGGCGCGCTCGAAGTGCTCGGCCGCGGCGGCGCCCTTGCCGGCCTCAACGGGGTCGAGACCCAGCAGCGCCCGCATCGCGATCCGCATCGCCAGCGAGCGCATCCACTCGTAGACGTCGACCACCTCGCCGACCGGCAGCGCCGAGATCGCCGCGCCGGCCTCGATCGTCATCGCCTCGGTCATCGCTTCGATCTGCTCGCGGTGGAAGGCGGGCATCATGATCGCCCGGGCGCGGTCGTGGTAGTCCTCGTCGACGGTAAGCAGGCCGTCGCCGAGCAGCGGGATCAAGTCGCCGAAGCTCGACTCGCGCCAGTGGAAGTTCTCGGGGTGACCGACGGTGACGAAGTGGTTGGCCTCCGGCCCGAGCATGAAGACGACCCGCGAATGCAGCAGCCGCAGGCTGAAGATCGGCCCGAACTCTTCGTAGGCGCCGAGCAGCAGCGGCAGCGGGTCATGGGCGATCTGGTGCGTGCGCGCCCAGCTGAAATCCGTGTAGCCGGGCGGAAACTTCCCCCGCTCCCGCCACTCCTCCCACAGATCTCCGACGACCCGGCGAACCGGATTCCCCGACATCTCCGGCGGCCGCGCGACCGGCGCGGTGGTGTCGACCGTGGCCATCGCTGCATCGTAACTGGCTGGACAGCCAGTTTTCGGGTTCAGGCGTTCGCGGCGGCGAGCTGGCCGCAGGCGGCGTCGATGTCACGGCCGCGCGTCAGGCGGACGGTGGCGGTGATCCGATGCTCGGCGAGGATCGCGCGGAACGCCTCGATCCGCTCCGGCGAGGAACCGTCGTAGCTGCCGGTCGGGTTGTAGGGGATGAGGTTGACCTTGTAGGCGCGCGGATCCAGCAGCGCGGCGAGTTCGCGAGCGTGCCCGGGGTGGTCGTTAACGCCGTCGAGCATCACGTACTCGACGAAGACCTTGCGGCGGCGGGCGGCGCGGTAGCGGTCGCAGGCGGCAAGCACCTCGGCGATCGGGTAACGCTCGTTGACCGGCATGATCTGGGAGCGCAGGCCGTCGTTCGGCGCGTGCAGGGAGAGGGCGAGGCTGATCGGCATCTCGCACTCGGCGATGCGGTCGATTCCCGGCACCCAGCCGACGGTGGAGATCGCGGTGCGGCGGTGGGTGACGCCGAGGCCTGGCAGCAGCTCGCAGGCGGCGAGGACGTTCTCGATGTTCATCGTCGGCTCCCCCATCCCCATGAAGACGACGTGGTCGATCTGCTCCATGCGGCGAAAGTGGAGCGCCTGGTCGAGAATCTCGTCGACGCTTAGGTTGCGACCGAACTTCATCTGCCCGGTGGCGCAGAAGGTGCAAGTGAGGGGACAGCCCGACTGCGAGGAGAGGCAAACCGAGCGCCGGCCGTCGCGATAGCGCATCAGCACAGCCTCGATCGGCCGGCCGTCGGCGGTGTGGAAGAGGGTCTTGACGGTGCCGTCGTCGGACTTCGCCTCGGCGGCGACGGTCAGAGTTGACAGCGGCACCTCCGCCTCCAGGCGCATCCGCAGCGCCCCCGGCAGGTTCGTCATCTCCTCGTAGGAGCGCGCCCCGCGCGCGACCCACTCCCACACCTGCTTGGCGCGGTAGGAAGGCTCGCCGGCCTCGGCCAGCGTCGATGCGAGCAGCTCGCGGTCCATGTGGCGAGTGTAGGGAGGCCCTACATGTCGAGCGCGTCGGCGAGCAGGTCGACCTGCTGCGGATCGCTCGCGCTCGGGAAGAGGAAGAGCTCCTGGCAACCGACCGACTCGAAGGCGGAGATGTACTGCTTCACCGTCTCCGCGTCCTTGGCGGCGGAGTTGGCGATGTAGCCGGCGGTCTCCTCGCCGAGCCAGGCGTAGTAATCGGTGAGGTAGGCCTGCGCGTCGGCTTCGGCGTTGTCGCCAAGCGAGTAATAGGCGAGGGCGGCGTTCTGGGGCTGCTCGCTGCGGCCGGACGACGACCAGGCCGCCTCGAACCCCTCCCGCCACTCGGCAAACTGTTCCGGTGGCGCGCCGGCGCCGATCCAGCCGTCGCCGAAGCGGGCGGCCCGCTTGTACGAGGCCTCGACCGAGCCGCCGACCAAGACCCGCGGCCGAGTCCCGTGATCCGGGCCGATCTCGTCGCCCTCCCAGACCTCCTGCATCCGTTCGAGCATCGCGTCGAGTTCCTTGCCTCTGCTGCCCATCTCGACGCCGGTGACCTCGTAGTCGTCCTCGCGGCCCCCGAGCCCGATCCCCAGCGTCATCCTCCCGTCGGAGAGCTTGTGGATGCTGGCGACCTGCTTGGCCAGCGCCACCGGGTTGCGCCGCAGCGGCCCCAGCAGGACGGTCGTCGCCAGGCCGATCCGCTCGGTCACCGCTGCCGCAGCGGCCAGCGCGACCAGCGGCTCGAGGTTGGGATAGGCGACCCGGTCGATCGTGCCGAGGCTGGAGAAGCCGCGCGCCTCCGCCCGCCGCGCCCACTCCGTCAACTGCTCGCCAGTGGTGCCGGGGACGGCGTTGGGGAGACCGATCGCGACCTTCATCTGGAGACTCCTTCCGACGGGATCTGGGGGTTCGGCAACCCTAGCTACCCGCTTCTATCGGCTTTCCTCTTGGTGACGCGACGCACAGACGGCGATCCGAGCAAGGCACGAGATTCGTCTAAGCCGGCGCGGAGGTGCCCGGCGCCTACCAGAGGAGGAGCAGATGAGCGACTACACGGTGAAGAAGATCGACGAGATGGAGGCGGTGTACCTCGGTGCGTTCAAACGAGCGCGGGCTGAGCTCGGGGTCGAATCGTTCGGGCTTCAGGTGATCGACATGCCGCCGAATTTCGACGGCTACCCCGAGCACGACCACGCCGAGGACGGCCAGGAGGAGGTCTTCTTCGCCCTGCGCGGGGGTGGCGAGATCGAGATCGAGGGCGACCGCTTTCCGCTCGACCCCGAGCACATGGTCCGCGTCGCTTCGGGCACCAAGCGCAAGGTCTGGCCCGGCGCCGACGGCATCCGGCTGGTGATCATCGGCGGGATTCCCGGCCGCCTCTACGAGGCTCCGGCGATCAGCCACCTCGGCGAACCGGACCCGATGAAGAGCTAGCGACGGGCGCGGATAGGCTGAGGAGGTCTTGCGCCGAATCTCGTCCCTCCTCGCACTGATTGCTCTGGGCGCCCTGGTGCTGCCGACCACGGCCGCGGCGGGCGCCCGCAGCGATCACGGCGACACGATCGTCGTCATCCGCGGCGACGTCACCGTCCCGCGCGGGGAAACCGTCGACGGGGTCGTCGTCTTCAGCGGCGACGCGCGGATCGCCGGGCGCTCCGACGGCGACGTCGTCGTCCTCGCCGGCGACGCCCTGGTCAGCGGCCGGATCGACGGCGATTTGGTGATGGCGAGCGGGCAGGCGCGCCTGCTGCCCAGCGCCTACGTCAGCGGCGACGTCAACTACGGCGACGAGCGGCCGATCGTCGCCGGCCAGGCGATCGTCCGCGGCGAAGTCACGGGGAAGGACTGGGGAGACTCGGTCGACTTCCTCCCCTTTGCCCTCGGCATCGGCTTCTGGGTGCTGATGAGCGGCTCGGCGCTGCTGCTCGGCTGCCTGCTGCTGCTGATCGCCCCACGCGCCGCCGACGCGATCTACGAGCGGTCGCGGGAACGGGTCGGCCCGCTGATCGCAATCGGGATCGCAGTGACGATCTGCCTGCCGGTCGCGGCGGTGATCGCCTCGATCACCATCGTCGGCATCCCGCTCGCCTTCGCCATCCTGCTCGCCCTCTTGCCGCTGGCCGCGGTTGCCTACGTGACCGCGGCCTGGGCGCTGGGGCGGCGACTCGTCAAAGAGCCGAGGAACCGCTTTCTCTCCTTCCTCGCCGGCCTCGTGATCCTCAGCCTACTGGCGCTGCTGCCGATCTTCGGCGGCTTCGTCAGCCTCGCCGCGATGGTCTTCGGATTCGGCCTGATCGGGGCGGCTATCGGGGCTGCTCGGGAGCCTCGCCGGCCGTCCCCGGCCCCGGCTCAAAGCCCGGGCAGCTGAGCACCGGCAGCCGCGGGTAGCGCGGAAAGGCCGGTTCGGTGCGGGAGCGTCGGCAGAGCGAGAAGACCGAGCCGCGGGTGTTGGGGACCAGCTGCTGGTGGCGGCAGCGGTCGCAGAGGCCGGCTTCGGGTCGGGGCGGCATCGCCCGAAACTAGATCATCGTTCCCCGCAGGCGCCGCAAACTCCGCCACCTGGCTGGGTGTCCCGCCTCGCGGAGGCCTAGCCTTGAAGCGTGACGCGAGCAGCGACCCTCTTCGACGCCGACGCGGCGTCCTACACCGGCACGATCGAGGTGCTGGGCGTGATCTACCGAGCCGACGACGACGGCTACGCGGTGCTCGAGGTACAGGAGGTCGAGTCCGGCGAGGGCTTCGCGCTGGTCGGGCCGGTCGCCCACCTCGATCCCGGCAGCCGGGCCGAAGTCAGCGGCGAGTGGCAGACCCACAACCGCTACGGCCGCCAACTGCGGGCGCAGGGGGCGCTGCCGCTCGACCCGGCCGACCGCGACGGCCAGGTCGCCTACCTCAGCTCGCTGCGCCACATCGGCCTCAAACGGGCCGAGAAGCTCTGCGATGAGTACGGCGAGGAGGTCCTGCAGAAGATCGCCGCCAACCCGGAAAGCGTCTTCGGTTCGCTACGCGGGGTCAGCGACGATCAGGCGGCCGCCGCCGCCCAGTCCTGGTACGCGAGCCGGGCGATCCGCGACCTCCACGTGCAGCTGGCGCCGCACGGGCTCGCCCACCTTGCGGCGCCGATCCACGCCCGCTACGGCGAGAACTCGATGGCGATCCTGCACGAGGACCCGTATCGGCTGACCGAGGTCCCGGGGGTCGGCTTCGCCCGCGCCGACAAGATCGCCCTCGCCGCCGACGTGCCCCCGGAGTCGAGCCGGCGGGCTCAGGCCGCCGCCCTCTATGCGCTGATCGAGGCCGAGGGTCAGGGCAACAGCTACCTACCGCTGGATGAGCTGGTGCGGCGCACCGCCCGCTTGATCGGTGTTGCCCCCGACCCCGACGTGCTGGCGCAGGCGCCGGGGTTAGTTGCCGACGAAGGCCGCATCTACCGCGAGCCGACCCTGGCAAGCGAGCAGGCGGTTGCCGCCACCCTCGCCGCCCGCGCCGCCGCTCCTCCCCACCTCGACCACGATCCCGGCGAAGAACCGCCGGAGAAACTGACCGACGAGCAGTGGGCGGCGGTGCGGGCGACCTTCGACGCCCGGATCTCGGTCCTCACCGGCGGCCCCGGCGTCGGCAAGACCGAAACGACCCGGGCGATCGTCGCCGAGGCCGAGGCCGCCAACGCGACCATCGCCCTCTGCGCCCCGACCGGCCGGGCGGCCCGGCGACTGGAGGAGACGACCGGCCACGAGGCGAAGACGATCCACCGGCTGCTCGAGTGGATGCCGGGACGGGAACCGGCGTACCGGCCCGGGCGTCCCCTCCCGGTTGACCTGGTGATCGTCGACGAGTCTTCGATGCTGAACCTGCGCCTCGCCGAGGTCCTGCTCGGCGGCCTGGCGGAGACCACCCACCTCGTCTTCGTCGGCGACGCCGACCAGCTGCCGCCGATCGGGGCCGGCAAGCCGTTCGAGGACCTGATCGCCTCCGGCGCGGTGCCGGTCGTGCGGCTGACGCAGATCTTCCGCCAGGCGGCGCGCTCGATGATCACCACCGCCGCCCACGAGATCAACCAGGGGCGACCGCCCCATCTCGAGCCTGGCCCGGAGCAGGACCACGACTTTTTCTTCGTCGAGCGAGGGACGCCGGAGCGGGCGCTGGAGACGGTGGTCGAGGTGGTGGCCGAGCGGGCGCCGGGCAGATTCGGTGTCGACCCGATCCGCGAGGTCCAGGTGCTGGCGCCGATGTACCGGGGGGCGGTCGGGATTGACGCCCTCAACGAGCGCCTGCAGGCGGAGCTCAATCCCGACGGCCGCGCCGCCCTCAACGACCGCTTCCGCATCGGCGACCGCTTGATTCAGACCCGCAACTCGCACGAGCTGGGGCTGATGAACGGCTCGATCGTCTTCCTCCGCGAAGACGACCCGAACGAGGAAGAGATCGCCGTCGACACCGACGACGGCGGCAGCCTTGTCATCCCCTACGGCGAGACCGCGACGCTGCGCCTCGCCTACGCGATCTCCGTCCACAAGGCGCAGGGCTGTGAGGTGCCGGTGGTCGTCGCCGTCTGCCACCGCTCGCACTCGCGGATGCTCAACCGCCCCCTCCTCTACACCGCGATCACCCGCGCCCGCAGCAGCTGCGTCCTCGTCGGCGACCAGGCGGTCCTCGCCTCAGCCGTCCGCCGCGATGACAGCGGCGGCCGCCATTCCGGGTTGGCGGAGCGGCTTCGCGCCTAAGAGGGGTTGGCGCTATGCCCGGGCGGGCATTTCGCCTCTTCGACATCCCATTCGTCGGCCAGCCCGATCTGCTTGGAGCCTCCGGTCACCATGTGAAGCTGGACTTCGCTCGGCTCCAGACAGCGGGGGATGTAGACGCTGAAAAAGCCGAACGGCTCCTTGGCCCCGATCGCGTGCATGAGCTTGCCGTGCACCGTCGCCAGCATCACGCCTTCGAACACCTGCTTGCCGCCGATGCTGGCCCAGACTCCGGAGACCCTGGCGGGAACGGGGCCCACCAAGGTGGTGTAGTTCGCGCCGTGCTGGAAATAGTGCACGCAGCCGGGCCGTGAGCACAAGTGCGTCCATTTGGACCCCCGGGGCTCGCATTGCGCACCGAACACTTCCTCGAGCGGGGCGCTGTAGAAAGCGACGCAGGATCCTCCCCGCTTTGTCGGGTAGCCGACGATCGATGAGCCGAGATCGACCTTGTCGGGCTCGCAGGTGAGGGCGATCGCGGGTCGCGGCCCCCTCGTCCAGATGACCGGGACATCGGGAACGTGGGGAGCAACGCGCCCGCCGAAGCGACAGGGAGCCGGGGGGCGCGCCTTCGCCGCGGTCACGTCTTCGCCGCTCGAGCCACCGCAGCCGACGAGCGCGGCGCCCACTGCCGCGAGCAGGATCCAACTCAGCAGAAGCCCCTTCCGCCACCACATATCGGCCCATGAGTTCTCCTGAGCACTCATCGTACGTTTTCTATTCTGCCAGTAACTAGCCTGGAAGGGTGGAGAAGAACCGCCTGCCGCTGACGGAGATCGCGATCACGCTGGTGGGGATCGGGCTCCTGGCGGCGCTCGCCTTCGCGATCGACCCGCTCCACGAAGCCGTCAAGGCGGCCTTGGAAGGCGACAACGCCGAGGTCCGCAACCAGATTGATCGGCTCGGAGCGGCCGGCCCGTTGCTGATCCTCGCCCTCACCCTCCTGCACGCCGTCGTCTTCTACCCGGCCGAGATCGTCGACGCGGCGGCAGGGTTCGCCTACGGCTTCTTCCCCGCCCTGCTGCTGATGACGGTCGGCTGGGTCCTTTCGGGGCTGATCTGCTGGGCGGTCGGCCACCGGGTGGCGCGGCCGTTGCTCGACCGCTGGTTCGGCGCTGAGCGCTTCGAGCGGGCCGAGCGGGCGATCGAGCGCGGCGGGCCGGCGCTGCTGCTGGCGATGCGCCTGATCCCGATCCTCCCCTTCAGCATCGTCTCCTACGCGGCCGGCGCCGCCCGCGTCCCGGCGTGGCGCTTCATCTGGACCACCGCAGTCGGTTACCTGCCGATCACCGCGATCGCCGTCTACTTCGGCACCAGGCTCGAGGGCCTCTCGGTCACCGATCCCCTGGTCTTCGGCAGTGCCCTGGCGCTGCTGGCCCTGCTCGGCGTCGGGCACTGGGCGGCCCGCCGGACCAGCGCTAACTCCGCACGATCCGGAACCGAAAAGCTGCCGGCGTCGGATCGGTAAGACCGCTGACGCTGCGGGCCTTGACCTTCAGCACGTGAGCTCCCGCCGCGAGCCGGCGGACGAACCGGGCCTGGCAGGCGCGGAAGGCGGCGCGATCGACCTTGCAGAGGAAGGTCGCCCCACGCTGGTCGGAGCCAAAGCGGAAGACGACCCGAGCGCGGACTGAGCGCGTCCGCACCAGCTTCGGTGGGTGCCTGAGGATCCCCGTCTCGGGAGCCTTCGCCGCGGGCTGGGGCGCCGGAGTGGGGACCGGAGCAGGGCTGGGAACCACCGCTCCCCCAGCCGGCGTTTCCGTTTGAGTTGGAGCGCCGGTAGCAACTTTTTCCAGCGGCGAGACGACTTCGCTAGGCCCGTCGCCCCCTTCGATCGGGCCGGGCAGGCCGCCGATCGCCCCGAAGGCGTCGACGAGGCCGGCGCCGGCTGCGTTCGGGCCGTAGACACCCACGGGCGCTGCCGATCCGGTCAGCGCGTCGCGTACCTGCTGCTCGGGCAACGTCGGTTTCGCTTGCCGCACCAGCGCCGCCACCGCGGCAGCGTGCGGCGCCGCGGCTGAGGTTCCGCAGAAACGCCAGGTCCCGCCGCTGAGGAAGGCGAAGAAGGTGGTGGCGCCGCAGTCGGTTGCGGCGAGGTCGGGCTTGGCCACTTCTTCGGGCAAGCCCAGAGGGAGCGCCGGGGTGGTCCCGTCGACCGGACCGAAGTAGTGGGTAACCGGGCCGCGCGAGGAATATCTCTCGACTTTGGCGCTGTTGCTGAACGGCACCGCCGCCACCGAGACCGCGCTGGCGGCCCCGGCATGACCGAAGATCGCCGGTCCGACGACGTCTTCCCCTTCGGAGACCGGGTACTCGGTGGCGCTGACGCCGCCGCCGTTCTCCATCAGGATGAACTTGAGCCGGGGAGCGAGGCCGGAGAAGCGGTTGATCGCCAGCTGCACCGTTTGCGAGGTTTTCGCTTCGTTCGTCCACTGCACGATCTCGACCGGGCGCTGCGTCCCTTTCAAGCCGGTGTTCTGCTCCTCCGAACCGGTGAGTACTTCTTTGCCGGAGGGGGAAAGGAGGACGGCGTCGAGGTCGGTGAGGACGCCTTCCCAGGGTTCCGCCCACTGCAGGTCGACGCTCAGCGTTTCGCCTGGTTCGACCGTAATCCCGAAAGTCCGGTCGGTTTCCGAGCCGGGATCGAAGTCCATGCAGTGTTTGCCGTTGAAGCCGGACAGCGCCGCCACCGCCGCCGGACAGGCACCCGAATCGCGGAATTCCGGCGCTTCCCAGGAGGCGATTTCGTGGCCGCTGCCGTCGAAGAGGTTGTCGTTGCCGGCCGCAGTCAGGTAGGTGACGCCTTCGGAGGTGACCTGGTCGATCGCCGCCGCCACCGGCCCGTCCTGGAAGAACGGCTCTTCGAACCAGGCGACGTCGTCGACGATCACATCCGCGCCGGCGCCGCCTTCGGAGACCGGCCGGGCGAGGCGTTCGATGTTCTCGGCGAACGATTCTTCGCTTTCGAAGGCGGTGGCGAAGGCGAGCTTCGCGTGCGGGGCGAGGTCGTGGACGATCTGCAGCATCGCCCGACCCTCGTCGCCCGCTTCCTCGCCCGCGGCGGGCGAGAGGTCCTGGAGCACGTCGACCGGGAGCTGTTGTTCGGAGCAGCTGCTGGCGAGGCCCGGGAGGTCGTTCGTAGCGACGTCGGTCCGGGCGTCGGTGACTACCGCTTCGGTGGCGGCGTCATAGGAGTCCGAGAGAACGCCGACGGTAATGCCCTTGCCGCGGAGGTCGAAGGCTTCGCGCGCTTCGCCGACACGAAGCTGGCCGAGACCCTCGGAGATCGCCGCGCCCCCTTCGCAGGGTCCTCCTCCGGCGCTGTAGAGGATGGGCCGCCGGGCCGGCCATGCGGACCTGACGCCCGGCACCGCGGCAACGGCGTCAAGGTCGGCGGGCGCCACCGCCAGCGTTGCCGTCTGCTGCTCGTGACTGGCGCCGAGGACGCGGGCGCCGGCTTCCCGCAGCTGCGGCAGCGCCGCGAGGGCCCCACCGGCAAAGCGAACGGCGATCTGCACGCGCCCGCTGTCTCGGATCAGGCCGCCGGGCCCGTCGGACGCCACACCCAGCAGCTCGTCCTGAGCCGCAGGCGGCTGCTCGGCGACGCCCGGCTTGGCGAGCTGCGCCAGCAGCGGCGAGAGCGCCCCGCGACTCTTCGCGACAGGCGGAGTCGCGCCGGCGCCTGCGGGCATGGCGGCGGCGAAGGCGACCGCGAGCACGAGCGGCCGCAGTCCAAAGCGGTTGAGGCGCAACCCCTGGGCCATCGTCTCCATTGTTATCGGTAGCCGCCCTGTCTCACCTGAGAGCGCGGCTACCACTGACTCAACGCCGATTGATCCTGCTACGGTCCTTTCCGTTAGGGCCGGTAAATACCGGCGAAAGTCGTGCGTAGCGCTCGCAGTCGTTGCTTTTGCATCCTCCGCGTTCGCAGCACATGAAGTGGAGGCAATGCATGCCCACTGGAACTGTCAAGTGGTTCAGCGACGACAAGGGCTACGGGTTCATCACTCCCGATGACGGCTCGAAGGACGTCTTCGTTCATCACAGCGCCATCCTTGGTGAGGGCTTCCGCTCTCTGACCGAGGGCGCCAAAGTGAGCTACGAGTCCGAAGAAGGCCCGAAAGGCCCCGCCGCCGCGAGCGTTCAGCAGCAGTAGTCGCTAAACGCTTCCAGCAGTGCGAAGCCCGCCTCTTTAGGCGGGCTTCGTCTTGCATGGAGCCCCCGTTCCCTACCCTCACTCGTTCATGAGCACTGCCAGAGAAGACCTCCGCAACATCGCGATCATCGCCCACGTCGACCACGGGAAGACGACCCTGGTCGACGCGATGCTGTGGCAGACCGGCACCTTCCGCAAAGGTCAGGACGTCGCCGAGCGGGTGATGGACTCGATGGACCTCGAGAAGGAGAAGGGGATCACGATCCTCGCCAAGAACACCGCCGTCACCCGCGACGGGGTCAAGTTCAACATCGTCGACACCCCGGGGCACGCCGATTTCGGCGGCGAGGTCGAGCGGGCGCTGACGATGGTCGACGGGGCGCTGCTGCTGGTCGATGCCTCCGAGGGCCCGCTCCCCCAGACCCGCTTCGTCCTGCGCAAGGCGCTGGAGAGCCGTCTGCCGATCATCCTCGTCGTCAACAAGGTCGACCGGCCCGACGCGCGGATCGACGAGGTCGTCGACGAGGTCTACGAGCTCTTCATGGACCTCGACGCCGACTCCGAGCAGATCGACTTCCCGATCGTCTACACCAACGCCAAAGCCGGCTGGGCCTCGATGGAGCAGGGCGTCGAGGGAACCGACCTCTCCCCTCTGCTGGACCTGATGCAGGAGAAGATCCCGCCGCCGCAATACGACGAGGGGGCGCCGCTGCAGGCCCACGTCACCAACCTCGACGCCTCGCCCTACGTGGGGCGGCTGGCGATCTGCCGGGTGCGCCAGGGCACGATCCGCTCCGGGCAGCAGCTCGCCTGGTGCCGGGCCGACGGCAGCGTCACCCGGGCGGCGGTCTCCGAGCTCTACGTCACCCAGGGGCTGGAACGGGTCGCCGCCGAGGAGGCGGGGCCGGGCGAAATCATCGCCGTCGCCGGGATCGAAGAGGTGACGATCGGCGAGACGCTGGCCGACCCCGAGGACCCGCGGCCGCTGCCGGTGATCACCGTCGACGAGCCCTCGCTCTCGATCGTGATCGGGATCAACACCTCGCCGCTGGCGGGGACCCAGGGCGGCGACAAGCTGACCGCGCGCCAGATCCGCTCCCGCCTCGACGCCGAGCTGGTCGGCAACGTCTCGCTGCGGGTCAACGACACCGAGCGGCCCGATGCCTGGGAGGTACAGGGACGCGGCGAGCTGCAGTTGGTCGTGCTGCTGGAGATCATGCGGCGCGAGGGCTACGAGCTGACCGCCGGCCAGCCGCAAGTGGTGACGCGGGAGATCGAAGGCACGATCCACGAGCCGGTGGAGCGGCTGGCGATCGACGTACCCGAGGAGCACGTCGGCGACATCACCCAGATGCTGGCGGCGCGCAAGGGGCGGCTGGAGCAGATGGTCAACCACTCGACCGGGTGGGTGCGGATGGAGTACCTCGTCCCCGCCCGTGGCCTGATCGGCTTCCGCACCGAGTTCCTCACCGCGACCCGCGGCAGCGGCCTGCTCCACCACGTCTTCGACCGCTGGGAGCCGTGGGCCGGCGAACTGCGCACCCGCCAGACCGGCTCCCTCGTCGCCGACCGCCGCGGCCAGACCGCCGGCTACTCGCTGATGAGCCTGCAGGACCGCGGCAGGCTCTTCGTCGGCTCCGGCGAGGAGGTCTACGAAGGGATGGTCGTCGGCGAGAACTCGCGCTCGGAGGACCTCGACGTCAACCCGACGAAGGCCAAACAGCAGACCAACATGCGCGCAGCCAGCGCCGACGTCCTCGTGCGTCTGGCGCCGCCGACCCGGCTCTCGCTGGAAGCCGCGATCGAGTTCGTCCGCGAGGACGAGTGCGTCGAAATCACCCCCGACGAGATCCGCCTGCGTAAGGTCGAGCTCGACAAAATCACCCGCCTGAAGGCCGCGAAGCAGCGCGACAAAGCCCCGGCGCGCTGAGGGTCAGCGCGCCGTGTCGCTTTTTTGTCCCCTGCGGACGCATAAAGCGACACGCCCATGAAAAAGCCGCCGGCCTGGGGCCGGCGGCTTTCGGTGTGGCTTGAGGCCGAGCTGCGCTCGGTTTGGCCCTAGACCGTCGCGGCGGCCTGCTCGGATTGGCTCTGCTCGGACTCCGGCGAGGTCGGCGCCGGTGCGGGGGCGCTTTCCTGGCGGGGGAGCAGGACTTCTTTGGCGATCACGAGGCGCTGGATCTGGCTGGTGCCCTCGTAGAGCTGCATGATCTTCGCGTCGCGCATCAGTTTCTCGACCGGGTACTCCTTGATGAAGCCGTAGCCGCCGTAGACCTGGACGGCATCGGTGGTGACCTCCATCGCCGAGTCGGCGGCGAAGCGCTTGGCCATCGAGGAGACCTTCGAGTTGCGGACGCCCTGGTCGAGCAGGAAGGCCGAGTTCCAGGTCAGTAGGCGGGCCGCCTCTACCTTGGTCGCCATGTCGGCGATCATGAACTGGATCGCCTGGTGCATTGCGATCGGGACGCCGAACTGGACCCGTTCTTTCGAGTAGTCCGTCGCGTATTCGAGCGCCGCGCGAGCGATGCCAACGGCCATCGCCGAGACGCCGGGACGGGTCCGGTCGAGGGTCATCATCGCCAGTTTGAAGCCCTTGTTTTCCTCGGCCAGGAGGTTCTCGGCCGGGACCTCGACTTCGTCGAAGGAGATGGTCGCGGTGTTGGAGGCCCGCTGACCCATCTTGTCCTCCTTCTTGTCAACGGAGACCCCGGGGAGGTCGGCGTCGACAACGAAGGCGCTGATGCCGCGATGACCGGCCTCGGGGTCGGTCTTGGCGAAGACGGTGAAGTAGTCGGCGTAGGTGCCGTTGGTGATGAAGCACTTGGAGCCGCTGAGGACGTACTTGTCGCCGTTCTTCACGGCCTTGGTTTTCATCCCCGAGACGTCGGAGCCGGCATCCGGCTCGGTCAGCCCGAAGGAGCAGAGCTTGGGGGCTTCGGTCAGCATCCCCAGGTACTTCTTCTTCGTCTCCTCGGAGCCGCCGAGGGTGATCGGAGCCGAGGCGAGGCCGTTGGCGGCCAGCGAGGTACCGATGCCCGAGCAGCCCCAGCCGAACTCCTCCTCGATCAGGCAGCCGGAGAGGTAGTCGAGGCCGGCACCGCCGTAGGCCTCGGGGACGTGGGTGTTCATCAACCCGACCTCCCAGGCCTTGTCGATCACATCCTGTGGCCAGGTGCCGTCCTTGTCGTACTCCCAGGCGACGGTGCGCATGTCTTTCTCGGCGAAGCTGTGAGCCAGCTCGCGCAGGTCCTTCTGCTCATCGGTGAGGGTGAAATCGACCACCGGTCGGTGCTCCTTTTCTTCGCGTTTCTTATGAAGTCGGCGGGAGCGCCGCCAGCTGGTGGCGTTCCACTGATTGACTCGTCAGTCAATCAGCCATCAAGGTTAGCGGACCGACTGCCGGAAATGGCCCTCTACCCTTATCCGATGGCTCTGCCACTGGCTCTTTCGGCGCTCCAGAAGGGAATGGTGCTGCTGTTGATCACCGGCGTCCTGGCGCCCCTGGTCGGCTGGCTGCTGAAACGCGTCAGCGGCGGCTGGGAGACGATGGGTGGCGGCCCCTTCGCGATCCTCAGCGAGCGCCCGCCGCGGCGCTCGGCAGGGGCTACCAAAGTCGACCCCGCGATCCAGGCGGCCGAGGTGCGGCAAATGCTGGAGGCGAAATCAGAGCGCCAGCAGCAGCGGGGCGAGGCGCCGCTCGACGTCGAGGCGGAGACGACGCGCCTGCTCGCCGCCGCCGCGCAGCCCCGCGGCGAGGAGGCGATGGACGTCGAGTTGCGGGCGGAAGTGCGTCAGCTCGTCGTCACCCGCAACGAACGCCGGATGCGGGAAGGACGGGAGCCGCTCGATGTCGAGGCCGAGACCGAACGGCAACTGGCCGATTTCATAGGATCGGGCTGATGGCCGCCGCCGGAGAGAACGTCTACGAGGTCGAGGAGATGCTGGTCCAGCCGGGGACCTACTTCAACCCCCAGACCGAGGTCGTGGTCATCGTCGACGACTCCGCCTCGCCCGACCAGGAGGTCTTCGAGGGCCTCCAGGGATACAGCGGCACCGAGTGGGTCCGCGTCTCCGACGAGGTTCCCGTTGACGAAGACGGCCGCGACCGCGCGCTGGAGAGCTTCGAGGCCCGCAGCCAGGGCGGCGAGGCGCTGTCTCCCGAAGCGCTCGAAACGAGCGACGACGACTTCGAAGAAGAGGAAGAGCGTCCGGTGGGCGTCCCCCTCGAGGACGAGGAGTAGGCGTGCTCGCCGAGGGCGACAAGGCGCCGAACTTCACGCTGCCCGATCAGAACGGAGAGAAGGTGAAGCTCTCCGATCTCAAAGGCGAGACCGTCGTCCTCTACTTCTACCCCCGCGCCGACACCCCCGGCTGCACCACCCAGGCCTGCGGCATCCGCGACCGCGGCGGCGACTACGCGAAGGCGGGCGCGCGGGTGATCGGGGTCTCGCCGGACGAGGTGGGAGCGATCGACAAGTTTGCCGGCAAGTTCGACCTCGACTTCACCCTCCTCGCCGACGCCGACCACGCGGTCGCCGAGAAGTACGGCACCTGGGTCGAGAAGTCGATGTACGGCAAGAAGTACATGGGCGTGCAGCGGGCGACCTTCATCGTCGGCCCCGACGGCAAGATCGCCAAGGTCTTCCCCAAGGTCTCACCGAAAAGCCATGATGACGTGGTGCTCAGGGCGCTCGGCGAGCTCGCAGCTGCCTGATCAGGCGGAAACCACGACGGCCACGATGAAGGCCGTGTAAAGCGCGAACCAGCCGATCACCGCCGGCAGTTTGAAGCGCCTTCCGAGGTGCAGGCTCTCGTAAGCGAGCAAGCCGCCGGCGAGGCCGAGGCCGATCGAGAGGACGGCGTGCCAGTTCAGCTCCCAGCTGGTGAAAATCAGCCCGATCCCGACCGGGATCATCGACTGGAAGACCATCGCGCCGGTGATGTTGCCGAGCGCCAGCGCGTCCTTGCCTTCGCGCACCCAGAAGAAGCTATTGACCTTCTCCGGCAGCTCGGTCGCCAGCGGCGCCAGGATCAGCGCCAGCACCAGCGGCTCGGCGCCGATGCTCTCGGCCAGCTTCAGCAGCTCCTCGACGAAGAGGTGGGCGCCGCCGACCATCGCCGCCAGGCCGACCAGGAGCTGGACGACGCAGAGCAGCATCGAGGGGTCTTCGCGCCGTTCGGCCCGGCGCTCGAAGATCAGCGGGTTGAGCGACTCTTCGCTCTGCACCTCGCCGCCGCCCTTCAGGGTCAGGCCGATGTACCCCACGTAGGCGAGGAGGAAGACGACGCCGACGGCGATCCGAAGCGGCGCCGGCGGCCCCCAGGCCAGCGCCCCGCCGATCGCGAAGAGGACGAGGAAGAAGAGCAGGTCGCGCTCCAGGGTCGGGCGGTGGACATTCAGCTGCAGGCCCTGGTCGCGCTTGTCGCGGTAGAGATAGGCGAAGAGGCCGACCAGTCCCATCGCCAGCGTCGCCAGCAGGAAGGGGGCGCCGACGATCGCCCCGACCGCGACGTCTTCTGAACCCTCGGCAGTCCCGACCAGCGCCACGATCGCGATCAGCGTCTCCGGCATCGCGGTGCCGACCGCGGCGAGGATGCTGCCGACCGCCCCCACTCCGACCTCGAGCTTGTGCCCGATCCACTCGACCGCGTTGGTGAACAGCAGCGCCCCGGCGAGGACGACGGCAAACGCCAGAAGCAGAAGGACCGCATCCATTAGGGCAGCCTAACGGGCGTTCGTCTCAGGCGAAATAGAAGGCGAGGCCGAAGACGAAGTAGACCGCAAGCAGCTGCACGCCCTCGAACCAGGTCGACTCGCCATCGGCGGTGACGTGGTTGCCGACGAGGACGGCGAGCAGGATCGCCCCGAGCTCGAAGCCGTTGAAGACCAGCGCCAGCGGATAAGGGCCGACGAAGAAGGAGGCGATGACGAGGATCGGAGCGACGAAGAGCGCGACCTGGGCGCTCGAGCCGACGGCGATGTTGACCGCCAGGTCCATCTTGTCCTTCATCGCCACCAAGACGGCGACCCAGTGCTCGGCGGCGTTGCCGACGATCGCGACCACGATCACGCCGATGAAGAACTCCGAGAGCCCGATCGACTCCGAGGCCTCGGTGATCGAGCCGACCAGCACCTCCGACATCACCCCGACCAGGACGCCGGCGATCGCCAGGGCGATCACAGATTTCCGCGTCGACCAGCCCCAGGTGTCTTCCTCCTCGTACTCGGGGTTGAAGAGGTCGCGGTGGGTCTTCAGAGAGAAGAAGAGGCCGATCACGTAGGTGATGATGAGGACGACCGCGACCGCCAGCGAGAGATGCTCGACGGTGCCGCCGTAGTGGATCGCCTCCGAGCCCGGCGCCGGCAGCCCCTTGCCCTCGACCAGCTCGAAGATCGCCGGCATGATCAGCGCCCCGCAGGCCAGCATCAGCATCGTCGTCTGGATGCTGGCGCTGGTGCGGCTGAAGTGCTGTTTCTCGCGCCCGATTCCGCCGGCCAGCATCGCCGCCCCCAGGACCAACAGCATGTTGCCGATGATCGAGCCGACAATCGAGGCCTTGACCACCTCCTGCAGGCCCTGGCCGAGGGCGAAGAGGGCGATGATCAACTCCGGCGCGTTGCCGAAGGTGACGTTGAGGAGACCCCCGATTCCGGGGCCCGAGCGCGCCGCCAGCTCCTCGGTCGCCCGCCCCATCAGCGCCGCCGTGGGGACGATCCCCAGCGCCGAGGCGGCGAAGACGGCGGTGGCCGGAGCGCCGAGGATCTCCATCGCTACCGCGATCGGGATCAGCGGCGTCAGCAAGTAGGGCCAGCCCATCGGCGTCCTCAAGAAGGACGCGTCAAGGCGAGGCCCTGCCTGGTTCATCGGCGGCGCGGTCTACTCAGCTATTCGCGCAGGCGCGCGCACTTCTGCAGGTCGGCGGTCGTTTCCACCGTCTGCAGGCATTCCGCGTATGCCTGCTGGCTGCCGCCCGCTTCCGAGCCGCCCCCCGAGGAGGAACCGGTTCCCGCGGACCCACCCATCAGGCCTTCGAGCAGGCCCCCGATGCCTTCGCTGCCTCCGGCTTCCAGCAGTTCGAGCGGGTTGACGCCGAGCTGCTTGAAGAGCGCTTCCAGGGGCTTCGCGTTCGCGGGTTTCTCGAAGCTCTGTTCCTCGTTGACGCCACTGAGGGTGAGTTCCATTTCCAGTTCGACCTTTTCGCCCTTGGCTTGCGGCGGTTCAACCGTCAGCTCCATCGCGAACTTGCGGACGATGTTGTCGTCGCCGACGGCGATTTCTACGTGGGACTTCTTAATCGCCTTGGTCAGTTCGCCCTTGGCTTCTTCGAGTTCGCTGATCGGCAACGGGCCGGCGGCTTCTAGCTGCGAGCTGCAGGCCGGGTCTTCGGTCAGCTGGATCACCGCGTCGATTGCGCCGGAGACGTTGAGGTCGCCGCTGACCTTGGTGGTCGAGGTGCCGTCGATGTCTTCGGAGCCTTCGTTTTCGAGGTTGTCGGCGAACTGGCCGAACTTGATCCCTTCCGCCGCCTGCTGGCAGGCGGTGACGTCGGCTTCGGAGCCTTCCTGCTGCTGGGCCTGTTCGAAAGCAGACTTGAGGAAGCTGAAGGTCGTCGGATCGACTTCGTAGGGGGTGCCTTCGTATTCGACGAAGGCGCGGTCGGTGAGGAGCGTGAGGCCGCCTTCGAATTCGATGCTTTCGTCCGCCGCTTCTCCTTCGGCTTCGACGCTAACTTCGGCCTGCGGCAGTTCGCCCTTGGCGCCGGCTTCGAACGGGCCGGAGAGGCCGACGTCGAATTCGCCGCCTTCTTCGCCTTCGGCGTTGACGTGCAGGGACATATCGAATTCGCCGCTCTTCACCCCTTCGAGACTGGCTTCTTCGACGACCTTCTTCGGGTCTTCGCCGCTGTTGTCGTCGCTACTGCCGCCACAGGCGGTGAAGATGCCGGCCAGGGCGGCCAGGGTCGCGAACAGCGCGAGAATTCGGATACGGCTCAAGAGATGGGGCTCCTCGTGATCGGAGAACAGGACCGAGCCGGATTGTAGGGAGGGCGACCGCAAGGGCGCCCGGCGCTCAGCCTTCTTCCCGCCCGAAGAGGCGGTCGGCGAGCACTCCGAGCACGCCGGCGTAGATTTCCCCGGCGTCGGCCTGTTGCACGTCCTGCTTGTCGAGGCCGAACTGCTTGAGCAGCGCCGGATAGGGGCTGTATCCGTGCGTATTGGCCAGTTCGGTCACTTCATTGACCCGGCTCAACCGCATCACCAGTTCGACTTCGAGTTCTTCGTTGTGCGGCAGTTCGGCGTTGGCGAGGATCTTGAAGTAGCGGACGACGCCGTGCTTGTCGAGGCTGAGGGTCAGCCGCGCCGCCGTCAGGCTCCCCTTCAGTTCCTGCTCGAGTTCTTCCAGCTCCGCTTTCGGCGGCATGCCAACAGCTTCCAGCTGGGCCTGGCAACCCGGCGATTCTTCGCCCAGCTTGATCAGCTCGTCGATCGCCGCGGAGACGTCGAGGTCGGCGCCGACGGTCTCGACCTTTTTGCCGTCGAGGGATTCGCCCTTGCCTTCGAAGGAGACGTGGTGGACGGCGTCGGTGACGTTGAAGCCTTCCGCGGCTTCGACGCAGGCCATCGCGTTGCCGGTGCCTCCTTCTTCCTGCTGGGCTTCTTCGAACTTCTTCTTCATCTCTTCGAAGCTGGCATGGTCGGGTTCGTAGACCTTGCCGTTGAAGTTGACGATCCATTTGTCCGCTTGCAGCAGCGGGCCGCTGAGGAAGGCGACGTTATGGCCCGCGAGGTCGCCGTTCGATTCGATCGCCAAATCCATCTGCGGTAACGCTTCTTCCCCGGCCCCCATGAAACTGCCGAGGATCCGCATGTTGATTTCTTCCGGCTTCTTCTTGTACCGGTCGATCTCGAGCGCGAGTTCGACTTCGCCGCTGTGGACGCCGTCGAAGTTGGCGGCTTCCGCCTTCCCCGCGGGCTGTGCCGGCAGTTCTTCTACGGTGTCGCCACCGCCGCTGCCCCCGCAGCCAGCGATCGCTACCGCCGCCAACAACGCCATCAGCACCAGCGCCCCCGCACTCCTGACCCGCACCCGATTCTCCCTTATTAGAAAGTAAAAGCGCGAGTATTCTAATCCGTCTCACCTGGGTGAGCGGAAGTGTCAACCGCCGCTGTCACCCCGGGATTCTTCAATCGGCGCCGGCTTGTTCTCGGTCGTCACGTTGGCGACAAAGGGAAGGAGAAGGGCGCCGAGCGCGATCAGGACGACGCCGGCTCCGACCAACCAGCGGGCGCCTGCGAGGTGGCCGAGGATGCCGACGGCGAAGCCGATCAGCATCAGGGCGATGTAGGGCCCGGGGCTGTGAGGCAGCAATGCGGCGAGGGGCAGGGCGAGGTCGGGCACGACCGCGTGATTATCGTCGGCCCGCGGCGGGAGGCCCACACTCCCACCATCTCGGTCCTAACTGCCCGCCACCGAGGCGAACGCTGCATTGACCAAGCCGATCCAGTCTTCCACCGCGGTCCGCTGAACTGGGCTCGCCTTGCCTGCCTTGGCTTCGAGCGCCTCAGTCGATGGCGACCCGGCGATCGCTTCCCCTTCATTGATGCGACTCAGGCTGACGGTGAGCGTGCCGTCAATTTCTTCCGGCTTCGGGGGCGGCGATTCGACCCAGATCCCAATTGAAACCCCAGTAAGAACATGATCCTTGTTGAAGATGAGGCTCACTTCCGATTTTTTGAAGGTCGCCTCAACCTGGGCTTCGAGCGCGCTCACGGACTGCGGCGAGATGCCGATCGCCTCGAGGAGGGCACCGCACGCCGAGGGAGCGGTCAGGCGACTGACGGTGGCGAGGAACGCATGCAGACGTAGTTCGGCCTCGACGGTGGTTTCGCCGACCGGTTCCGGCTTGGTGCTGAGGTTCTTGAGCAGCGAGTCGACGTCGATGCCTTCCAGCAGCTGTTGACAGTTGGTGCTTGCCTGGGAGGTCCGCTCAGAAGGCGCGCCAGTGATGCGGTAGGACTCCCCTCCGGAACTGAGAATCGTGGGTTCGCCAAGGACCAGGAGCTTCCCCAGCCTGAGGCCGTCTAAGCCGGCGAATTCCCAGCGTGCGTTCGCCTCAAGGGTGTTGCCGGCGCGTTTGAAGGGACCTTCCGCTCCCCACTGTACGGCCACCTGCTTGGTCTCATTGTCAACAAAGACGGAGCTGTCGAGATAACCGCTCTTCACACCTTGAAGGAAGGTCGTTTCGTCTAGCAGCCGCTGAGCCCGTGCAACGGCCGGCGAGACGGTTTCCCCGTCGCTTCCGCCCCCGCATCCAGCCGTGAACGCGGCCATCGCCACCAACAGGGCGAGGAGGGACACCGCCAAGTAATTTCGTTTACCTCTCAAGCGTCGTAGAGTAATACCTCCTTCGCTCCCGAAGGCATGGCGAGGTCGAGCGCGACCGCGTGATTATCATCGGCCCGTGCCCCAAGAGTCCGTCGCAGAGGTCAAAGAGGCGCTCGCCGCGGTCGGCTACCTGGCCGACGAGCCGGCGGCGCTGGTCTCCTTCCTCGCCCAGAAGCTGGGCAAGCCGGTCCTGGTCGAGGGCCCGGCGGGGGTCGGCAAGACCGAGCTGGCGAAGGCGCTCTCCCGCGCTACCGGTCGCGAGCTGGTGCGGCTGCAGTGCTACGAGGGGCTCGACGAGGCGAAGGCGATGTACGAGTGGAACTACCGCAAGCAGTTGCTGCGGATCCAGGCCGGCGGCGAGGCCGGCTGGGAGGACGTCCAGGAGGACATCTTCAGCTCCGAGTTTCTGCTCACCCGGCCGCTGATGCAGGCGATCTCCAGTCCCGAGCCGGTGGTGCTGCTGATCGACGAGATCGACAAGACCGACCAGGAGTTCGAGGCAATGCTGCTCGAGCTGCTTTCCGACTTCCAGATGACGATCCCCGAGCTGGGCCGGATCGAGGCGACGACGATGCCGATCGTCGTCCTCACCTCGAACGACTCCCGCGAGCTGACCGAGGCGCTGAAGCGGCGCTGCCTCTACCTCTGGCTCGACTACCCCGAGCTGGAGCGGGAGATGGAGATCGTCCGCCTGCACGCCCCCGACCTGCCGGAGACGCTGGCGCGGCGGCTGGTCGAGGTGATCCGGATGGTCCGCGACCTCGACCTGAAAAAGCCGCCCTCGATCGCAGAGTCGATCGACTGGGCGCGGACCCTGCTGCTGATGGGCGCCGAGGACATCGACCGCGAGACCTTCACCCAGTCGATGTCGATCATCGTCAAGCACCGCACCGACATCGACCTGGTCGCCGAGCGGGTCGGGGTGAAACTTGCCGACCCCCTACGGGCCGAAGGCTAACGCCGGGCCGCCGGGCCTGACGGCGAAGCTGCTCGGCTTCTGCGAGGAGCTGCGCGGCGAGGGGGTCGCGGTCGGAACCTCGGAGATGCTCGACGCCTTCGCGGCGCTCGGCGAGGTCGACTGGACCAGGCGCGAGGACTTTCGCGAGGCGCTGGCGGCGACGATCGCCAAGTCCCAGGACGACCGCCGCGTCTTCGAGCTGCTCTTCGAGCGCTACTTCTTCCGCACCGCCGAGGCCGAGGCGGTGCAACGCGGCGTCACCGAGCACGAGGAGGGCGCCCCGCCGGCCGGCGAAGGCGAGCGCTTCGACATGAGCGAGCTGAGCGAGGCGATCCGCGAGGCGATGGAGGCCGGCGACGAGGACCGGATGCGCGACCTGGCGCGGCTGGCGATCGCCGCCTTCGGCCGCGCCGAGGGCTCCGGCGTGGTCGGCGTCGACGTGCAGCGGATCCGCCGCACCCTCGGCCTCACCGCCGGCCAGCAGCCCCCGGCGCAGGACGGCAGCGAGCGGCCGCCGATCGACCGCGAGCAGCTCACCGGGTTCGAGCGCCACCTGCGGCGCGAGCTCGAGCGCGACCTGATCGAGCGGACCGAGACCCTTCCCCCCTCCCGTCCCCTGGCCGAGCTCGACCGGGCGCTGCCGACCAGCCCGACCCAGGATCTCGCCGCCGTTCACCGCGCCGTCTCGCAGATGAAGCGCCGGCTGGCGACGCTCGGCCACGAGCAGCGCGGCCGAAAAAAGGGGCAGTTCGTCGATGTGCGGAGGACGATGCGCGCCTCGCTGGAGACCGGTGGCGTGCCGCTGCGGCTGCGTTATCGACCGAAGCGTCCGCGGCGCCCGGAGATCTACGTTCTCTGCGACGTCTCCACCTCGGTCACCTCGGCCAGCGTCTTCTTCCTCTCGGTCCTCCACGCGCTCCACGACTCGTTCCGAAAACTGCGCAGCTTCGTCTTCATCGAGCGGATCTCCGAGGTCACCGATGTCTTCGAGCACGAGCGTGATTTCGCCGCCGTGGCGCAGAAGATCTCCAGCGAGGGCGGGGTCGCCGACGTCTCCGGATACACCGACTACGGCCGCGTCTGGCTCGAGTTCCTCGAGGAGATCTCCGAAGACCTCGACCCGCGCTCGACCGTGATCGTGCTCGGCGACGCCCGCACCAACGGCCGCGAGCCCCACGCCGAGGTCTTCGCCCGGATCGCCGAAAAGGCAGGGCGCCTGTTCTGGCTCAACCCCGAGCCGAAGCTCTACTGGAACTACGGCGACTCGGTGATGGCCGCCTACGAGCGCCACTGCGACGGCGCCTTCGAGTGCTGGACCACGAAACACCTGGAGAACTTCGTCAACGTGGTCGCCGGCGCTTCGCCCGCCTCCGAATGAGCCGAGCTCTTCTCCTTCGCCACGGTGAGTCGGTCCACAACGCCGCCCGCAGCGGCGAGCCGGCGCCGCAGTCCGACGGCGACAGGCTGACCGAGAAGGGGGTCGAGCAGGCGCGCGCCGCGGGCGCCGCCCTGCGCGAGTACGGCGTCACCCGCCTGCTCGCGAGCCCCCTACGGCGCGCGCGGGAAACGGCGCAGGCGGTCGGTGAGACGCTCGGCCTCGACGCTGAAGAGATCGATTACGTGGGCGAGCTGACTTCCGGCGAAACCTTCGAGGGGGCGATCGTGCGGGTACACCAATTGAAGGCCGAGCTGGAGGCGGGCGCCGATGGCGAGCTGCCGCTGCTCGTCACCCATGGCATCTTCCTTCGCTTCTTCCTCCTCGACTCGGTCCACGGCGGCCGCTTCGAGGCGGAGATGGCGAGCGGGATCTGGAACCTCGGCTCGCACAACTGCGGCCTCTCGGTCTTCGCCCACGGCGAGAGCCGCGACCCGCTCGGTCAGCCGATCCCCGGCTGGACCTGCCTCACCTGGATGGAGCGGCCGTGGGATCGGCCTTGACGTCGCCGCTGTAGATCTGCACGACGTCGGGTGAGACCTGATCCTGAGGAGTGACGATCGCCCCCTCCGGCGGCAGCACCGGTCCCTCTAAGAGAGGGTCGTCAGTCTCTCGCATCCAGGCGTCGAGGCGCCCGCGCATCCGAGCCAGCACCTCCGCCTTGCTGGGGTCCCCGGCGATGTTGTTGCCCTCTTGCGGATCGAGCACCAGGTCGTAGAGCTGCTCCTCTGGGACCAGCTCCTCCCCCCACCCGGCGGCGACCAAGAGGTCCTTCGTATCGCTGTCGTCGCAGTTAGCCAGCACCGGATGCGGGTACTCGTCGAACTTCCTTATGTACTTCCAACGCTCGGTGCGGACGGCCCGATGAGGCTGATAGGCGGCGTGGTAAGTCGTCTCGGTGAAGATCGCCTCATGGAGGCGATCGACCTCCCCCCGCACCAGCGGCATCAGCGAGCTGCCCTGCAGCCAGCCGGGGTGCTCGGCCTCGGCGAGGTCGCAGAGGGTCGGGAAGACGTCGAGGTGGCTGACTGGAGCGTCGACCACCTTGCCGCCGGCGAAGCCCGGCCCGCGCATGATCATCATCACACCGGTGCCGCGGTCGAAGAGAGTTGCCTTGGCGCCGGGGAAGGCGATCCCGTGGTCGGTCGTGCAGAGGACGAGGGTGTTCTCGACCAGACCGAAGTCATGCAGGGCGTGCAGGACGGCACCGATCCCCTGGTCGAGCGAGCGAGCGCTGGCCTTGAAGGCGGCCATGTCGCGCCGGGTCACCGCGGTGTCGGGCAGGTTGGCGGGCGGCAGCGAGTAGAGCGTGTCGCGGACCGAGGTCGGGGCGGAGAAGTCGCGGTGGGTCTCGAAGAAGCCGACCGACATGAACCAGGGCCGCGGCGGCGCCTCCTTCAGCGCCTTGATCGTCAGCGGGGCGACGAAGGAGGCGTGGTTGGAGTCGACGGGAACGATCTCGTCGTAGCCGATCACCTCCGGGTCGATCGAGATGTGCTGCTCGCCAATCAGGGTCGAGTGGTAGCCGGCCCCGCGCAGGGTGTGGACCCAGTGCTGCCCGTAGTCGTTCAGCTTCCAGCCACGGTGGGCGAGCCCGAGCATTCCGTTGTTGTGGCAGTAGAGCCCGGTGAGGAGGCTGGCGCGGCTGCCCGAGCAGGTCGGCGCGGCGCAGAAGGCCTCGCGGAACAGCACCCCCTGGTCGGCCAGCATCTGGATATTCGGCGTCGGCACCTGGAAGCCATAGGGCTGGACGTAGCGCCCGGTGTCGTGGGAGTGGATGTAGAGGATGTTCGGCTGCCCGTGCACGTCCCTTCAGACTATCGATCCGACCTTGTTTATCTGTTTGTTGATCGGGATAGTTAGGAAACGAAATGAAACCCAATAGCTCCTATCTCGTCTGCGCCACCCCCCGCAGCGGCAGCACCCTGGTCTGCCACGCGCTCGAGGAAACCGGCGTCGCCGGCCGCCCCGAGGAGTACTTCGAGGCGCTCCGCCACAGCGGCCGCCCGCGCCGGCCGGAGGAATACTTCCTCGGGGTCGAGGACCAGTCGATCCGCGACCACCTCGGCGAGCGCAGCGTCGGCAGCGACCCCCCGCCCCGCTCCCCCCTCTGGAGCCGCGCCGCCTACGACCGCTATCTCGACTGGGCCTTCGAGACCGGCACCACGCCGAACGGCGTCTTCGGGGCGAAGCTGATGTGGGGCTACTTCGGCGAGTTCGTCAGCCTCTTGCGCAACGTCCCCGCCTACCGCGACGTGCCGCTGGCGGAGCTCCTCCCCACCGTCTTCCCCGACCTCACCTTCGTGCGCATCGTCCGCGCCAACAAGGTCCGGCAGGCGGTCTCGCTCTGGAAGGCCGTACAGACCGCGACCTGGCGCGAAGACAGCGCCGGCGCCGAGGTCGCCTCGATCGAGGGCAACGGCGCCGCCTACCAGAGCTTCATCGAGGAGCACCGCCCGCAGCTGCGCTTCCACTACCGGGCGATCGACCACCTGCTCGAGCAGCTGCTCATAGAAGAGGCCTCCTGGGACGCCTTCTTTGAGCACTGCGGGATCAAGCCCGTCCTCGTCCTCTACGAGAACTTCGCCGCCGACTACGAGACCAGCACCCACAACCTCCTAGAGCGCCTCGGCCTCTCCTGCCCCGATGACTTCGAGTTCCAGCCGCGGATGAAGAAGCAGTCCGACCAGGTCAACGACGACTGGACCAGGCGCTACAGCGATCTGCGGCTGGGCCGCGACTTCGACCTCGATCCGGTGCCGGTGTCGGAGAAGCCGGGGTAGGCGGGGCACGACCCAAGATCGCCGGTCCGAATCCCACCTCCTCTATGGCCAAGGCGGACCCAAACAAACGACAGCTTCCGCGTCGGTCTGTCTGAGTAGTAGGGAAAACTACTCAGCGACATGGCAACGGGGGCACTGGCACGGGACGGCGTCGGGGAGGTTGTCGAGCGCTGTGCGGAATCGAGTGGACTGACGGTCATCGTCGGAGCTGGCGCCTCGGTCGAGGCGGTATTGCCTTCTTGGACTCAATTAATCGAGCGCCTACTTGACCGGGCCGCCCACAACGTCCCTCGCCTGCGGACGGCGAAGCAGCGTCGGGCCTGGGCGGAGGAGACGCTCCGCAAGGACGGCTATCTGGGCGCCGCCGCGGTGGCCGAAGCGCTCTCCGGCGGCAAACTGCAGCCGTGGCTACTTGAGGCGCTGTTCGGGGCCGGCGGACCTGGCAGCTTCGAGCCGGGGCCGATCGCCCAGCAGCTCGCCGCCCTCTACCTCGAGGACCCGGACGGGATCCGGCTGCTGACCACTAACTACGACGACCTACTTGAGCGGGGCTTGCGGCTCTGGGGTGTGCCCGAGGCGCGGGTCAAGAGCTACGTCAGCAGCAAGATTCCGAAGCCGGGCGACTTCGCTGTCACTCACCTGCACGGGTATGCGGGCCGCGACCGGGTTACCGAGCTGATCCTCTCCGAGGAGCATTACCACGGCATGCAGCGGCGCAACTCCTGGCAGGAGAAGCTGATGGTCGAACAGCTGACCAAACGCGACTGCCTCTTCATCGGCTCGAGCCTCAGCGACACCAACCTGATCCGCTACCTGTACGGGGCCGGAAACACCCCTGGTCGCATGCGCGCCGCGGTCTTTATCCGTCAGGAGGACCAACTCGAGGAGCCTCTGCGCAGCTCCCGCGAGCAGGCCGTCAGCGCCCGTTGGGCGCGCTGCGGGGTGCAGCCACTCTTTCTCGACCACTACTCCGACGTCGCCCAGTTCGTCTACGAGGTTCGCTACCGCCGGCATTGCGAGATCGCCGGCTATACCTATATCCCGGTAATGGACCGAGCTGAAGCCTGGAGCGCGGTTACCCGGCGCGACTTCCTCGGGCTCCCGTCCGAAAAACGCTTTCGCAGGCAGCAGGCGCGGCTCAGCGACGCACTACGAGAGCTACTGGAAACCGCGCTAGAGCGAGCGGTCTCGCTCGGGGCCAAGCGCGTTCGCGGGGAGCGATTGCAACTGGTGATTTGGCTCGCCGATCCCGAGGGCCGGCAGCTGACCGGCTGGGTCCACTCCGACCGGGCCCACCGGGACCCCGGCACTGTGCAGCCGGTGGAAATCGCAGCCGACAGCGAGTGGGTTTCGGTCCGCACCTATTGCCAGGGCACTACCTTCCAGCGCGACCGCAGCAACTACGCTTCGCGGTGGCGCTTTGTCCGCGGTCTGCCCTTGGTCATCAGCGATTTCGGGCGTTTGCCGGTTGGCTGCCTCTCGGTGGCCTCGACCGTGCCCGAGCAGCGAACGATCCTGACGCAGATGCCGCCAGCGGTGCGGGCTGAATTCAACCGTTTCCTCGTTGACGAATCACTTGCCCTTCTGGAGGCCTGAGGCGGTAATTCTCCGAATCGTCTCCGCCAGACTCTAGACTGCGAAGCATGACTCCGACTCACGAAGAGGTGGCACACGAGGTCGGTGACGGCTGGACCGCGGTCTGGGATGCGACCGACATTCCGCCCGAGGTCCGCGAGGCCTTCGACGCCGCCCGCACCGAGCGCCAGGACGACGGTGCCAAAGTTGGCGCCGCGGGCGAGCAGCCGGCTAACTGACTTCGACTGCGTCTCCTGCTTGCAGGGAGACGGCGCTCCGCATGTCGGAAAGGTCCCGACTCAGGACGTTTTCTGCGGCTTCAGGCGCGTCTTCTCGACTTGCGCGAGTTTCTTTTTCAGGCGGCGGAATTCGCGCTCCTGCAGCTCGGAGCGTTTGTAGGTGCGGTGGGCGAGGTTTTCGGTCTCTTCGGGGTCCGCTTTGAGGTCGTACATCTCCCACTGCGGCGGCGTCGGCTTTTTCGATTCGACCGCGTAGTACTTGGCCAGCTTCCAGCGCTTTTCGCGGATGCTGACGATGTGGTTGGGGGCTTTCGGATAGGGACCGTTCTTCTGCCCTGACTGGACGTCGTCGTAGGTGAAGACGACGTAGTCCTGAACCGTCTTGCCCTTCTTCGGCTGCAGGATCAGGCTCGAGTAGTCCTTGCCCTGCCAATTCGACCGCGCCGGCTTCGGGGCGTCGACAAGGCTGGCCAAGGTCGGCAGGAAGTCGACGTGGGAGACCATCGCGTCCGTGGTCCGTGGAGACGGGAAGAGCTTCGGATTCGAGTAGACGAGCGGCACCCGCGTCGCCTCCTCGTAGAAGTTGAAGTTCTTCTGCCGCATGCCGCCGTGGGTCAGGCCCATCTCGCCGTGGTCGGCGGTGCGCACGATCAGCGTCTCGTCGTAGAGCCCGACCTCTTCTAGTTTGTCGAGGACGTCGACGATGTAGTTGTCCGAGGACCGCATCAGGTTGCCGTAGAAGTTCAGGTACTGGGCCTGCTGGACCGGCCCTTTCGGTTTGCCGGTGAGGTTGAAGATGTTGCGGAATTCTTCCTGGACGGAGGGCTTCGTCTTCAGGCTTTCTTCCGCGGTCGCCGGCGATTCGATCTCGCCCCGGATCCAGGAGTCGTCGTAGCCGGCTTCTTCAAAGGTTTTGCTCGGGAAGAAGAGGACGTCGTGTGGGTTGACCAGGGAGATCACCAGGAAGAACGGCTGCTGTTTGGCAGCAACCGAGCTGAGGTACTGCATCACCCCCTCTTTGCCTTCCCCGTTGGACCCGACCGATTCGATGAAGCGGCCGTCGTTGTCGATGTAGCCGCCGCCGGCCTCGGGCACGCTCTGGTTGGCGCCGGCGTCCGGCGGGTTCCAGCGCTCCCACCCGTACTTGGCGAGGTCGGAAGGCTGGGCGTCTTCTTTGACCGCCGGCTTCGAGCAGTGCCACTTGCCCTTGTAGACGGGGGTGTAGCCGGCGGCGCGCGCGACGGTTGCCGGGTTCCCGAGTTCGGGCGGCCGCGGCAGTTCGGCCTGCAGCGGGTATTCCGGGTAGGGCATGTCTTCCTCGAGCGTGTACTTAACCCCGTGCTGGGCCGGGAAGTACCCGCTCATCAGCGTCGAGCGGGCGGGTGAGCACATGCAGGCGTTGGTGAAGGCCCGTTCGAAGCTGAGCCCGTGCTGGCGCAACCGGCGCATCCCCGGCAGGTTCCGGCGCAGCCAGTTCGGCGGGAAGTGCTGGATCGCCCGCTCCTGGTCGGTGAGAATCAGGATCACGTTCATCCCGACGACGTTCTTGCGCCCGCCTTTGCCGGCGGCAAGGGCTTGATCGACGCCGCTGCCGGCGAGCAGGGCCGCAGCGGCGGCACCAGCGCCGGTGCCGAGCAGCTGTTTGCGGGTCAGGCCCTGGCGCTCGTCGTTTTTGCTGTGATCACTCATCGGTTCCTCCTGAAGACGTCGACCGCGTTGCTTTCGTTTGCGGTCGCGTAGACGTTGCGACCGTCGGGGCTGACCGCCACCGAGCTCACTCCGGAGAGAGCGCGGGCGGCAGTGCATCCCTGCACCTGCTTACGCGCGAGGCAGCCGGCGGCTCCAGGCAGCTGGCGCACGGCGCCGCTGCCGTTGCGGGCGAGCACGTCGACCGCGCCGGTCTCAAACGAGGTGACGTAGGCGTTGCGCCCGTCGGGCGAGACGTCGAGCCCCTCCGGCGCCAGCATCGCGCGGCCGAACGAACAGCCGGCCGAGCGCAGGAAGACCAGACAAGCGTTGGTCGCTTCCTTCTGCGCCAGCACCCCGGTGCCGGCGGCACGGTCGAAGGCGGTGACGCTGTTGGAGAGGAACGAGGTGACGTAGGCGCTTTCTCCGCCGGGGGCGACCGCGACCGCGTTCGCCCCGCCCAGCTCGCGACCTTCGCCGCACCCGCTCAGCGCCGCCTCGGCGATGCAGCTGTTCGGGGCCGCCAGCTGGGTGAGGGCTCCAGTTGAGGGATCGCGGGCGAGCTCGGTGAGGGCGTTGGAGGCAGCGGCGGCCGCGTAGACGCTGACTCCGTCGGGGCTGACGGCCAGGCCCTCGATCGAGCCCAGCCCGACTCCGGTGGCGCAGCCTGCGGTTGCCGCGGCGATGCAGCCGGCGCTCCCGCCCAGCTGGGTCAAGGCCCCGCTCGCAGGGTCGCGGGAGAAAGCGACGATGGCGCTGCCGAAGAAGGCGCCGGCGTAGACGTTGCGGCCGTCGGAGCTGACCGCGACGACGTCGGGCCCAATCAACGCCGTGGCCGATGCGCAACCCGGCAGCGCGACGCCGGCCATGCAGGTGGCACCCGGGATCGGCCGCAGCGCCCCGGTTTTCGGGTTGCGGGCGAAGCTCAGCAGCGTGCTGCTGTCGCGGGCGGTTGCGTAGACGTTGCGGCCGTCGGGGCTGACGACAACCGAGTTCGGCCCGTCGAAGGCGGCGACTTTCGCACAGCCGGCGCTGCCTTTGGCGGAGATGCAGCCGGCAGCCCCCTTCGGCTGGGTGAGGGCGCCGCTCTTGGGGTTGCGGGAGAAAGTCGCGATCGCGTCGCTGGCAAAGGAGGCCATGTAAACGTTGCGGCCGTCGGGGCTGACCGCGACGGCCCCCGAGCCCATGAACGGGCCCGCCCCCTTCAGCCCGCGGCCGACCGCACAGGTGCCCGGTTTCGAGGAGCGGTCGACGATGCAGCCCTGCTTGCCCTGCAGCTGGGTCAGCGTGCCAGGCGCCGGCTTCGCAGCAAGCGCCCCCGCGGGCAGCAGTGCCGCAAGCGCGACCAGGACCGTCAGGGCGAGCAGCGAGCGGCGGCGGGCGGTCACGTCAGCCGACCTTGAGGTTGCCGATGACGCCGATCCGGATCCCCAGCCACGGGTAGACGGCGGTGTAGAAGGCGTTGTCCTGCGGCTGCAGGCCGACCGCCGAGATCCAGAGCTGGTAGACGGGCGCATTGGCGATTCCGCCGTGCAGGCGGCGCCAGACTCGGGCGCCTTTGACGCCGAACGGCGGCGGCGTGATCGTGTCCGTCCACTCGACCGCGTTGCCGCCCTGGTCGAGCGTGCCCCAAGGCGAGGGGGTCAGCGCCGTGCCGACCGTGCCGAGGCTGCCGGCGAAGGCTTTTTCGTAGTTCTGCGGTTCGATCCCCCACGGGTTTGCCGTGTTGCAGGCTTCTGCCGTCTGGTTGGACGGGCACCAGTAGGGCGCTGGCGTCGGCGGTTCGGTCCCGGTCATGTGAAAGATCGAGACCGGCTGTTCGGCCGCGTTGGCGACGTTGCCGTTGGCGTCGAGCTTCGCCTGCTTCGGCCCGTCCGCCATCCCTTTGCCGACTTCGCCGGCGTTGGTCGGGTACTTCCAGTAGGAGAAGGTCCCACCGCCGTTCGGTTCGTAATAGGCGGCCTTGATCCACTCATCCTGACTCGGGATCACAAATCCGGTCTTGGCCTGACGGGTCGTCTTCGGGTTGCTCATCTCGTACATGCCCGTCTCGGTTTCGGGAGACAGCCGGACCTTGTAGGTCGTGTACTTGAAGGCGCCGGAGCTGCTATCCGTCTTGGCCAGCACCTTGCCGTTGTAGAGCGAGTTGGCGAAGCGGGCCGAGCGCAGGAAGTTGGCGAAGCCGTAGGGCTTGTCCGCCCATTCCGGTGAGGCGAGGGAGTAATGGCGACCGGGCTTCGCCTTCTTGGTGAAGTTGATCTGGCCGAAACGAGGCCAGGCGCGGCCGCTCTCGGTGTAGCTGTAGAGGCGGTGCTGGTTCGTCCCCCGTGGGTCGGCGGTGTTGAGGAAGGCGACGTACTGTTCCGCCGTCACCTCGAGCTTGCCGATCTCGTAGCGGTAGCCGACGCCGCCGACTTCCATGCACTTGGGAGCGCGCGGACCGCTCGGCGGCGGTGCTTCCGAGCAGCTTCTAAAAAGCTTGTCTTCGAAGGGGATGATCCCGACCGAGGGATTGCCGGGAGCGCCGACCTTGGCCACCGTGAAGGTGAGCACAGCGGGCTTCGCCGCGAAGGCGGGCGGGGCGATGGCCAGCATCGCCGCCAGCACTACGCCCACGAGCACGAGCGCCTTTCGGCCCGGATAACGGGTTCCCACCAAGTTCATCTCCCTTACAGATCGACAACGGACCCTTGAAGGGAGACCCTAGGGTCCGAGTGGGACGTGATCGGCTAGCGCGCGACCCAGGCGTCTTTGGCGGAGGTGAGCTCACCGACGACGTCCGGGAGTTCACCGGAGACGAGGTCGGCGAGGGTGACCTCCTCGAGCACGTTGCGGAGGCTGGCGCGGACGGCGATCCAGACTTCCTGCAGGTGCTCGGCGTTGCCGCGGTACTCGATGTCCTCCGGCGGAGTCGACTGCACGTGGGCGATCGGGCCCTCGACGGCGCGGACGATCTCGGCGACCGTCACCTCATCGGCGGGGCGGGCGAGCCAGTAGCCGCCCTTGGCGCCGCGACGGGCACGAACGATGCCGTGGTGCTTGAGCTCAAGCAGGATGTGCTCGAGGAACTGCAGCGGGATGTCCTGGGCGTCGGCCAGGCGCTCGCCCTTGACGGGCGACTCCTGCGCCTGAGCGGCGGCCAGCTCGGCAGCGGCCCGCACCGCGTAGTCGGCCTTCGCGGAAACTCGCATGTATTTAGTAAATCAGTCCGCGGGCAGGGTGCGGCCGAGCGTCCCCGCCTGATCAAGCTCTTGCTGGCGTTCGGCCTCGGACTCTTCGAGGCGCTGCGCCTCGCGGCGCCGGTTGAGCCAGTGCGGTGCGTAGAGGACGAGGCCGAGGCCGATCGCGGCGATCCCGGCGGCGATCGGCCAGACGCTGGGGTCGCCCTTCTGGATCGTGACAACGCCCGAGCCGACCAGGACGACGCCGAGCGCGGTGCGGATGAAGCCCTGAGGGGCCTTATCGGAGAGCGCCGCGCCGATCACCACGCCGGGGACCGAGCCGATGAGGATGTTGGCGGCGAGGACGAAGTCGACGTTGCCGCCGATCCAGTGGGCGATGCCGGCGGCCCAGAGCAGGATCGCGGCGTGGAAGACGTCGGTGCCGACGACCTTTTTCGGGGCGAGGCGGTAGACGGCGATCAGGAGGATCGCGATCACCGTCCCGGAGCCGGCCGAGGTGACGCCGATCACGAAGCCGGTGGTGGCGCCGATCACGATCGCCGCGACCTTGTGCCGGCGCTCGACGTCGAAGCGGTCGCGCTCGTCGATCAGGCCGCGAAGGATCAGCGCCCGGGTCAAGGTGATGATTCCGACCATCAGCAGGGTGCCGCCGAGGACGGCGTAGACGAGTTCGTCGAGGCGGTCTTCGCCGACCTTGGTCTGCAGCCAGGAGACCAGTGCCACTCCGGCCACCGCGGCGGGAACGCTGCCGGTGGCGAGCCAGCGAACCAGCTCCATGTTCACCGTCTTCATCTTGAAATGGCGCCAGCCACCGACGGTCTTGGTGACCGCCGAGTAGAAGATGTCGGTGCCGATCGCGGTCGTCGGCTGGATCCCGAAGATGAGGATCAGCAGCGGCGTCATCAGGGAGCCGCCGCCCATGCCAGTCATGCCGACGAGTACGCCGATGCCCAATCCGAAGAGGACGATTGCCGGGTCCATTGTGGTTCCTCGGGCCCCGCACAACCCTGATTTCGACTTTCCTGACCTCCTTGGTCAGGAGTGCGGAGTGCGCCAGGATACCAGCATGAAGCCCGAAAGTGGGCAATCGCAAACGGCCGTGACCTCGCCCGCTGCGCTGCCAAGCATCGAGGGGGGTGTCTCCCTGTCATCGCTCCGCCACTCCTTCGGGGAGCTGCAGACGCTGGCCGGGATCGACCTCGAGGTGCCGGCCGGGAGCGTCGTCGGCTTCGTCGGCCCCTCCGGCTGCGGCAAGTCCACGCTGCTGGAGCTGATCTGCGGGCTGCGAGAGCAGACCGGCGGCACGGTCGCCGTCGCCGGCCGCGAAGACGCCGCCGGGCGCCTCGCCCACTGCGCCTTCATGCCCCAGCGCGACCTCCTCCTCCCCTGGTACTCGGCGCTCGACAATGCCGCCCTCGCCCTGCGCAACCAGGGTCTGCGACGCGAGGCGGCGCGGGCGGCCGCCGGCGACCTCTTCGAGCGCTTCGGCCTCGGCGGCTTCGAGGCGGCGCGGCCGTCCGAGCTCTCCGGCGGGATGCGGCAGCGGGTCGCCTTCCTGCGCACGCTGGTCGCCGGCAAGCCGGTGCTGGCGCTGGACGAGCCCTTCGCCGCTCTCGACGCGATTACCCGCGGCCAGATGCAGGAGTGGCTGGCCGCGGCGCTGCGCACCGATCCGCGGACCGTCGTCCTCGTCACCCACGACGTCGAGGAGGCGCTCTACCTCTGCGACCGGGTCGCCGTCCTCTCCGCCCGCCCGGCCCGGATCGTCGGCGAGCTGGGAGTGCCGGCGCGGCGCGCCGAGGACCGCGACGCCGCGGTCACCGACCCCGCCTTCGTCGCCACCCGCGAAGAGGCGCTGCGGGCGCTGCACGAGGGATCCCGGTGAGGCGCTACCTGCTGCCCGGGGTGCTGCTGACGCTGCTGATCGGGGTCTGGCAGCTGGCTGCTTCGACCGGCGCCCTCAAGGATGCGCTGAACCTCGAGAGCTTCCTCGTCCCTTCGCCGCTGGAAGTCGCCGAATCGCTCTGGGACAACCGCGGCCTGCTCGCCGAAAACGCCTGGGTGACGCTGCGCGAGATGCTGTTCGGGATCCTCGCCGCGATCGTCGTCGGCGTCGGCTTCGCGGTCCTGATGCACCGGTGGCGGGTGATGCGCGACGCCGCCTACCCGCTGATCGTCGCCTCGCAGACGATCCCGATCGTCGTCATCTCGCCGATCCTCGTCACCTGGTTCGGCTACGGGATCACCCCGAAGGTGGTGATCATCGCCCTCGTCTGCTTTTTCCCGCTGACGATCAACGCCCTCGACGGCCTGCGCGCGGTCGAACCGGAGGCGGTGAAGATGATGCGCAGCCTTGATGCCTCCCGCTGGCAGCTCTTCCGGCGCGTGGAAGCCCCCACCGCCCTGCCGCACGTGTTCACCGGGGCCAAGATCGCCGTGGTGATCGCGCCGATCGGCGCCGTCTTCGCCGAGTGGGCGGGCTCGAGCGCCGGGCTCGGGCACCTGATCCAGTCCGACACCGCCAACTTCGAAGTCGCCCGCCAGTTCGCCACCGTCGCCGTCCTCTCCGCGATGGCGCTCGCTCTGATGGCCCTGACCGTGCTCGCAGAGCGACGCGTCGTCAGATGGCGATAGAACTCAGGCCGATGACGCGCCTCCGGATCCCGGCGATCGCGCTCGCCGTTCTCGCCCTCGCCCTCGCCCTGGCCGCCTGCGGCGAGAAGTCCGAGGAAGGCGGCGGCGAACGGCAGAGCTTCAGCCTGACGCTCGACTTCTACCCCAACCCCGACCACGCCGGGATCTACATGGCGCAGAAGCTCGGCTACTTCGAAGAAGCCGGCCTCGACGTCAGTATCGACGCCCCCTCCGACCCGGCGGCGCCGGTCAAACAGGTCGCCGCCGGCCGCACCGATCTGGCGATCTCCTACGAGCCGGAGGTGGCGCTGGCCCGAGAACAGGGCCTCGACGTAGTCGCCGTCGGCGCCCTCGTCAACCGGCCGCTGACCTCGCTGATCTGGCTGGCGGAATCGAAGATCAAAGGTGTCGGGGACCTCAAAGGGAAGACCGTCGCCACCGCCGGGATCCCCTACCAGGACGCCTTCCTGAAGACGATCCTCGCCCGCGTCAAGCTCACCCCCGACGACGTCAAGGCGGTCAACGTCGGCTTCGGCCTCCTCCCCGCCCTGGTCGGCGGCTCGGCCCAGGCGATGCTCGGCGGCTACAGCAACGTCGAGGGCGTCGACCTGCGCGAGCGCGGCAAAGCGCCGGTGGTGACGCCGGTCGACCAGCTCGGGGTCCCGACCTACGACGAGCTCGTCTTCGTCGCCAACCGCGAGAAGCTGGAAGAAGACCCAGAAAAGTTCCGTCTCTTCCTCGCCGCCCTGCAGCGCGGCACCGAGGCAGCCGCCGAAAACCCGGGCGAGGCGGCGACGGCAATCACCGAAGCCAACCCTGACCTCGAACCGAAACTGGCCGCGGCCGAGGTGAAAGCGACGCTGCCGCTGCTGAGCGCCCGCAGCGGCGACCAGCCCTACGGCTACATGGACCCGCAGGAGTGGGAAACCTTCGCTGGCTGGATGCGCGACAACGGCCTAATCGAGTCGCTACCTAAATCCGAAGAACTGCTCGACAACGGCTACCTGCCGTCGGGCGAAATCCCCGAATAGCGCAGCGCCCCTTCGGCGATCAGCCGGCTGACCTCACGCTCGGGCATCGCCGCGTGGAAGAGATGCCCCTGGGCGTAGTCGCAGCCGAGCCGCTGCAGCTCTGAGAGCTGGACCTCGCTCTCGACGCCCTCGGCGATCACCTCCAGCGAGAGCCCCCGCGCCATGCCGATGATCGCCTCGACGATTGCCGTTGCCTCCTGCTCGATCCCCAGTGCTTCGATGAACGAGCGGTCGATCTTCAGCGCGTGGAAGGGGAAGCGGTTGAGATAGGCGAGCGAGGAGTAACCGGTGCCGAAGTCGTCGAGGACGAGGCGGACACCGAGCTCGCTCAGCGCCTGCAGCGAGGCGATCGCCGTCGCCGACTCGTCGATCAGGACGCTCTCGGTGATCTCCAGGCGCAGGTGGACGGGGTCGAGGCCGGTGCGGGCGAGAACATCCTCGACGGTGGTCGGGAGGTCGCGGTGGGCAGCCTGACGGGCGGAGAGGTTGACGGAGACGTCGAGCGGCCGGGCATCGGGGCGCAGCTGCTGCCAGGCCAGCGCCTGCCGGCAGGCGCGCTCCTGCACCCAGCGGCCGATCGGCTCGATCATGCCGCTGTCCTCGGCGATCGAGACGAACTCGCCCGGTTCGAGCATCCCCCGCTCCGGATGGCGCCAGCGCACCAGCGCCTCGAGGCCGTTGATCTCGCCCGAGCGGAGGTTGACGACCGGCTGGTAGTGGAGCGCCAGCTCGTCGCGGTCGATCGCCTGGCGAAGGTCGCGTTCGATCTCCAGCCGCTTCATCGCCGCCGCCCGCATCTCGGCGTCGAAGAGGACGCAGCGCGAGCGCCCGCCCTCCTTGGCCCGGTACATCGCCGCGTCGGCGTCGCGGATCAGCAGCTCGGCGTTGGCCGGCCGTTCCCCGGAGCCGCCGGCGACGGCGACGCCGATGCTGGCGCTGACGAAGTGCTCGACCCCGTCGATCGCGAACGGCTGGGCGAAGGCGGCGGCGACGCGGTCGGCGATCGCCATCGCCTCGCCTTCGTCGGCGAGCCGGTCGATCAGGACGCCGAACTCGTCGCCGCCGAAGCGGGCGACGATGTCGCCCGGGCGCAGGTGCGAGCGCAGCCGCGGCGCCACCGCCCGCAGCAGCGCGTCGCCGGCGTGGTGGCCGAGGCTGTCGTTGATCAGCTTGAAGTGGTCGAGGTCGAGGAAGAGGATCCCGACCGGGGAGCCGGAGACGGCCGCTTTTGCGAGGGACTCGCCGAGGGAGTCGACGAAGCTGAGCCGGTTGGGCAGGCCGGTGAGGGCGTCGTGGAGGACGCGGTAGCGCAGCGCCTGGTCGGCGCTGTGGCGCTCGATCGCGTCGGCGAGGACGTTGGCGGCGGCCTGCACGAAGGGGACGTCTTTGGCGCTGAAGCGGTGGCGCTCGGTGGCGTGGACGTCAAGCACTCCGAAAGGACGGGTCTTGCCGTCGATGACGACGGCGAGGCTGCTGGCGGCGCCGAAGGCGCGCAGGACCGGCGGCATCGTGTGGCGCGTCTCCTGCTCCCAGTCGGCGACGACCGCGTGGGTGCCGGTGTCGAGGGCGGCGCCGGCGTGGGAGTCGCGGGAGGCCGAGACCCGGCGGCCGGCTCCCACCGCCGCCCCCTCTAGCCCGGCCCGCAGGTTGAGCCGGCGCCCGTCGCGGTCGAGCTCCCAGATGCAGGCGCTGTGGATGCCCTCGACTTTCTGGATCAGCTCGGTCGCCACCTCCATCAGCTCCTGCGGGTCGCCGTTTTGCAGCGCCCGCTCGCCGAGCCGGGCGACCACCGCCTGCTGGGAGAGGGAGCGCTGCAGCTCGCCCTCGGCCTGCTTGCGCTCGCTGACGTCGTAGAGGACGCCGTGCCAGATCGGCACCCCGTCCTCGTCGGCTTCCAGCACCGCCTCGTCCTGCATCCAGACGACCTCTCCGTCGCGCCTGTACATCCGGTAGGCGACCGGAGCGGTGTCCCGTTTGCCCAAGTGCTCCTCGCTTTCCACGGCAAGCGCCCGGGCGCGGTCCTCCGGGTGCAGGAGACTCGCCCAGAGACCGGGGTCGCCGACGAACTCCTCCGGGCTGTAGCCGAGGATCTCCTCCACCTGCGGGCTGACGTAGCGCCAGCAGCCGCGCTCGCCTAGCTCGGCGGTGTAGACGATCACCGGCAGCCGCTCGACCAGGCGGCGGAAGTCCTGGCCGCCGGCGGCGAGCTCGTCGACGAAGCGCCGAACCTCGTGCTCGGGCCAGTTCCTGTCCGCGGGGCTGTGCATCTCCGGGCTTATCGACCCGGCGCCGGGACCGCTTGAGCTTTCCCTTCCTAGGCGGCGAGGCGCATCGGCGGGCCCTGCGGCACCAGCCGGTACAGACCGGCCAGGGTGAGGGCGCCGACCAGGCCCCGATAGGGCTCGTACGGCGCGTAGAACTCTTCGACCTCAGGGATCGTGGCGCGGCGCCCGCGGCCGCCCAGGCGGCCGATCAGCTTGATGTAGCCGAGGTCGCCTGCGGGCAGCGAGTCAAGGTCGTTGCGGCCGAAGAGACCGAGACACTGGACCGTCCAGGGGCCGATCTGCGGCCGCGCTAGCAAGGCCTTGTCGCCGCTCGCGTCCTCGATCCGGCAGCGGCCGGCGGCGACGTCGCGGGCCAGCAGCCGCAGGGCCGTCGCCCGTTTGCCGACCAGTTCCATTGACTCCAGTTCCGCCGGCGCGCGGCCGGCGATCGCCTCGGGCCCAGGGACGTCGCGCAGCGCCGCCCGTCCCTCCCCCAGCCGCGGTCCCCAGCGGCCGGCGATCCGGCGCTCGATCAGGGCCGCCCGCTGGGCCTCGATCAGCTGCCCGACGACGGCGGCGGCCAGCGCCTCCCAGGGCCACGGCCGGCCGCTCGGGCGAAAGTCGGGGCGGCGACGGATCAACGGGCCGACCAGGCGGTCGCGGCGGAAGCGGCGGTAGAAGTCGGAGAGGTCGACGTCGACCCAGAGGGCGCTGCGCATCCGCCCGATCGCCCGCTCAAGCTGCTCCCGGCCCGCCCCGTCTCCGCAAGGGCCGCCGACGATCGGCGGCACCGAGACAAGCTCCGGGTCGACTGCCTCGGCCCGGAACCGCACCCGACCGCGCCCCGGCTGCCAAGCCCGCACCAGCACCGGGCAGCCGTCGACGTGAAGGAGGCGGGTCGCAACCCCGCCGCGCACCCGCAGCGTCCGGTCGGTGCTGCCGCGCGGCAGCCGGAAGGGCGACGGCGGCCGCACCTCTACTTCCAGCAACTCGCCCACGGGCGCTAGCGGCCGAGGAGGTGCACGTCGATCAAAAACGAGCGGCTGGCGACGACGTTTTCGCGCCCCCGGCCGCGGCCGGATGACCGGCGCGTCGGCCGCACCTTGGCGGCGGCGCTGCTGACGGCGCGCACTGCAGCGACCGTGGCGGCGCCGGCCAGCACTCCGCCTGCCGTCGCGAGCACGGCGGTGCGCACCTCGGGCCGCAGAGCCAGGGAGGTGCCCGACTGCTCCTCGTAAGCCGAGGGGAGCGGGCGGACCGGGTCGGTCGCCTCGCCTGAAACGGCGTCTTCTTCGGCGATTACCTCGCCGTCAAGTTGCAACTCGTCCACCCGCGCGACTCTAGCGAGAGCAGGGGTCGGGTCACCAGCGATCTGAGCCAAATCCCGGAACTTCGGGTCAGGCGGTCGCGGCCGCACACCGCTGCGCATGCGCGTACAGCGTCTCCGGCGCGATGTCAGCTTGGTTCGGCCAGACGATCGTGCCAGCCTCGGCATCGGCTCGAAGGCGTCGGAAGAAGTCCAGCTCGCGGAGCGGCTCAAACACTCCTCCGTAGTCCAGAAGGTAAGACAAATCGACATCGGCGACCAGACCATCCTCGAACCGAACATGAACCAAATGGTCCTCGGCTGCCTTCGCCTCGATCAGAAAAGGGGTGCCGCGCATGGCTCGATAGTAGATGGCCTACGCCAAGGCTCAACGGACACCAACGGTCGATGTTCCCGAGCGCGCGTCCAGTTGTCGTACAGGTCACCTTGCCGCGCCACCGCCCACTCGATGACGAGACGACGCGCACGCGGCGGAAGTTGACCGCTGATGACCGTCAGATCCTCAATATCGACAGTGGCCTCTGCGTCGCCATAGCTGGCATGAAAATGGGGCCGTCCTCCGTGAGGGGTCTCGTCGTAATACATCCAGATCGTGATCCCGTAGAAGCTGCATATCTGCGGCATTCAGGAATCGTCGGATTCCACCTGTCACAGAACAAGACCTAGCCCTAGGGCTTCTGAAGATTCTGTCTCACAAATTTGTGACGACGAGCAGTGAACCGCTATCAGCCGCTCTCGACCAAGGGTCGTTCGTAAAGACGGTACTTCTTGACGATCTCGGCGCTCATCGCCTCGAGGCCGCGGTTCATCGCCTCGTTGGTCTCGAGGATCCAACCCGCCTCGCCGTGTTTCTGGCGCGCCCGGGCGGCGGTGTCGAAGTGCTCGACGTAGAGCGAGGCGGCGACGCCGGTGTGCTGGTACTCGGGCTTGACGCCGAGGAAGCCGACCCGGACCTGATCGCAGATGCGGTTGCGCCGCAGGAAGTGCCACCAGCCCAGCGGCAGCAGCCGTCCCTTCATCTTCTTCAGCACCTGGTTCAAGTCGGGCAGGGTGATCGCCACCGCGATCGTCTCGCCGTCCTTTTCGGCGACCATGAACCAGTCGCGCGAGAAGGCCAGGTGCATGTCCATCGTGTAGGTGTCGAGGTCCTCCTTCGAGTAGGGCACAAAGCCCCAGTTCTCGGCCCAGGCAGCGTTGTAGATCTCGGCGAAGCGGTCCATCTCCTCGCGCAGATGGCGCCGCGACATCCGCCGGATCTTCACCCCGTGCTCGTTTTTCGCCCGCTCGTCGAGCTCGAAGAGGATCGGCAGCATGTCCTCGCGGTCGCTGATGTCGAGAAACCAGGAGTAGAGGTCCATCGCCTTCTCCAGCCCGGCGCCCTCGCAAAGGCGCTTGTAGTAGGGCGGCTGCCAGGGCTGTCGAACTAGCGGCTCGAGCTCGTGGCCCTCGATCAGCACCCCGCTCTCCTCGTTCATCGAGAAGTCCATCGGCCCGACCATCTGCTCGCAGCCGCGCTGGCGCAGCCAGTCGGCGGCGACGTCGAGCAGGGCCGCGGCAACTTCCGGGTCGTCCTCGAGCTCGAAGAAGCCGAACATCCCCCAGCGGTTGTCGTGGAAATCGTTGAAGGCGTGGTCGATCTGGGCGCTGACGCGGCCGACCACCCGATCGCCGCGCAGGGCGAGGAAGTATTCGGCTTCGCCGTGCTTGAAGTAGGGGTTGAGGCGGCGGTTGAGGAAGAGCCGGCGCTCGAGTTTCAGCGGCGGGATCCAGGGGGTCCCAGCGTGCAGCCGGTAGGGCAGGCCGATGAACCGCTTGAGGTCGCGTCTGTTGCGGACGGGCCGGATGGTGAGACTTCCCATGTGGCGCGCAACCTACACTCTCGGCAGATGAGCGAGACCGCCAAGGCGCCCGTCGACGTCTTCGAGAAGGCGCGCAGCCACGACCGCCTCGAGCAGCTCGAAGCCGCCAAGGAGCACGACCTCCTCCCCTACTTCCGCCTGCTCACCTCACAGGCCGGCCCCGTGGTCGAGATGGAGGGCCGGGAGACGATCATGCTCGGCTCCAACAACTACCTCGGCCTGACCGGCGACGAGCGGGTCAAGGGCGCCGCGCGCGAGGCGCTGGAGACCTACGGCACCGGCGTCACCGGCTCGCGGCTGCTGAACGGGACGACGCCGCTGCACCTCGACCTCGAGCGCGAGCTGGCCGAGTGGATGCGGACCGAGGACGCGATCGTCTACACCACCGGCTACCAGTCGAACGTCGGCTGCATCGGCACGATCCTCGGCCCCGGCGACACCGTCATCTGCGACTCCGGCGACCACGCCTCGATCCTCGACGGCTGCCGCCTCGCCGGCGCCAAGCTGCGCCCCTTCCGCCACAACCGCATGGACAAGCTGGAGAAGATGCTCCAGCGCGCGGCCGGGGACGGCGGCGGCGTCCTCGTCATCGTCGACGGCGTCTTCTCGATGGAGGGCGACGTCTGCAACCTGCCGCGGATCGTCGAGCTCTGCAAGGAGTACGGCGCCCGCCTGATGGTCGACGAGGCACACGGGGCCGGCGTCCTCGGCGCCCGCGGCGCCGGCGCCAGCGAGCTCTTCGGGCTCGAGGACGAGGTCGACCTGCGGATGGGGACCTTCTCCAAGAGCCTCGCCTCCTGCGGCGGCTTCATCGCCGGGCCGCGGGACGTGATCGAGTACCTGCGGATCTCCTCCCGCTCCTTCATCTTCAGCGCCTCGGCGGTGCCGGCCGCGGTTGGGGCCGCCCTCGCCGCCCTGCGGCTGATCCAAACTGACGGCCCGGAGCTCTTCGAGCGCCTGCTCGCCAACGCCGAGTACCTGCGCGAGGGCCTGCGCCACCTCGGCCTCAAGGTAATCGAGCCGGGCACCCTCCCTGACGGCACCGTCGCCACCACCCCGGTGGTACCGGTGATGGTCGGCGACGATTGGCAGGCGGTGCTGCTGTGGAAGGCGCTCTTCGACAACGGCGTCTACACCAACGTCGCCATCCACCCGGCGGTTCCCCCGGGCGGGGCGCTGCTGCGGACCAGCCTGATGGCGACGCACGAGCGCGAGCACCTCGACGGTGCCCTAGGAACGATCGCTCGGGTGATCGAGAATTTCCCCGAGCTTCCGAAGGCCTAGTTATTGGTCACGAATTCTTGACATCCCCCGACGGGGGTAGTTTCGGGCTTGTGTCTTTTTGGATAACGCGGCGAGGGACCCGAAATTGTTGCTCTTAGCGAATGGGTCGGACGTCAAAACGGTGAGACCGGGTTGACGGCAACTACCCGGAAGACGTAGCTTGGCCCCCTCGCCGAATGACCCGGGCGGGACGTTCGGAAAGACGAAGTCGGTCCGGTAGGACCAAGGCCTCGGGAGGCTCGCTCCTCGGCCGGACACGACATACCCCAGTTATTTCGATTCCTTGAAGGGAGGAGTCCAGTGGAAGCTGCCTCAACGGCACCACCATCGAACATCGCCTCAGGTGAGGCTCCGCAGCACATGAGGGCGCTGGAGAGGGCCAACATGGTGCGGCTGGCAAGAGCCGAGCTGAAGCGCGCGATCGCGCGAGGCGACATGGATGCCGCGGAGGTGGTTCGCGAATGCCCGTGGGAGACCGAAAGCATGACGATCGCCGAGCTGCTGACGAGCCAGCGGCGCTGGGGCCGGACCCGCGCCCGCAAGTTCCTGATGCCGCTCTCGCTGAACGAGAACAAGCAGCTGGGGACGCTGACTGAGCGCCAGCGGCGGATGCTGGCGCAGGAGCTGGCGACTCGCTCGACGGCACGCGAGGCCGAAGCGGTCTCCGTCTAGGAGGCCGCCCCGGGTTTAGCCGCGCATTCCACCGATCCGGTAGCTGAGGCCGCCGGAGGCCCGCTGGAATGCGCGGCGAGCCAGGAAGAAGACGATGGCGAAGGCAAGGGCGCCGCAGCCCAGCGCCACCGCCAGGATCTGACCGGCGACGTAGAAGACGAGGCCGGTGACGAGGACGAAGGCCGCTCCCGCCAGCAGGGTGGTGTGGGAGCGGAAGCCGGCGAAGTGCTCGCGGATCGCCACCTCGAGACCGCCCAGACCCGCCAGCGCGACGCCCACCCCGATCGCCGTCGGGTGGCCGCCGATCACCCCGATCACCAGGGAGATGATGCCGGCGAGAATGACCAGCTCGGCCAGCGGCGCGTTCCCCCACGGGGCCGGCGGTCGCTCGTCAGGTGCGGAAACTCGGGGAGCAGGCTTCCCCGGCTTCGACTTCGTCGTCAACGGCCGCGAGCCGCCCGGCTAATGGGCATCCGGAGGAGACCTTGACCCGCCACCAGCCCATCAGCATCCCGATCGGGCCGAGCCGGGGGCGCGAGTGCCAGTGGCCGCAACCCTCGAGGCCGAGGTCCTGCCGCGAGACCCGCACCCACTTGAAGTCCTGAGGGGCAGCGAGCATCCGCTCGACCAGCTCGCGGTTCTCGTCCTCCACGCGCTGCCGCTCGACCAACGCCTGCCGCGCTTCGGCAATGCGGTCGGCGAGGCGGTCGCGGATCGCCTCCAGCTCGCCGAGGTCGAGGACCCGCGGCGTCGCCGCAATGGCCTCAATCCGGTGCGGTACCTCCGTGTGCCCAAACGCCTCGCCGAACAGTTGGCTCAGCTCGCCTTCGAGGCGGCCGATCTGGCGCCGCAGCTCGAGCCGCGCCTGGCGCTCGTCGATTCCGGCGCCGAGCCCGGCGAGCTGATCGCGTTTGAGCAGAGCGGGCATCTCCAAAAGTGTAGTCATGCCGCCTCCAGGGTCGCCGCGGCCATCCACAATGCCTCCTCGACGGCGATCTGCGGCACCCCCTTGACCTGCACCGCGGCGACGGCGACGCGCCTCGTCCCGGACTCGACGCCGTAGCCCTCGCCGGTGTCGCCGAAGAGGAGGGCGATCGGCCGCTCCCCGTCGGCGATCGCCAGGGTCCCGCTCGCCAGCTCTCCCGGCGCCCCCGGCAGGCTCTCCCCCGGCGCGGAGTCGCGGATGCAGAGCGGGCCGGCGAGGCGATCGGCGTCGAAGGCGCGCAGCGCCACCCCGGTCTCGACGATCGCGATGTTGAGCGCGTCGGCGGGGAGTCCGCGGGGGCGGAAGCCGCCGTCGTGGAGGCGGTCAAGCGTCAGCTGCTCGACGGGGGTACGGGTGCGGTCCGGGTCGAGGCCGATCTGGCGGTAGAAGACGCGGTAGGCCCAAGGGATCGGTCGTTCCCGCAGCCGGATCGCCTGCGAGCCGTAGGTGCGGTCGGAGAGGTCGCAGAGCCGGCGGCGGACGGGCTCCGGGCTGCGTCCGGGCTTGGTGTCGACTTCGACCCAGGCGATGCCGAGGCCGGGGAACTCGGAGGCGATGTGCGGGGCGACCCAGCCCTGCCGCGGCGCCGGGTCCCAGCCCATCCGCTGTGCGGCAGCCTCGGCCATCTCAGCCCCGCTCCGCCGCTCTGGTCGCGGCGAGGAGCTGGTCGACCCGGTGCTCCAGCTGCGGCGCGGTGAGGTCGCCGATACTGGCGCTCTGCAGGGTGCCCCCCGGATAGACGTAGGCGAAGGTCGGGCAGCCGCCGACTCCGTAGAGGCTGCCGACGGCCCCGTCGCGGTCGTAGCCAACCGGCATCGTCCAGCCGTGGCGGCTGATCAGTTCGCGCAAGCGGTCGCGATCGTCGCGGATGTCCAGCGAGAGGAAACCCACCCGCCCACGGTAGCGCCCGTAGGCCTCCTCGACCACGTCCTGCTGCTCGGCGCAGCCGTCGCCTTTCGTGAACCAGAACGAGATCACCAGCGGTCGGTCGAAGAGGTCGCAGACGCGGATCGCCCCGGCAGTTTTGATCCGGCAAGCGGGAGTCCGCCGCGAGCTCTCCGGGCAGGGGAGCGCGGCGGTTTCGCAATCGTCCTGGGCGACGTTGGCGTCGCCTTCGAGCTGGCCGGCGCCGGCGGGGACGGCGAACTCCGGCAGCGGCCAGCGGGCCGGGAAGCGATCGAGCCCGAGCGTCTCCCCGCCGCCCCCACCCTCGAGCGTGTTGATGGTGGCGACGACGATCACCGCGAGGAAGATCAGCCCGACGAGGAGCGAGTAGCGGTCCCTCATTCCCGCTCCAGCCAAAGCAGCACCGCCGGCAGGACGAGGAGGACCCCGGCGAGGGCGGCGCCGAGGTCGACCACGGTGACGAGGCCGAAGTCGCGCAGCATCCGCACGTCGCTGGCGATCAGGACCGCGAAGCCAGCGACCGCAGTGACGCCGGAGGCGAGCACCGCTGCACCGGTGCGCGAGTAAGCGCGCCGCAGCGCCTCCTCGGCGTCGGCGCCGCTCCCCCGCTCCTCGTGGAAGCGCCCGACCAGGAGGACGCCGAACTCGGTCGCGATCGCGATCGTCAGCGCCCCCAGAGCCGCCGACATCGGGTTCAGCGGGATCCCGGTGATCCAGAGCAGCAGCGAGACCCAGCCGGTGGCGAGCACGGTCGGGACGAGCGGGATCAGGGCTCGTCGCCAGGAGCGGTAGACGAGGAGCAGCGCCGCCGCCACCGCCGCCAGCCCGGCGAGCGTCAGCCAGTACCTGCTGCTGGAGAGGTCGGAAGCGCTCTGCGCGGCGATCACCGGCAGCCCCGCCAGCTGCACCTCGACGCCGGCCGGCGGCTTGCCGACCTCCGAGCGCACCCTTTCGATCAGCTGTTGCTGGTCTTCCAGCGACTGCGCCCGGATCCCGAACGAGATCAGCGCCTTGTGGCCGACTTTCCCGGTTTCGGGATCGACGGGGGCGACCTGCCGCAGCGCATAGGGCGAGAGCGCCGTCAGGGTTCCTTCAATCCGCTTCTGCGTCGGCTTTTCTTCTCCCCGGACGAGGAAGTCCGAGAGCGCGGGACCCGGGCAGATTTCGGCGCTCAGGCAACTCGGGTCTTCCCCGTCGAAGCCGTTGCTCGCGAGGACCCGCCGCTTGAACCCGGCCATCCACTCGATCGTCGCCGGGTCGGTGAAGTCGGGAGCGTGGATGCTGACGTCGAGCTCGCCTGAGACACCCGTCGTCTCCTGCAGCTCGTTCAGCCCTTCGACCGCCTTGATTTTCTGCGGCGCCAGGGAACGAATGTCGGAAACGGTTTCGATCTGAGTTCCAGCCGCCCACCCCACCACGGCCAGCGCGATCCCCACGCTCAGGATCATCTCCGGGTACGTCCGCGCCAGCGAGAGCAGACGCTCCACCGGCAGGCGCCATCTGCTCTCCCTGGCCGGACCCGGCCGCCGCAGGCTCAGCGCCGCCATCCCCACCGTCAGCGCCGAGCCAAAGGCCAGGGCGATGCCAAGGATCAGCAGCCAGCCGAAGCCACGGACCATCGGGATCGGCGACAGCTGCAGGGCCAGGAAGCCGGCCGCGGTCGCCAGGCAGGCGGTGCCGATGGTCGGGCCGCCGGCCGCGGCGGCCTCGCGCGTCGAGCCGAGCTCGTCGAAGCGGGCCTGGAACTGGATCGCGTAATCGACCGCGAGCCCGATCAGGATCGGCAGCGCCGCGATCGAGGCCATCGTCAGCGAGCCCCCGATCAGCGCCAGCAAGCCGAAGGTGATGGCGACCGCGATCAGCGCCACCGCCAGCGGCAGCAGCGGCCAGCGCGAGCGGAAGACGAGGAAGAGCACCGCGGCCATCGCCGCGAGGGCGACCGCGAAGAGGACGAGCAGCGCGTTCTTCAGCGCGCCGGCGACGCCTTCGATCACCACCGGGGCGCCGGAGACGACGTAGCTGCCGCCGGCGAGGGCGAAGCAAGGCGCCGGCTTGCCGCCTTCGCCGCAGACCTTGCGCGGCTTCGTATCCGCCACGGTCGCTTCGATCAGCTCGATCGCCCGCCGCCGCTCCGCCGCGCTCAGGTCCGGCTTCAGCCGGATCACGATTTGCGCCGAGCGCGCGTTCGGAAAGAGGTAGGAGAGGCGCGCCTTCGGCGTCCCGCGCGGCCGCGCAAAGTCGAAGACAACGGTGGCGACGAATTCTTCGTTGTCGATGCTGGGGACGCTGGTGATCCCGTATTTCGTCGCCACCGCGAGCAGGTATTCGCGGAATTTTTGCGCCGGCACGTGTTCGGCCAGCCGCTGCAGCTGGTCTTCGATCTGCACCACCGACTCGTTGAGGAAGGTCGCCGGGCCGGTTAGGAACTCGACCGCGTGCATTTCGGCGAGTTCGGCGCACGGCCCGGGGATCGCCTGCGCTCCCTTCGGCACCTTGCCGGAGAGGCAGCCCTCCAGCCGCAGCAGCTTGAAGATGTTCTCGGTCAGCAGCAGCCGCTGCAGTTCCCCCTTGACGAGGACGACGACCGGTTCTTCGCCGAAGTCGCGTCGGACCTCTTCGGTCGCCCGGTAGGCGGCCGAGTCCGAGTTCGCCAGCGTGCCGACGCCGGCGTCGGTCGGGATCTGGGTGGCGCCGATCGCCGCGCCGATGGCGACGACGAGCGTGACCGCGAGCAGCGGCCGCGCGTGCTCGGCCGCCCACGCCGCGACGCGCCCGAACCAGGATCCGGCGCGCAACCTTTAGTCCATCGAGAGCGGCCCGCTGACGTCAGCGTTGAGGAACTGGCTGACGAACGGGTTGCTCGAGTCGAACAGCTCCTCTTTGGGGCCGGACTCGACGATCTTGCCGCTCCAGAGCACGGCGATGAAGTCGGCGATGCGGCGCGCGGTCCCGAGGTCGTGGCTGATCACCAGGTAGCAACCGCCGTTCTCCGCGTGGACCTCGCGGATCAGCTCGCAGAGCAGCGCGGTGCGAACCGGGTCGAGACCCGAGTCGGGCTCGTCGAACATGACGATCGCCGGTTCCAGCACCAGCGCCCGGGCAAAGCCGGCGCGCTTGCGCATCCCGCCCGAGAGCTCGTTCGGCATCTTGTAGGTGGCCTCGGTGAGACCGACCTCTTTGAGGCGGCGGTTGACGATCTCGCCGATCTCCTCCTCGCCTTTGTCGGTGTGCTGCCGCAGCGGGAAGGCGACGTTGTCGTAGATGTTCATCGAGCCGAACAGCGCCCCGTCCTGGAACAGCAGCCCGAACTTTTTCCGCACCTCGAAGAGTTCGTCGTCGGTCATGTTCGGGATCGACTCGCCGTGCACAAGCACGTCGCCGGAATCGGGGTAGAGCAGGCCGACGATGTGCTTAATCAGCACGCTCTTGCCGGTCCCCGAGGGGCCGAGCACCATCGAGACCTGATCCTCGGGGAGGCCGAGGTTGAGGCCGTTGAGGATGCGGGCGCGGCCGAACTGCTTGACCAGGTCGATGATCTCGATCGCGTCCTCGCCGCCGTGGTCGCGCTTGCGGCCGGTGTGGAATTTGTAGGGGTCGTGCTCGCGCGGGTTGACGCCGGGGATGACGAAGTCCCGACCCATCAGGGCGCCGTCCTCGCTCACATAGGGACCCTCGGCGCTGGCGCTTTCGGGGTGGCCCGCGGTCGACTCCGGCTCGGTGGCGATGGCCGGCGGCTCTTCCGCGCTCGAAGTGGCCTCGTCCTGCAGCGTTTCTTCTTCGGCCCGAGCTTCCTCGCGAGCCTCCTCGCCTTCGAAGCGGTTCTCTTCCTCGATCGACACTTCTTCAGCCTCCTATCGGCGCCCGGGGATTTGCTCCCCAGAAGACAAGGGTTCCAAGCATCCCGATGATGTGGACTAAGACGATGTTGAGGACCATCGACTTTGCCGTCGCGGTCCCCACTCCGACCGGCCCGCCGGAGGCCGTATATCCGTAGTAGCAGCCGACCATCACGATCGCCGTCGCCATGACCATGCCCTTGATCAGGCTGAAGATCAGGTCGGGAGGGTTCTGGAACATCCAGAAGATCAGGAAGTAGCCGCCGGAGGAGACGTCGCCGATCTGCTGGACGACGGCGAGGTAGCTGGCCAGGTACATGATCCCGATCCCGACCAGGTACATGAAGGGGAAGGCGATCCAGGCGGCGAGCAGGCGGGTCGCGCAGAGGAAGGTCACCGGCGGCACCCCCATCACCTCGAGGGCGTCGATCTCGTCGGAGATCCGCATTGCCCCGAGCTCGGCGACGATCCCGGTCCCGACCTTGGCCGCGAGCATGTAGCCGAAGGCGTAGGGCATGATCTCGCGCAGGTCGCACCAAGCGGAGAAGACGCCCGCGTAGGCCGGAGCGCCCTGGGCGCGCAGCAGATAGGCACCCTCGATCCCGCACTGCAGGCCGAGGGTGAAGACGAGGCCCCAGATGATCAGGGCCGAGCCGAGGATCAGGATCCCGGCCTGCCGCAGGGTCTCGCCGAAGAAGCGCAGGACCCGGCCGGAGTAGACGAGGCCGGCGAGACGGGCGCCGAAGCGGGCGATCTCCCCCGCCGAGTCGAGCCAGTTGCGCGGAACCGCGAGCCAGGCGTTCATCGGATCGTCTGCAGATCGGGGTTCGTGGCGAGCATCGTCTGGGTGAAGACGTAGTTGAAGGCGAAGACGCCCATGAACGAGATCACCACCGCCTCGTTGACCGCGCGGCCAACGCCGGCAGCGCCACCGGAGGCGGTCATCCCTTTGTAGGAGCAGACGACGGCGATCAGGGCGCCGAACAGCGTGCACTTGATCACCGAGCCGCCGAGATCGGTGATCGAGGCATTGGAGAAGAGCGTTGCGAAGAAGCCGCCGAGCGGCTGGTGGTAGAGCATCTCGGTGAGGATGCCGCCGCTGATCCCGAAGACCAGGGCGTAGATGTCGAGCAGGCCGGTGATCAGCATCAGCGCCAGGAAGCGCGGCACGACCAGGTTCTTGATCGGGTCGACCCCGAGCACCTGCAGGGCGTCGAGCTCCTCGCGGATCTTCCGGGCTCCCAGGTCGGCAGTGATCGCGGTGCCGGCGACGCCGGCGACGACGACCGCGGTCACGAAGGGGGCGAACTCGCGGATCGAGGCGAGGACGAAGAAGCCGCCGAGCCGGTCGAGGGCGCCGAACAGCGACAGGAAGTTCGCCGCCTGCAGCCCCGGAGCGCCAAATCCGAAGGCGACGGTGGAGACCAGCAGCGGGAACCAGCAGAGCTGCAGGGCGAAAAGGAACTGGCCGATGAACTCCTCGCCGTAGGGGTAGGGCGGTTTGACCGCAGAGACGATCGTTCGCGCGGTGAGGATCATCATCTCCCCCACCGTCTCGAACAGCGACTTGGCGGGCAGAAATGCCCTGTTGACCGCGGATCCGACCATCTGCTCCTCCGTCCGAGCCGGCGCCGCACGCGCGCGGAGCCCCGCTCGTTGGCCGGGAGTCTAGGGGATGACGGGGTCCTCTCTGTTGGCCGCATGTTGAGATCGCGCTAACCGGCGATCCCTGCCTGAAATGCCTGCGAAGGCGGCCAAACCCCGTGCTATGTTCGGGCCGCTTTGCGGGGGACCGGAAGACATTCCCGGCACACCCGCCTCCTGGCCATCGCGATCGGGTTCGCCGCGCTGGCGGTGGCGGCGATGCTCGGCGGCTGCGGCTCCAGCTCGTCGGCGGACGACGAACCGACCGGGACCTTCCACGTCAAAGTCACCGAAGCGAGCTTCCCGACGGCGCAGAAACTCGGCCAGACCTCGCTACTGAAGCTCGCGGTCCGCAACACCGGCAAGCGCCCGGTTCCGGCCTTGACCGTCAGCTTCACGATCGCCGGCAAGGAAGGCGTCGACTCCTCGCTCCCGTTCGGGGTCCGCGACCCCCAGCCCGACCTCGCCCAGCCTGAACGGCCGGTCTGGGTGCTGGCGCAGACCTATCCCCGCCTGCACGGCTCTTCGAAGCCGGGAGGCGCCTCGACCTCGAGCCCGAAGACCTTTTCCTTCGGCGAGCTGAAGCCGGGCAAGACCACCACCGTGGTGTGGAAGCTGAGCGCGGTGCGCTCCGGCAAATACACGCTGCTCTACAGCGTCGATGCCGGCCTCAGCGGTCAGGCGAAGGCGAAGACCGATAACGGCGTCCGGCCCGGTGGCTCGTTTGCAACCGAGATCAGCGAACGCCTGCCGGAAACCGAAGTCACGAACAACGGTGAAGTCGTTGAAGTCGAGAAAGGCAAGTAGGAGCTCCACCGCAGCGGCTGTGCTGGCACTCCTCCTCGCCCTGGCCCTGCCCGCCTGCGGCTCGGCCAAAGGCGTCGCCCTGCAGAAGATCGGCTCCTTCGACGCCCCCACCTACGTCACTGGCGCCCCCGGCTTCCCGCAGCTCCTCTTCGTCGTCGAGCAGCCCGGGCAGATCGTCGTGCTGCGAAATGGCCACCGGCTCCACAAGCCGTTCCTCGACCTGCGCGACGACGTCTCCTACGGCGGTGAGCGGGGTCTGCTCTCGGTCGCCTTCCCGCTCGACTACGCGCGCAGCAAACGCCTCTACGTCTATTACACCGACAACGACGGCAACATCCGCATCGATGAATTCAAGCGGGGCAGCGCGACCCGGGCGAGGCCCGGATCGCAGCGGAAGGTGATCGTCATCCCTCACCCCGTCAACGCCAATCACAACGGCGGGCAGCTGCAGTTCCTCGGCAACCTCCTCTACTTCGGGACCGGTGACGGCGGCTCGGGAGGCGACCCGCCGAACAACGCCCAGAACAAGGATGTGCTGCTGGGCAAGCTGCTGCGGATCGACCCGCGGCCCTCAAGCGGCAGGCCCTACTCGGTGCCGGCCGACAACCCGTTCGTCGACAAGCCCGGCCGCGACGAGATCTACAGCTACGGCCTGCGCAACCCGTTCCGCTTCTCCTTCGATCGCCGCCGGCCGCGGATCGCGATCGCCGACGTCGGCCAGAACCGGTTCGAGGAGCTCGACTACCTCCCCGTCGCCGCTGCCAGCGGCGCCAACTTCGGCTGGGACGCTCTCGAGGGTTTGTCCAAGTACAGCGACGAAAACAGCGGCACCCCAGACCCTGGGGGCACCGTCAAACCGATCTTCGCCTACAGCCACGATCGAGGCGGCGGCAGCTGCTCGATCATCGGCGGCTACGTCGTCCGCGACCCCCGTCTGAGCGGGCTGCTGGGCACCTACGTCTACGCCGACCTCTGCGAGGGCCAGCTGCGGGCGCTCGTTCCGCACCTGAAACGCGCCTCCGGCGACCGCAAGCTCGGCCTCCACGTCGAAAGCCCGAGCTCCTTCGGCGAAGACGACCAGCACCGCCTCTACGTCGCCTCAATCGAAGGTCCCGTTTACCGTCTCGTCTCACACTAGGCGCTGAAAATTTGCGTTGTGCGCGCCTTTCGTATGAGGTTTTCTGTCTACACTTGCAACCATGGCAGTCATGGCAAGAGAAGCCTGGACCGACGAGCGCCTCGACGACCTCAAGGAGCACATGGATGAAGGCTTCCGCGAGATCAAAGGCGAAATTCGCGGAGTCAATGCGGAACTCAAATCCACGCGGAGCGAGCTGAAGGAGGAGATCGGCTCGGTCCGAACCGAGCTCAAGGGGGAGATCCGCGAGCTCAGCCGTCGCTTCGACAGGTTGAACTTCACCCTCATCGCAAGCCTGATCGGGCTCGTCCTGACGCGCTACCTCGGCTGAGGCTTGCTTCGCTCGCCCACCCGGGTACATTTGGCTGACCAGCCAAACGGCGACGAAGGGAGCATCGGGGTGGAGAGCGCAACTGCTGAGAGGATCGCCGAGGAGTCGATCGAGGTCCGCAACCCGGCGACGGGAGCGGTGATCCAGAACGTCCCGGTCGATTCGCTCGAGCGTGTCGCCGAGACGGTGCGGCGAGTTCGCGCCAACCAGCCCGAGTGGGAGGCGATGGGGATCGAGGGGCGCTACCACTGGCTCGGCAAACTCCGCGACTGGCTACTCGACAACCGCGAGCGCGTCCTGGAGACGATGCAGCGCGAGACCGGCAAGGTGAGGCCGGACGCCGAGAACGAGCCGACTTACCTCGCCGACCTGATCAACTTCTACGGCTCCCGCGCCGCCCGCTTCATCGGCGAGGAGAGCATCCGCCCCCACTCGCCGCTGCTGGCATCTAAGAAGCTGCGGATCCAGTACCGGCCCCACCCGGTCGTCGGCATCATCAGCCCCTGGAACTTCCCCCTGATCCTCTCGCTCGGTGACGCCGTGCCGGCGCTGCAGGCCGGCTGCGCCGTCGTCGTCAAGCCGTCCGAGTTCACTCCGCTGGGGATCGCCGAGGTGGTCGAAGCCTGGAAGCAGGAGATCGGAGGCCCCGACATCTTCGATTGCGTGCAAGGGATCGGCGAGACCGGCGGGGCTCTGGTCGACGCGGTCGACTTCATCCAGTTCACCGGTTCCGACGCGACCGGCCGCAAGGTGATGGCGCGGGCGGCGGAGACGCTGACCCCGGTCAGCCTCGAGCTCGGCGGCAAGGACCCGATGATCGTCCTCGCCGACGCCGACCTCGACCGCGCCGCCAACGCCGCGGCCTGGGGCGGGATGATGAACTCTGGCCAGATCTGCATGTCGGTCGAGCGGATCTACGTCGAGGAGCCGGCCTACGACGAGTTCCTCGACAAGCTGACCGCGGAGGTCGGGCGCCTGCGCCAGGGCACCGACGGCGGCGGCGAGCCGAAGGACGTCGGGGCGATGACCTCGCCACGACAGATTGAGATCGTCGCCGACCACGTCGAGGACGCCCTCGCCTCCGGGGCCCGCGCCCTGACCGGCGGCAAGCGCGCTCCCGGCCCCGGCGACTTCTTCGAGCCGACGGTCCTGGTCGACGTCGACCACTCGATGAAGGTGATGCGCGACGAGACCTTCGGCCCGGTGGTCGGGGTAATGAAGGTGCGCGACGCCGAGGAGGCGCTGCAACTTGCCAACGACACCCGCTACGGGCTCTCCGGCGCCGTCTTCGGCGAGCGCGAGCGGGCCGAGCAGGTGGCGCGCCGGGTCGAGTGCGGAGCGGTCAACGTCAACGACGTCCTCGTCAACTACTTCGCCACTGAGGTGCCGATGGGTGGCTGGAAGCAGTCCGGCATCGGCAGCCGCCACGGCGAAGGCGGGATCAAGAAGTACTGCCGCAGCGAGTCCCTGGTGATCACCCGCTTCGGCGGCAAGCGCGAGCTCACCTGGTACCCCTACACCAAGTCCCGCCGCCGCCTGATTGCCCCGATTGTCCGCCTCTTCAACGCCCGCGACTGGAAGCGGCGCCTCGGCCTGAAACGCTAACGGGCACCCACACCGAAGCGGTTCTGCAGCCGTCCGCCGGCGCCTCGGTACCCTCGTAGGTTCATGCCTGAGCGGGATTACATAGCTGCGACGAAGGAGCGGGTTGTCGTCTTCGACGGCGGCATGGGCGCGACCCTGGAGCAGTTCGAGCTCTCTAGCGAGGATTACGGCGGCCTCGCCGGCAAGTGCCACGAGGTGCTGGTGCTGAACCGGCCCGACGTGATCGAGGGGGTTCACAGCTCGATGCTCGAGGCCGGCGCCGAGGTGGTCGAGACCGATTCCTTCCAGGGCTCGCGGCTGAAGCTCGAAGAGTGGGGGCTCGGCGAGCAGACGCTGGAGATCAACCGCAAGGCTGCTGAGATCGCCCGCCGCGCCGCCGGTGAGCAGCGCTTCGTCGCCGGCTCGATCGGGCCGACCGGCTTCCTCCCCGCCTCCACCGATCCGACCCTCGGGAACATCAGCTTCGGCCGCTTGGTCGAGGTCTTCGCCGAGCAGGCCCAGGGGCTGGTCGAAGGCGGCGCCGACCTGATCATGATCGAGACCGCGCAGGACATTCTCGAGGTGAAGGCGGCGATCTTCGGCGCCCGCGAGGCCTTCAAGCAGACGGGCCGCACGCTGCCGATCCAGTGCAGCGTCTCGCTGCTGCCGAACGGCGGCAAGATGCTGCTCGGGACCGACATCCAGTCGGTGCTGACGACGCTGACCGCGCTCGAGATCGACGTGATCGGCCTCAACTGTTCGACCGGGCCCGAGGACATGCGCGACGCGATCCGCTTCCTCGGCGAGGCCTCCCCGCTCCCCGTCCACTGCATCCCCAACGCCGGGCTGCCGTTCCAGGGCCCCGAGGGCGAGACGATCTTCCCCGAAAAGCCGGAGCCGCTGGCGGCGTCTCTCGGCGAGTTCGTCGAGCGCTTCGGCGTTGGCATCGTCGGCGGCTGCTGCGGCACCACGCCCGAGCACATCGCCGCGATCCGCGATCGGGTCGACGGCCGTACCCCCGGCGAGCGCCCGGAACCGGGCGCGATTGAAGTCTCTTCGATGATGACCTCGACGCCGCTGGTGCAGGAGCCGCGGCCGACCCTGGTCGGCGAGCGGGTCAACTCGCAGGGCTCAAAAAAGGCCAAGGAGCTGCTGCTCGCTGATGACTACGACGGCCTCGTCCAGGTCGCCGAAGACCAGGTCGAAGGTGGCGCCCACGTCCTCGACACCTGTGTCGCCCTGACCGAGCGCCAGGACGAGGACGAGCAGATGAAGGCGGTGGTGAAGCGGATCTCGCTGACCCAGCCCGCCCCGATCCAGGTCGACTCGACCGAACCCGAGGTGATCAAGGCCGCCCTCGAGCAGATCCCGGGCCGGGCGATCGTCAACTCGATCAACCTCGAGGCCGGCCGCGACAAGGCCGACACGGTGATCCCGCTGGCGAGGGAACACGGCGCCGCGCTGATCGCGCTGACGATCGATGAGGTCGGGATGGCGAAGACGGCCGAGCGCAAGGTCGAGATCGCCGAACGGATCCGCGACATCGCCTGCGGCGAGCACGGGCTCGACCCCGAGGCGCTGATCTTCGACGCCCTCACCTTCACCCTCACCACCGGCGACGAGGAGTGGCGGCCCTCGGCGGTGGAGACGATCGAAGGCATCCGCCGGATCAAGACCGAGATCCCCGGCGTCAAGACCTCGCTCGGCGTCTCCAACGTCTCCTTCGGCGTCTCGCCGCGGCCGCGCGCCGTCCTCAACTCGGTCTTCCTCCACCACTGCGTCGAGGCGGGCCTCGACCTGGCGATGGTCAACCCCAACCACATCACCCCCTACTCGGAGATCCCCGACGAGGAGCGGGAGCTGACCGACGACCTCGTTTTTAACCGCCGCGAGGACGCACTCGAGCGCTTCATCTCCCACTTCGAGTCCAAGGGCGAGGAGGCCGAGGCGGAGGACGCAGATCCGACGGCCGGGATGGAGCCCGAGAAGGCCCTGCATTGGCACATCCTCCGCCGCAAGAAGGACGGGGTCGAGGACCAGATCGAGCTCGCGGTCGAGAAGATCGGCGCCGTCCCGACCCTGAACGAGGTGCTGCTGCCGGCGATGAAGGAGGTCGGCGACAAATTCGGTGCCGGCGAACTGATCCTGCCCTTCGTCCTGCAGTCGGCGGAAGTGATGAAGCGCGCAGTGGCACAGCTGGAGAACCACCTCGACCGGATCGAGGGCCACACCAAGGGCAAGGTCGTGATCGCGACCGTCTTCGGCGACGTCCACGACATCGGCAAGTCGCTCGTCAACACGATCCTCACCAACAACGGCTACACCGTGATCGACCTCGGCAAGCAGGTGCCGGTCGACGCGATCATCGAGGCCGCGGTCGAGAACGACGCCGACGCGATCGGCCTCTCCGCCCTGCTCGTCTCGACCTCGAAGCAGATGCCGACCTGCATCGCCGAGCTGCACCAGCGCGGGCTCGAGTTCCCGGTGCTGATCGGCGGCGCCGCGATCAACCGCGACTTCGGCCGCCGCACGCTCTACCCGAAGGGGAAGGAATCCGACGAGGTCTACGAGCCCGGCGTCTTCTACTGCAAGGACGCCTTCCAGGGCCTCGACACGATGGACGCGTTGGTCGACGCCGACGCCCGCGCCGCCTTGGTCGAGCGGATCCAGGCCGAGGCGAAGCAGCTGCGCGAGAAGCCGGTCGTGATCGACGACGCGCCGCCGACCACGGATGCCAGCGTCCGCTCGGCCGCGCGCACCGACGTGGCGATCCCGCAACCGCCTTACTGGGGCGTGCGCGAGGTCCCGGTCGACCTCGGCGACGTCTTCCCCCACCTCGACCGCCACGTCCTCTTCAAGCTGCACTGGGGCGGCCGCGGCGTCAAGGGCGAGGCCTGGCGACAGCTGGTCGAGGGCACGGCGGAGGAGGAGGGATTCGCGCCGCGGCTGGTGCGGATGTGGCGCGAACAGGACTACCTGCAGCCGCGGGCGCGGCTCGGCTACTTCCCGGTCAACGCCGACGGCAATGAGCTGGTCGTCTTCGACCCCGAGGACCCCGAGCGTGAGCTCGAGCGGCTGGTCTTCCCGCGCCAGCCTCGCCACGACCGCATCTGCCTCGCTGACTTCTACCGGCCGCTCGACTCCGGTGAACGCGACGTCGTCGCCCTGCAGGGCGTCACGGTCGGCCCCGAGGTAACCGAGCTGATCGAGCGTCTGGAGAGCGAAGGCGAGTTCGCCGAGCAGCTCTACGTGCACGGGCTCGGGGTGCAGGCGGCCGAGGGTCTGGCCGAGTGGCTGCACTCGGAGATCCGGCGGCAGCTGCAGATCGAGCTCGATCAGGGCCGCCGCTACTCCTGGGGCTACCCCGCCTGCCCGGACCAATCAGAGCACGAGAAGGTCTGGCGGCTGCTCGACCTCGAAGAGATCGGGATGACGCTCTCCGGCGGCTACGCGGTGATGCCGGAGCAGTCGACGGTGGCGATCGTCGCCCACCACCCGCAGGCTGTCTACTTCGGGATGAAGTCCGGCTTCATCCCCGAGGAGAAGGCGCCAGACGAGGTGATCGCCGGGACTGAGCGCGGCGGCGAGGTCCCGCCCGAGTCAGATCCGGCGGCAGACGAGGGCGAGGGCTCCGAAGAGGCCCCCGCCCCCGAGCTCAGCCGCTGAAACGCTCCGGCATCTCGGCCGGGTGGAGCGCCGGTCGCTGCCAGTTGCGCCCTTCGTAGGCCTCCTCGAAGCCGGCCCGCTGCAGGTTGCCGGTGACCGCCGACCAGGAGGCGAGATCGCATTCGCCGACCTCGACGAACACGGTGTGGCATCCCGCCCGGTGAGCATCCAGGAGGCGCTGGTGCAGGAGCGCGGAATTGCAGCCGCGCCCGCGAGCATGAGCCAGAGTCTGGCCGGCCCCGAGCTGGGCGACGCCGTCGGCGATCAGCATCGAGCCGGTCGCAACCGGGATCTCCCCCGGGCCCAGTGCCGCCGTGTAGCAATGCCATCCGTCCCGCTGCGGGAGCGAGAAGAACAGCGTCCCTGCCACCAGCGGCATCTCCAGCGCCTCGGCGGCGATCGTGCTCAGGCCTTCGCCTTCGGCTTCATCTTCGCCAAGCCGGTAGATGACGATGCTGGGATCGACGTAGAAGTCCGGCGGCGAGCCGTCGCGGACCAGCTTCACCCAGCCCGTCCCCTGCTCGTAGCCGCGCTCGTCCAACCAGGCCTCCGCCTCCGCCGCTCCGGGCCGCCCGGCGGCAACCGGGATCCGGTAGTCGACTTCGCGAGCCCGCATCCATTCCACCGCCGCGGCCAGGTGGCCGTCGGCGACGGCATCGGGCTCCGCCGCACCCTGGATCTGCTGCAGGAGGTGGATTTCGGGCAGGTCACCGAAGGCGGTGGCCTGCACCGGCCCGAACCTCTCCACTTCGACTCCTGATTCGGAAACTGCTTCCGGAACTACCGAGTCCCACATGTCGCGCCGGAAGCGCTGCGCGACCCTCTCCAAAACTGCCGAGTCGTATCTCACGGCTCCCCTTCCCAAGTTCGCGTGAGTGCATATGGCCGATTGCTCGACTCTATGCACACCACTGTGGATTCGTCAAGGAACCTTGTCGATCCGGCTATGAATGTCACGCTGCTCGTCGCCTGAGGGGATAGAAGGCGGGCCGGCGGCTCGATTTGGATGGAACCGGCGCCGGCCGCGCGCCTCCCGGTCGGAGTGCCTGTCCTGGGATCGGTGGCGGGCACGCCTCCGCCCAATCCTAAATCAATACGCGAAAGTTTTTGAGGCTTTTGCCGCTGCGGCTAGACGACGCCGCTGCGTTTTGCGCTGTTCGAGCGACTCTGCGGTTGCGGCTCAAGCCGAACCGGAGCGGTCGAGAGCGCCTGCACCCGCAGGTCGCTCCAGGTGAGCCCCTCGCGGACGAGCGCCGGCAGTCCCAGGGCCACCGCGGTGGCGATCTCAACCGCCTGCAGGATCACGCCGTAGGCGAGGGCGTCAGCGGTGCTGACCCCGAAGCCGGTATGCAGGACACTGATCACGGCCAGCTGGAAGACGCCGATGTTGGACGGCGTCGCCGGCACTACCGCGGTGACGTTGACCGCGAAGAGGACCGCAGCGGCGGCGCCGATCCCGGCCTGGCCGTCGAGGCCGAGCGCGTAGAGCAACGCCCAGCAGGCGCCGAGCTGGATCGCCCAGGCCCCGAGCTGCGCCGCGGCGGCGGCGGTTCCATGCCTCGGGTCCCGGAATACCGTCAGCCCGGCTCGGACCTGGATCAGCGCCCGGTGGATCGCACCACCCAGGCGGGCGATCCGGCCGTTGCCGTTGCGGCGCATCAGCAGCGGCGCGAAGAGGACGATGAGCAGGACGATCACCGGCACCAGGCTGAAGGCGAAGATCTGCTTCGTGCCGGAGTGGAAAAGCGGCGTGGTCGAGACGATGATCACCCCGAGCAGGACGAGGGCGACCAGGTTCAGCAGCGTCTGCGAGACCAGGGTCCCGAGCAGGACCGGGAACGTTTCCCGCATCCGGCCGCTGCGCCGCGCCAAAGTGAGCGCGCGGGCCGGCTCGCCGAGGCGCGCCGGCAGGGTCGCCGACATCAGCACCCCGATCATCGTTGCCGAAGTGACGTCGCGCCGGCGGATCGGCCGGTTCGGCAGCGCCGCTCGGGCGATCCAGTACCAGGAGGCGGCGCGGAAGAAGAGCGAGCTCGCCATCAAGGCGCAGGCGATCAGGACCCAGGTGAGGTCGGAGCGGACGATGCTTTCGACGACCTTGTCGACGCCGATCTTGCGGGCGGCGAGGAGCGTCAGGCCGACCCCCAGCAAACCGGCGACGCCGAGCCCGATCCGCCGGGCGACGGCGCGTCCCCGCTTGCCCGCCTGCGCCGGCGCGGGGTCGAGCGAGGGCAGCCGCTCCGCCGGGCGCTTCGGGTTCCCGTCGGCGGGCCGGATCCCCGCCCAGTGGGCGAACCGTTCGCCCGCGCTCGCCGGCTTCGGCACTTCGATCGCGCGCTCGTAGACCTCCGTCACCTGATCGGCGACCCGCGGCCAGGCGTAGCGCTCGGCGCTGCGCCGGGCGGCCCGGCCCATCTCGCGCAGCCGCTCGGGCTCGTGGTGGACCCGCTGCAACTCCTCGGCGAGGCGCTGGGGATCGCCGGGGGGGACCAGCAGCCCGTCGCGGCCGTCGCTGACGACGTCGCTGTAGCCGGCGATCGCGGAGGCGATGACCGGCGTGCCCGCCGCGAAGGCCTCGGTGAGGACCATCCCGAAGCTCTCACCCGAGAGCGAGGGGGCGCAGAGGACGTCGGCCTGGTGCAGCGCCTCCCACAGGCTCGGCCCCGAGACCCGTCCGCGGATGTCCATGAAGCGGAGGAGCTCGGGGTCGGCGACGTAGCGGAGCACGTCCTCGCGCTCGGCGCCGATCACGGTCAGCCGGCTCGGCACGTGCTCGACCAGGGCGTTGAAAGCGGTGAGGAGGATCGGCAGGCCCTTGCGCTCCTCCGGCCGGCCGACGAAGAGGATCTGCAGCTCCTCAGAGGGCGGCACCGGGTCGGTCGGCGCCGCCTCGACGTCGACGCCGTTGGGGATGATCGTGTACTCGCCGCCGAACCAGCGGCGGCCGGTCCAGGCCGCTGCCTCGGAGACCGCGATCCGGGCCGAGAGGCGGTTGAAGAGCCGGCGGGCGCCGACCGCGTTGGCGATGTAGTTCGGCAGCGGCTTGGTCGCATAGGCGTGGAAGGTGCCGACGACGGGGTCGTGGGCGCCGAGGGTCGCGTTCCAGCCGACCAGCGGCACTAAGGGCTCGTGGACGTGGATGACGTCGAAGTCGCCGGCGCGGACGGCCCGGCGCGGGGCGACGACGCCGCCAGCCGGGAAGGGCGCGAGGTTAGAGACCGAGCCGTTGGCCCCGAACCCGGCGGTGCGGCCGAGCGGGATCAGGTATTCGGGCAGCTCAAGCCGTTCCGCCTGCGCCCGGTGGAGGACGCGGCTGATCCGCCCAGGGGGGTCGACGGGAGCGAGGACGCGGACATCGTGGCCACGCCCCAGGAACTCCTCGGCGAGAGCCTCAACGTGCCGGTTCACGCCTCCCTGGTAAGACCAGGAATATGGCGAGACGAGACCTATGCGCACGGGTGATCAAGAGTAGATCATCGGTCGGCAGGGGCCGCGTCGCTTTCGGCCCAGGCGAAGCCGGTGAAGACGAGCAGGTAGGCAGCGCCGATCTCCAGCAGGAGCGCGCCTGAGTCGTTGGCGAGGGTGCCGACGACGGTGGCGGCGAGAGCCCCGATGAGGCCGGCGCGTACCGCCGGCACGCCGGCCACCCAACGCCGCAAGTGGTCCCGTCGCACATAGGCAAGAGCAGCAACGACGGCAACCACGGGCAGGAAGGCGAGCAGCACCGGCCGGGCGAAGCTGTGGGCGGAGAGCTGCAGGCGGCGCTGGGCGACGTCGGCGAGATCGCCCAAGCCGCCGGCGTCGAGGACCGAGCGGGTGAGGTGGGCGTTGGCGCCGCTGAGCAGGTCGATCAGCGCCAGCAGGGCAAGGACGGCGAGCGGCGCGGCGGCGATCGCGAGCAGGGAGGTGCGCCTGCCGCGCCCGAGGATCGCCGCCGCCGCGGCTACCGCTCCGACCGGGAAGACGATCGCCGCGCCGACGTCGGCGCCGAAGCGGCCGGCGGCGAAGACGACGGCCGCGACCAGCCCGACAAGAACGAAAGCCGCCGCGGCCGTGGCTCGGGACACCCGCGCCGCAAACCCGGCCAGGACCGCTCCCGTCCCGGCCACCACCAGCACCGCCAGCAGCGCCTCGAGCTCGTTGCCGATCCCGTAGAAGCGTACCCCCAGGCCGGGATTCGGCCCCAGCAGCGAGAGCGAGGTCAAGGGCGAGCCGGCGATCACGTCGGCGGCATAGGCGAGCACCGTCAGGGCAGACGCGACTGCGAGCGCCCGGTAGCCGCGCAACGCCACGAGCGTTAGTGCCGCCAGCAACGGCGAGAGGAGCAGCACCAGCAGCTGTTCGGCGGTCTCTCCCGGTTCGAGCGCCGCACCCAGCAGAAGGACCAGAGGGAGGTAGACGATCGAGAGCCCGGCGAGCCGTACCGCCGGCCGCGCCAAGCGGCCACGGCTGAGGAGCGTGGCGAGGAGCAGGGCGGCGAGCCAGATGACCACGTTCAGCCCGATCACCGGCCCGCGCCGAGAGGAGATCACGTCCATCCGCCCGACCAGCGATTCGATCGCCGCCGGGTCGACAGCGCCCACCGAGCGGATCGGCTGCCCCGACATCTCGCTCGGCACCGGGATCCCGAAGTGGCGCAGGATCGTCGGCGCCACATCGGTCGAAAGCACGTACCCGTCGGTGCGCGTGCTCGCGGAGGTGAGGTTGCCGTCGAAACCGCCACCGATGATTCCGATCGGGACCGGTTCATCGGAACTTCCGGTGGGCCAGGCGATCGCGATAAGCAGGCGGTAGCTCCCTCTCTGGGGCAGGCGACCGAGCGAGGTCCGGGTGACTTCGGCGAACTCGTCGCGGACGTGGTTTTCCCGCAGCGTCTTCCTCAGGAGAAAGGGTTCGATGTCGGCAGGAGCGGATTCGGCCCGTTCCATTACTTCCAGCAACCAGCCGACTCCGTCCCGGTGCTCGGGCAGCGGGCGGTCGTAGAGGGAATCGAAGACCCGGTTCCCCTGACCGACGTCGAGGTACGTCTGCAGAGGCGGGACGGCCCCGAGCCCGGCGCTCATCACCCCCGGTGAGAATCCCGCCTCCGCCAGCTGCGCGACCGTGGTGTCGCTCGGCAGCCAGGCCAGGACCACCTTCCGCGGCGGGCCGGCGGCATGCGCGGTACCCACCATCAGCCCCAACAGGAGCAGCGCTATCGTGGCTCCCATGGCCGATCGCACGTTTGCCAAGTTCAGCTTCTTCAAGATCGATCCAGCCTGGCGCCGTCGGGACCCGGAGCTCCGGGCGGCAGACAAGCAGGAATTCCTCGCCGCCTGCGAGGACTTCGCCGTCGACCGCTCGCTGCGCGCCTACTCAACCATAGGAACGCGTGGCGACGTCGACCTCGTGCTGCTGACGCAGAGCCCAAACCTGAACGACATCCACACCTTCCACGTCGTCCTCGGACAGAGCGGGCTGGCGAAATGGACGACCACCCCGCACTCGTTCCTCTCGATGACGAAACAGTCGCCCTACTCGGCCGAGGACGCCCGCCCGGAGATCTGCACCAGCGAACGCAAGTACCTCTTTCTCTACCCGATGGTCAAGCAGCGGCGCTGGTATGGGCTGCCGCCGGAGGAGCGCGGCCGGATCATGAAAAGCCACATCGAAGTCGGCCGCGGCTACCCGGAGATCACGATCAACACGACCTACTCCTACGGGATCGACGACCAGGAGTTCGTCGTCTGCTTCGAGGGCGACGACCCGGGAGAATTCCTCAACCTCGTCAACGAGCTGCGGCCGACCGAGTCGAGCGAGTACACCGAGCTCGAGACGCCGATCTTCACCTGCGTCGCGATGTCGGTTGCAAAGGCGCTCGACGCCCTCGACGGGACCCCGAGCGCAGTCGGCGCCGGTGCCCCGGCGCTCGGCTGAGCTCCGTCTTTCCCTATTCTTTCGCGCTCCCATGAGCAAGATCGGAACTGAAGAGACCCCCCTCCGCGTCGCCATCGTCGGCGCCGGCCCCAGCGGCTTCTACGCCGCCGAGCACATCCTCAAGGACGGCGACCTGCACGCCCAGGTCGACCTCTTCGACCGCCTCCCCAGCCCCTTCGGGCTGGTCCGCGGCGGCGTCGCCCCGGACCATCCAAAGATCAAGTCGGTAATCCGGGTCTACGAGAAAACCGCCGCCCGCGAGGGTTTCCGCTTCTTCGGCAACGTCAAGATCGGCCACGACATCGAGGTCGAAGAGCTGGAGCGGCTCTACCACGCGATCGTCTTCACGGTCGGCTGCGAGACCGACCGTCAGCTCGGGATCCCGGGCGAGGACCTGCCCGGCAGCCACGCCGCCACCGCCTTCGTCGGCTGGTACAACGCCCACCCCGACTACGCCGACCGCGAGTTCGACCTTTCCTGCGAGCGCGCCGTCGTGATCGGCAACGGCAACGTGGCGATGGACGTCGCCCGGATGCTCGCCCTGACCGACCACGAGCTGCGCCAGACCGACACCGCCGACCATGCGATCGAGGCGCTCGACCGCAAGCAGATCCGCGAGATCGTCGTCCTCGGCCGCCGCGGGCCCGTCCAGGCCGCCTTCACCAACCCGGAGATCAAAGAGCTCGGGGAGATGGAGGACGCCGACGTCGTCGTCGACCCGCAGGAGATGGAGCTCGACCCGGCCAGCCGGGCCTTCCTCGAGTCCGACGAGATCGACAAGACCACCCGGGTCAACGTCGAGACCCTGAAGGAGTTCTCAGAACGCGAGCCCGAGGGCAAGAAGCAGCGGATCGTCCTCCGCTTCCTCGCCTCGCCGGTCGAGATCAAGGGCGACGGCAAGGTCGAATCGATCGTCGTCGGCCGCAACGAGCTGGTCGAGGAAGGGGGCGCCCTGCGCGCTAAGGATACCGGGGAGCGCGAAGAGCTCGAGTGCGGGCTGGTCCTGCGCTCGGTCGGCTACACGGGCATCCCGATCGAGGGCGTGCCCTTCGACGAGAAGCGCGGCCTGATCCTCAACGAGGGCGGCCGCATCCTCGACTCCCACGATGCCGGCCATAAGACCGGCCACTACACCGCCGGCTGGATCAAGCGCGGCCCCTCCGGCGTCATCGGGACCAATAAGAAAGACGCGCTGGAGACCGTCCAGCACCTCCTCGCCGACGTCGAGGAGCAGAAGTTGCTGAGCCCGGAGAAGCCGGCCCCGAGCGCGGTCGAGGACCTGCTGCGCGAGCGCAACGTCCGCTACGTCTCCTTCGAGGACTGGCAGGCGATCGACCAGGCCGAGGTCGGCCGCGGCGAGCCGCACGGCCGCCCGCGGGTCAAGTTCGTCCGGGTCGAGGAGATGCTCGAGACCCTCGGCGAGCCCGCCGCCAGCTAGTGCCCGCCGACCTCGAGGAGCTGAAGGGGATGATCGAGGCGGCGCTGCCCGGCGCCGCGGCCGAGGTCAGCGACGAAACCGGCACCGGCGACCACATCCGCGCCACCGTCGTCGCCCCCCAATTCGAGGGCCTCACGCGGATCGACCAGCACCGCCTGGTCAAGGCCGCGGTCAAAGAGCGCTTCGACGACGGCACCATCCACGCGCTGTCGGTCAAGACCAGCCTCCCCGGCTGAAGTAACGCTCCCGCGCGGTTCCCTATGACAAAATGTTACATTGTGCGCACCATGCGTACGACCTTCATCCCTACCATCAGCGTCATGATCTTCAGGCAGTCCAGCTGGCCCGATGCGCGCCTCGACGCATTCAGGGACCAGGTCAACGAGAACTTCAGAGACCTGGGGCAGCGAGTCGATCACCAGAGCAACAGAATCGACAGCCTCCAGCACACTATTTTGGTTGTGGGGGGCGGTCTCTTCGCGGCATTTGTCGCGGTTCTCGCAGCGATGATCGGCCTGATCGCGACCCAGATCTAGCCGACCCCACCACCTCCCTACAATGCTCCCATGGCCGACCCAGAGCTGAAGAGCAAAATCGAAGAGCTGATCGCCGCCAACCCGGTCCTGCTGTTCATGAAAGGGACTCCGGACATGCCGCGTTGCGGCTTCTCGATGCGCGTGGTCCAGGTGCTGGACCAGGTCGACGTCGACTACGGCGCGATCGACGTCCTCCCGGCGCTGCAGCCGCTCCGCGAAGTGACGGCCGAGATCTCCGACTGGCAGACCTTCCCCCAGCTCTACGTCAACGGCGAGCTGCTCGGCGGCTGCGACATCATCGAGGAGATGTTCGAGTCCGGTGAATTGGCCGAGGCCCTCGGCGTCGAGCAACCCGAGACCGCCCAGGTGCCGCAACAGGCACCAGCGCAATCACCGCCGCTACAGATCGAGTAGCGCTTCCTCCGTCGTATAGACCAAGCAGTTCAAGGACGCAGGGAGCGTGGCGTGCTTTGCACGCGAGCGACCGAGGACGCCGAAATGCGCCGGTCTAGACGGCGGAGGCGGCTTGTTCGGCGGCGTCCTCTTTTACCTGGAAAGAGGAACCGCAACCGCAGGCCGCAACCACGTTCGGGTTGTTGACCTGGAAGCCGGCGCCCTGGAGGCCTTCGATGTAGTCGACCTCGGAGCCGAAGACGAACTGCATGCTGACCTTGTCGACGACGACGGCGACGCCGTCGACCTCGAACACGTGGTCGTCCTCCTTCGCCTTGTCGAAGGCGAGGGCGTACTGGAAGCCCGAGCAACCACCGCCGCGTACGGCGACCCGCAGCGCCTGCTCCCCGCCGTCCGGCTGGGAGCCGAGCAGCTCGCCGATCTTCTCGGCGGCTTTGTCGGTCAGGGTTATCGCGGCTTGGGGGGTATCAGTCACTTCACAAAGTGTAGCGGGCGCTGGACGCTTCTAAAAGTGACAGCGGGTCTAGAATCGCTTTTGTGAGCTCGACTGCCGAGACCGCGGTCGTCTGTGACACGACTGGCTATCTGCCGAGCGAGCTGGTCGCGGAGCGGGGGATCAAGACGATCAGCCTCTATGTCTCCGTCGACGGCCAACAGGAACGGGAGTCGGAGATCAGCGACTTCGACGCGTTCTACGAGCGGTTACGGGCCTCGGAAAGCGGCGCCACGACCTCGCAGCCCTCGATCGGCGACTTCCTCGAGGTCTACGAGCCGCTGCTGGCCGAAGGGCGGGAAGTGGTCTCGATCCACATCTCGGCGGGGATCTCCGGCACTTTTGAGGCCGCTGGACAGGCGCGCGAGCGATTGATCGAGGAGGGCAAGGGGGGCGAGCGCCTCTACCTGCTGGACTCGCGCTCGGCCGCCGGCGGCATGGGCCTCTGCACCCTCGGTGCCTCTTCGGCCGCGCGCGCTGGCGCCGACGCGGCGGCCTGCCTGGCACAGGCCGAACAGACCCGCAACGACCTGAAAATGTGGTTTGCGATCGACACCCTCGAGTACCTGCGCCGGGGTGGCCGCATCGGCGGCGCCCGCGCCTGGATCGGCGGCGCGCTGAAGATCAAGCCGATCCTCACCCTCGAGGAGGAGATCACGCCGGTCGAGCGGGTCCGAACCCGCGCCCGCTCGCTGGAGCGGCTGCGCGGCTACGCGCGCAAGCGCCACGAAGACGGGGCTGACGGATGGGTCGTCCAGTACATCCAGGACAAAGAGACCGCCGAGGCCCTGATCGAAGACTGCTATGAGATTTTCGGCTGCGAGCCGGCTTTCATCTCCGAGGTCGGACCCGTCCTCGGCGCCCATGTCGGCCCCGGCCTACTCGGGGTCGGCGGCGTCCACACCGACCTGATCGCCTGAGCGCCCGCCTAGCCGCGGCGGCGCTTGCGGCGCCTGAGCATCGCCCGAGCGCCAATGAAGAAGCCGACGGCGGCGGCGCCCATGATCAGCTGGTCTTTGTGCTCCTCGACCTGGCGGCGCCAGTCGGTGATCTCGTTGACGCGGCCGCGCAGGGCCTCGACCGAGGTGCCGAGCTCACGGCGCTTGAGGTCGATGTCACGGCGGATCTCGGCGGGGGAACGTCCTGGCGCACCGGTGGTCACGAAGCCTCCTTTTCGAGCATCTCCTTGGTCAGCTTCGCCTCTTCGATCGCCTGCTCGGGCACCGGCGGCGACCCCGCCTTCAAGGCCCGGTAGGCGATGAAGCCGGCGAGCGCGGCGATCAGCAGGAAGATCCCGGCGGTGACGAAGTAGCCGGCCCAGATGTTGCCGTCGAAGACTTCTTCGCCGAGCAGCCAGGCGATCCCGTGCAGGATCAGGATCAGGGCGAGGAAGGCGAAGGTGCCGGCGGCAACGCCGACGCCGGCACCGCGGCCGAGCTTGGCGAGTTTCGCCGAGACCTCTGCCTTGGCCAGCTCGATCTCCTCGCGGACGAGGGTCGAGGCGCTTTCGGAGACATCGACGACGAGGTCGGCGAGCGTGCGCTCCTCCGGCGGAGGCGGCGGCCCCGGGGGCGGGATCGGCGGCGGGTTTTGCACGGGGTCGGCCATCGGTCCTCCTACTCCGGCGGGTCCTCGTTGTACAGGCGGCGGTAGGCGATCGCCGCGGCCCGCGATGCGGCGATGCTCGCCAGGGCGCCCATCGCGGCCAAGAGGCCGCTCCAGACGAGACGTTTGACCAGCTCGTTATCCACTCAGCTCAAACCTTTCCCCGAGGACGCGGCGGTAAACCAACCGGTCCGGTGGCGATAGAAGATGAAGCCAGCCTATTCACCGCGGCTCGAGTCCGTCGCAGATGGTCGTCACCAAGAGGTCGCGGGCGGCGTCGAAGTCGGTCTCCGAGGCGGGGATCGTGCCGAAGATCCAGCCGGAGAGCAGTTGCTCGACGGCGCCGTAAAAGGCCATCGAGGCGAACATCGGCTCGACGTCGCCGCGCAGGGCGCCGCTCTCCTGCCCCTCGGCGACGATCGCGGCGATCCCCTCGTAGGCGCGGCGGATCTGCTCGAGGTGGGTCTGGCCGAACGAGTTCGCCGCCCTGGTCACCTCGACGATGATCACCTTCATCAGGTCGGGGTCATGCCGGTAGGAGTCGAAGATGAAGCCGGCGACCTTGCCCAGCTTCTCGCGCGGGCCGCCGTCGGCGCGGTCGGCCTCCTCGATCGCCGCCAGCAGCAGCGACCAGCGCTCGGTGAAGAGTTCGTTCAGGACCTGGTCCTTGGATTTGAAGTAGTGATAGACGAGGCCGTAGGCGACTCCCGCCTCGTCGGCGATGTCGGAGACGCGGGTCGAGTGGAAGCCCTGGCGGGCGAAGACGCGGACGGCGGCGTCGAGGATGAGGCGGCGTTTGTCGGCGGGCGGTGCCTGCGCCATCAGCTGCGGCTCTCCGTCGGTTGCGGCCAGAGGTAGGCCTCGGGCTGCCGGTTTGCCAGCGAGGGCAGCGACTCGCGCACCCGGTCCTGGGCGGCGAGGTCGAGCTCGGCGGCGACGAAACCCTCGCCGTCGGGAGCAGTGGCGAGGACCGTCCCCCAGGGGTCGACGATCATCGAGCGGCCGAAGGAGCTGAAGTGCGGCGGCGCTTCGCCGGACTGGTTGGGGGCGACGACGAAGACCTGGTCCTCGATCGCCCGCGCCCGCAGCAGCACTTCCCAGTGGTCGCGGCCGGTGGCGAGGGTGAAGGCGGAGGGGACGGCGACGAGGCGGGCACCGCGCAGGGCGAGGATCCGGAACAGCTCCGGGAAGCGGAGGTCGTAACAGACGCTCATCCCGAGCAGGAGCTCGCCGACCGGAGCGACCACCGGCTCGCTGCCAGGCCGCTCGTGCTCGGACTCGCGATAGGAGACGCCGCCGGCGTCGACGTCGAACATATGGATCTTGCGGTAGACGGCGAGGTCCTCCCCGTCCGGGCCGATCAGAACGGAGGTGTTGGAAGCCTTCTCCCCCTCGGCGCCACGCTCGGAGATGCTGCCGGCGAGAAGATGGATGCCGAACTCGCGGGCCCAGCCGCGGGCGGCGGTCAGGCTCGTGCCGTCCAGCGGCTCCGCCCCGGCGACCAGTTCCTCGCCGCCGGCCAGCAGGTTCCACTTCTCCGGCAGAGCGACGAATTCAGCGCCGCCCGCGGCCGCCTCGCGCACCAGGCGCTCGGCCGCGGCCAGATTCCGCTGCTTGTCCCCGTTTGAATTCAGCTGTACCGCGGCAACGCGCACTGGGTGGGTCCTCCGGTTGATTGACCAGTCAATCGGTGATCCCAGTATATGAGCGCTAAGGCGGTTTGGCGCGCTAGAGGTTCAGCTGCCGGGCGACGATGCGGTCGAAGAGTCCAGTCGGGATTAGCGGTTGCAGTCGGGCTTGGACCTTGGCGTCGAGGCCGACGAGATAGCGGGGCTTCGGTCGCGGTGACTCGAGGGCGTGGGCGATTGCCTTCGCCACCTTCTCCGGCGGGATCCCGCGTTCGGCGGTGTCCTCGATCACCTTGCGGAACTTGTCCAGGGCCGCTCCGTAGAGCAGGTTCGTCTTCGGCGCTCGGGCTTCGATGTCCTCGGCTTTGCGCTGGCCGCGCTCCCAGATCGGGGTGTCGATCGAGCCGGGCTCGATCAGCGAGACCTTGATGCCCCAGGGGCGCAGCTCCTGGCGGAAGACGTCGCCGATCGCCTCGGTCGCGAACTTGGAGGCGTGGTAGGGGCCGCCGAAGGGAAAGGCGATCCGGCCGCCGATCGAGCTGAGGAAGACGACGCGCCCCTCGGCGCGGCGGATCTCGCCCAGCATCGCCTGCGTCACCGCCACATAGGCGACGAGGTTGACCTCGAGCTGGTGCCGTAAGTCCTCCAGCGGCACCGTCTCCAGCGGCCCCGGGACCGCGACGCCGGCGTTGTTGACGAGGCCGTCGAGGCCGCCGTCGGTCTCGCGGGCGATCAGCTCGGCGGCGGCGGCGATCTGCTCGGCGTCGGTGACGTCGAGGATCACCGGTACCAGCCGCTCGGAGCCGTCGGCCCGCAGCGAGGCTGCGTCCTCCTCCTTGCGCACCCCGGCGAAGACCTTCCAACCCGAGCCGTCAAGACGCATCGCGGTGGCGCGGCCGATGCCGGTCGAAGCGCCGGTGACGAGGACGGATCGCATCCTCGCCCAGGCTACATAGGTGCCGGCCCGGGCCAGGGGCGTAACCTGGTGAGGTCGTGTACGAAGCCAGCCAGGACGATGCCGAGCGCAAGCAGGTGACGGTCCTGTTCGCCGACGTCAGCGGCTCGATGGACCTCGCCGAGCAGGAGGATCCGGAGGAGTGGCGCAAGATCATGCAGCGCTTCTTCGCGCTGCTGGCCGATTCGGTCAATCGCTTCGAGGGGACCGTCGACAAGTTCACCGGCGACGGGATCATGGCGATCTTCGGGGCGCCGATCGCCCATGAGGACCACGCACGGCGGGCCTGTTACGCGGCCCTGCAGATGCTCGACGACGTCTCCGGGTACGCCGCGGAGCTGCGGCGCGAGCGGGGGCTCAACTTCTCGACCCGGATCGGGATCAACTCCGGCGAGGTGGTGACCGGGGCGATCGGCGGCGGCGAGGGCGCCTACACCGCGATCGGCCACACGGTCGGCCTGGCGCAGCGGATGGAGGCGCTGGCCGAGCCCGGCAAGGCCTACCTGACCGAGCACACCGCCGCGCTCGCCGGTGGCTTCCTCGACCTCACCGACCTCGGCGAGTTCGAGATCAAGGGCGCCAGCAAGCCAATCGAGGTCTTCGAGCTGGCCGGGGTCGGCCGGGCGCGGACGCGGCTCGACCTCGCCCGCGAGCGCGGCTTCTCCCGCTTCGTCGGCCGCGAGCGCGAGACGGCGCAGCTGGGCAAGGCGTTGCAGCGCGCCCAGGCGGGCGAGGCGAGCGCGATCGGAGTCGTCGCCGAGCCCGGGATCGGCAAGAGCCGCCTCTATCTCGAGTTCATCGAGCGCTGCCGCAGCGAAGGCACCGAGGTCTTCGAGGCGCAGGGACAGGCGCACGGCAAGTCGATTCCGTTCATGCCGATCCTGCAGATGCTGCGCGCCTTCTTCGCGATCGGCGACAACGACTCCGAGCAGACAGCGCGGGAGAAGATCGCCGGCCGGGCCCTGCTGCTCGATACCTCCTTCGCCGACGACCTGCCGCTGCTCTTCGACTTCCTCGGCGTCCCCGACTCTGACCGTCCGGTCCCCCAGATGAGCCCCGAGGCGCGGCAGCGGGCGCTGGCCGAAGTCCTCTGCAAGCTGGTCGGCAATCCCAGTCGCAAGAAGACCCTGATGCTCGTCTTCGAGGACCTGCACTGGGTCGACGAGGGCAGCCAGGCGATGATCGAAGGACTGATCGACGGGTTCGGCGGCACCAGGACGCTGGTCCTCGCCAACTACCGGCCCGAGTACACGCCGCCCTGGAGCGGGACCCCGTGCTGGGAGGCCCTGGAGCTGGCGCCGCTACGGCGCGCGGACACCCGCGAGCTGCTGCGTGACCTGGCCGGCGAGGATCCCTCGCTCGACGGGCTCGACGAGCCGATCCACGAGCGCACTGGCGGCAACCCCTTCTTCATCGAGGAGATCGTCCGCGAGCTGGCCGAGTCGGGGCACCTGGAGGGCGAGCGCGGCGCCCACCGGCTGGCCCGCCCAATCGAGGACGCTCGCGTGCCGGTGACCGTCCAGGCGGTCCTGGCGGCGCGGATCGACCGCCTCGGGCCAGAGGCCAAGCAGCTGCTGCAGGTGGCCTCGGTGCTCGGCAAGGAGGTAAGCGGCGAGGCTCTGGGAATGGCGGCCGGCCTGGAGGCAGAGCCGATGGAGCGCGCCCTCGGCGAGCTGATCGAGGGCGGCTTTCTCTACGAAGCCGAGATCTACCCACAGCGCCTGCTCGCCTTCCGCCACCCACTGACCCGCGAGGTCGCTTACAACACCCAACTGGCCGAGCAGCGCGCTTCCACCCACGCGAAGGCGGCGCGGGCGCTAATCGAGCTCAACCCGCCCGACCGCTGGGACGAGCTCTCGGCGCTGATCGCCGACCATCTGCGGCAGGGCGGCGAGCGGCTGGAGGCGGCGCGCTGGTCGGCACGCGCGGCCTACTGGGCAGGTCACAGCCGTCCGCGGGAGTCGCTACGGCTCTGGCACGACGTGATGGTGCTGACCGACGGCTTGGAGGAGGACGAGGAGGTCGCCGCGCTGGCGATCCACTCCCGCCTGCAGCAGCTCACCTATGCCTTCCGCGTCGGCATGGGGCGCGAGGAGCAGGAGCGGCTCGCGGCCGAGGCGGAGGAGATCGCCACCCGCCGCGAGGACCTGCACTCGCTGGCGCTGCTGAAAGTGGCGACCGCGGTCCGCCCTGGCCTCGACCACTTCGCCGAGAGCTGGCTGGCGGCGGTGCGCGAATCGATCGAGCTGGCCGACCGTGCCGGCGACCCGCATCTGCGGGTCGCGATCCGCTGCGCGGGCGGCTTCGCCTACCTGATGACCGGCGACTTCGACGGCTTCGAGGCGGCGCTCGACGAAGTGCTGGAGCTGGTCGGCGACGACGGCTCGATCGGCGCCAACATCATCCTCGGCAGCCCGACTGCCTGGGGGCTGATGGGTAAGGGGATGGTGCGCCGGGAGAGGATCGAATTCGACGAGGCCGAGGAGCTGTTCGAGCGGGCGCTGCGGATCGCCCTGGACGAGGACGATCCCGAGACCGCCAGCTGGATCCGCAGCAACCAGGCGGGTCTGCTGGCGATGCGCGGCGAATCCGAGGCCGGTCTGGCGATCGCCCTGCGCAACGTCGAGCTGACGGACAAGCTCGGCGACGTCTTCTCGCGCAGCCTCGCGCTCTCGAACCTCTCCTGGGCCCAGCTCAACAGCGGCGACGCGGAGGGCTCGCTGGAGTCGATCGAAGAGTCCGAGCGCCTCTACCGCGAGCTGATGGACGAAGGCGGCGAGATGGCGGCCTGGCGGGCACACCTGCGCTCGCAGGCGCTGCGCGAGGTGGGCCGGGTCGAGGAGGCGATCGAGGCCGCCGAATGGGCCGCCGAGACCTCCCGCTCGCGGGGCCTACTGTGGACCTACCCGGCGGCGATGCTGGCGCTGACGCGGGCGCTGACGGCGGCCGAGCGGCCGGGCGCGCTGGAGGCGCTGGGCGAGGCCGAACGGGTGGCCAGGGAGACCGGCGCCGACACGCTGATGCTCGACATAGCCGCCGAACGCGAGGCGCTCGAGGGCCGGGGCGGCGGCGGGCTGGACGTGCGAACCCGCGGTGCCTATTAGCGACGCCGCTCGAGCTCGGCGACCATCAGCTTCGTGTGCAGGGCGGCGATGAAGTCCTTCAGCGGCTGGGCGCCGGCTTCGAGCAGCTCGACCACCCGCTCCGGCGGCACCTCGCCGGCGAGGCGCTCCATCACCACGTCGACCTCCTGGCGGACCAGCTCTTCCAGTGCCGCTTTGTAGCGCAGGGTGTCGTAGACGGTGAAGCCGATCTGCTCGTCGTAGCCGCCGGCGCGGAAGCGGCTGATCGCCTCGATGATCGCCACGTCGGAGGGGGTGTAGCCGCGGCTGTTGGGGGTGAGGAGGCCGATCTCGGCAAGGCGGTCGAGCACCTCCTTCGGCATCCCGTAGCGCTTGCGGACCTCGGCGGCGCTGGTGCGCGAGCGCTCGCCGGCCAGCGCCCGGTCGAGGATCTGGTCGCCGAGCTCGAGCATCGCCCGCGCCCGCTCCGGGTCCTCGTCGAGCACGTTCTTGATCGCCTTTAGCGGCATGAACCGCTCTTCCTGCAGGCGCTTGATCAGCTTGATCCGCTCGACGAACTCCGGCGGGTAGTAGGCCATGTTGCGGCTCGTCTTCACCGGCTCCGGCAGCAGCCCCTCGCGCAAGTAGTGCTTGATCGTTGGCCCCGGGACGCCCGAGGCGGCGGCGAGCTCACGCATCCGCAGGAGGCCGTCGCCGTTCGTCGCGGAGCCATTGGAGCCGTCGGCGCTCATGCCCGGAACTCCCCCCGCGGTTCGGCGGCGGGGCCGGCGGCGGCGCCGGCCTCTTTCATCGCCGCGATCTCTTCGGGCGAGTAGCCGGCCTCGGCCAGGACCTCGTCGGTGTGCTCGCCGAAGGCGGGGGCGGGACGGGTCGGGTCGGCGGGGGTGCGGCTCAGCCTCACCGGGTTGCCGAGCTGGCGCACCGTTCCCAGCTGCGGCTGCTCGACCTCGGTCACCATCCCCCGTGCCCGTACCAGCTCCGAGTCGATCGCCTCGTCGAGGTCGAGGACCGGCTCGATGCAGCAGTCGTGCTCGTCGTTGAACGCTTTCCACTCCTCGCGGCGGCGGGAGCGGAAGACCGCGGCGACCTGCTCCCAAGCCTCTGAGCCGGGCGCCTCAAACTGCTTCTCGACCAGGTCGGGACGGTCGACACCGTTGCAGAAGGCGGCCCAGAACTTCGGCTCCAGGGCGCCGCAGGTGATCCAGCCGTCGGCGGCCTCATAGGGCAGGTAGCAGAGGGCTCCACCGGCGAGCATCTGCTCGCCCCGCTGCGGTACCTCCCCATCGCAGAAGTAGCGGCCGGCGACCATCGCCAGCCAGGAGAGGGCGCCGTCGGCCATCGAGACGTCGACCATCTGCCCCTCGCCGGAGCGCTCGCGCTCGTGCAGCGCCGCCATCACCCCGAAGGCGGCCATCAGGGCGCCGCCGCCGAGGTCGGCGATCTGCCCCGCCGACTGCACCGGCGGCCCGTCCTTGGCGCCGGTGAGGCCGAGCAAGCCGACGAGGCCGAGGTAGTTCATGTCGTGCCCGGCCCGCTGGGCGTAGGGCCCGTCCTGGCCGTAGCCGGTGATCGCGCAGTAGACGACTCGCGGGTTCGCCTCCCGCAGGCGCTCGTAGCCGACACCGAGCTTGTCGAGCACGCCCGGGCGGAAGCCGTCGAGGACGACGTCGTAGTCGGCGACGAGGCGCAGCAGCGCCTCCTTCCCCTGCTCGGACTTGAGGTTGAGGCGGACAGAGCGCTTGCCGCGGTTGAGCGAGAGATAGAGGGAAGAGCGGGTGCCGAGCGCCTGCTGCTCGTCAGTGCCGTAATACGGCGGCGCCCAGCGGATGTAGTCGCCCATGCCGGTGTCCTCGACCTTCAGCACCTCGGCGCCGAGGTCGGCGAGCAGAAGCGAGCAGAAGCCGCCCGGCAGCAGGCGGGTGAGGTCGAGGACCTTGACGTCTGAGAGGGGCAGGTCCGCCATCGGCGGTCCGCCTATGCCGCTGCCCGTTTCGGCACGCCCAGCAGCTCGCGCGCCTCGCCAACGCTTGCCGGGCGGCGGCCGATGTCTTCGGCCATCTGCCGCGCCTTGGCGATCAGCTCGCCGTTGGACTTGCACATCTCGCCGTTAGGCAGGTAGAGGTTGTCCTCGACCCCGGCACGGACGTTGCCGCCGAGGACTAGGGAGGAGGCGAGCAGCTTCCACTGGTCGCGGGAGATGCCGATCACCTGCCACTGGTTCGGCCCGTCGGGGCCGCCGGGGATCTGGTCGGACATCAGGGTGACGTTGCGCGGCGTCGGGCGGATCCCACCGGTCACCCCCATCACCAGCGAGATCTGCAGCGGCGGCTCCAGCAGCCCCATGTCAACCAGCGGGTCGAGGTTGGCGACGTGGCCTGAGTCGAAGCACTCGTGCTCGGGCTTGATTCCCAGCTCTTTCATCGCCGTCAGGAACTCGATGATCGTGTCGAAGCTGTTCTCGAACACCGCCTTGAAGACGAAGTCCTTGCGCCGGCGCGAGTACTTGGCGTAGTTCATCGAGCTCATGTTCAGCGCGGCAACGTCGGGGCGGCAGGCGCGCAGGTACTCGATCCGCTTCTCGATCGGGATCCCGATCGCCCCGGTCGAGTAGTTGACGATCACGTCGCCGACCTCGGCCAGGATCGCCTCGGTGATCGCCTGGAAGTCCTCGATCTCGTAGGAGGGGGTGCCATCCGGTTTGCGGGCGTGGATGTGGATCTGCGAGGCGCCCTCGTCGACCGCGCGCCGCGCCTCCGCCGCGTACTCCTCCGGCGTGTAAGGGATCGCCGGGCACTGGTCACGGTTGGCGATCACGCCGCTGATCGAGCAGCTGATGATCACCGGATCGTCGAACGAGCTCACGCGCCTACCCCCTGTCGATTTTTTGACCCCTGTGGGCACCTAAGTCGACACGGCCTCATACGGGCATCACACCGTGGCGTTTGCGCGGCTTCTCGACGTGCTTGTTGCGCGCCATCCGCAGCGCCTTGGCGATCGTCGGCCGGGTCTCGCGCGGGTCGATGATGTCGTCGATCACGGCATTGCCGGCGGCGATGTAGGGGTCGATGTTCTGGCGGACCGCGTTCAGCATCGCCTCGCGGGTCGCCTCCGGGTCGTCGGAGGCCTCGATCGCCGAGCGGCCGATGATGTTGACCGCGCCCTCGGCTCCCATCACCGAGATCTCGGCTCCGGGCCAGGCGACGATCAGGTCGGGCTCGTAGGCCTTGCCGCACATCACGTAGTAGCCGGCGCCGTAGGCCTTACGGAGGACAACGGTCACCTTCGGCACGGTGGCGCGGCTGACTGCGTAGAGCATCTTCGCGCCGTGACGGATGATCCCAGCGTGCTCGACTTTCGAGCCGACCATGAAGCCGGGGACGTCCTGGAGGAAGACGAGCGGGATGTTGAAGGCGTCGCAGAGGTTGATGAAGCGGGCGGCCTTGTCGGCCGAGTCGTTGTCGAGCGTCCCGGCCAGCTGCTTGGGCTGGTTGGCGACGATCCCCGCCGGCTGGCCGCCGAAGCGGGCGAAGCAGGTGATCACGTTCTTGGCGAACTTCGGCTTCAGGTCGAACCAGTCGCCGTCGTCGACGATCTCGCGGATCACGTCGTACATGTCGTAGGGCTGCCGCGAGGACTCGGGGACGATCTCCATCAGCTTCTCGGAGGCACGGTCGATTGGGTCGGAGACGTCCGAGACGGGCGGGCGCTCCTCGCAGTTGGTCGGGAAGTAGGAGAGGTACTTCTTGACCGCGGCGACGCACTCCTCGTCGTCGGCCACCTCCAGGTCCCCCACGCCCGATTTGCGGCAGTGGACCTTGGCGCCGCCGAGCTCCTCCATCGTGATCTCCTCGCCCGTCACCGCTTTGGTCAGGTGCGGGCCGGCGAGCGCCATGGCGCCCTGGCCGGAGACCATCGGCACGAAGTCCGAGAGCGCCGGGATGTAGGCGGTGCCGGCGGCGCAGGGGCCCATCATCGCCGCCACCATCGGAATCACCCCCGACATTTCGACCTCCTCGCGAAAGAGGTGGCCGGAGCCGGCGAAGAGCGAGCCGGTTGCCTCCTGGATGCGGGCGCCAGCCGAGTCGAGCAGCCAGACGAACGGCATCCGCTTCTGCAGCGCCATCTCCCGCAGGCGGGTGACCTTGAGCTCGCCGGTCATCCCCATCGAGCCGGCCATCACCGTGAAGTCATAGGCGGCGATGCAGCAGGGGCGGCCGTCGACGTCGCCCCAGCCGGTAATGACGCCGTCGGCGGGCGCCTCGACCCCGTCCATCGCCCGCTGGGCGAAGTGGGGGCGACCGTGGATCCCCATCTCGACAAAGGTGCCCTCGTCGACGAGGAGGTCGATGCGCTCGCGGGCGGTCAGCTTGCCGCGCTCGTGCTGCTTGGCGATCTTCTCCTCGCCGCCGCCGAGTTTCGCCTTGGCGCGGCGGGCATGCAGCTGCTCGGTGAGGTCGGCAAGCGGCGCCGTGCCCGGCAGCAGGTTCTCGGATTTCTCCTCGGTCGCCATCGCTATCGCCCTTTCCATTGCGGGTCGCGCTTCTCGAAGAAGGCGGTGACCCCCTCGACGATGTCCTCGGTCGTGAAGGTGAGCGAAAGCTGCGAACGCAGGAACTCGAGCGCGTCGTCGAGCGCCATGTCCTGCTGGCGGTACATCGCGTCGTGGCCGAGCCGCATCAGCACCGGGCTCTTCGAGGCGAGCTTGGTCGCCCACTCGGAGACCGAGGCGTCGAACTCGCCCCCCGGGACCACCTTGTTGGCGAGTCCGTACTCGACCGCCTGCTCCGCCGAGAGCCGCTCGCCCAGCAGCATCATCTCGTTGACCTTCTTGCGCGGGACGTTGCGGTAGATGATCGACATGATCATGTAGGGGAAGGCGCCGACGTTGATCTCCGGCGTGCCGAAGGTCGCGCCCTCTTTGGCGATCACGAGGTCGCAGGAGAGGGCGAGGCCCATGCCGCCGGCGAGCACGTGGCCGTTGGCAGCGCAGAGCGATGGCTTGCCGAGCCGCGGCATCAGCCGGAAGAACTCGAGGAAGAGGTCGGAGGCGAAGTGTTTGGCGACCAGCGGCGCGTCAGCGGCGAAGCCGCCGAGGTCGGCGCCGGCGCAGAAGACCTTTTCCCCCGCCCCCGTCAGCACGACCGCCCGCACCTCGTCGGAGGCTTTCGCCAGCTTCATCGCCTCGACCAGCTCGCTCAGCATCTGGCCGGAGAGCATGTTGCGCTTCTCCGGATCGTTCAGCGTCACCGTGGCGACGCCGTCGGCCACCTCGTAGGCGACCTTCTCGCCGCTCCATCCACTAGCTCCCTGACTCACGGCCGGGACCATAGCATCAGGTGAAGTGGGAAGTGCTACTGTCCACTTCGCACCGAGGGAACGACCAGAGGAGAGACAGTGACGACCGCAACCGACGGCTCCAGCGTCATCAAGCCCGACCACGCAGCCGGGCGCAAGCACTTCATCTTCAGCCAGGAGCACGAAGACCTGCGCGAGTCGATGGAGTCGTGGGTGAAAAAGGAGCTGTGGCCTCACCGCAACGAGTGGGAGGACACCTACTGGCCGACCTCGGCGATGGAACGGGCGGGCGAGCTCGGCTTCCTCGGCCTCTGCTTCCCCGAGGAGTACGGCGGCCAGGGCGGCGACTACTTCTACTCACTGGTCCGCGCCGAGTGCATGAGCTACTCGGGCTCCGGCGGCACCAACATGGCCTTCGCGGTACAGAGCGACATGGTCCTCCCCCCCATCCACCTGCTGGGCACCGAGGAGCAGAAGCGCAAGTACCTCGCACCGGGCCTCAAGGGTGAAAAAGTCGGGGCCCTCGGGATCACCGAGCCCGGCGCCGGCTCCGACGTCGCCGGGATCCGCACCACCGCGATCCGCGACGGCGACGAATACGTCATCAACGGCTCCAAGACCTTCATCACCAACGGCCCGCGCGCCGACTTCATCGTCCTCGTCTGCAAGACCGACCCCGGCGAGCGCCACGCCGGCATCACCCTCTTCATCGTCGACCTGCGCGACGAGAACGGGGAGAAGGTCCCCGGCTTCAGCGTCTCCGCCGAGCTGGAGAAGATGGGGATGCACGCCTCCGACACCGGCGAACTGGCCTTCGACGACGTCCGCGTCCCTGCCGACGCGGTCCTCGGCGAGGAGGGCAAGGGCTTCTACCACATCGCCTGGGAGCTCCAAGGCGAGCGGCTGGTCGCCGCCGCCGGCTCCCACGCGGGCTGCGAACGGATGATCGAGAAGACCCTCGAGTACGCCAAGGACCGCGAAGCCTTCGGCCGCCCGATCGGCAAGTTCCAGGCGATCCGCCACAAGTTCGCCGAGATGGCGACCAAGACCGAGGCCGCTAAGCAGTTCACCTACGCAACCGCCTGGCGCTTCGCCAATGGCGAGTACCCGGTGCGCGAGATCACGATGGCCAAGCTCTTCGCGTCCCGCGTCGGCTGCGAGGTCGCCGACGAGTGCATCCAGATCCTCGGCGGCTACGGCTACATGAAGGAGTACGAGATCGAGCGCGCCTACCGCGACGTCCGCCTCAACCGCATCGGCGCCGGCACCGACGAGGTCATGCTCGACGTGATCGGCCGCAGCTACGGGCTGTAGGCCCCTCCTTATGACTGGCGGCGAGCGGGTCCGCGCCTACTACGAGGACCTGAACAAGGGGAGCGCCGAGGCGGTCTCGGCGCACTTCACCGAGGACGCAGTCCACTACTACACCCGTCTTGGCCCCCACGAGAGCGCCGAGACGATCGGCCGCTACGCCGCCTTCGGGGTCGAGCAGATCGACGCCCAGTGGCACCTCGAGAACCTGGTCGAGTGCGGCGACCAGGTGGCGATCGAGTGGACGATGACCTGGCGCGACCCCGAGAAGGACGAGCGGCGACTCGACCGCGGCGCCGAGTTCTTCCTCATCCGCGACGGGCGGATTGCCGAGGTCCGTGCCTACCACCACGGCGGCAGGAAGAACCCCCAGGGCGACCTGCTCGGCTTCGACCACGCGGGCCGCGGCTACACGATGCTCGAGGACTGGCAGCCGCCGGCGCGGGCGGTCGAGGACGGCGTCACCGACGAGGACCAGGGATGACCGTCGTCAAGGACAGCGGCGCCCGGGCAACCCTGCCGCCGTTCGGCGAGGAGCACGAGGAGCTGCGCCAGACCGTCGCCCGCTTCGTCAGCAAGGAGATCGCCCCGAACGTCGACGAGTGGGAGGCGGCGCGCGAATTCCCCCGCGAGCTGTTCGGCCGCTGCGCCGAGCTCGGCTTCCTCGGCCTCAAGTTCCCGGAGGAGCTGGGCGGTCAGGGCGGCACCCATCTCCATGACGCGGTCTGGGTCGAGGAGCTGGCCCGCTCCGGCGGCTCCGGCGGCGTCGCCGCTGGCCTCAACGCCCACGCCTCGATCGCGATGCCGCCGATCTTCAAGTTCGGGACCGAGGAGCAGAAGCAGCGCTGGCTGCCTGCCGGGATCGCTGGCGAGAAAATCGGCGCCCTCGGGATCACCGAGCCGGGTGCCGGCTCCGACGTCGCCTCCCTCGCCACCACCGCGGTGCGCCACGGCGGCACCTACGTGGTCAACGGCGCCAAGACCTTCATCACCAACGGCGTCCGCGCCGACTTCCTCGTCTGCGCCTGCAAAACCAGCGAGGCGGGCGGCCACGGGGGCATCTCCTTCCTCGTCCTCGAGCGCGAGATGCCCGGCTACGAGGTCAGCCGCAAGCTCGAGAAGATGGGCTGGCACTCCTCCGACACCGGCGAAATCTCTTTCTCCGACGTCGAGGTCCCGGCCGAGAACCTGCTCGGCGAGGAGAACGGCGGCTTCAAGCTGATCATGTCCAACTTCGCCTGGGAGCGGCTGTTGATGGCGATCGGCGCCGTCGGCGCGATGCAGAAGCTGATCGACACCACCGTCGCCTATGCCTCAGACCGTGAAGCCTTCGGCCGCCCGATCGGCAAGTTCCAGGCCATTCGCCACCAGGTAGCCGAGATGGCAACCCTGGCCGAGACCTGCCGCGCCCTCACCTACAACGCCCTCCGCCTCTTCCACGAAGGCCAGGACTGCATCCAAGAGGTCTCGATGGCCAAGCTCCTCACCCAACGCGCCGTCCTCGACATCGCCGACCAGGCCCTCCAGATCCACGGCGGCTACGGCTACATGCGCGAGTACGGCATCGAGCGAGCCGTCCGCGACGCCCGCTTAGGCCCAATCGGCGGCGGCACCGACGAGATCATGAAAGAGATCATCGGCAAGACGATGGGGCTGTAGCCGAACCTCTGCCGTAATTTGTAGTCTGCGCGGGTTGAAACCGCCTCCGTACCAGAGGGAGAACGTCGCTGCAGGAGCCGGGGTGTCCGCAGTACTCGCAATCGCGCTTGGACTTCTCCTCGGGCTTTTCTTGATCCCCATTCATGGCAGTCCCCCTGGCTACGCGTTGGATTCAGTTCTTGTCTTTCGCTTGGAGCGAGCCCTGGTTATTGCGGGGATGCTGATATTGCCCATCTTGGTTATCGCGCCTCTCTTAGCCGGCGTCTTACCTCAAAAACTGTCGAAAGACGGGATTGATTGGGAAGATGAGCGCGCTAACGTAATAGGAACGGTCGAAGAGTCCAAACGACGTCTTGATCAGCTCCAAATAGCTGTTGAGAAAATGATCGATCTAAATGATTCCGCCTAGACCAACTCAAGTCGAACTCAGCATCGGACATCGTCGCTACGTCGCTATGACGGATGGAACGTGGGTTGAGGTCTCGGATAAGAGCCCCATCCCGGAGATGAAGTGGGATTTTGAAAAGTACTCACCACATTCGGTGCTTTCGCAGATTGGACCCGCTTTCATAACGGAGCCCTTTTCAGAGATGACGCAAGTGCATGCGCGCCTCCAAAAGTTGACCGGCAAAGCTTCCTCGGCTTTCACGGCGTGTGAGAAATTCCGTCTTGCTCCTTCGCGGCTTCAAACCGAGCTGTTCGACGATCCAGCCCTGCATGCTGAAGGCTCTCTGGAAGACCTTGCCGAGGAGACTCCGGAGGTTCCCGACCGAGCTCAGCAGCAACTCGATGACATTCGAGACGCCCTTCGAGAGAGCAAGCGGCTTGGCGAAAGTTCAGAGCGCCGCCTAAAGCAGCTCCGCCAGCAGTAGTCGCTGGAGTCGGTCTCAGCCTCGAAGGCTTAGGTAGTCAGCGTCTTGGGCCGGCGTTGCAGCCGTGGGATCTGCCCCAGCCGCGTTGGCCGTTGCAGTAGTCGAAGCCGCCGCCGCCGTAGAGCTGGTCGGCGGCGCGGCCGCCGTAGAGGCGGTCGTTGCCGGGGCCGCCGTGGCAGCCGTCTTGGCCTGGGCCCATGATGCAGATGTCGCGGCCGCGGCCGCCCCAGCAGCCGTCGCTGCCGTCGCCGTGGTGGCAGAAGTCGTTGCCGCCGCCGCCGACGCAGTCGCTGTTGCGGTTGCCGGTGATGCAGACGTCGTTGTTGCCGCCGCCGATGCAGCGGTTGCGGCGCGAGCCTTCGGAGAAGCAGATGTCCCGCTCGCCTTTGCCGACGAACTTGTCGGAGCCACGGCCGAGGTGGACGACCAGGGGCAGCGGCAGGCGCTTCGTCACCTTGACCTTGTCGCCCTTCGGACCCATCTTGACTTCGATCGCGCCCACGCCCCGGGTTGAGCAGACCGCCTTGCGATGGCCGCGGGTGAAGTGGCAGCCGCGCGGGTGGTGGTGCGCCATGTTCCCCTTGACCACGATCTTGTTGTGGCCGCGCGGGTGCAGGCGCAGCGTCGACCCCTTGTGGGAGCCGAAGATGACGATCTTGGAGACGGGCGTGGCGGTGGACGGCAGGACCAGGAGCACGGCCGCTACCGACAGGGCGCCGACCAGCAACCTGCGGCCGGGTGGCAAGAGCATCGCGGGCATCTTAAACATGTGTATCGGCTAACAAAACCGAGACCTGAAGATCACACGTAGATTTCCCGGATTTGCGAGGGAAAATCGATCTAATTGCGCCCGAGGCTCAGGAGTGGACCGCGACCAGCGCATTCGCGATTCCACACGACCACTGCCGGATCTCACCCCAGTCGCGGCGGTCGCGGAGCTCCTTCGGCGTCCCCTCGACCAGCGCCTTCTCCATGAACCCCGTGGGCTCCGCCGGCAGGCAGCCACCGAAGACGACGTGCTCCCTACCCCCCATCTCCTCGACCTTCTCGGCGATCTTCGGGGGCTCGGTCCACTCGGGGTTGTCCTTGGCGGGGTCGCCGACGGGGCCGGAGCTGAAGACCCAGAAGGGCATCTGCTTCAGGGCCTTGCGGTGCTTCTTGAGGAAGTGGCGGGCGTCGCCGCGCCAGCGCTTCATGTAAACGGCGCTGCCGAGGATGACGGCATCGTAGGGGTCGAGGCTCTGCACGTCCTCGGCTCGCTCGAGGCAGACGCCGAGGCCCTCGCGGCGCAGGGTGGCGGCGATCGTCTCGGCGATCTCCGCGGTCGAGCCGCGCTTGGACGAGTAGGCGACGAGCACTGTCATCGCTCCCGATTCTGCCCTACTGGACAAGGTGTCGCATCGTGCATTGGCCACAGAAGGCGCGACGGTTACCCCGCGTCCAAGAGCGCGCTACGTTGGGACGGTGAAGCAGCGGGTCAACTTGATCACCCTCGGGACCGGCGACCTCGCCCGCGCTCGGCGGTTTTACGAAGCGCTCGGTTGGACCACGGGCGCTGACGCCGGCGACGACGTCGTCTTCTTCCAGGCGGGTGAGATGGTCGTCGCGCTCTGGGATCGGGCCCGCCTCGCCGAGGACAGCTGCGTCGAGGACGGCGGCGGCTGGGGCGGCGTCACCCTGGCGCTCAACTTCGGCTCCCCGGCTGAGGTCGACGCCGTGATCGAGGAAGCCCGCGCCGCCGGTGCGCGGATCGGGCGCGAGCCGGCCGAGACCTTCTGGGGCGGCTATAGCGGCATCTTCGTCGACCCCGACGGGCATCCGTGGGAGGTCGCCCACAACCCGCACTGGACCGTGACCGAGGACGGCGGCATCCGCCTGGCCTGAGCCGACTGGCCGGTCAACCAGGACCGCGCGTTCCCGATAGCCTCCCCGCCGACTTTCTACGAATCGAAGGAGAGGCGGAGTAATGGGACTTCTGGATGGAAAAGCCGCGATCGTCACCGGGTCGGCGCGCGGAATCGGCCGCGCCACCGCGGAGATGTTCGTCGCCGAGGGCGCGAAGGTGCTGATCAACGACCTCGACGCCGACGTCGCCGAGCAGACGGCGAGCGAGATCGACGGCGAGACGGCGGTCTTCGCCGGCGACCTGACCAAGACCGGCGCCGCCGACGACCTGGTCAAGGCCGCCGAGGATGCCTTCGGCTCGGTCGACATCGTCGTCAACAACGCCGGCTACACCTGGGACGGCGTCGCCCACAAGATGAGCGACGAGCAGTTCCAGGCCATGCTCGACATCCATACGATCGTCCCCTTCCGGGTCGCCCGGGCGCTCGCCCCGAGCTGGCGCGAGGCGGCCAAGGCCGAGCGCGGCGAAGGCAAAGAGGTCTTCCGCAAGATCGTCAACACCTCCTCGACCTCGGGGATGATGGGCAACGCCGGGCAGGTCAACTACTCGGCCGCGAAGATGGGCGTCGTCGGGCTGACCAAAACGCTGGCCAAGGAGTGGGGCCAGTTCAAGATCAACGTCAATGCCGTCGCCTTCGGCTTCGTCGAAACCCGCCTCACCGGCGCCAAAGAGGCCGGTGAAGAGATGACCGCCCCGAGCGGCGAGAAGATCGAGCTCGGCATCCCCGAGCAGATGCGGGCGATGGCTTCGGCGATCATCCCGCTCGGCCGTCCGGCAACCCCCGAGGAGGCCTCCGGCCCGGTTCTCTTCCTCTGCTCGCCGCTTGCCGACTACATGCACGGCCAGGTGCTGAACGTCACCGGCGGCATGTTCGGAGGGATGTACACCTGAGCGAGGCCGGGGCGCGGCGCCCGCCGCGCTACCTCGACCTGGCGGCGCGGACCTGGCCGGTCCTGCGCCGCGCGATGGGCGCCCACACGTTCCTCTACCAGCGGACGGGTGGGCGCCTCGGTCACAAGATCCCGGGGCTGCAGGGACGGATGCTGCTGCTCGACCACGTCGGCGCCAAGAGCGGCATCCACCGCACCTCGCCGCTGCAGTACATCGAGGACGGCGAGAACGTCGTCGTCATCGCCTCCAAGGGCGGCTTCCACAAACACCCCGCCTGGTTCCACAACCTGATGGCGAACCCGGATACGACCGTGCAGATCGGCGGCGAGCACCGCTCTGTCCATGCCCGCGAGGCGAGACCCGAGGAGCGAGAGCGCCTCTGGGCCAAGGCGGTCGCGATCTACCGCCCCTACGAGGACTACAAGGCCCGCGCCACCCGCGAGATCCCGCTGGTCGTCCTCGAGCCGCGCTAGCGCGGCCTGCGCTCCTCCGCCACCGGGGTTCCCGCCTCGTCGGCGATTGCTTCGGGAGGCCAGGGGCCGGCCCAGTTGTCGCGGGCGCCGTCGATCGTGATCGTCGTCCCGGAGTAAAAGTCACCGGCGGGAGACGCCAGGTAGGCGACGAGCCAGGCCATCTCCTCGGGGCGGCCGGCGCGGCCGATCGGGATCGAGCGCTCGAGGTTGTCGACGACCACCTGCGGATACTTGGTCAGCAGCGTCTCGGTGGCGAACTGGCCGGCGGCGAGGGCGACCGTCTTGATCCCGAACCGCGCCCACTCGACCGCCAGCGTCCGCATCATGTTCTCGACCGCGGCGCGGGCGGCGCCGGAGTGGACCATCCCCGGCATCCCGTTGTGCGGCGAGAGGGTGACGCTCAAGACCTTGCCCCCGCCCTGGGGGATGAAGGCCTTGGTCGCGGCGGCGTGGGTCATCAGCCAGGTGCCCATCACGTTGAGGTCGATCACGGTCTTGAACCCTTTCGGGCTGATCGTCTCGGCCGGGCTGAGGAACTGGCCGCCGGCGTTATTGACGAGGACGTCGAGGCGGCCGTGGCGCTCAAGCAGGCCGTCGAAGAAGCGCCCAACCGGCTCCTCCTCGCGGATGTCGAGACACTCGTACTCGAAGGATCCCGGCAGCCCCGCCGCCAGCTCTGCCGTCTCGGCCAGCGGCTCCTCGCGCCGCCCACAGGCGACCACGGTGGCGCCGAGGCGCACCAGCTCCAGCGCCGTCTCCCGCCCCAAACCGCTGCCGGCGCCGGAGACCGCGCATACCTGTCCCTCGAGGAGACCGTCCCTGAACACCCGCGAACGCTCGCATTCAGCCATCGGCGGCCAACCCTATAGCCGCAGCGAGCCGCAAGAATCCCCTCCACGATGAGCATCAGCGTCGAACCGCACCCCCTGCACGAGCCGCTCGCCGGTGGCACCCGCGGCGCCATCGTCAGCGTCGAACCGATCATCGCCGGCCATGTCGAGTGGACCCGGGCGATGATGGTCAGCCCCGGCGGCCGGATGCTGACCGCGAAGCTGCTGCGGGCGATGCTGACCAACAAGGACCCCGTCGCGGTTCCCGTCCCGGCCTTTTTGATTCGCCACCCGAGCGCCGGCGCGATCCTCGTCGACACCGGCCTCCACCCCTCGATCGCCACCGACCCGCGGGAGAACTTCGGCGGGCTCGCCAGCCGCTTCAGCAAGATCACCCTGGCCCCGGGCGAAGACGTCCCCTCGCAGCTGCGAGGACGCGGCCTCGAGCCCGGCGAGATCCCGATCGTCGTCATGACCCACCTCCACCTCGACCACACCTCGGCGATCTCCGAGTTCCCCAACTCGACCTTCGTCGTCTCAGAGACCGAGTGGCAGGCGGCCACGCATGGGGCGAGCCCGCTGATGAACGGCTACCGCCGCGCCCACTTCGACTACGCATTCGAGTACCGGACCGTCGACTTCGACCGCGCCAACGTCGACTCTTACGCCAGCTTCGGCCGCACCTTCGACCTCTTCGGCGACGGCTCGCTGCGGCTCGCCTTCACCCCCGGTCACAGCGCCGGTCATATGTCGGTGATATGCCACCTCGCCGAGCGCGACTTCGTGATCGGCGGCGACTGCGTCTACATGCTCGCCCAGCTCGACGGCGACGAGGCCGGCCCACCGCGCCCCCAGGACGCCCACAACTACCGCCGCTCGCTGCAGGAGCTGAAACTCTTCCGCCGTCAGTTCCCCGACGCGATCGTCACCCCCGGCCACGATCCCGATTTCTACGCCGGGATCGAGCAGCGCTACGAGTAGGTGCGGCGTGCGCTCTGCGAGAGCGCCTCATGCATCTCGCGCACGCGGGCGAAAACCTCGGCTGCGACCTCGAGCTGGCGCTCACGGCTCGGTTCCCGCTCGACCGGGAAGCTGAGCGGCTCGCCGAACTGGACCGTGACCTTGGGGAAGCGCAGCCGCTTCCACTGGCGGGCGCGCTCGGAACCGTGGATGCAGACGGGGACGATCGGCGCCCCGGTTTCTAGAGCGATGCGGCCGATCCCAGGTTTCGGCTCACCCAGTTGCCCCGAGCGGGAGCGGCCGCCCTCGGCGTAGACGAGCAGCATCTCGCCCTGGTCGACGAGGATGCGGGCGGTTTCGATCGCGACGTCGTCGTGGTGGCCCCGGCGGACCGGGAAGACGCCGCCGTGCTTATAGATGTAGGTGAGGACCGGCGGGCCGAAGAGCTGGGATTTGGCCATGAAGCGGATCTTCCGCCGCAGGTAGAGGCCGGCGAAGAAGTGGTCCATCTGGCTGAAGTGGTTGGGGGCGAGGACAAGCGGCCCCTGCTGCGGCACGTTCTCCAACCCGATCGCCCGCACCCGCCAGATCAGCAGGGTCGGCACCGTGAGGACGATGCGGGCCAGGGTGTAGGTCCAGCCGACCCCCTTACGCGCCGCCTCGTGGAACTGGGTGAAGTACTCCGCCGGGCGCGGGTCCTTGTAGACCTGTGGCTTCATCTCGGGCATCGCCATGAGACGGCGGGGGTGGGCGCCGTCTCACTGCCTACCCCCGCTCCGGACGAGGGGTTACGCCCAGGCCCGGGAGCGCTCCAGCGCCCGCCGCCAGTCGGCCAGCAGCCCCTGCCGCTCCGCCTCCTCCATCCGCGGCTCATAGCGGTCAGCCTCCCGCCACATCTCCCCCACCTGCTCGAGCGTCCAGACGCCGGTGGCGATCCCGGCCAGGTAGGCGGCGCCGAGCGCGGTCGTCTCGGCGATCTCGGGGACCGAGACCGGCGCCCCCAGCACGTCGGCTTGGAACTGCATGAGCCAGCGGTTGACGGTGGCGCCGCCGTCGGCCCGCAGCAGCTCGAGCCGCTCGCCACAGGCAGCCTCCTGCGCCCGCACCGCGTCGACGGTCTCGTAGGCGATCGCCTCCAGCGCCGCCCTCGCCAGGTGGGCGCGGCCGCTGCCGCGGGTGAGGCCGACGATCGTCCCGCGGGCGTATGGATCCCAGTAGGGGGAGCCGAGGCCGGTCAGGGCGGGGACGAAGTAGACGCCGTCGTTGGAGTCGAGCGAGGCGGCGAGCGCCTCGGTCTCCCCCGCCTCCTCGATGATGCCGAGCCCGTCGCGCAGCCACTGCACGGCGGCGCCGGTGACGAAGATCGCTGCCTCGAGCGCGTAGGGAACCTCGTCGTCGGTGCCGGCGGCGACCGTCGCCAGCAGCCCCTCCGGAGCCGCTGGCGGCTCCGGCCCGCTGTTGAGGAGGACGAAGCTGCCGGTGCCGTAGGTGTTCTTCGCCATCCCCGGCTGATGGCAGGCCTGGCCGAAGAGGGCCGCCTGCTGGTCGCCCGCCACCCCCGCCACCGGCACCTCGCCGCCGAACTCGCCGGTTGTGCCGAAGACATAAGAGGAGGGCAGCGGTTCGGGCAAGCGTGCCGGGTCGACCCCGAGCAGGCCGCAGAGCTCCTCGTCCCAGGCGAGCTTGCGGATGTCGAACAGCATCGTCCGCGAGGCGTTCGTGTAATCGGTGACGTGGCGGCCGGTGAGCTTGAAGAGGAGCCAGGAGTCGATCGTCCCGAAGACCGCCCGCTCGGCCCCCTCGGCGTTCCGCAGCAGCCACTCGATCTTGGTCCCGGAGAAGTAGGGGTCGATGGTGAGGCCGGTCCGCTCCCGCACCAGCGGCTCGTGGCCGGCCAGCTTCAGCTCCTCGCAGCGGTCGGCGGTGCGGCGGTCCTGCCAGACCAGGGCGCGGTGGATCGGCGCGCCGCTCTGCGGATCCCAGGCGACCACGGTCTCGCGCTGGTTGGTGATCCCGATCGCCTCGAGCTCGGGGCCGCCGGCGTCGGCGATCGCCTCGGCGGCAACCCGCCGCGTCACCTCCCAGATCTCGCTCGCGTCGTGCTCGACCCAGCCCGGCCGCGGGAAGAACTGCTTGAACTCCGAGTAGGCGCGGCCGCGGACCCGTCCCTCCCGATCGAAGACCAGGCAGGTCGTCCCGGTCGTCCCCTGGTCGATCGCGAGGATCACGCGGCTAGCTCTGGACCCTGCAGGTGCGAATCAGGGTCGAGGCGAGCTGGCGCCCGTCGGCGAAGGTCATCGAGACCCGGGAGAAGGGGAAGGAAGCGCTGCCGAACCCGGCCGGGGCGGCGCAGGCGGCGCTCAGGTAGCTGTGCTTCAGCCCCCGGTAGTAGAAGGTGCGGCGCAGTTCGAGGCTGATCTTCTTCAGGTAGCCGGAGCGATTGAGCCGGGCGGGCAGGGCGGCGCTGAAGACCGTGCCGAAGGTGCCGTGGGTCTTGCGGATGTGGAAGACGATGATGCGGCTGTTTGGCACCGGGTCGCTGCCGTAGACGTGAGCGAGGATCGCCCGCTGTCCGTCGACGATCGCGTTGAAGGCGAGGATCCGGCCCTGCAGGGGGAAGCGGTCCTGTTCGGGCAGCGCCAGAGCGCCGAGGTAGCGCCCTTCGCCGACCAGGGCCGAGCGACAGGCTTCCAGCGCCTGCTGCGAGGTCGCCGGCTCGAGCTGGGAGCGGCGGCAGGTCGGCAGGCCGGTGGTGTCGAGGATGCCGCCGCGGTTGATCGCGATCGAGATATGGCGCAGGGCCGGGGGCCGCTCGCCGGAGAGCACCCGCACCGTCCCGTCGACCCGGACCGAGATTGGCGCTTTCGCCTGCCGCGGCAGCGCGGTCGGTGCGATCCCGCCTTCGAATTTGACGAAGAGGTTTCCCCGCTCGACCAGCTCGGCATGGGCGATGCCGGCCACGAGGAGGCACAGCGACGCCAGTGCCACCACCAGAACGACTCGTCTCCTCATCCGCGCCATCGTGCGAGGAACACTAGGGCGAAGTCGCGCAGCTGGCCGAAGCGATGGAGGAAGCCGCGGAGGTTCCGGCCGGTGGCGCGGTGCTCGAGGTCGAGCTCGTACTCGCGCAGGCGGAAGCCGGCGCGGACGGCGTCGACGGTCATCCCGATCTCCATCCCGTAGCCCTTGGCGAAGGGGAGCGCCGCCCGCAGCGCCTCGGCGCGGAGCGCCCGCTGGCCGGAGATCGGCGCCTCCGTCTCGAGGCCGCAGAGGCGCCGGATCGCCCAGCGGGCGAACCCGAGCGCAAAGCCGAAGCCGCCGCCGACCCGGCGGCTGAAGGCCGCCACCGCGAGGTCGCACTCGCCCCCCTCGACGGCTTCCACCAGCGGGGTCAGGCGCGCCGCCGAGGCGCCGAGGTCGCCGTCGCAGAGGAGGACGATCCGCGGCGGCGGCTGCACGCTCAGCGCCGCCTCGGCGGCGGCGTTGACGTTGCCCCCCTTTCCATGCGAGCGGCCGCGCCGCACCACCTCGGCCCCGGCCAGCATCGCCGCCTCGGCGGTGCCGTCGGTGGAGGCGTCGTCGGCGACCCAGACCCGGGCGCCTGGGAGCGCCTCGCGCAGGGCCCGCACCGTTTCCCCCACCCGGTCGGCCTCGTTGCGGGCGGCGACGATCGCCGCCACGGGTTCAGGTCCCACCATCGGGCTATTGTCCCCGGCCATGGCAGACATCGAGGCACACATCACCGGCAACGTCTGGAAAATCGAGGTCGCGGTGGGCGACACCGTGTCCGACGGCGACACCGTCGTCATCCTCGAGTCGATGAAGATGGAGATCCCGGTCGAGGCCGAAGACGACGGCGTCGTCAAGGAGATCCGCTGCGAGGAGGGCCAGTCGGTCTCCGAAGGCGACGTCCTCGTAGTGCTGGAGTAACGGCGGTGGAGGAGCGGCTCGCGGGCGGCAAGCTCCTGCTCGACCAACCGGCCGAGGCGGTCACCCGGCTGACGATCTCCAACCCCGAGCGCCGCAACGCGCTCGACCACGAGATCCTCGACGCGATCGCCGAGGTCCTGCCGCAGCTGCAGCGCGGGATCGAGAACCGCTGCGTCCTCATCACCGGCGCGCCGCCGCTCTTCTCGGCCGGCTACGACATCGCCGGCATCCCCGAGCAGAGCTTCGAGCGCGACGCCGAGGCGCTCGTCGCCCATCCCTTCCACGCGGCGATGGAGGCGATCGCCAAGCACCCCTGGCCAACCGTCGCCGCGATCAACGGCCACTGCCTCGGCGGCGGCCTCGAGCTGGCGATCACCTGCGACCTGCGGATCTGCGCCGCGGGCGCCAAGCTGGGGATGCCGCCGGCGAAGCTCGGCCTGATCTACGGCCACACCGGGCTGCGCAAGTTCCTCGACGTGGTCGGGTTGGCGCGAACGAAGGAGCTCTTCCTCACCGGCCGCAACCTCGACGCCGCCCGCGCCGACGAGATCGGCCTTGTCAACGAAGTCGTCGCCGACGAGGAGCTGGAGAGCGAGGCGGTGGCGCTGGCGGCGGCGATCGCCGAGAACGCGCCGCTCTCGATGGGCGGCAACAAGCAGGCGATCGACCTCCTCAACGACGTCGCCGAATTGACCGCTCAGCAGGAGGCGGGGCTGGTTGCCCTGCGCGAGTCCTGCTTCGAATCCGAGGACTTCCGCGAGGGCATCCGCGCCTTCGGCGAGAAGCGCCGGCCGCAGTGGAAGGGGCGGTGAGCGCGAAAGCGCGGAAAGCGCTGGCGGCTGCCGACCCGACGATGGCGGCACTGATCGAGCGGATGGGAAAGCTCGACATCGCGACGCGACTGCGGCGGCGCAAAGAGGAGCGGCCCGCCGACGCCTACGGAGCCCTGCTGCGGGCGATCGTCGGCCAGCAGCTCTCGACCAAAGCGGCGCGGACGATCTACCTGCGCGTGCTCGACCTCTTCGGCGGCACCACCCCCACGCCCGAGCAGCTGCTGGAGGCAAGCGAGGAGGACCTGCGCGGCTGCGGCCTCTCCGGCCGCAAGACCGAATACGTCCGCGACCTCGCCCGCCACGTCCTCAGCGGCGAGCTCGAGCTCGACCGTCTCCCGGACCTAGAGGACGAGCAGGTGATCGAGGAGATTGTCGCCGTCCGCGGCCTCGGCCGCTGGACCGCGGAGATGTTCCTGCTCTTCCACCTCCAGCGCCCCGACGTCCTCTCCGGCGGCGACCTCGGCATCCGCAAAGCGATCCAGATCGAGTACAGCCTCGACGCGATGCCGACCCCGACTCGGGTCCTAGAGATCGGCGAGCCCTGGCGCCCCCACCGCAGCCTCGCCTCGCTCTACCTCTGGGAGTCACTGGCGGCCGTGCCCGGTTGAGGGTAAGGAGGTTCCGAACGTGCCAAATTTCCCAGACAAGATTGCCAACTTGCATCAGTAGATATTGCCAACTTGCATCAGGTGATTTTGCCAAGATGCATCCATGCCTGGCCTCTTCCCTCGCGGTGATAGAGCGCTAGTCCTAGCTGCTCTGGGCGACACCCGCGTCGTCTTCATCCTCGGCGCCCGGCAGGTTGGGAAGAGCACTCTCGCGCACCAAATCGCCGAACACGATCACCCGTCGCAGATCGTCAACCTCGACAATAAAGGGCCACGGGAGGCCGCCATCGCCGACCCCGAGGGCTTCATCGCCGCCCTCCCCCGCCCCGTCCTGATCGACGAGGTGCACCGAGGCAGCGCCGACTTGCTGTTGGCGATCAAGGCGACGATCGACGAAGACCTCAGCCCCGGCCAATTCCTCCTGACCGGCTCGGCGAACATCTTGCGCAACAAGAAGGTCTCCGACGCGCTGACCGGGCGGGTCGAGATGGTTCAGCTCTGGCCCCTGGCGCAGGCCGAGATCGAGGGATCCCCGAACAACTTCGTAGATGGCTTGTTCGCAGCCTCGCCCCCTCCGGTCGAGGAAGCGCCGAAAGGACGCACCGCCCTTGCCGAGCGCATCGTCGCCGGTGGCTACCCGGAGGCGCGATTGCGCTCGGGCAACCGGCAGACGCGCTGGTTCCAGAGCTATCTGCAGACCACCTTCGAGAAGGACCTCGAGACGATCAGCGACGCCCACAAACTCCACGAGATGCCCCGCCTGCTGAGGCTCCTCGCCGCCCAGGCAGCCAACCTCTTCGTCCCGGCCAACCTCAGCCGCAGGCTCGATCTCGACCATCGGACCGTCGCCAGCTACGTCGGGATGCTCGAAACGATCTTCCTCGTCAAGCGGATCCCCGCCTGGCGGCCCGGCCTCGGCCAGCGAGAGGTCCAGACGCCGAAGATCTACGTGGTCGATAGCGGCCTTCTCCTCCACCTCCTCGGAGCCGACGAAGAGCGGCTGATGAACGACGACCAGGTCACCGGCAAGGCGCTGGAGAACTTCGTCGCGATGGAGATCGTCAAGCACGCCGAATGGTCGGCGATCGCCCCGCAGGTTTACCACTACCGCCGTGGCTCCGAGGAGGTGGACCTGGTGCTGGAGAACCGGGCGGGAGAGATCGTCGCGGTCGAGGTCAAGGGAAAGGTGTCGCTGCAAAGAAAAGACTGGCGCGCCCTCGAGAAGCTGCGCGACAAACGGGATAGCGACTTCAAGTGCGGCGTCGTCATCCACACCGGCAGCCAGACGATTCCACTCGGCGATCGGCTCTTCGCCGTCCCCCTCAGCGGCCTTTGGGCTTAGGCAGCTCGGCCCGCAGGTCAAGAACCCGATCCACCGCCTGCTCGAATTCGGGCCGGTCGAGGGCGCCGATGCGGAGCTTCTTCACCAGCGCCTTCCAGGCAACCTGACCGGTGCTCAGCTTGGCGTAGAGCAGCAGGTCGGCTCCCGCGCGGGCCCCGGCGAGCGCGGCTTCCGGGGTGCTGCCGAAGTGTTCGACGGCGGGCGTTTCCAGGGCGTCGGTGACCGTCACGCCCTCGAAGCCGAGGCGGTTGCGCAGCTCGCCGGTGGCGATCGCGCGGGTGAAGGCGGCGGGGCGGTCGGAGAAGGCCGGGTAGACCGCGGTGCTGAGCATCACCAGCTTGCCTCCCGCGCCGATGAACGCCTCGTAGGGCTTCTCGTCGACCGCCCGCAGTTCGCTCTTGGACAAGTCGATCCGTTCGACCGAGAAGTCGGTGTTTTCGCGAGCGTCTCCGAAACCGGGGAAGTGCTTGCCGGTGGCAGCGATGCCGCCCGACTGCAGCGCCTCGGCGAACGGGATCGCGGTGGCGGAGACGCGGGCCGCGGTGGCGCCGAAGCTTCGTTCCGTTTCCGCGATCACCCCTCCCGATCTGCCGACGTCGAGGACCGGTGCAAGGTCGACGTTGACGCCGACGTCGCGCAGGTTGGCCGCCGTCCGCTGCCCCTGCTCGCGGCTGAAGGTGGCGCCGCGCGTGCCCATCGTCGCCGCCGAGGCGGTTGGCGCGCCGCTCAGCCGCTTCACCTGGCCGCCCTCCTGGTCGACCATGACCAAGAGCGGGTCGCGCAGCTTCGGCGGCCGCGGGATCGCCTGCAGCTGCGCGATCAGGCGGGCGCCGGCGGCGCGGCTCGGGAAGTTCGCGGCGAAGAGGACGACGCCGGCGACCCGCCCCTCACCGATCGCCGACCGCAGCCCCGCCCCGACCGAGGTTCCCTCGACGCCAACGACGATCCGCTCGCCGGCCAGCAGCTTCGGCGGCAGCGTGCTCGCCACGCTCGCCTTCCGGTCGGCATCGCCGGGCCCGTCGCCCAGCAGCGCCCCGAGCGCGAACGCGGCCAACGCCAGGCAGGACAAGACCCCCACCGCTCCCCTCCGGCGTCGCGCCACGGTCCGCTCCATCGCCCCGATGGTATGGGTGAATCAGGCGTCCGGGCCGCTTCCTAGGCTGCGCCGCATGCCCCCCTTGATCACCGCCGAGGAGGCCCTTGCCTACGGCCGGCAGACCGAGCACGCCGAGATCGAAGCCCTGGTCGAACGGGCCTGGGAAGTCCGCCGCGAGAACTTCGGCGACTCGACCGACATGTGCTCGCTGGTCAACGCCAAGTCGGGCGGCTGCGCCGAGGATTGCGGCTTCTGCGCCCAGTCCCGGTATGCCGAGGCCGACACGCCAATGCACGCGATGATGGAGCCGGAGCAGATCCTCGAGCACGCGAAAGCTGCCGAGGCCGCCGGCGCCCACCGCTTCTGCATGGTCACCCAGGGCCAGGGGCTCTCGAAACGCGACTTCGCGAAAATCCTCGAGGGCACTCGGCTGGTTGCCGAGCAGACCAACCTCAAGCGTTGCGCCTCGATCGGCCATATGTCCGCCGAGCGGGCGAAGGCGCTGAAGGAAGCCGGCGTCCAGCGCGTCCACCACAACGTCGAGTCCGCCCGCTCCTACTACCCGGAGGTCTCAACCACGGTCCGCTACGAGGGCCGCCTGCGGACCATCCAGGCGGTCAAGGAGGCGGGCCTGGAGACCTGCGTCGGCGGCATCCTCAACCTCGGCGAGAGCGAGGAGCAGCGGGTCGAGATGGCCTTCGAGCTCTCCGAGATCAACCCGACTTCGGTCCCGATCAACCTCCTGATCCCAAAGGATGGAACCAAATTTGGCGACCGCGAGGTGATGGACCCGTGGGAGGTCGTGAAGTGGATCGCGATCTTCCGCCTGGTCATCCCCGGCGCCCTCTTCCGCCTCTGCGGCGGCCGGGTCGAGAACCTCGGCTCGATGCACAAGCTGGCGGTAAAGGCCGGCCTCAACGGGGTGATGATGGGCAACTTCCTCACCACGCTCGGCGCCGAGCCGGCCGAGGATCGGGCGATGTTCGAAGAGCTCGGGCTTAACGTCGCTCGCCAGCCCGACAACGGCGCCAACCCGCGGCCCGACAACCGCTCCGGCTGGCTCGAGGGCGAGGCCCCGGAGACGCCGATCGACGAGCTGATAGATAGCCAGGAAGAGGCGAACTTCTGGGACCCCTCGACCCAGCTGCGGGTCGTCAAGAAGAAGGGCAAGACCCCCTCTTACCCACAGGCGGCGTGACCGACGTCGCCGAGCGGCTCGAGGAGCTCCGCGAGCAGGGGCTCTACCGGCGGTTGCGGCTGATCGAGGGACCCCAGGGCCCGAGCGTCACGCTCGACGGCCACCCCGTTCTTCTTCTCTGCTCGAACAACTACCTCGGGCTCGCCGACCGTGCCGAGGTGCGCGAGGCGGCGGCGGAGGCGGCGATGCGCTGGGGCGCGGGAGCGGGCGCTTCGCGGCTGATCTCCGGGACGATGGAGCCACACCGGCAGCTGGAGCAGCGACTGGCCGCGTTCAAGGGCTACGAGGCGGCGCTGCTTTTCGGCTCCGGCTATCTCGCCAACACCGGCCTGGTGGGGGCGCTCGCCGGCCAGGGCGAGGTGATCTTCTCCGACGAGCTCAACCACGCCAGCATCGTCGACGGCTGCCGGCTCTCCCGCGCCGAGACCTTCGTCTACCGCCACGGCGACCTCGAACACCTCGCCTGGGCGCTCTACCACCAGCGCGGAAAGCCGGCGCTGATCGTCACCGACGGCGTCTTCTCGATGGACGGCGACGTGGCGCCGCTGCCGGAGCTGCTGGAACTGGCGCGCCGCCACGGGGCGCGGCTGATGGTCGACGAGGCCCACGCGACCGGCGCGATCGGCCCCGGCGGCCGCGGCTCGGTCTCGGCCGCCGGCCTCAGCGGCGAGGTCGACGTCGTCGTCGGCACCCTCGGCAAGGCCCTTGGCTCCTACGGCGCCTACGCCTGCGCCAGCGCCGAGACGATCGACTACCTCGTCAACACCGCCCGCCCGTTCATCTTCTCGACCGCGCCGCCGCCCCCGGCGGTCGGCGCGGCGCAGGCGGCGCTGGAGCTGCTGGAAGCCGAGCCGGAGCTGGTCGAGCGGCTGCAGGCCAACGCGAGGACGCTGCGAACCGCCCTCGGCGCGCAGGGGCTCGGCGTCGGCACCGCACAGAGCCAGGTGGTGCCGATCCAGGTCGGCGACGCCAGCGCGGCGATGGAGCTCTGTGAGGAGGCGCTGCGGCACCGCGTCTTCGCGCAGGGGATCCGGCCGCCGACCGTCCCCGAGGGATCCTGCCGCCTGCGCTGCACGGTGATGGCAACCCACAAGACCAAGGAGCTGGTCTGGGCGGCACAGCAGATCGGCGCCGCCGCCAACGAGATCGGCCTCTCCCCCGCCTCCCCAGCGCTGACGCCCTGGGCCGCTTAGTCGTGGCAGGAGCTGCGGAGGACACGCCGGGCGTGTTCGTCACCGGCACCGGCACCGAAGTCGGCAAGACCGTCGTCGCTGCAGTCCTCGCCCGCACCCTCGCCGCGGAAGGCAAACGGGTCGCCGTCTTCAAGCCGGCAGTCACGGGCCTAGAAGAGGAGGGCGAGACCGACCACGCGCTGCTCCGCCGCGCCTCCGGCTCGAGCCAGAGCGACGAGGAGATCGCCCCCTACCGTTACGAGCCTCCCGCGTCACCACACCTAGCCGCGGCGCTGGCGGGCGAGGAGATCGACCCCGAGCGCTTGCGACAGAGCGCCCGGGAGGCCGCGACTGGCGCCGACGCAATCGTCTGCGAGGGCGTCGGCGGCCTCCTCGTCCCGCTCTCCCCCACCTACCTCGTCCGCGACCTCGCCGCCGACCTCGGCTACCCGCTGGTGATCGTCGCCAGCCCAGGCCTCGGCACCATCAACCACACCCTGCTGACCCTGGAGTCCGCCCGCACCGCCGGCCTCGAAGTCGCCGCAGTCGTCCTCAACCCTTGGCCAGAGACCCCAAGCGAGATTGAGCGCAGCAACCGCGAGACGATCGCGGCCCTCGGCGAATTGCGCGTCGAGACCCTCCCTCGCCTCGACCTCGGCGACCCGTCTCCCTGGCCGCAGCTCCGGATCTAAACGATCACGTCGAGGTTGCCGTCGTTCAGCTCGACGGCGAAGCCCGCCGACTCGGTGAGCCCTGCGGCGGCATCGGGGTCGACGGGAGCTTTCTTCGCCTGCAACAGCACCCGAGCCACATCCCCCCGCACCGCCTTCGCCATGTGGGAGACCGCCTTGCGCTCGCCGCCGCTCTCGGTGAACGCCCGCACCGGCAGCAGCGCCGCCCGCTGCGGCTTCCACATCGTCGAGTAGGCGCCCGAGCGCATGTCGACGATCAGGTCGCCCTCCTTATCCGGCAGGGCCTCGGCGAGGGCAGGGCGCCAGAACTTCGCCAGCGGGCCGATCCCGCCGAGCTTCTGCTTCGGCGGCAGCTTGTAATACGGGATCCTGTCGTCCGGCCGCACCACTCCCCAGAGGGCGCTGGCGATCAGCACCCGCCGCCGCGCCTTCGCCGGCAGCTTCGACAGCTCCAGCCGCTGGAAGAGGACGCCGGTGTAGACCTCGGCCGCCGGGCCCGCCGGGGCCTCACGCAGCACCGGGTCGAGCGCGTCCAGCAGCTCCTCCCGCCGCTCGCCCAGCTCAGCGGCGAAGGCGAGCGAGCCGAGATCGACCGGCTCGCCCGCCGCCGGCGCGGTCTTCCCTTCCGAAGGCGGCAGCAGGACGAGCATCGGGCGGCAGACTATGCCGCCCGGTGCCCAGGCGAGCGCGAGGGCTCAGGCGACCTGTGCTGCCTCCCGCTCCTCGGCGGCGATCGCCTCACCGCCGGGGTTGGCCTCGGCGGTCGCCGCCTCGACGCTGGTGTGGCCTTTCGCCTTAGCCCGGATCGCGGTCGCCCCGATCACCGCTCCCACCAGAGCGACGAAGCCAGAGACCGTCATCGCATGGCTGAGCGCGTAGACAAAGGCTTCGCCGCCGGCGGTCGTGACCTCCTTGGCTTGCGCCGCCGACAGTCCCGGCACCTTCGACACCGAGCCGCCGCCGAGCTGTTCGGAGACCGCGTCGCGCTGGGCGGCGGTGACGCCGCTCCCGCTCAGCAGCGAGTCGAGCTTCGAGGTCACCAGACCCTGGAAGATCGCTCCGGTGACGGCGACGCCGAGGCTGCCGCCGACCATCCGGAACATCGAGAGGACCCCGGAGGCGATCCCGGCTTTCTGCACCGGCACCGCGTTCATCGCCGCGCTCGTCATCGGCGACATCGTCATCGCGATCCCGATGCCCAGCAGCATGAACCCGGGCAGCAGGTCGAGGTAGGTCGAGTCGACCGCAATGCGGCTGAAGCTGAACAGCGAAGCGGCGACGATCGTCAGCCCGATCGCGATCAACCAGCGCGGCCCGAAGCGGTCCGAGAGCCGCCCCGCGACAGGCGCCACGCCGACGATCATCAGGGTCGAGGGCAGGAACCGCACCCCCGCCTCCAGCGGCGAGTAATGGAGGATGTCCTGCATGTAGAGGGCGAGAAAGAAGAAGACGCCCAGCATCCCGAAGCTGATGATCATCGCCACGCAGACCGCGGCGAGGAAGTTGCGGTCGCTGAGCAGGTCGAACTGGACCATCGGCGCCTTCACCCGGTTCTCGACGAAGACGAAGGCGGGCAGCGCCAGCGCCGCGACGACGAGCAGGCCGATGACTTCGGCCGAGCCCCAGCCCCAGCTGTTGCCCTCGACCAGGGCCAGGACCAGGGAGGTGAGGCCGACGGTGAGGACGCCGACGCCGGCGTAATCGACGTCGTGCCCGACCGAGGTGTCGCGCGACTCGCGGACCGCGAACAGGGTCGCGATCACGGCGCCGATCGCAACCGGGATGTTGACGTAGAAGATCGCCCGCCAGCTGACGTGCTCGGTGAGGAAGCCGCCGAGCACCGGCCCGACCGCCAGCGCCAGCGCCGAGACGCCGGCCCAGGTCCCCATCGCCTTACCGCGCTCGTGGGCGGGGAAGGCGTCGGTGATGATCGAGAGCGTGCCCGGCATCATTAGCGCCGCGCCGACGCCCTGGACCACCCGACTGATCACCAGCGCGGTCTCGTTCGGGGCGAAGCCGGCGGTCGCCGAGGAAAGCGCGAAGACGACGACGCCGACGAGGAAGATCAGCCGCCGGCCGAAGATGTCGCCGAGCCGGCCACCGGTCGCCAGCAGCACCGCGAAGGAGAGCGTGTAGCCGTTGATCGTCCACTCGAGGCCGCTGATCGAGGCCCCCAGATCCTTTTGGATCGAGGGCAGGGCGACGTTCACGATCGTGTTGTCGAGCATGATCATGAACAGCGCGAAACACATCGCGCCGAGCGTCCACCACTTGCGGTTCTCGTCGGTGATCAGGTGGCTGTATCGCGTCGTCAAGAGCGATCACTTCCCTTCAGGTGCTCGTAGGTCTGGGCGATGTCTTCGCGATCCAGGAGCGCCTCAATGGCGGCGTCGAGCTTGCGACGCTGGGCGGCGCTGAGGGTCGCGACGAAGGATTCGATGCCGGTCAGGCGGACGGTTACCAGGGTGGCGACCAGGGTCTTGCCCTTGGCGGTGATCTTCACCCGGCGCACCCGGCGGTCATTCGGGTCCTCGACCCGAGTCGCCAGCTTCGCCTTGACCAGCGCGTCGATGGCACGGCTCATCGAGGGGACCGAGACGCCGAACAGCTCAGCCAGATCACTGACCTGCCAGGCCTCGGCCGTGCGTCCGAGCCCACCGAGCTCGAGCAGGACCTTGCACTGGGTCATCGAGAGACCCGTCTCCTCGATCACCCGCAGCTGATTGCCGCGGTCGTAGAGGAACATGTGGTGCATCAACGCGGCCATCCGTGCCGCGGTGTCCTTCTCAGCCGGGCTGGTCTCCTGCTGGAGCGCCTCGGCGATTGCTTTCACGTCCGTCGCATGCATCTGCACAATAGTTGCACAGGCGCAACCTTTTCTAAAGGGCAACAGTTGTTCGTGTGATCGATATCACGCGCCTGCCGCGCCGCGGCGGCATACGAGATGAGGCGGCTTAGGCCTCGCCGTCGAAGTAGTCGACGCCGCTCTCGCGGCGGACCATCACGTCGGTCTCCGAATCCCCGGTCCAGATCCCGACCTTGTCGCTGTCGGGGTAGACGGTGGCGGTCGGGACGACGACGGTGGAGAACATCAGGACGCGCACGGCCGCCTCGGTCTCGTTGCGGATGCCGTGGGCGCCGGCCGCGCCCTTCTCGAAGAAGACGACGTCCCAGGGATCGAGCCGGTCGGAGCCCTGCGGGTAGCGCAGCGTCGGGTTGCCCTCCAGCACGAGCAGCCACTCCTCCTCCCCGACCTCGTAGTGGTAGGGGCAGACCGCCTGGCCCGGCGGCAGCTCGTAGACGGAAATCCCGGACTCCTCGGGGCCGCCGAGCAGCTTGCCCAGAGCGGCCCTACCGCTGCGGAAGCCCTCGGGATCCTCCTCGTCGTAGCTGAACTGCGGCGCCGCGATGTTGATCCGCTTCATATGCCGAAGCTAGCAGCGCAAACAGCGTCTTTCGGGACCGCCGGCAGCCGCCGAGCCCGGGTCTAACGTGCGATCTGATGCAGCCGGACCACGCACAGCTCGACCGCGATTACGTCTGGCACCCGTTCACGCAGCAGCAGGGATGGAGCGCCGAAGCGCCGCTGGTGGTCGAGCGCGGCGAGGGCTCCTACCTCTTCGACAGCGAGGGTCGACGGTACCTGGACGGGACGGCGGCGCTCTGGTGCAACGTCCACGGCCATCGCCACCCGGCGATCGACGCGGCCGTCCGCGAGCAGCTCGACCGGGTCGCCCATACGACGATGCTCGGGCTCACCCATCCCGGCGCGACCGAGCTGGCGGCGCGGCTGGTCGAGATCGCCCCCGGCGACCTCTCGCGCGTCTTCTACTCGGACTCGGGCTCGACCGCGGCCGAGATCGCGCTGAAGATCGCCTTCCAGTACCAGCAGCAGCGCGGCGGCGAAGACGCCCGGCGGACCAAGTTCGTCCGCCTCCATGAGGCCTACCACGGCGACACGATCGGCTCGGTCTCGGTCGGCGGCATCGACCTCTTCCACTCGACCTACCGGCCGCTCCTGTTCGAGACCCACGTCGCCGCGCCCGGCGACGCCGCCGACCTCGAGCGAGTGCTGGCGGCGCACGCTGGGGAGGTCGCCGCGGTGATCGTCGAGCCGCTGGTCCAGGGCGCCGCCGGCATCCTCGTGCAGCCGCCCGGCTACCTGCGAGCCGCCCGCGAGCTCTGCGACCGCTACGGCGTGCTGCTGATCTGCGACGAGGTCGCAACCGGATTCGGCCGCACCGGCACGATGTTCGCTTGCGAGCAGGAGGGCGTGGCGCCGGACCTGATGTGCCTGGCGAAGGGAATCACCGGCGGCTACCTGCCGCTGGCGGCGACGCTGGCGAGCGAGGAGATCTACGAGGGCTTCCTCGGCAGCTATGAGGAGTTCAAGACCTTCTTCCACGGCCACACCTACACCGGCAACCCGCTCGCCTGCGCGGCGGCGCTGGCGAACCTCGACGTCTTCGAGCAGGAGCGGACGCTGGAGCGCCTACAGCCGAAGATCGCCCTCTTCGAGGAGCTGCTGGCCGGCGTCGCGGCGCTGCCGGAGGTAGCCGAGGTGCGCCAGAAGGGGGTGATGGTCGGGATCGACCTCGGCGACCATGACCCCTCCTTGCAAATGGGCCACCGGGTGACGATCGAGGCCCGCAAGCGCGGCGCCTTCATCCGCCCCCTCGGCAACACGATCGTCCTCATGCCCCCGCTTTCGATCAGCGAAGACGAGCTGCGCGAGCTGGTGGCGATCGCCGGCGAGTCGATTCAGGCCGCGGTGGCTTCGGCACCGATCGATCTGCCTCAAGCCGCCTGACGGTTGGTGAGAAAAGGGGGCTATAGCCCCCACAACTCACCAATCGCTCGATACTCGGCGTGATGGATCTGGAATCCCGGCGTAGTAAGGGCATGGAGCAGACGCTCGTTGCCGAAGCAAAGGATGCGCCGAAGGAGGCTGACCTCGCCTTCGACCGCCTCTACCGCTCCAGCCGCGACGACGTCTACGCCTACGTCGCCAGCCTGCTGCGCGACCCCACCGCGGCTGAGGAAGTGACCGCGGCCGCCTTCGAGCGCGCCTACCGCAAGCGCAACCGCTTCGACCCGCGGCGGGGCGAGCCACGTGCCTGGCTCTTCGGCATCGCCCGCAACGCCGCCCTCGACGAGCTGCGCCGCCGCGGGCGCCAGGCGGAGCTGACGGCGGAGCCGGCCGACCTGACCGCCTTCGGGGCAGAGGAGGGCGCTGAGCACAGCGAGCGCCGTCTGGCGGTCTCCGCCGCGCTCGAGCGCCTGCAACCGGCCGAGCGCGAGCTGATCGCGCTGAAGTTCTTCGCCGGCCTCGAGAACCGCGAGATCGCCCGCGTCCTCGGCGTCAGCGAGTCGAACGCCGGCACCAAGCTGCACCGAGCCATGACCAAGCTGAGGGAGGCCTGCGATGGAACCGCTTAGGGACAACCAGTTGATCGCCGACCTCCAAGCCCTGCGCCCCACCCCCCGGCCGCAGTTCGCCGCCGAGCTCGACGAGCGCGCCGCCGCGGGCTTCCCGCGGCGCACGCACAAGGGTGCTCCGGCCTTCCTCACCGCTATGCGGAGCAAATGGCCGGAGCGCCCCCTGCGCCTTCTGATCCCCGCGGGTGGGGTCGCGGTGATCGCGATCGCGGTCGTCACTGCGCTCAGCGTCGGCGGCTCGGGCAACAGCAGCGAAGCCGAACCCAACGCGTCCAGCGGGCTGCTCTCCCAGGTCGAAAAGTTCGATGACCAGGCCGCGCCCAGCGCGAGTGGTGCCACCTCAGGCGCCGGAGCAAATTCGGCCGGCGCCGAAGAAGCGAGCGGGACGACGTTCGAAGCCGAAGCTCCAGCCATCGAGGGTGATGGCTCTGCAGCGGCCGGCATCGCAGCCAAGCCGTTCAGCCACCGCGCCGTCGAACGGAACGCCGAGATCACCCTCGCCGCCGACCCCAAGGACGTCGACGACGACGCCTCCCGCGTCTTCGAAGCCGTCCACGCCAACAACGGCATCGTCATGCGCTCCTCGACCGAGGAAGGGCGCCCCGGTGAGGCGGGCGCCAGCTTCGAACTACTGATCCCCAGCGCCAGGCTCGACGACGCGATGGCGTCCTTCTCTGACATCGACGCTGTCCGCTCGCGCCACGAAGCCACCGCCGACATCACCGCGCCGACTGTCACCGCTGCCGAACTGCTGAAGGAATCGCGGGCGCGGATCGACGGCCTGCTCACCCAGCTCGGAGCGGCGGAAACCGAAGAAGAGCAGGAGGCGATCGAAGCCGAGCTGCGGCACGAGCGGCGTCATGCGAGTCGCCTGGCAGCTCAAGTGAGCCACCTGCACAAGCGGGCCGACTTCTCCCGCGTCTCCCTGCGGATCGAGACCGGTGGCGGCAATGAGTCCTCCGGCGGCGCCTGGGGCATCGGCGACGCCCTCCACGACGCCGGCCATCTCCTCACCGTCGCCGCAGCGGTCACCTTGATCGCCCTCGCGATCCTGGCTCCGGTTGCCCTGATCGCCCTCCTCGCCTGGCTCACTCACCGCGCCTGGGTCCGCCGCGAGCGCCGTCGCGTCCTCAGCTGAGGGTTACGCTCCTCCGATGGAGGAGCGACGCCGGGGGCCGGCGGAGATGCCGAACTTCGGGGAGCCCTCGACGCCGCGGCCAGCTGCCTCGATCGTGCTGCTGCGGCGCGGCGGCAAGCACGCGCAGCGGGCGCTCGAGGTGCTGATGCTGAAGCGCAGCGAGGAAGCGAAGTTCATGCCCGGCGTCTGGGTCTTCCCCGGCGGCTCGCTCGACGAGGCCGACGGCGCCGAGGAAGCCGGCCTCCGCACCTGCGCGGTGCGCGAGCTCGCCGAGGAGGCGGGGATCGAGCTGCCGGCCGAGGAGGAGCTGGTCCCCTTCACCCGTTGGATCACCCCGGAGCTGATCGCGACCCGCTTCGACGCCTGGTTCTTCCTCGCCCTCGCCCCGGCGCACACGCCGCCGCAGCCCGACGGGGTCGAGACCACCGAGGCGCGCTGGTTCGAGCCCGCCGCAGCCTTGGCGGCGCAGGATGCCGGCGAGCTCGTCCTCTCCTTCCCGACCCGCACCCAGCTCGGCTGGCTCGCCGAGTTCGGCACCTCCGACGAGGCCCTCGCCGCCTACCGCCAGCGCACCCTGCAGCCGATCCTCCCCAAGGTGATCGCCGACGACGGCCCCGAACCGCGGGTTGTCCTCCCGGGGGACCCGGACTACCCGGCCGACTGAGGCTGCTGGTCCGGGAACGGCGCCAGGCCAGCGTGCCAGGGGCCGGGCGCGTAGGTGTGGATGCCGCTCTCTTCCATCTCCGCCTGCAGCCGTTTGAACAGCTGCCCGGCGTTCTTCAGCGCCGCTTTCAGTTCTTCGGGGCTGCGCTCGCCCAGGCGCCAGAGGAACCAGAGCTGGCGGTCGTTGACGCCGAAATCGACCTCGCCCTGGATCGTCGTCACCCAGCCGAGGAAGCCCGGGCTGAAGAGCTCCCGCAGGGCCACCGGGTCGTACTCCTTCGGCACCGTCGCCAGGAACCGCTTGTTGAAGTCGATCGACTCGAACTCGACCTTGCGCTGGAAGCGCTGCGTCACCACCTCGTGCCCCTCGACCGACTCGACGTTGAAGGCCGGCACGACCTGCGCCAGATCCGGCATGTGGGCCTTGGCGAGGAGCGCGGTCGGCAGCACCGCCTTGTTGAAGAAACCGCCGAGTTCCTTTTCGTCGGCGTCGCAGGAGGCGCCCCAGAAACCCTCGGTCAGCTGCCCGGTCAGCCGGTTGACGCCGCCGACGCAGAGCGCCACCGGCCCGTCTTTGGGGTTGATCCCGCCCACCGGCTCGTAGGTAAGGCCGTTGCGCTCGCCGTAGCGGCGCACCGTCTCGGCCCATTCCTGCGCTTCCTGCTTCGCACCCACGCCGCGATCCTACGGATAGGATTCCCCTGAACCCGGTCACCTAACAGGAGCCCCAATGACCATCGCCATCGTCGTCGTCGTCGCGATCATCGTTATCGCGGTCCTCTACTACATCGGGAAGCGCAACTCGATCATCGCCTCGCGCAACCGGGTCGACGAGTCCTGGAGCGGGATCGACGTGCAGCTGAAACGGCGCCACGACCTCGTCCCCAACCTCGTGGAGACGGTCAAAGGCTACGCCGAGCACGAGAGCGCAACCTTCGAGAAAACGACCCAGGCGCGGGCCGCGGCGATGCAGGCGCAGGGGGTTGAGGAGACCGCCAAAGCCGAGCAGCAGCTGACCCAGGCGCTGGCCGACGTCAAAGCCGTCGCCGAGAACTACCCGACCCTGCGGGCGACCGAGAACTTCCAGCAGCTGAGCCGCAACCTCTCCGAGCTCGAGGACGAGATCCAGGCCTCGCGGCGGATCTACAACTCCAACGTCCAGTCCTACAACACTTCGATCCAGCAGTTCCCGGGCTCGATCATCGCCAACCAGGGCGGCTTCACCCCCCGCGAGTACTTCGAGATCGAGGACGCCTCCGAGCGCAACGCGCCGCAGGTCAGCTTCGGCAAATAGATAGCCCTGGCCACCTGGCCAGGATCCCTAACATTCAACGCGATGACCACTGAGACCAAGGACGCGACGCTCTGGATCTGCGAGAGCTGCGGCTTCATCTATGACCCGGCGATCGGCGATCCCGACGGCGGCATCCCGCCCGGAACCGCCTTCGAGGACATCCCCAAAGACTGGTTCTGCCCCGTCTGCGGCGCCCGCACGACCGACTTCCGCCCCCTCGAGCCGGGCGAGGCCTAGGCCGCCCACGGGCTCGGCTCGCCGATGAGCCAGTACGACTACGACTGGGTGGTGGTGGGCTCCGGGTTCGGCGGCTCGGTCTCGGCCCTGCGCCTGGCAGAAAAGGGCTACAAGGTCGCCGTCCTCGAGTGCGGCAAGCGCTTCACCGACAAGGACTTCCCGAAGTCGACCTGGGATCTGCGCCGCTACTTCTGGGCGCCGCGGCTTGGCTTGCGCGGCATCTTCCGCCTCTCGACCTTCAAGGACGTCTCCGTCGTCAGCGGCTCGGGCGTCGGCGGCGGCAGCCTCGGCTACGCCTGCACGCTCTACAAACCGCCCTCGAAGTTCTTCAAGGACTCGCAGTGGGGCGACATGGCCGACTGGGAGACCGAGCTGGCGCCGCACTACGACGAGGCGCAGCGCATGCTCGGCGTCGCCAACGTCGAGACCGACGACGCCGCCGACGAGCTCCTGCGCGAGTACGGCGAGCAGATCGACGTCGGCGACACCTACCGCAAGACCCCGGTCGGGATCTTCTTCGGCGAGCCCGGCAAAACCGTCGCCGACCCCTACTTCGGCGGCGAGGGACCTGAGCGGACCGGCTGCACCTTCTGCGGGCGCTGCATGGTCGGTTGCCCCCGCGGAGCCAAGAACACGCTGGTCAAGAACTACCTCTACCTGGCCGAACAGCGCGGCGTCGAGGTGATCCCCGACCGCACCGTCACCGAGATCCGCCCGCTCGGCGCCGAGGACGGCTCAGACGGTTACGCGATCACGAGCGAACGCTCCGGGATGATCCCCGGCCGCGGCCGCCGCACGATCAAGGCCCGCGGCGTCGTCGTCGCCGCCGGTGCCCTCGGCACCAACAAGCTGCTGCAGCGCTGTCGCCTCGGCGGCGCCCTCCCCCGCCTCTCCCACCGCCTCGGCGAGCTGGTCCGCACCAACAGCGAGATGATCCTCGCCGTCACCGTCCCCGAGGACTACCCGGAAGACCTGACCAAGCGGGTGGCGATCAGCGGGAGCATCTACCCCGATCCCAACACCCATATCGAGACCGTCTCCTACGGCAAGGCCGGCGACTCGATGGGCCTGCTCTACACGCTGCTGGTCGGCGACGGGACCCGCGTCACCCGGCCGCTGAAGCTGCTCGGGCAGATCATCCGCCACCCCGTCAACTTCGCCAAGGCCCTTTATCCGAAGGGCTGGTCGCGGCGGACGATCATCCTCCTGGTGATGCAGACGCTTGACAACGCGATCGCCCTGCGCCCGCGGCTGAAACGCTCCGGCAACGTCTGGCTACAGACCGAGCAGGACCCCGAGAAGCCGAACCCGACCTTCATCCCGGTCGCCAACGACGCCGCCGAATGGCTCGCCAAGCGCACCGGTGGCCTCGCCCAGAGCTCGGTTACCGAGGCGCTCTTCAACGTCCCGAGCACCGCCCACATCCTCGGCGGCGCGGTGATCGGGCACGGCCCCGAGGACGGCGTCGTCGACGCCCGCCAGCGGGTCTTCGGCTACGAGAACCTGCTCGTCTGCGACGGCTCGGCGGTGCCGGCGAACGTCGGCGTCAACCCCAGCCTGACGATCACCGCACTCGCCGAGCACGCCATCAGCCAGGTTCCCCCGGCTTCAGAGCGGCAGAGCTACGAGGCGAATCTCTCCGCGACGTAGTCCCAGTTGACGACGTTCCAGAAGGCGTCGATGTATTCGGGCCGTTTGTTCTGGTACTTGAGGTAGTAGGCGTGCTCCCAGACGTCGCAGCCGAGCAGCGGCGTGGTCCCGTCGGAGATCGGCGAGTCCTGGTTCGGGGTCGAGATCACCGCGAGGCCGGATGAGTCTTTGACCAGCCAGGCCCAGCCGGAGCCGAAGCGGGCGACGCCGGCGTTTTTGAACTCCTCCTTGTAGGAGTCAAAGGAGCCGAAGGTGTCGCTGATCGCGGAGCCCAGCTCGCCGCTCGGCTCGCCGCCGCCGTCGGGGCTCAGCATCTGCCAGAAGAGCGAGTGGTTGTAGTGGCCGCCGGCGTTGTTGCGGACCGCGGCCTGCTTGTCGCCGGGCAGCGCCGAGAGGTTGCGGAGGACGTCCTCGACGTCGCGATCGGCCCACTCGGTGCCTTCCAGCGCGGCGTTGGCTTTGTCGACGTAGGCCTGGTGGTGTTTGTCGTGATGGACGCGCATCGTTGCCTCGTCGATGTGGGGCTCGAGCGCGTCATAGGGGTACGGCAGGTCGGGTACGGAGAAAGCCATCGCAACTCCTTTTTTCGGTTTGAAGTCCGACTCGGAGCCTAGATGAATCGACCGCCCCGCTATTCCTGAGTCGTTGCTTCGACCGGTGCCGCTGGTTCGACTTCGCCGGTCTTGGGAGCGCCGATCCGCGGGACCGCGCCGGCGTCGCCGCCGGTCCATTCGTTGAAGCGGTACCAGGCCGGCTTCGCCTCCCGTTCCGCGTTCAGCAGCCCCGCCGAGTGGCAGAAGCTGCAGGTGCCGTCTTCGTCGGTCCAGGTGAACCACCAGACGCCGCCGACGCCCCAGCGGACGCGGTTGGCCGAGAGCATCGAGAAGGCCTTGGAGAGCTGGAACGCCTGCCCGAAGAGCCCGCGCTGCCAGCGGGTCGGGCCGTCTTCGGATCCCCAGCCGAGCTCGGTGACGAAGAGGGGGGTGCCGAAGTCGTGGTGGCGGCGCATGATCCGGCGCAGGTTGTGCAACTGCGCCCCCATCGCGGTGGCGTCGGCGACGTAGGGGTGCAGGCCGACCCCGTCGAAGTACTTCTTGACGTTGCCGGCGCGGTAGAAGCGCGAGAGGAAGTCGCCGGAGGCGATGTTGGGAGGGATCTGCAGCGGCCGCCCGAAGAGGCCGCCGAGGATCACCTGCGAGCCCGGCGCCTGGCGGTGGATGACGCCGCCGGCGATCCGGATCAGGCGGGCGAAGCGCCGCGGTTCCGGCCCGGTCGCGAAGGTGACGAGGTTCTCCTCGTTCCAGATCTCCCAGCGCCGGATCGGGAAGTAGGGCAGCTCCTCTTCCCCCTGCCAGAACGCCCCGCCGGGCCCGTAGCGGTGAACCGCCGCCCGCACGAACGAGGCCCAGGCGCGGCGCTGGCGGGCCGTCGTTACCGGCAGGTCGATCCCCAGCGGCGTCAGCCACTTCGGCGAGGAGGTGATGAAGGGGAAGACTTCGAGTTCGGCCTCGGCGGCCAGGCGCACTTCGCGGTCGAAGCCCTCCCAGTTGCGTTCCGTGAAGGCCGGGTTCTGCGGCTCGACCCCCGACCAGAAAAGCGGCAACCGCACACTCTGCACACCAGCCTCCCGCATCAGCCGGTAGTCCTTCGCCGTGCCCGAGTTCTGCGGCGAGATGCCAACGAAGCCCGGCGGCAGGTAGCCAGGCGCCGCCACCGTCATCGTCGCCAGCGTCAGCAGAGCCAGAATCGTCGCAATCAAGCCTCGAGCCATCGTCATCGAAAGGAACCGCTCCCCCGTCCAAAGTAGCGGCAGACACCTCTCGGCACCCCGCTTCCACCGTCTGGGATAATCAACTCCTCTCGGGGCGTGGCGCAGCCTGGTAGCGCGCACCGTTCGGGTCGGTGAGGTCCCCGGTTCAAATCCGGGCGCCCCGATGAGCAGCTAGATCCGTCTTTCGTGGGAATGACGCGAGTCGCCTTGCGAGCTATCGCGTGGACTCGATCCAGTCCAGCATTGCCTTGAGTTTGTAGGCCCAGAACAACGATAACCCAGCAGCTTGCGCTGATTTGAGGTTGTGAGCCTTAAAAACTCCTGAGATCACCGCCGCTGGCACAGTCTGTGCCGTCCCAAACTCCTGAATCCAAGCAACCGCCTTTACCGCTGCGTCATTGTTGAGGCGCTTGACTGAGTTCGTTGATGAGTTGCTCACCTTGCACTCGACTGGCATCTTCCGTCCATCCCAGAGACCGACGACAAAATCGGCCTTGCGACTCCCGAACATCGTCTCCTTGCAGAACTCACCGGCGTTAGGAGCGTCCGCGAGGGTGAGAATTGGATGAGTCGGAACTTCCTTAAATTCAGCGTTCAAGAGGGCATCCGCAACGGCTTTCTCCTGAGCCTCCTTACTTTCGCTACGACGCGACGTTGACAACCGTTGGGTGGCCATCAAAGCGGCGGAGGCAAGAGTCGCAGCCTCGCGCTCGGACTCCTCTGGCTCCCTCCCCTCAGAGATCCAGGGAAACCGGCGGCGATCGAGGGCGATGAGAATGGTCTCCATGACCCGTTGTGCCATATCCGGATTCGATTTCAGGCGACTCGGGGCAAGGCTTGCGTCGGCAAGGATCTTTAGGTCATCCTCAGAGATCGGCGGACCAGCGAGATAACGAAGAGCCAGTAGGAGAGCTGGGTCAGTCAGCACCGTCAAGCTGGCCGAGGAGAGTGTGGTCAGATCCACCGTTGCCTCTAGAAGATCCTCGACGACCCCTCGGTAGGTGTCGAACGTTTCTAAATACTGCTCGAGGGGCTCCTCTAGACGCTCCTCACGGAACTTCGTGATTGAGGTTCTACGGTCCAGCTCAAGCTCCTCATCGGACCAAGAAGGTGGCTGAACCGGGCTCATTGCGGGTCTATACGACGCTTGGAATCAAAATCCGTTCGAACTCTCGAGGCTCAAACTTGGTGAGCCCCCCTGCGTAAGTACGCCCTTGACCCATGTCGATGGACGAACGAACTGCCTCTGCAAGTCGATCAACAGTCGAATTGCTTAACTGCTCCCTGGGGTAGAGGCCGTGGGCAATATTGATGTGTCGGGCATCGGCAAGGTTTCGGACAACAGCAGGGGGACGTCGTGCCATGTAGGTCGCCAAGATCGGTGCTGGCTCCCGGAGGTCCACCGACCACCAAGAATGGCGGCGACTTGCTATGTACCCACGGTGAACGCCTAAACGCTTTGCAGCCCGAAGGAAGCGCTCCACCGGTCGACGCTCTTCTATATCCAACATGTCTAGGTCTGGGGGCAGGCTCACTACCGCTCGTAAATCGTCGTGATCTGAAAGTGCATCGCCCGCGGCAAAGAGCTCGCGGGCACGAGTTACAGCTTTCAGGAGGACTCTCTCGGGCAGCTCGCAGTCTTTGGGATCGACAACCCAAACCCGGTTGGCACCAGTAACGGCTCCCCGGTGGACCCGACAGATTTCTCCCAGCTCTATGTAGCCCTCCGGAATCTTGCGTGCCGCCCTTAGAAGAGGGCTCCATCGCCGAGCCTCCAAGAGTCGCTCCCGGCGCACTCGCTGACCGCCTTTGAGGTTGTCAAGGTCTCGTACCGATTTAACGCGCTTGAGCCGCAGCGAGCGGTGCTTTGAGCCGGCCTCGAAGCAGGTGATTGCTCCGGTGGTTTGCGCGCCATCGAAGGGTTCGGCCTCCGGGGCAATCACATGTATGGATTCCCCTCCAAGGCCGTTGAGAAGCAAGTCGCGCATTAACGAGCCATAGTTGACGTCTAGCCATTCCGAAGAGGTAATGAAGACTCCCCTGTCCCCAGGCCTTACCTGCGTTGCCGTGGCTAGGACGAAATAAAGATGCAGGCCAGAGAGTTGGCTGGCAGATAATCCTCGCTCAGCCGCAGCCTTCGTCAGCCACCGCTTCCACTCCGGAGCAATGTTGTGGTGTCGAACATATGGAGGGTTACCTATATAGAGCGTTCGACCCTCTATGCCCGGTCGCGAGAAACCTCGGTAATCCTCAACGGCAACTTCGGCTCGTTCCCGCATACCTCTTGCGGCAAGATTTGCCCGACTCAAGAGAGCAGCCACTGGATCGAGCTCCACGGCAACGATCCTTGCCTTTGGAAGAGCTTCCCCAGCAGCAACGGCAAATCGTGCCGAGCCCGATCCCGGATCGATAATACGTTCGGGCGACGGCCCATCTACAGCCCAGTTGACCATCGACTCAATGATTGGTTTCGGCGTATAAACAGAGCCTTTTGGCCTTCGTTCCGAAGGTAGAAAAATCCGACAAAAGGCTGCTCCCAACGGATCCTCTCCCATCTTGATGGCCCTTCGAGTTGCTCGGAGCTCTGCCCGCCCAGGGGGGACCGGATCCACCGCTTGAAGAAGGGCTACCTCAGCAGCGGAGATAGTCGGAACCGAATCCGCCTCCAAACCCACGGCTAGACCGAGCAGTCTCCTTAGGTCTCGATGGGCGTTCTTGGATTCGCTTGCCACGACCCCTGAGCCTAGCTTCGCGACCTGACGGGCTGATTTCGCTCGCGGCACCAGTTTGAGAGCTTCAAGGTTTGTAGACATGACGATGCACGGGCTCTGAGGTCGCAGATTGCGACCTCAGAGGGCCTTAGAAGCCAAGCTCGAAGCTGGCGCGGCTCTCGGCGGGGACCAGCTCTGTGTACTCAGGGTGCGCGGCGATGTGATCGCGGACGTACCAGTAGTAAGGGAAGACTTCGAGGCCTGCCTCCTGCGTCTCGCGGAGGGCGAAGTCGATTAGCTCGGCCGCCAGGCCCTGGCCGCGGTGCTCTGGCTCGACGCCGGTGTGGGTGAAGGAGCGGACGTTGCCGTCCTGCTTGTAGTCGGCCACGCCGACAATCTGGCCGTCCAGCTTCAGCTCATAGCGCGAGTGCTCGGGGGCGTGGGCGATGCTCTTCTCGGGCACATCTGCGCACTACCCGCTGTCCGCGGTGTCTAAGAGCGCCAAATCGGCCGCTAGGGTCTATCCCGATGGACGCTGCCCCAGCCTTCGAGGTCCACGAGGCAAACCTTCACGGCCACCGCGCGGTCTATCGGGTGGCCGGGAGCGGGCCGACCATCGTCCTCATCCACGGGATGATCAACTCCTCCAAGCACTGGGAGGCGGTGGCGAGTCGGCTCGCCGGCTCCTACCGGGTGATCGCCCCCGACCTGATCGGCCACGGCGACGCTGCCACGCCCCGCGGCGACTACTCGCTGGGCGCCCACGCCGCGAGCATCCGCGACCTGCTGACGACGATCGGAGTCGAGCGGGCGACGATCGTCGGCCACTCCCTCGGCGGCGGCGTCGCGATGCAGTTCTTCTACCAATTCCCCCAGCGCACCGAGCGCCTGGTGCTGATCTCCAGCGGCGGCCTCGGCGACGACGTCAGCCCGCTGCTGCGCGGCGCCGCCCTGCCCGGCTCGGCGGCGCTGCTGCGCCTGGCGACGCGGCCGCAGGTGGTCGGCGGCCTCGCCGCGGCGGGCGCCAAGCTGCGCGCGCGCGGAAACAACGCCGGCGTCTACCTGCAGGCGGTGGCGCGGGCGCTGGGGCCGCTGCAGGAGCCCGGCTCCCGCCGCGCCTTCCTGCAGACCCTGCGCTCGGTGATCGACGTCCAGGGGCAGAAAGTGAGCGCCCGCGACCGCCTCTACCTGCTCGGCGAGATGCCGACCCTGATCGTCTGGGGTGAGCGCGACCGCACGATCCCGCTCAAGCACGGCCTCGAGGCTCAGCACTCGATCCCCAACTGCCGCTTCGAGACCCTCCCCCGCGCCGCCCACTTCCCCAACCTCGAAGACCCGGAGGGCCTCGCCGCGGTCCTCGACAGCTTCATGGCGACGACCTCACCCGCCCACATCGTCGACTCCGAGTGGCGCGACGTGATCGGGCAGCGCGCCCGCCTGCGCCGCGTCGCCTAGCCGGTTTTCGCCCCACCCCGCTGTGGCAAATCCCGGCGGCGCTATTCGACGGCGGCGATCGCCCGCTTCACTTCGGCGAGCGTCGGGCCTTCCTGCAGCGTCTTGGTCCCGTTCGGGCCGTTGACGATCATCGCCTGCCCGTAGCGGATGCCAAGCTGGCGGCCGAGTTCCTCGTAGCTTTCGAGCCGCTTCTGGATCGCGCTATCGGAGTCCTTGGCGGCTTCGACTGCCCGCTTCCATTCTTCGATTTCCAGTTCCTCGACCCCGCCGGCGATCGAGCTCTCGAAGCCTTCGAAGAGCTTGACGGTGCGGAACCGCTTCGCTTCTTCCTGGCTGCGGAAGAAGAGGTAGATGTACTGCCAGCCGTAGCCCTGTTCGGCTGCGGCCTCGGCGCCGTAGAAACCGAGCTCCTGCGCCGTTTCCGCGTTTGAATAGTGGCGGTAGAGGAGCTTGACGTCGCCCGGTCGCACGTACGGTTCCATCAGACCGGGGATCGTGCTGAGGAAGTCTTCGCGGCAGCTCGCGCACTGCAGGTCGTTGAAGACCTGGATCGAAACCGGGGCATCGTTGGAGCCGAGCCGGTCGCCTTCCTGGGGGACGCCGCCGAACAGTTCCTGGGCTTCGGAGATGCCGGCAACGTGGACGACTCCCTTGTCCGCCTTCTGGGTCGAGATGTTGACGATCGCGTAGCTGAGGGCGAAGAGGCCCGCCAGCAGCAGGGCGACGACCCAAAACCTGCCCCGGCGGGGCAGCGGCTTGACGGCGACTTCAGAGGACATCCACGGGCATTATCGCGGGCCGCGCCTTCGGCTGATTCCGCAAGCTGCGGGCTTCTACGGTTGACAGGCCCTGACAGCGTGAGGAATATGGCTCCTACCCAATTCTCACGACCGGGAGGTCATCGATGGCCCATCACCTCACCCCCGCCCAGCTCGCCGACCAGCTGCAGATGGAACGACAGGAGGTGATCGGTAAATGCGTCGAGATGGGGGTGCCGATCTATCACGGCCGGATCGACCGAACGCTCTTCGAAACCTCGCTGCGGACCATCCCCGCCGCGCCGCCCGGCCAGTCCTCGCCCCGAACGCGGCGCTGAACTAGACTCCCCCGGCAGATGCCGGGGAGAGGTACCAACTCGAGGACGGTCGCGGATCTGCTGCCGCGCGCGGCGGAGATGTACGGCTCGGCCGTTGCGGTCAAGTTCAAGGACGGCGACCGCTGGGTCGACCGCACCTTCGCCGAGGTCGTCGCGATTGTCCGCCCCCTCGCCTTCGGCCTGGTGACGCTCGGGGTCGAGAAAGGCGACCGGGTCTCGATCCTCGGCAACACCCGCCCCGAGTGGACCTACTTCGACTTCGCGGCGCTCTCGATCGGCGCCACGGTGGTGCCGATCTACCAGACGAACTCGCCGGAGGAGTGCCGCTACGTGCTTGAGAACTCCGACTCCAAGGTCGTCGTCGTCGAGGACGCCGAACAGCTGGAGAAGGTGCGGGAGGTCCGCGACCAGCTGCCCCAGCTCGAGCACATCGTCCTGATGACCGGCAGCGCCGAGGACGCGATCTCGATGGAGGACCTCGCCGCCAAAGGCGCCGGTGGCGACGACGCCACCTGGAAGACGCTCTACGAAGCGGTCACGCCGGAGGACATCTGCACCTTCATCTACACCTCCGGCACCACCGGGCCGCCGAAGGGCTGCATCATCAGCCACGGCAACTACCGGGCGATGCTGGACATGGTCAACGACGTCAGCGTCATCGAGGACGAGGACGTCGCCTACCTCTACCTGCCGCTGGCCCACTCCTTCGCCCTGCTGATCCAGTTCGGAACCTTCGACCTCGGCACCACCCTCGCCTACTGGGAGCGCGACCCGCTGAAGATCCTCCCGAACCTGGCCGAACTGAAACCGACCTACTTCCCCTCGGTGCCCCGGATCTTCGAGAAGATCTACACCGCCGCGACCAGCGCGATCGAGAAAGAGGGCGGGCTCAAAAAGCGGGTCTTCGACTGGTCGATCAAGACCGGCGCCAAGATGCGCGAGGCCGAACGCAGCGGCCGCAAGCCCGGCTTCCTCCTGCAGCGCTCCTACGATTTCGCCGACAAGCAGGTGCTGTCGAAAATCCGCGGCCTCTTCGGGGGCCGCATTCGCCTCGCCGTCTCCGGCGCGGCGCCGATCAACCCGGAGATCCTGCGCTTCTTCGACGCCGCCGGCGTCCTCGTACTCGAGGGCTGGGGGATGACCGAGACCTCGACCGCGGCGACGATCTCGACGCCCGATGACTTCAGGGTCGGGACGATCGGCAAACCGTTCCCGGGCTGCGAGGTGAAGATCGCCGACGACGGCGAGATCCTCGTCAAGGGCCCCAACGTCTTCCAGGGCTACCACAAGAACCCGGAGGCGACGCGGGAGACGATCGTCGACGGCTGGCTCCACACCGGCGACATCGGCGAGGTCGAGCCCGACGGCTTCATCAAGATCACCGGCCGCAAAAAGGACATCATCATCACTGCGGGCGGCAAGAACATCACCCCGGCCAACCTCGAGGCCGAAATCAAGCAGCACCCGCTGGTCTCCCAGTGCGTCGTCGTCGGCGACCGCCGCCCCTACCTGGTGGCGCTGGTCACCCTCGACCCCGAAGAGGCGGTCAAATACGCCCAGGAGCACAACCTCCCCGAGGACCCCGCCCAGCTCGCCCAGAACGCCGACGTCAAGGCCGCGATCGAGGCCCACGTCGAGAAGATCAACCAGAACTTCGCCCGCGTCGAGCAGGTGAAGAAGATCTCGATCCTCCCCCACGACCTCTCCCAGGAGTCCGGCGAGCTAACGCCGACCCTGAAGGTCAAGCGCGCCGTCGTCGCCCAGAAGCACGAGGGCGCGATCGAGCAGCTCTACGCGGCTTAGGCCACCCCAGCTACTTGCAGTTATTGCAAGTAGCTGTAAGAAGAGGACTTAGGAAGCCTCGCCGCTCTGCCGCAGCAGGACCGAGGTCGTCTGCTCCAGCACCCGCCGCCAGGTCGAGATCTCCTCGGGCTCTTCGTCTGTCGCCTGCTCGACGACGCGGCGGACGCGCCGCTCAGAGATTTCGAGGCCGTGGCGCTCGGCGAGCTCCTTGTAGCGGTCGTAATCCTTGGCGAGGGTAGCGGTAACGGATTCGAAGCCGTGTTTGGCGATCTGCAGGCGTCGCGAGTAGTCCATGATCGGGGTGCCGAACATCAGCTCGTCGGTAGGCTCGGGCTCAAGCAGAACGATGTCGACGCCGGGGTATTTCTCCTGCCACTGCTCGACCGCCTGGTGCAATCGCTGGTGGGCGATCAGGCGGAAGGTCTGGTTGGCGATCGCCGGCAGCCCCATGTCGGAGACGCGGCGGACGCGGCGGCCGAAGACGGTCGGGATCGTCTTCTCGAAGTCGTTGACGTAGGGGACCAGCGGGTTGACGACGACGATGAACTTGGCGCCCTTCTCAACCGCGATGTCGACGTTGGTGGTGGAGCGGATGCCGCCGTCGACGAACTGGCGCCCCTTCAGGTCGACGGGCTTGTAGACGATCGGCAGGCAGGTCGAGCACTCGACCGCTTTGGAGATCGGCACGTCGTTCCAGCTCTCCTCGCCGAAGACGATGCGCTCGCAGGTATCGAGGTCGGTCGCGGCCAGGTAGAGCTCGTTGTCGAGCAGGCGGAAGTCGTTGACGCGGCCGTCGGTGCTGAGCGCTTCTTCGACGTAGTCCGAGAGGCCGCGGCCGGAGTAGAGGCCAGTCGGCAGGGCCTCGGCGAGGCCGACGACGATGTCCATCAACGAGAACTCGCCGATCCGCGTCAGCCGGCCCAGCAGCTGCGCCGTGCGCAGCGGCAGCGCCGCGGATTTCGAGAGGAAGCCCAGGTAGTTCGGCTTCAGCACCCGGTCGAGGTCGAGGTCCTCGAGTTCGGACGGGACCCGCTCGTTGATGACCTGCATCATCTCCTCGGGCGTGACGCCGTTGGCGAGCATCGAGGCGACGAAGGAGCCAGCGCTGGTGCCAACGTAGACGTCGAAGTTATTGACGGTGCTGTTGACCGCCAGCAGGTCGAGCGCCCGCAGGGCGCCGATCTCGTAGACGCCGCCGGTGAAGCCGCCGCCGCCGAGGACCAAGGCGGTCTTCGAGGGCTTTTTGCGCCGGCCTTTCCGCTGTCGCGGTTTGGACTCGATGTCTACGACTTCACCCATACGTGCAGTATTCCAGGGCTGGAGGTCATCCTCGACCGCTACCTTCCTCATCTCGCGTGTTGGAAAACCCGGTGAAACGCATCCTGCTCCCGCTTTTGGTGGCCTCAGCAGGCCTTTTCCTGCTCCTGGCCGGCTCGGCGCAGGCCGGCGCCAGCTGCGACCAGATGCGCGCCTGGCTCGGGCAAGGCGGCGGCAGCGCCAGCGGCCTGCTTGTCGTCGACGTCGAATCCGGGAAGACGCTCTGCGCGAAGGCGCCCGGCCGCCCGCGGATGCTCGCCTCGAACATGAAGCTGTTCACGACCGCGACCGTGCTCTCGCAGCTCGGCCCGGAAACGCGAATCCCGACCAAGGTCTACCGCGACGGCAGGATCGACGCCAACGGGGTCCTGCACGGGAGCCTCTACCTGCAGGGCGGCGGCGACCCGGCGCTGGGGACGCCCGGCTTCTACAACGGCTATCTGGCCGGCCTCGGCACCAACCTGCTGGCGCTGACGCCGCAGATCAAGGCCGCTGGGATCACCTCGGTGACCGGCCGGCTCTACGCCGACGACACTGTCTTCGACCGCCTCCGCGGAGTTGCCGACTCCGGCTACGCGACCAGCAGCTACATCGGGCCGCTCTCCGGCCTCGCCTTCAACTCCGGCTTCAGCGGCTCAACTAGCTCCAGCGGCTTCGCCTCCGACCCGGCGAAGCTGGCGGGGACGAAGCTGGCGCGCTCGCTGCGCGCCGCCGGGGTCGACGTCTCGACCCAGGTGGCGCTGCGGCCGACGCCCGCCTATGCCGAACGGGTGGCGCTGGTGCAGTCCCCCACCCTCGACCGCATCGTCGACACCACCGACGTCTGGTCGGACAACTTCTTCGCCGAGATGCTGATCAAGCTCCTGGGGGCGCGCCTCGGCGGGGCCGGCACCACGGCCGCGGGCGCGCAGGTCGTCGAGAACTTTGCCGCCTCCCACGGCTCCGGCGTCCACGCAATCGACGGCTCCGGCCTCACCCGCGGCAACCGCGCCAGCCCACGCCAGGTGGTCAGCCTGCTGCTGGCGATGCGCCAGGACCCGGCCGGCGACGACTTCATCCAGGACCTGGCGCTCGCCGGCCACGAGGGCACCGTCGACGACCGCATGCAAGGCACCGCCGCCTATGGTCGCTGCCGCACCAAGACCGGGACGATCACCGGCGTCAGCAACCTCTCCGGCTACTGCTTCAACCGCAGCGGCCGGATCATCGCCTTCTCGATCCTGATGAACAGCGTCGGCAGCCTCACTCTCGCCCACCTGGATCAGGACCGGATCGCCGGCGCGGTCGCCGGCTACTGAGCGCCGACCAGCTCCCGCAGCGCTGCTTCGTCGAGGATCTCAGTGCCGTATTTCTCCGCTTTGGCGAGCTTCGAGCCGGGGTTGTCGCCGGCGACGACGTAGTCGGTTTTCTTCGAGACCGAGTTGGTGACCTTGCCCCCGGCCGACTTGACCAAGGCCGCCGCCTCCTCCCGGGTCAGCACCGGCAGGGTGCCGGTGAGGACGACGGTCTTTCCTTCCAGCGGCCCGCCCTGCCGGCGCCGTTCGGAGGGATCGGCTTCCAGGCGCAGGCCTTTCTCGCGTAGCTTCTCGACCAGCGCCCAGGTCGCCTCGTCGGTCAGCGACTCGTTGATCTGCACCGCCATGATCGGCCCCACCCCCTCGACCTCCTCGATCGCCTCTGGATCGGCCTCGTGGAGAGCGTCGATCGAGCCGAAATGGTCGGCCAGGGCCTCGGCGGTGACGTAGCCGACGCCGGGCAGGCCGAGTGCGTAGAGCACCCGTTTGAAGGGCCGCTGCTTCGACCCCTCGATTGAGGCGATCAGGTTCCGGGCCGAGGTCTCGCCGAAGCGGTCGAGCGCGACCAGCTGCTCCTCAGTGAGGTCGTAGATGTCGGCGACGTCGGCGATCAGCCCCTCGCCGAGGAAGCGCGAAGCCTGCTTTTCGCCGAAGCCGTCGATGTCCATTGCGCCCTTGCTGACGAAGTGTTTGACGGCCTGGAAAGACTGCCCTGGGCAGCCGCGACGGTTGGGGCAGATCGTGAAGACCGAGTCCTCGGGTTTGACCGTCTCGGTTCCGCAGGCCGGGCACTTCTTCGGCGGCTTCGGCTTCCTGGCGCCTTTCTGCTTGCGCGGCAGCCGCGGCGAGACGACCTGCGGGATCACGTCACCGGCCCGCATCACCACCACCTCGTCGCCCTCCCGCACGTCCTTGCGCGCCAGGTCCTCCTCGTTGTGCAGCGTGGCGGTGGTGACGGTGACGCCGCCGACGTGGACCGGCTCCAGCATCGCGAAGGGGACGAGGTGCCCGGTGCGGCCGACGTTCCAGACCACCCGGTTCAGCTTCGTCGTCGCGGTCGTCGGCGGGAACTTCCAGGCAATCGCCCAGCGCGGCTCGCGCCCCACGACTCCAAGCTCACGCCAGAGCGCCTTCTCGTCGACCTTGACGACGACGCCGTCGATCTCGTAATCAAGCTCGTCGCGCCGCTCCTCCCACCAGTGGCAGCGCTTGACGACCCCCTCCACCCCCTTGTGGTGGTCGGTGTCGGGGTTGACCTTGAACCCCTTCTCCTGCAGCCATTCGACCTCGGCCATATGGGTCGGCAGGTCGAGCCCCCGCACCGCGCCGATCCCGTAGAACCAGGTCGAGAGCGGCCGTTCCGCGGCCAACTTCGGGTCGAGCTGGCGGATCGAGCCGGCAGCGGAGTTGCGCGGGTTCGCGAAGGTCGGTTCGCCGGCCTCGGCGCGGCGCTCGTTCAGCGCTTTGAAGGCGGCGATCGGCAGGTAGGCCTCGCCGCGCACTTCGATCAGCTCTGGCGCCTTGCCTTTCATCTTCAGCGGCACCGACCCGATCGTCCGCAGGTTCTGGGTGACGTCCTCGCCGACCCGGCCGTCGCCGCGAGTGGCCCCGCGGACCAGCACTCCGTTCTCGTAGGTGAGGGTAACGGCGAGGCCGTCGATCTTCGGCTCGGTCGTGTAGCTGAACTCCGAGGCGGTGATATCGAGGCGCTTGAAGTAGTTGGCGAGCCGGTTCTCCCAGGCCCGCAGCTCCTCCTCGTTGCGAGCGTTGCCGAGCGAGAGCATCGCCTCGACGTGCTCGACGGGCTCGAACTGCTCCAGCGGCGCCGCCCCCACCCGCTGCGTCGGCGAGTCCGGCGTCGCCAGCTCCGGGTATTCCTTCTCCAGCACCCGCAGCTCGTCGAGCAGCGCGTCGTACTCGTCGTCGCCGATCTGCGGGTCGTCGAGGACGTAGTAGAGGTGGTTGTGGTGGGCGAGGAGCTCCCGCAGCTCCTGCGCGCGATGCTCGGGGGCGGAGCTCACGCGGTCGCGGCGCTGGCCAGCATCTCCTCGAACCCCCAGCTGCGCAGCCGCTCGAGGCCGCCGTGGTCGGTGAGGTCGAAATGGATCGGGGTGACCGCGATCCGCCCTTGGGCGATCGCGTGGAGATCGGTGCCCTCGATCTCCTCGTAGCCAGGCTGCCAGCCGTAGATCTCGTAGTGGCGACGCCCATCCTTCTCCTCGACCAGCTTAAGCTCGTCGTTGTAGATCCGTTTGCCGAGTTTCGTCACCTCGATCCCGGTCGGCTCGCGGGAGGGGCAGTTGACGTTGATCAACGTCGCCTCCGGCATCGCCTCCTCGCGCAGGCGGCTGACCAGCTGAGCGGTGAAGGGGGCGGCGACGGTGAAATCGAACTGACCGCTGACGTAACCGAGGCCGCCGGCCGAGGACTGCTGAGAGACGGCGATCGCCGGAATCCCGAGGACGATCCCCTCCAGCGCCGCCGCCACCGTGCCCGAGTAAGTGATGTCGTCGCCGAGGTTGGCGCCGTGGTTGATCCCAGAGACGATCAGGTCCGGCCGCCCGCCCACCAGGCCGAGCTCGGCGAAGCGGACGCAGTCGACCGGCGTCCCGGCGGTCGCGTAGCCGACCCGGCCGTCGTCAAAGTTGACCTCCTCGACGCTGAGCGGCGAGCGGGTGGTAATCCCCCGCCCGATCGCGCTGCGGTTCGAGTCAGGGGCGATGACGTCGACCTCGACATCGTCGAGCTCGACCAGCGCCCGCCGCGCGGCCCGCAGCCCCGGCGCCGAGATGCCGTCGTCATTGGTGAGAAGGATGCGCATTAGGGCGATTCTAGGTGGTGAGGCGGGGCACTCTCGCCCTGGCGAGAGGGGGTGGATCGGGGCACCCCCGCCCGGACAAATGCCGGCCTAATTAGGCCGGCATTTTGAGTATCCGCCCGTTCGGGGGTGCCCCGATCCACCTTGCGACGGGATACTGCGCGCCATGCCCACGGTGAGACTGGACATCGAATACGACGGAGGTGCTTTCAGGGGCTGGGCCAAGCAGCCTGCTCAGCGGACTGTCCAAGGGGAGCTGGAGATGGCACTCGCGACCGTATTGCGCGAGCCAGTCGAGCTGACTGTTGCCGGGCGCACGGACACCGGCGTCCATGCGCTGGGTCAGGTAGCGAGCTTCGAGACCTCTGTGGAGCCCCCGGAGGACCTGATGCGCCGCCTCAACGGCCTGGCCCCCGACGACATCGCCGTCACCTCGGCGAACATCGTCGCCGACAGCTTCAACGCCCGCCATGACGCCAAGTCCCGCAGCTACGGCTATCGCCTCCTGGCCCGCTCCGCCCCCAGCCCCTTCGAGCAAGGAAAAGCTCTCTGGTGGCCCCACCAAATCGATCACGAGGCCCTACAAGCCTGCGCCGCCGCCCTAGAGGGCACCCACGACTTCACCGCCTTCACCCCCACCCAAACCGACCACGTCCGCTTCGACCGCGACATCCACGCCGCCAACTGGACTCAAGAAGGCGACATCCTCAACTTCCAAATCACCGCCGACGCCTTCATGCGCAACATGGTCCGCGTCCTAGTAGGCACCCAGCTGGAAGTAGCCTCAGGCCGCCGCACAGTCGACAGCTTCCAGGAGCTCCTAAAGGGCGCTCCCCGCACGGCAGCAGGAGACACCGCCCCACCCCACGGCCTCTACCTCGAGTCGGTCAGTTACGACTAGACGAGCTCGAGAAAGACCATCTCAGTCGAGTCCGATTTCCTCGGACCCAACTTGACGATGCGGGTATATCCACCCGGCCGGGTCGCGTAGCGCGGGCCGACCTCGTCGAACAGCTTGTGGACGATGAACTTGTCGTTGTGGAGGGTCGCCAGCGCTTGGCGTCGAGCGTGCAGGTCGCCGCGCTTGGCGAGCGTGATCAGCTTCTCCACTTCCGGCTTGACCGCCTTGGCCTTGGCCTGGCTGGTCTGGATCCGCTCGTGCTCGATCAGCTGCTTGGAGAGGTTCGAGAGCAGGGCCGACCGATGCGCCTTATCGCGGCTGAGCTTGTTGCGCTTCTTTTTGTGCCGCACCGGATCCTCCGCTCTCCCTAGTTCGCGCCCTTAGTCTGCCTGAAGATCGAGGCCGCGGGAGTGCAGGGTCTCGATTACTTCCTCGATCGACTTCTGACCGAAGTTCGGGATCGCGTTCAGTTCCGCGCGCGACTTGCGCACGAGGTCGCCGACGGTCTGGACGCCGGCGCGCTTGAGGCAGTTGTAGGAGCGGACCCCGAGTTCGAGCTCCTCGATCAGGATCTCGTCGAGGCCATTGCTGGCGGCGCCGCCGTTCTCGCCGGCGGAGGAGAAGCCGTCGCTGGCGACAGGCGGGGCCGGCTCGCGCGCGGTCAGCTCTTCGACCCGATCGGCATCGGTGAAGATCGCCAGGCTCTTGATCAGGATCTCGGAGGCTTCGCGCAGCGCCGCCCCCGGCTCGATCGAACCGTCGGTCTCGAGGTCGAGCGTCAGTTTGTCGAAGTCGGTCCGCTGGCCGACGCGGGCGGCGGCGACCGCGTAGGAGGCCCGGCGGATCGGCGAGAAGATCGAGTCGATCGGAATCACGCCGATCGGCTGCTCGTCGGACTTGTTCTCTTCGGCCGGCGAGTAGCCGCGGCCGCGGCCGATCGTCAGGTAGACCTCGAGTTTGGTTTTTTTCTCGAGCGTTGCGATCGGCGCGTCGGGGTTGAGGATCTCGACCCCGGAGGGAAGGTCGATGTCCTTCGCCTTCACCTCGCCGGGGCCGGTGGCGACCAGCGGCGCCTCGACCTCGTCGGCATCGGTGTGCATGCGGACGACCAGGTCCTTGAGGTTGAGGACGATGTCGGTGACGTCCTCTTTGACGCCGGGGACGGTCGAGAACTCGTGCGCTACGCCCTCGATACGGACGCTGGTGATGGCGGCGCCACCCAGCGAGGAGAGGAGTACACGGCGAAGACTGTTGCCGAACGTGTAACCGAAGCCCTTGTCGAGCGGCTCGATCGTGAACGTGCCGCGACGGTCATCGATTTTCTCGGAGGTGATGCGGGGGACCTGGAAATCAGTGGTCATGAGTTCCTTGCGTTGCGTGTTCTGAGAGTGGGTTCCGGACTACTTGGAGTACAGCTCGACGATCAGCTGCTCCTGAACCGGCGCCGAGATCTCGGAGCGCTCGGGGTAGCGCAGGACCTTGGCGGTGAGGGCATCGTGATCGGCTTGCAGCCAGGCCGGAACCGTCGAGACGAGTTCGGTGGCCCGCTGGATCGTGTCGGTGGCGGACGATCCGGCCTTGATCGAGATGATGTCCTCCGGACGAACTTGGTAAGAGGGGATGTTGACCCGACGGCCGTTGATCTGCCAGTGGCCGTGGGTGATCAGCTGCCGCGCCTGGCGCCGGGACGCGGCGAAGCCGAGACGGACGAGCACGTTGTCGAAGCGGGACTCGAGCAGCCGCAGCAGGTTCTCGCCGGTGACGCCTTCCTGGCGGGCGGCTTTTTCGTAGTAGGCGCGGAACTGTTTCTCCAGCACCTGGTAGTAGCGGCGGGTCTTCTGCTTCTCGCGCAGCTGAACGCGGTACTCGGACTGACGCAGACGGCCGCGGCCATGCTCGCCGGGCGGGTAAGAGCGACGCTCGACGCCGCACTTGTCGGTGAAGCAGCGCTCACCCTTGAGGAAGAGTTTCTGGCCCTCGCGCCGGCACTGCTTGCACTGCGGGGCGGTATCGCGAGCCACTAGACCCTCCTCCGCTTCTTCGGGCGGCAGCCGTTGTGCGCCTGCGGGGAGACGTCCTTGACCGTGGTCACGTCGAGGCCGGCGGCCTGCAATGAGCGGATCGCCGTCTCGCGGCCAGAGCCAGCGCCCTTGGCGAAGACCTCAACCCGCTCCAAGCCGTGTTCCATGCCCTTTTTGGCGGCCGCGTCAGCCGTAACCTGAGCGGCGAACGGGGTCGACTTGCGCGAGCCTTTGAACCCGGCCGAGCCGGCCGACTCCCAGGCGATCACGTTGCCGTCGGTGTCGGTGAGGGTGACGATCGTGTTGTTGAAAGAAGTCTTGATGTGCGCCTGCCCGTAGGTGACGTTCTTTTTGACGCGGCGCCGCGTGCGCCATTTGGCGGGTTTTTTCTCAGCCATCTCCGGTCCCTATACCTTGCGCTTGCCGGCGACGCTGAGGCGGCGCGGGCCCTTGCGGCCGCGGGCATTGGTCTTCGTCCGCTGACCCCGGACCGGCAGGCCGCGACGGTGCCGCAGGCCTCGGTAGGAGCCGATCTCCATCAGCCGTTTGACGTTCTGCGAGCGCTCGCGGCGCAGGTCGCCCTCGACCTCGCGGTTCTCGACCGCCTCGCGAAGTTTCATCACCTCGTCCTCGGTCAGGTCTTTGACCAGGGTGTTCGGGTCGACACCCGTCTCCTTGAGGATCTGCTGTGCCGTCGACTGCCCGATCCCGAAGATGTAGGTGAGCCCGATTTCGGTCCGTTTGGCGACCGGAATGTTGATGCCGGCGATACGTGCCACGCTAGCCCTGCCTCTGCTTGTGGCGCGGGTTCTGGCAGATCACCAGGACCGCCCCATTTCGGCGGATTACCTTGCACTTCTCGCACATCGGCTTAACGGAAGCTCGAACCTTCATTGCTCCGGATCTCGTCTTGACTACAGGATTCCTGCACGCCCCATGAATCGGACGGCAGGATGAACCAACCGGCCAACAAGGCCGACGGAGAAAGATAGCAGGGACGTGCCTCCGGCGACGCCTGCGGGAGTCCGGAGTTTCCGGCCGCCGGCGGTCGGATTTGCCGTCGGCCACAATTGAGACAGTGGTCAGGCCGATGGGATTCGAAGCAAAGCTACTAGCCGACTCCGTCTCGCCCGCCGGGCATAGGTTGACGACGCTGGAGGCCACCTTCCCCCGCTTCGTCCTGTCGGAGTTCAACACTCACCGCATCTTCTCCCGCAATTCAGCTAGCTCGCGGGCGATTCCCGTAGCCAAGCAGCTTCGGCACGTCCTCGAGGACCCCTATATCCCGATTGAGTTTGGCTCGAATCAGCCCGGGATGCAGGCCGGGGCGCCGCTGGAGGGGGCGACCAGAGAGGCCGCCGAGGTGGAGTGGCTGCGCGCCCGCGACGATGCTGTCCGCCACGTCCTCGCACTGATGACGACCCCCGAGATCGTCGCCCGTCATGAGGACCCACGAGCGTGTCTCGAGGAAGCCGAGGGCTCACTCAAAAATCCCCCTGCCGCCTGGCTGAACGTGCACAAGCAGGTCGCCAACCGACTCCTGGAGCCGTTCATGTGGCATACAGTGATCGTTTCCTCGACGACTTGGGACAATTTCTTCAACCTCCGCTGCCACCCCGATGCCCAGCCCGAGATTCAGCTCGTGGCGAAGAAGATGCGCGAGGCGATCCTCGGCTCCGATCCGATCCAACTCCAAGAGGGCGAATGGCACCTGCCGCTGATCCGACCGGAGGATCGGGAGGAGGCGGCCACCGACGACGAGCTGGTCAAGGTCTCGGTCGGGCGCTGCGCTCGCGTCAGCTACCTCACCCACGCCGGCACTCGAGACCTCGATGCCGACATCACCCTCTACAACCGCCTGCTCGAAAGCGGTCATATGTCGCCCATGGAGCATGCGGCACTGCCGATGAGCACGGAGGAGCTGTCGAACGGCGAGTGGTGCGGCAACTTCCAAGGCTGGTGCTCACACCGCAAGCTGATTCCGGGGGAGGAGAACCCTCTCCAGCCGCAGGCCATCGAAGAGTTGGAGCTTCAGCCCGACGAACGGCTGGCGGCTGCCCGGGCTTAGCGCGATCGACCCCGACGCTTGCCGGCGCGGCGCTTGCGCGGTTCGGTAAAGCTGGCCGAGAAGATCGTGGAAAAAGCGGCAGATAGGGCAATCACGGCCAGCCCGATCACCAGGATGCACGCCAGTACGACCACGGTGGCGCTGAATCCATCGAGGTGAATCCGGTTGATGTTGTCCACGATCGTCCCGATGTTGTTCCCAGCCAGAGTCTGGATGAGGATCGTGACCGAGACTCCGATCAGCGTCACCGCCAGTAGAAAGACCCCGAAGACAACGATGTTCTCGGTCGCCGAACGAGTCGTTTCGACGATCGCCCGCAGACTCTCGACCTCGCTTTTCAACTCTCCCAGCCTGTTCTGGGTTTTCTGCTTCTCCTTCTTCATTCGCTTCTCGAGAATCCCAATCTCGCGATAGACGCCGAGGGCAGCCGCGGGTGCGACGTCATCAGGTGCCGAGACCTTCTTGCGCTGTTCGGTCGGCTTCGTTTCGAGGAACTGCATGGAAAGAACGCCGTCGCCTTCCTCCCCGAGTCGGATTGAAATTTTCTCGGCCCCGATGTTGACAAGGAAGAAATGCAGGGCAGCCCCCTCGCGCTTCCACTCATCACCGTCGGGAACCAGCCCATAGCCCGGATCGACCAGGAGCCCGGTCAGGACGGACAGGCCTTCGCGCGCGAAGCGGAAGCGCAGGCCGAGGTTTCCCGCGAGATCCCACGGCATGATGAAGCGCTCCCTGCTGAGGACGAAGGCGCTATCGCCAGGTTCGAGGTAAAGGAACTCCCCTACGTGTCTTCCGTTGGGGAAGATCTTCTTGTTCATCGCTCGAACGTCGCCGTCCACGCGCAGGTCATAGCCCGCGGAGCGGATCTGATCCCTGCGCCAGCTTTCGGGCAGGAAGATCTCCGGCCCCGGCTCACGCTGTTCGAGACGCTCGAGGATTTGGTCTCCGTTGAGGACGCCCATCAGCGCGAACTTTAGGAACGCATCCGGATGGGCTGGGGAATGAATTCGAGTCTGTCCTGGCCCGGCCTAGAATCGTGGAATGGGCCATTCACCACTTTCGCTGGCTGACGCCGAGAGACCTGCGGCTGCGGAGGCCGATGCGGCTGGGATTGCCGCGGGGCTGTCCAGCCTGATCGAGAACGGGGCGGGTGAACTCGTTGAAGCGGCGGTCCGGCGGGTTCTCGAGCGCGGTCACCGCGTCAACGGTGATCCGGGCTCCACCGAGGTCCTCAACCAGACCCTCTGCCAAGTCGACCCCCGACGCCGGGTGCTCTCCTCCGATGCAAGCTCGTTCAACCCGGCAGTTGCCGTCGCGCGTCTCGTGTGGCACCTCGGTGGCAACAGCGACCTCGGCGCCATCGACTTCTATGAGCCGAGGGCTCGCCTCTTTTCCGATGACGCAAAGGTGCTGCCGGGCTCCAACACCGGCGCCCGCATCTTCGGCGCTCGAGACGGAATCGACCAGGTCGAGGGGTTGATCTCCCGTCTGGCCGAGGATCCGGCCAGCCGGCGGGGCACGGCCGTCGTCTGGCGCCCTCTCGACGCAATCAGAACCTCCCGCGATATCCCCTGCACTCTCGCCATCGCTTCTCACCTTCGGGAGGGGCAGCTGATCACGACGGTAGTCATGCGTTCCAACAATGCGTTGCGGTTGCTTCCCTACAACCTCTTCGAGTTCACGATGCTCGCCGAGCTGATCGCCGTCGAACTCGGTGCCAACCTAGGTCCCTACTGGCACAGCGTCCTCTCTCTACATGTCTTTGACGCTGACACCAGCGGGGCAAATGCTCTCCTCGACGCGGGCAAAGCCAGTGGGGAGCCCCTACCGCCGATGTCGCCTCACCCTCTGCAGGAGGCTTCCCGGCTCGTCGAGCACGAGCGGAAGCTGCGTGCCGCTTTCCTCTCGAAGACCTACGACGATCTTCCTTCGCTGGTGGCCCAAGCGGAGACCGAGCTCCATCCCTACTGGTTTGGGCTCTACGCGGTCCTGACTCTCTTCGCCTGGAAGAGAGCGCAACAATCGAAGCCAGGGCTCGATCTCGAGCGACTGCAACAAGCGGTCCCTGCCGCCTTGCGCGGCTAGTCGGCTTCGTGCCAAGGCGTGAGGACGCGGGGACCCTCCGGCGTCACCGCGACGGTGAACTCGAAGTGGGCGGCCAGGGATCCGTCTTCTGAGTAGACGGCCCAGCCGTCGTCGCCCATCCGCACCAGCGGACCGCCGGCGTTGACCATCGGCTCGATCGCCAGCACCATCCCCTCCTCTAGCTTCGGGCCGCGGCCGGGGTCGCCGAAATTCGGCACCTGCGGTTCCTCGTGCATGTCCCTGCCGATGCCGTGACCGACCAGGGTGCGGATGATCGAGAGGCCTTCCAGCTCGACGCTGCGCTGGATCGCCGCGGAGACGTCACCGAGGTGATTGCCGGGGCGCATCTGCTCGACGCCTGCAAAGAGCGAGGCTTTGGTCACGTCGAGCAGCTTCTGCGCCTCCGGGCTGACCGGCCCGATCGGCAAGGTCATCGCCGCGTCGGAGACCCAACCGTCCTTGATCACGCCGACGTCGATTGAGAGCACGTCGCCGCGCTTCAGCTGGTAGCCGTCGGGGATGCCATGGACGACCATCGAGTTGGGCGAAGCGCAGATCGACCCCGGGAAGCCGCGGTAGCCCTTGAAGGCCGGTTCGCAGCCCTGCGAGCGGATGAACTTCTCCGCGGCGGCGTCGAGCTCGGCGGTGGTCGTCCCGGGCCGCGCCTTCGACGCCAGCATCTTCAGGCAGCGGACGAGGACCTCCCCGGAGGCGGCCATCTTCTCGACCTGCTCCGGCGTCTTTTTGATGATCATCCGGTACACGCTAATGGTCAGCCACGGTGGAGCAGCGGCAGCGAGCTAGACGGTCTCGTCCTGCTCCATCCGCAGCGTCGCCAGGGTGCGGCGGATCTCCTCCGCCACCTCTTCCGGCGGCGCCTCGCCACCGATCCGGCGCAGGACGCTGCGGCTGTCGTAATAGGAGACGAGCGGCTCGGTCTTCTCGTGGTAGGTCTCGAGGCGCTTGCGGATCACCTCGGGCTTGTCATCGTCGCGGACGATCAGCGGCGAGCCGTCGATGTCGCAGACGCCCTCCTGCTGCGGCGGTTCGAAGTCGACATGGAAGACGTGCCCGTTGGCCTCGCAAGTGCGGCGGCCGCCGAGCCGGCGGACCACCTCGTCGTCGGAGGAGTCGATCAGCAGGACCGCAGTCACCGTCCGCCCCAAATCGCCGAGCTTGGCATCGAGCGCCTCGGCCTGCGGCGTCGTCCGCGGGAAGCCGTCGAGGATGAAGCCGTCGCGGGCCTCGGTGGAGTCGATCCGCTCGGCGATCACACCGACGATCACCTCGTCCGGTACCAGGTCGCCGCGGTCCATGTACTCCTTCGCCAACCGCCCCAGCTCGGTTTCGTCGCGCACGGCGCCGCGGAGAATGTCCCCGGTCGCGTAGTAGGGCAGCCGCAGATCTTCGTTGAGGCGCTCTCCTTGAGTTCCCTTGCCGGAACCGGGAGGGCCGAGTAGGACGAGATTCAGCTCGGGCATCTAGGAGGGCAGCTTATTTGAGGAAGCCCTCGTAGTTCCTCATCATCAGCTGCGCCTCCAGCTGCTTGACCGTGTCGAGCGCGACGCCGATCACGATCAGGATGGAGGTGCCGCCGAAGTAGAAGTTGGCCGAGGTCTGGCTGATCAGTATCGTCGGCAGCGCCGCCACCGCGCCCAGGTAGAGGGCGCCGGGGAAGGTCAGCCGCGAGAGGATCCGGTCCAGGTACTCGGCCGTCGGCCGCCCGGGGCGCACGCCGGGGATGAAGCCGCCGTATTTCTTCAGGTTGTCCGCCTGGTCGACCGGGTTGAAGGTGACCGCAGTGTAGAAGTAGGTGAAGACGATGATGAAGAAGATCTCGCCGACCACATAGGCCCACTTGTTTGGACCGAAGAAGGCGGCGAAGTCGAGCGCCGCATTCGTGTTCAGCATCTGGCCCACGGTCGAGGGGAAGGCCATGATCGAGGCCGCGAAGATGACCGGGATGACGCCGGCCATGTTGACGCGCAGCGGCAGGTAGGTCGAGCCGCCCGAGGTCATTTTCCGCCCCACCACCCGTTTCGCGTACTGGACCGGGATCCGTCGCTGGCCCTCCTGGACGAAGACGATCGCGACAATCACCGCCAAGGCGATGAAGGGCATCATCACGATGAAGACCTGATCGGGATTGTTCCACCACTTGGATAGCCCGGGGACGATCGAGGAGGCGATCGAGGCGAAGATCATCAGCGAGATGCCGTTGCCGATCCCGCGCTGGGTGATCAGCTCGCCCATCCACATCAGCAAGGTGCAGCCGGCGGTCAGGCAGACGACGATCAGGAAGAGCTTCGGGAAGGTGAGCTGGCCGACGACGCTGGTGCCGGCGGTGTTTCCGAAGGAGCGGAAGAGGAAGACGTAGCCGACCGACTGACCGGCGGCCAGGCCGACCGTGAGGTAGCGCGTGTACTGGGTGATCTTCTGCTGCCCGACTTCGCCCTCTTTCTGCAGACGCTCGAGCGAAGGGACCACCACGGTCAGTAGCTGCAGGATGATCGAGGCGGTGATGTAGGGCATGATCCCCAGCGCGAAGATGCTCAGCCGCGAGAGGCTTCCCCCCGAGAATTGGTTGAGGAAGCCGAGGATGCCGGCGCCGCCGAAGTTGTCCTGGATTTCCTTGACCGCGTTGACGTCGACGCCGGGCGCCGGGATGTAGGCGCCCAACCGGTACAGGGCTAGGATCGCCGCCGTGAACGCAAGCTTCTTGCGGATCTCGGCAACGCTGAAGGCGTTGAGAATGGTTTTGAGCATTACGGCTCCAGAGTGTGACAGGAACCGCCGGCCGCCTCTATCTTCTCTTTGGCAGCCGCGCTGAAAGCGTGCGCGTGGACCTCGAGTTTCTTTTTGATCTCACCGCGGGCCAGCACCTTGACCGGATCCTTGCGCTTGGCCAGACCCTTCTCCTTCAGACTCTTCGGCGTCACCTCGGCGCCGCTGTCGAAGCGGTCCTCGAGGTCGGAGAGGTTGACCGCCTGGGTCTTGGTGCGGAAGTTCTCGAACGGCATCGACTGCTTTTTGTGCGGGCCGCGGAGCTTTCGCATCCGCATGTGGATCGGGTTCTGCCCACCCTCGTAGCCAGCCTTGCGCTTGCGGCCCGAGCGCGAGCCGGCGCCCTTGTGGCCGCGGCCGGAGGTCTTGCCGAGGCCGCTACCCTCGCCGCGCCCGATCCGCTTGCGCGGCCGTTTCGAGCCGGGCTTCGGCTTCAGGTTGTGGAGACCGATCTCTTCGCTGCGCGATGATTCTTTTGAAGAGGTTTTCTCTGCTTTTTTGTCGGCTTTTTTCTCAGCCACCGTCGACCTCGACCAAATGCGAGACGACCCGCAGCTGACCCTGCAGCTGCTCGGAGTCTTTGAGCTCGGCGGTCTTCCCGATCCGCCCCAGCTTCAGCGCCTTCAAAGTCGCTTTCTGGTTCGGATTGGTGCCGGCGGCTGAGCGAATCTGCGAGACCTTGACTTTGCTCACGACCCGCTCTCCTGTTTCTCAGCCTCCGCGCCCTCGGCAGCTTTCTCTTCCGCTGCCTCGGTCGGCGCAGCGTCAGCCGACTCGGCCTCTGCCGTGGGTGACGTCGTAGGGGGGACCGTCTCCTGCGTAGTTGCAGGAGACGGTGGGTCCCCTGCGGCGGCAGGACCCGCGGCCCCGTTGCCTCCGTCCATTCCCAAAACCTGCGTGATCGTTAACCCGCGCAGCTCCGCGACCTCCTCCGGCCGCCGCAGACGGACCAGGCCGTCCATCGTCGCCTTGACGAGGTTGATCGGATTCTGGGTGCCGATGCTCTTGGTGAGGACGTCGCGGACGCCGCCGAGCTCGAGCACGGCGCGGACGCCGCCGCCGGCGATGACGCCGGTACCGGGGCTAGCCGGCCGCAGGACGACGTGGCCGGCGCCGAAGCGGCCGATGATGCGGTGGGTGATGGTGTTCCCGTATTTGGGCACCCGGATCAAGTTCTTGCGGGCGTCCTCGACGCCCTTCTGGATCGCCAGCGGGACCTCGCGGGCCTTGCCGTAGCCGATCCCGACCACGCCCTCCTCGTCGCCGACGGCGACGAGGGCGGTGAAGGAGAAGCGACGGCCGCCCTTGACCACCTTGGCGACGCGGTTGATCTCGATAACCCGCTCCTGCAGGTCCAGCCCGCGGGGGCTGACGGTCTCGACGTTCTGTGCGTTCATACCCTTCATAAGCAGCGGCTCACCGTAGCGGAACTACGGCCCTAGAAAGCCAGACCCCCCTCTCGCGCGCCTTCGGCCAGCGCTTTGACGCGGCCGTGGTACTGGTAGCCGCCGCGGTCGAAGATGCAGGTCTCGACGCCAGCGCCTTTGGCGCGCTCGGCCAGCAGTTCGCCCGCTTTCTTCGCCTGGTCGGAGGCGGTGAGCTTGCGCAGGTCCGGCTCGATCCAGTTGACCGCGGCCACGGTGTGGCCTTTGGTGTCGTCGATGAGCTGGGCGAAGACGCCCTTGTTGGAGCGGTAGACCGAGAGCCGCGGCCGCTCGGCCGTGCCCTGGACGCGGGCGCGGACCCGGCGGCGCCGTTTGAGCCGGCGCTGGCGGTTGGTGAGGACGCTCATGCGCGCTTACCCACCTTCCGCAGGACCTGCTCGTCCTTGTAGCGGATGCCCTTGCCCTTGTAGGGCTCGGGCGGGCGGCGCTTGCGGATGTCCGCGGCGACCTGCCCGACCAGCTGCTTGTCGATGCCTTTGATCACGACTTCGGTCGGCTGCGGGACTTCGAAATCGATGCCTTCCGGCGCGTCGATCGCGACCGGGTGCGAGTAGCCGAGCGCCAGCTCCAGGTTTTTCCCTTTCAGGGCGGCGCGGTAGCCGACGCCCTGGATCTCGAGGCGCTTCTCGAAACCGTCGGTAACGCCCTCGACCATGTTCGCGATCAGGCTGCGGGTGAGCCCGTGCAGGGCCCGGTGCTCGCCGCGATCGGTCGGGCGGCTGATCGTGACGACCCCGTCCTCCTGCTCGATCTTCATCTCCGGCGAGAGGTCCTGGCGCAGCTCCCCTTTTGGGCCTTTGACGGCGATGTTCCCAGGGGCGATCTCGACCGTGACGGCGTCGGGAACGGGAACGGGCTTTCTTCCGATGCGGCTCATTCAGATCACCAGACGTAGGCGACTACCTCGCCGCCGACTCCCTTGTTACGCGCTTCGTGGCCGGTCATCACACCGGTGGAGGTGCTGACGATCGCGGTGCCAGTCCCGCCCTGCACGCGGGGGACGTTTTTGTGGTCGACGTAGCGACGGCGGCCCGGACGCGAAACCCGTTCGATCCCGAGGATCACCGGTTGGCGCTCCTCGGTGTACTTGAGCTCGACGGTGATCGTCTCGCCGACGGCAGCCGGCTTGCGGCTGAAGTCCTTGATGTAGCCCTGCTCCTTGAGGATCCGGGACAGCTCGAGCTTGAGGTTGGAGTACGGGATCTCCACCTCATCGTGCCCGGCGCGAATCGCGTTGCGGATCCGGGTCAGGTAATCGGCGATCGGGTCGGTCAGCATCGTCGGTGTCCTACCAACTCGACTTGGTCATTCCGGGGATGTACCCCTCGTGCGCGGCGTCGCGCAGGCAGATCCGGCAGAGGCCGAATTTGCGGAAGTAGGCGCGGGGGCGCCCACAGCGACGGCAGCGGTTGTAGCCGCGCGATTTGAACTTCGGCTCGCGCTGCTGCTTCACCTTCATCGAAGTCTTAGCCATTCTCAGAACTCTCCTCGGCCGGTTTGTCGGCCTGATCGTCATCTCCGCCCTCGGCGGCGCCCTCGTCCTCGCCTTCCGGCTTGGCGTAGGCCTCAGGGTTCTCCTCTTTCAGCTGCTCGAGGGCGGCCTGCTCGATTTCGGCCTTCTGACGGGCCTCCTCTTTGCGCTGCTCCTCTTCGGCTTCTTTTTCTTCGGCTTCGCGCTCGGCCTGACCGGGTCGACCCTCCTGGGCGAAGGGGAACCCGAGACGAAGCAGCAGCTCGAAGGCCTCGACGTCAGTTTTAGCGGAAGTCGTGATCGTCACGTCCAGCCCCCGCACGATGTCGATCGAGTCGTAGTCGATTTCGGGGAAGATCAGCTGCTCTTTGACGCCCATTGAGTAGTTGCCGCGGCCGTCGAAGGAGCGCGGGTTGAGGCCGCGGAAGTCGCGGATCCGCGGCACCGCGATCGAAACCAGACGGTCGAGGAACTCCCACATCCGGGCCCGCCGCAGCGTCACCGATACGCCGACCGGCATCCCCTCGCGCAGCTTGAACGAGGCGACCGACTTGCGGGCGCGACGCACGTTCGGGTGCTGGCCGGCGATCGTCGCCAGCTGTTCTTGAGCCAGCTCGAAGGAACGTTTGTCCTGTTTCTCTTTGCCAAGCCCCATGTTGAGGGTGATCTTCTCCAGGCGCGGGGCCTCCATCGGCGTCGAGTAGCCGAATTTTTTCGTCAGCGCCGGCAGGACGTCCTGCTCGTATTTGTCGCGCAGACGCGGCGGCGGGGCGGCTTGCTGGGTCGGTGCCACGGTCGCCTCCATCAGCCGATCTCTTTCCCGGACCGCTTCGCGTAGCGGACGCGCTTGCCGCCTTTGTCGACGCGAACGCCGACGCGGGTCGGTTTGTTGTCTTTGGGATCGAGCAGCATCACGTTGGAGACGTCGATCGGACCCTCCTTCTCGACGATGCCGCCGGCCTGGGCGTTTTTGAGGTCGCCCTGCGAGCGTGCTCGTTCGGCCCGCTTGATCATGTTCAAGCCCTCGACGTAGACGCGGCGCTTCTTCGGGTCGGTGCGGACGACGCGGCCTTTCTTGCCGGCGTCCTTGCCGCCGATCAGCAAGACCTGGTCGTCGGTGCGGATGCGCATCCTCTTCGCCATCAGAGGACCTCCGGCGCCAGCGAGATGATTTTCATGAAGTTGCGATCGCGGAGTTCGCGCGCGACGGGGCCGAAGATGCGGGTCCCGCGCGGGTTGTTGCTGGCCGGATCGATCAGCACCGCGGCGTTCTCGTCGAAGGCGATGTAGGTGCCGTCGGGGCGGCTCAGCGGCTTGCGGGTGCGGACGACGACGGCCTGCACGACCTCGCCCTTGCGGACGCCGCCCTGCGGGCTGGCCGATTTCACGGTCGCGGTGATGACGTCTCCGACGCTTGCGTAACGCCGGTGCGACCCGCCTTTGACCCGGATGCAGAGGATCTCGCGCGCGCCCGAGTTGTCGGCGACCTTGAGCCTGGACTCTTGCTGGATCATCTCGCCCTACCTCGCTTTCTCCACCACGTCGACCAGGCGCCAGCGCTTGGTCTTGGAGAGCGGCCGGGTCTCGATCACGCGGACCACGTCGCCCTCGCCGGCCTCGTTGCGCTCGTCGTGGGCGTGCAGCTTGGTCGAGCTGCGGACGATCTTCTCGTAGCTGCGGTGACGGCGGGCGATGTCGATGCGGACGGTGATCGACTTGTCGCCTTTACTGGAGACGACGATGCCCTGGCGGACCTTGGCCGCGTTGGACTCGCGCTCGGCCGGCGGGGTGCCGGTACCGGCGGTACGGCCGGTCTTCGCCGCCGCGCGCTGTTTGCGCCGCAGCTCGGACTTGCGCTTGCGCTCGGTCGCCCGTTCGGCTTTCCGCTCCTCCGGCGTGGAGGCGCGGGCCTTGCGCGCCCGGCGCGATTTCTGCAGCCGGCGGCGCTCCTTCCAGGGAAGGTCGTCCTCGGGATTCGGCTCTGCAGGAGGCTCCTCGGCCGACGTCTCCTCAGCCGCGGGGGCCTCCTCAGCCTTGGCAGCAGGGGTCTCCTCCGCCGGAGTCTCCTCAGCGGGGGCCTCCTCCACCGTCTCCTCGGCCTGAGGCTCCTCGGTCGTCTCTTCTTTTTTCTGCTCGTCGTCGCTCATATCCGTCGCGTCTCTTTCTCAACATCGATGCCGCGGGCCTTGGCCACGGTCAGCAACCGGGCGATGTCCCTCTTCGCCTGGCCCAGCCGGGCGGTGTTCTCGAGCTCTCCGGTGGCGTGCCGAAAGCGGAGGTTGAAGGCCTCCTGCTTGGCGTCGATCAGTTTCGCCACCAGCTCGTCGTCTTTGAGGTTATGCGCCTCGGCTGCCTTCATCACTCTCCGGCCCCCTCGCGCATGACGAATTTGGTTTTCACCGGAAGCTTGTGTCCGGCCAGCCGCAGCGCTTCGCGCGCCAGCTCCTCGGGTACGCCGGCCAGCTCGAACATGACCTTGCCGGGCTTGACCACGGCGACCCAACCCTCGGGGTTGCCCTTGCCGGAGCCCATCCGCGTCTCGGCGGGCTTCTTCGTGTAGGGCTTGTCGGGGAAGACGTTGATCCAGACCTTGCCGCCGCGTTTGATCTTGCGGGTCATCGCGATACGAGCAGCCTCGATCTGGCGGTTGGTGATCCAGCCGCGCTCGAGCGCCTTGATCCCGTACTCGCCGAAGGCGACGGTGCTGCCGCCCTTGGTGTTGCCGCGCATGCGGCCACGGAACTGTTTGCGGTGCTTGACCCGTTTCGGCATCAACATCAGCGACCACCTCCACGCTGTCCGCCGCGACCGCCGCCGCCACCGGGACCGCGGCCGCCCGGTCCTCCGCGGCCACCACCACCGCCGCCGCCGCGACCACCACGGTCGCCGCCGGGGCCGCGCCCGCGACCGCCGCCGCCGCCGCGATCATCGCGCCGGCCGCCGCCGCGGCCCTGGGCTGCGCCGTCGGCATCGCCGGAGACGAGGTCGGAGCGGAAGCCCTCGGGCATCACTTCGCCCTTGTTGATCCAGCATTTGACGCCGATCCGGCCGGTCGTCGTGCGGGCCTCGAAGAAGCCGTAGTCGATGTCGGCGCGCAGCGTGTGCAGCGGCACGCGGCCGTCGGAGTAGCTTTCGGTCCGCGCCATCTCAGCGCCGCCGAGGCGACCGGAGACCTGGACCTTGACGCCCTTGGCGCCGGAGCGCATCGCCGAGGTCAGCGCGCGTTTCATCGCGCGGCGGAAGGCAACCCGGTTCTGCAGCTGCTCGGCGATCGACTGGGCGACCAGTTTGGCGTCGAGCTCGGGGCGCTTGACCTCGCGGATGTTCACTTTCACCGGGCTGCCGGTGAGCTTGTGCAGCTCTTTGCGCAGGGCGTCGACTTCGCTGCCCGACTTACCGATGACGATCCCCGGACGAGCCGTGTGGATGTCGACGGCGACCTCGCCGCGGCGCTCGATCGTGATGCTCGAGAGGCCGGCGTGCGAAAGCTTGTTTTCGATGTGGTCCCGGATCGCCAGGTCTTCCTGGAGGACGTCGGCGAAGTTTTTGTCCTCGTACCAGTTCGACTTCCAGTCGTGGATGTAGCCGACCCGGAAACCCTCGGGGTGGATCTTCTGTCCCATGCTCTAGTCCTCCACCGGGGTCAGGGCCACACGGATGTGGCTGGTTCGCTTGTTGATCGGGGTTGCCCGGCCCATCGCCCGCGGGCGGAAGCGGCGCAGGGTCGGCCCCTCGTCGACGGTGATCGAGGCGATGCGCATCTCATCGCCGATCAGGTCGTGGTTGTTTTCCGCGTTGGCCGCGGCGGAGTTGATCAGCTTGTGGATCGGGTGGGCGGCGCCGCGGGGCGAGAACTGCAGCAGCGCCCGGGCGCTCTCGATGTGCATGCCGCGCACCTGGTCGGCGATCAGCCGCGCCTTGCGCGGGGCGATCCGCACGTAGCGGGCGCTGGCTTTGACCAGCGGTGGCGCAGCCGGAGCTTTGGGAGCGGCTTTTTTGGCCGGCTCTTTTTTGGCTTTCGAAGTTTTTTTGGCGGCTGGTTTTTTGGACTCTTTTTTCGCTGCCGGTTTTTTCGCGGCTTTTTTCTCCGCTTTTTTAGCCGGCGCTTTTTTCGAAGCTTTGGCGTCGTCTTTTTTCGTCGCTTTTTTTGCTTTGGCTTTTTCGCCCGACGCTTTCGCGGCGGCGTCTTTTTTCGTCGCTTTTTTGTCGTCAGCCATCGCTAGTCCTTGCCGCCGTGGGAGCGAAACGTGCGGGTAGGGGCGAACTCGCCGAGCTTGTGCCCGACCATCGACTCCGAGATGAAGACCGGGACATGTTTTTTGCCGTCGTGGACGGCGATCGTGTGGCCGACCATCTCCGGGAAGATCGTCGAGGTCCGCGACCAAGTTTTGACCATCTGTTTTTTGTTGGCCTCGTTCAGCGCCGAGATCCGCCCCATCAGGCGCTCTTCGACCCACGGGCCCTTTTTCGTCGAACGTCCCATCTCTAACGGCCCTTCTTCTTGCCGCGACGACGGCCGCGGACGATGTAGCGGTCGGACTGCTTGCCCTTCTTGCGGGTGCGGTAGCCGAGCGTCGGTTTGCCCCACGGGGTGACCGGGTGGCCACCGGGGGTGTGGTGCGCCTCGCCGCCGCCGTGCGGGTGGTCGACGGGGTTCATGGCGACGCCGCGGCTCTGCGGGCGCTTGCCTTTGTGGCGGCTACGGCCGGCCTTGCCGACCTTCATGTTCTGGTGCTCGGCGTTGGAGAGGACACCGATGCTGGCGCGGCACTCGGCGCGGACCATCCGCATCTCCGAAGAGGGCAGCCGCAGGGTGACCATCTCCCCCTCCTTTGCCACCAGCTGGATCGAGGTGCCGGCGGAGCGGCCGAGCTTGCCGCCCTGGCCGGGGATCAGCTCGACGTTGTGGACGATGGTGCCGGTGGGCATCTGGCCCAGGGCCATCGCGTGGCCCGGTTTGATGTCGGCCTCGGGACCGGATTTGACGGTGTCGCCGACCTGCAGCTGCGCCGGGGCGAGGATGTAGTCCTTGAGGCCGTCGGCGTAATGCACCAGGGCGATGTAACAAGTGCGGTTTGGGTCGTACTCGATCGAGGCGACCTTCGCCGGCACGCCGTCCTTGAGCCGCTTGAAGTCGATCTTGCGGTAGCGCCGCTTGGCGCCGCCGCCGCGGTGGCGGGCGGTGACGCGGCCGTTGACGTTGCGGCCACCGGACTTTTTCAGCCCTTCGGTCAGCTTCCGCTCTGGCTCAGAGGCGGTCACCTGCTCGCGCAGGGGGTAGGTCGCGAAGCGGCGGCCGGGGCTGGTCGGTTTGGTTTTGCGGTTCGGCATCAGTCAGTCTCTTCCCATTCCTAGGCGGTCTCGGCGCCCTCGAACAGCTCGATCCGCTCACCCGGGGCGAGTTGGATGATCGCCTTCTTCCAAGCGCGGGTCTTGCCTTTGGTCAGCCCGCGGCGCTTCGGCTTCGAGCGCACCTTGGCGGTGCGGACCGCGGCGACGTTGACGTTGAAGACCTCTTCCACGGCCTGGGCGATCTGCGTCTTGTGAGCGCGGTCGTCGACCCGGAAGGTGTACTTGCCCTCGGCAATCAGGGCGTAGCTCTTCTCCGAGATCACCGGGCGGATGAGGATCGTGCGGGCGTCCATCAGCCGAGCCTCTCCTTCAGCGCCTCGAGGGCGGTTTCGGAGATGACGACGGCGGCGGCGCCAATCACGTCGGCGACCCCGGCGGCGCCAACCTCGACCACCTGGGTCCGGCGCAGGTTGCGGAAGCTCTTCATCGCCCCGATCTCCTCGCCGGTGACGATCACCAGCAACGAACCTTTGGCGCCCCATTTCTCCAGCGCCTGCGCGGCGGTCTTGGTCGAGGGGGTGTCGAAGGTGGAAGCGTCGAGGACGGCGACGGAGCCGCGCTCGGCGTGAACCGAGAGGGCCGAGCGCATCGCCCGACGGCGCGCTTTGCGGTTGACCTTGACCGTGTACTTGCGCGGCTTCGGGCCGAAGGCGACGCCACCGCCGAAGCGGTTGGGGACGCCGAGCGTGCCGACGCGGGCGCGGCCGGTGCCCTTCTGACGCCAGGCCTTGGCGGTGGTGAAGGCAACCTCGCCGCGGGTCAGGGTCGAAGCGGTGCCGCGACGGCGTGCGTTGAGGTCAGCCCGCGCGGCCTCGTGGACCAGGGACTGGTGGAACGGCTCGGCGAAGAACTCAGGCAGGTCGGCTTTGCCGGTTTTGCCGAGGATGGCGGCTTTGGCGCTAGCCATCGGTCCTCACCTCGACGATCCCGTTGCGTGAGCCGGGGACCGAGCCTTTGATCAGAAGCAGGTTGCGGTCGGCGTCGACGTCGGCTATTTCGAGCCCCTTCTGGGTGACGCGCTTGTTGCCCATCTGGCCCGGCATCCGCATCCCTTTGAAGACGCGGGCGGGGAAGGCGCTGGCGCCGATCGAGCCCGGGGCGCGGACGTTGTGAGAACCGTGGCTGACGGGACCGCGGCTGAAGTTGTGGCGCTTGATGCCGCCCTGGAAGCCCTTGCCGATCGAGATCCCGGCGACCTTGACCTTCTGGCCGGGCTCGAAGCCGGCAACCGTGACGTCGTCGCCCACCTTCGGACCCTCCTCGGCGCCGAGGTCCTCGTCACGGAACTCGACCAGGTGGCGAGAAGGGCCGGCGCCGGCCTTCTTCAGGTGGCCTTCCTCGGCCTTGCTGAGCCTGCCCTGCTTGACCTGGCCGAAGGAGAGCTGGACGGCGGTGTAGCCGTCACGGTCGGCGTCGCGGACCGCGGTCACCTTGCAGGGACCGGCCTCGATCACGGTGACGGGAATGACGCTGCCGTCCTCTTTGAAGACCTGCGTCATGCCGAGCTTCTTGCCGAGAATCGCCGCCATCGCCCATCCACCTAAAGCTTGATCTCGATGTCGACGCCCGCCGGCAGCGAGTCCAGACGCTGCAGCGAATCGACGGTTTTCGGCGACGGCTGGAGGATGTCGATCAGCCGCTTGTGGGTGCGGATCTCGAAGTGCTCGCGCGAGTCCTTGTCCTTGAACGGGGAGCGGATCACGCAGTAGACGTTTTTCTCGGTCGGCAGCGGCACCGGACCGGAGACGGTCGCGCCGGTGCGCTCCGCCGTCTCGACGATCTCTTTGGCAGCCCGATCTATGGCGTCATGGTCGTACGCCTTCAGTCGGATTCGAATTTTCTGTGCCGCGATGGTGGCCACTTCTGCTGCTTCTCTCTCTTCTCGTTCTTCGCTTTACCGCGCAAAGAGGGCGGGGCCCCTTTTGCTGGGGCGCCGCCCCGGTCGTATGTCCTTGCAGTTGTCAAACCCGCCCGTGGGCGGGGTTGGGGCGGGTGGAGGACCCGCCCCGGGGAGTCGCTACTCGATGATCTCGGCGACGACTCCCGAGCCGACGGTGCGGCCACCCTCGCGGATGGCGAACCGCAGACCCTGGTCCATGGCGATCGGCTGAATCAGCTCGATCGTCATCTCGACGTTGTCGCCCGGCATCACCATCTCCGTCCCCTCGGGGAGGTTGGCGATCCCGGTCACGTCGGTGGTCCGGAAGTAGAACTGAGGCCGGTAGCCGGAGAAGAACGGCGTGTGACGACCGCCCTCCTCCTTCTTCAGGCAGTAGACCTCGGCTTTGAATTTCGTGTGCGGCGTGATCGAGCCCGGCTTGCAGAGAACCTGGCCGCGCTCGATCTCCTCGCGCTTGGTGCCGCGGAGGAGGCAGCCGACATTGTCGCCCGCCTGACCCTCGTCGAGGATCTTGCGGAACATCTCGACGCCGGTGACGGTGGTTTTGCTCGTCTCCGGGTGGATGCCGACGATTTCGACCTCGTCGCCGGTGTTGACGACGCCCTGCTCGATACGACCGGTGGCGACGGTGCCGCGGCCGGTGATCGAGAAGATGTCCTCGATCGGCATCAGGAACGGCTTGTCGAGCTCGCGGACCGGCTCCGGGATGTAGGAGTCGAGCGCCGCGGCCAGCTCGAAAACGGCTTTCTGGGCCTCCTCGTCGCCTTCCAGCGCCTTCAGGGCCGAGCCTTTGATGATCGGCGTCTCGTCACCCGGGAAGTCGTACTCGTCGAGAAGTTCCTTGACCTCCTCCTCGACCAGCTCGACCAGTTCGTCGTCGTCGACCTGATCGATCTTGTTGAGGAAGACGACGACGTGCGGGACGTTCACCTGACGGGCGAGGAGGATGTGCTCGCGAGTCTGCGGCATGACGCCATCGGCGGCGGAGACGACCAGGATCGCGCCATCCATCTGCGCCGCGCCGGTGATCATGTTCTTGACGTAGTCGGCGTGGCCCGGGCAGTCGACGTGGGCGTAGTGCCGGTTCTCGGTCTGGTACTCGACGTGGGAGGTCGCGATCGTGATGCCGCGTTCCTTCTCCTCCGGAGCGTTGTCGATCTCTTCGAAGCTGTGTGCTTCGGCACCGCCCACGGTGGAGAGCGTTTTCGTGATTGCTGCAGTCAGCGTCGTCTTCCCGTGGTCGATGTGACCGATGGTGCCGACGTTGACATGCGGCTTATCGCGCTCGAATTTCTCCTTCGACATTCTCTCCGTTTGCCTTTCGAAAGTTGTGTGTTCTGTCTGATCTAGTTGCTTGAGTCTTGTGGGCGGCTCGACCGCGGCAGCCTCATGCTGCCTGCGGGCAACCCGGGAAATATAGCCAGGTTCAGCGCCCGTCTGCGGTCGGGCTCATGAGGCTGCCCCCACCGGGTCACCCGAACGGTGCTCGACGATCTCCTCAGCGATGTTCGAGGGGACCTCCTCGTAGCGCTCGAACTGCATCGTGTAAGTCGCTCGGCCCTGGGTCATCGACCGCAGTTCGGTCGCGTAGCCGAACATTTCGCCGAGCGGGACGAAAGCTTGGACGGCGAGCGCGTTGCCGCGCTGATCCTGGCCCTGGACTTTGCCGCGGCGCCGGGAGAGGTCGCCGATCACATCGCCGAGGAAGTCCTCGGGGGTGACCACCTCGACCGCCATCACCGGCTCGAGCAGGACCGGGTTCGCCTTCTTGGCGCCTTCCTGGATCGCCATCGAACCGGCAATCTTGAAAGCCATCTCCGAGGAGTCGACGTCGTGGTAGGAGCCGTCGACGAGTTCGGCTTTGACGTCGACCATCGGGTAGCCCGCCTTGACGCCGTTTTCCAGCGCCTCGCGCATCCCCGCCTCAGCCGGGCCGATGAACTCGCCGGGGATGACGCCGCCCTTGATCTTGTTCTCGAAGACGAAGCCCTCCTCGGGCGCCGGCTCGAGGTTGATGACGACGTGGCCGAACTGGCCGCGGCCGCCGGTCTGGCGGACGAAACGCGACTCCACCTTCTCGACCCGCTTGCGGATCGTCTCGCGGTAGGCGACCTGCGGCTTGCCGACGTTGGCCTCGACTTTGAACTCGCGCAGCATCCGGTCGACGATCACCTCGAGGTGGAGCTCGCCCATCCCGTGGATCAGGGTCTGGCCGGTTTCCTCGTCGGATTCGATCCGGAAGGTCGGGTCCTCTTCGCCGAGCCGCTGCAGGGCGTTGCCCATCTTCTCCTGGTCGGCCTTCGTTTTCGGCTCGATCGCGACCGCGATCACGGTCTCCGGGAATTCGATGCTCTCCAGGGCGATCGGCGCGTCGGGCGCGGCCAGGGTGTCGCCGGTGCCGGTTTCTTTGAGGCCGACGCCGGCGCAGATGTCGCCCGCGTAGCACTCGTCGATCTCCTCGCGGCTGTTGGCGTGCATCATCAGCAGCCGGCCGATCCGCTCGGTCTTGCCGGTTTTCACGTTGAGGACGCGGCCGCCTTTCTCGAGCTTGCCCGAGTAGACGCGGAAGTAGGTGAGCTTGCCGACGTAGGGGTCGGACATGACCTTGAAGGCAAGGGCGGCGAAGGGGGCGCTGTCGCTGGCTTCACGGGTGGCCTCGTCCTCCTCCTTGCCCTTGCTCGCCGGGACGACGCCGGTGACCGGCGGCACCTCGAGCGGCGAGGGGAGCAGTTCGACGATTGAGTCGAGCAGCGGCTGCACGCCCTTGTTCTTGAACGAGGTGCCGCAGAGGACCGGGGTGATGCTGGTCGAGAGGGTCGCCTCGTGGAGGGAGGCGATCAGCTTCTGCTCCGGGATCTCTTCCTCACCGAGGAAGGCTTCCATCAGCTCTTCGTCGTAGTCGGCGCAGGCTTCGATCAGCGCCGTGCGGTATTCCTCGGCCTGGTCTTTGAGGTCCTCGGGGATCTCGATTTCCTCGTAGGCGGCGCCGAGCTCGTCGGTCCAGACCAGCCCCTTCATTTTCACCAGGTCGACGACGCCTTTGAAGTTCTCCTCGGCGCCGATCGGCAGCTGGATCGGCAGCGGGTTGGCGCCGAGCCGGTCTTTCATCGTCTGCACCGAGTAGAAGAAGTCGGCGCCGGTGCGGTCCATCTTGTTGATGTAGGCGAAACGCGGGACGCCGTACTTGTCGGCCTGGCGCCAGACGGTCTCCGACTGCGGCTCGACCCCGGCGACGGCGTCGAAGACGGCGATCGCGCCGTCAAGCACGCGCAGCGAACGCTCGACCTCGACCGTGAAGTCGACGTGGCCGGGCGTGTCGATGATGTTGATGCGGTGGTCCTTCCACTCGCAGGCGGTCGCGGCCGAGGTGATCGTGATCCCGCGCTCCTGCTCCTGTTCCATCCAGTCCATGACGGCAGCGCCCTCGTGGACCTCGCCCATTTTGTGGGTGCGCCCGGTGTAGTAGAGGATGCGCTCGGTCGTCGTCGTCTTACCGGCGTCGATGTGCGCCATGATCCCGATGTTCCGGGTTTTCTCGAGTGGAAAGCTGCGTGCCATGAGTTCTAAGTCCAGTAGTCGTAGTAAGCCGCAAAAAAAGGCCCCAGGGGGCCCGGCGAAGCGTCCAGCAACAAAACAGCGAAAACTGCCTGAGCGAGGGGCGATGATAGCAGCGCTTCGCCGCTGGTCGCGACAGGTCGATCGGGCCGGCAACCGCGGCCTGGAGCGGGCCCATCCGGGGGTGGCACGGGGGCGGCACTACGCACGGATGGCCTGGGCTCGGCTATGGCCGCGGCTGCGGCCGCTGCTCGCCCTGCTCTTCCATGGGCTGGCTTTATTCGAGCGTGGCGTCCGTTGGCTCGGCGCTCTTTTGGTTCGCCTGGCAACCGCCGCGAGCGAGACGATCACCCCGGCGCGGGCCGCGGCGATGGTCCTGATTGGCGCTGGCGCGCTGCTGGTCGTCTCCCAGTTCATCGACTACAGGGCCGTGGAGATCGGACAGCCGGGCTACGCCGGCCTCCCCCAGGTTGCGGACGTCCCCACCGAAGCAGCGCGCACCGCTGGGGACGCGCACGCCTACCTGCTAGTGCCGGTCGGGCTCGCGGCGATCGCCCTCGGCCTCCTGGGCCTGGTGCGGGAGCGGCGCAACCTTGGGCTACTGGTCGCCGCTCTGGGCCTGATCTCAATCGCCGTGATCCTGCTCGTCGACCTCCCCACCGGCCTCGACGAGGGCAGCCAAACCTCCCGCTTCGCCGGCGCCACCGCCGTCCTCGAGGACGGCTTCTTCGCCGAGCTCGCAGCAGCCGGGGGGATGGTTTTGGCCGGACTGCTCTACTATGCGCGGCCGTGCCGAATACGAATCAGCTTGTCAGGAAGGGCCGCAAGAGCCCGAAGAAGAAGACCGCGACCCCGGGGCTCAAGTCGGGCCAGGGCCGCAAGAAGCGCGTAGCCGCCCCGCAAAAGCGCGGCGTCTGCACCCGTGTCGCCACGGTGACGCCGAAGAAGCCGAACTCGGCGCTGCGCAAGATCGCCCGTGTCCGTCTCACCAACGGGATGGAGGTCACCACTTACATCCCGGGCGAGGGCCACAACCTGCAGGAGCACTCCGTGGTCCTGATCAGGGGTGGTCGCGTCAAGGACCTGCCGGGTGTCCGCTACAAGGTCGTCCGCGGCACCCTCGACGCGGCCGGAGTCTCCGACCGCAAGCAGGCCCGCTCCCGCTACGGAGTCAAAGCTTCCTAATGCCGCGCCGTTCCGCAGCACAGATCCGGCCGGTCGAACCGGACGCCAGGCACCGCAACCGCCTCGTCCAGCAGCTGATCAACAAGGTGATGAGCGACGGCAAGAAGAGCCTTGCCGAGCGGATCGTCTACGACGCCCTGGCGATCGTCGGCGAGAAAACCGGCGAGGACGCGGTCGAGACGCTGGAGGCGGCGATCAAACAGCTGACCCCGGTGCTCGAGGTCCGCTCCCGCCGCGTCGGCGGTGCCACCTACCAGGTGCCGGTCGAGGTACCTGCGCGCCGCGCCCGCACCCTGGCGGTCCGCTGGCTCGTCCAGTTCGCCCGGGCTCGCCGCGAGTACTCGATGGCCGAGCGTCTCGCCGGCGAGATCCTCGACGCCAACCAGCAGCAGGGCAGCGCCTGGAAGCGGAAAGACGACATTTACCGCATGGCGCAGGCGAACAAAGCCTTCGCGCATTACCGCTGGTAGCTCCTAAGCCGCTTTTGGCGGTTGATATCGACGGGGTCATCAGCTTGTTTGGCTGGGAGGAGCGGCCGGCGCATACGCAGCTTCAGCTTGTTGATGGCGTTCCACACGCGATTTCGCTAGCTGTAGGAGATCGGCTGCTGCGGCTCTCGGAGCACTTTGAGCTGGTCTGGGCCAGTGGCTGGGAGGACAAAGCGAACTTCTACCTGCCGGATCTGCTCGGTCTACCCGAGCTCCCCCACATCAGCTTCGACGTTGCCGCCCGGAGTGGCGGGGCTCACTGGAAGTTGGCTGCGATCGAGTCCTATGCCGGCGAGCGGGCGATCGCCTGGGTTGACGACAACTTCGACGAGAGCTGTTATGAGTGGGCGGAGCGGCGGATGGCGCCGACGCTACTTGTCCCTACCGAGCCCCACCTCGGACTCGAGGAGGGGCATGTCGAGGCCTTGGCCGCCTGGGCCACCTCTTTACACTCCTCTAGATGACGGGGTTCTGGCCGATTTTCTTCCTCGCCGTGGTCCTCAAGATCCCGGTTCTGGCGTCGATGTGGCTCGTCTACTGGGCGGCCAAGCAGCACGACGAACCGGAGGCGGTGAGCGACGAGGACGGCGGCAGCGGCAAACGCCGACGGCCGCAGCCGCGACTGCCGCGGGGGCCCAGGCGAGGACCGCATGGCGGCGGAGCCGCGGTGCCGGTGCCCGACTGCCCGCCCGGTGGCCGCACCCGAACCGTCAAGCCGGCTGCGCAGCCCGCTTTCGCTCGCGCCGGATCACACGCAGGTAGGGATGGAAATCGACCTCGACGGTATGACGCTTAGAGCTGACGAAGCGCTTCTCTTGCTTCCGTTCTTCGCGCGCGATCTCCCGCTTCATCTCCCCCGCCGGCGGTAGCGTCGCCCGACCGCCCAGCAGGTCGGCGATCCATTCGCACTGCGCCTCGGCCAGCGGCATGATCGGGCCGAGCGGCTGGATGAAGCCGATGAAGTAGAGGCCCGGCCGCTCGACCGAGACCACCCGCCGATAGAGCGGCAGGCGGTTGTCGGGGGCGGCGAGGACCTTGGGGTCGAAGAAGGGGAAGGTCATCTTGTAGCCGGTGCAGTAGACGACGAGGTCGATCTCCTCTTCGCTGCCGTCGATGAAGCGGACGGTGCGGCCGCCGGGGTACTTCTCGATGTTGGGCTTGACGGCGATGTCGCCGTGGCCGAGCCGAGGCAGCAGCTCAGAAGAGACGGTCGGGTGGGCCTCGAAGAGCTTGTGGTCGGGCTTCGGCAGGCCGTAGGTCGTCATCTCGCCGGCGGCGATCTCGAGGCCTTTCATCGCGAAGAAGCGCTGCACCGAGAGCGGCAGGTAGGAGGCGAGCGGGTGGACAGCCTCGTCGATCGGCTTGCCGTTCAGGTACTTGGGCAGAACGTATGCGCCTCGGCGCACGGAGAGGAAGGTCTTATCGGCGATTCGCGAGGACTCGACGGCGATGTCGGTCGCCGAGTTGCCGAGCCCGAGCACCAGCACCCGCTTGCCGCGCAGGACGTCGGGCTCGCGGTAGTGGTGGGCGTGCAGCTGCTCGCCCTCGAACTCCTCGGAGCCGGGGAAGGCAGGCTCCGGCCAGCGCGGGTCCCAGTGGTGGCCGTTGGCGACGAGGACGGCGCGGTAGCGCCCGGTCGCCTCCGCCCCGCTCTCGGCCTTCGTCGTCACCGCCCACTCCCCGTCGGCCGGCTCGACCTTTGTCACCTCGGTCCGAAAGCTGATCTTCTCCCGCAGCCCGAAGTGGTCGGCGAATTCGTCGAAGTAGGCCGCCATCTGGAAGTGGTCGGGATAGTCCGGGAAGTGATCGGGCATCGGCAGGCTCTTGAAGGCCATCACCCGGCGCGAGGTGTTGATGTGCAGCGAGCGGTAGGCCGACGACATCCCGTTGTCGTTTTCAAAGCGCCAGTTGCCGCCGATCTGCGACCCCTTCTCGAAGCAGTCGAAGGGGATCCCGCGCGCATCCAGCACCTGCGCGGCGACGATCCCGGAGCTGCCGGCGCCGATGATGCAGACCTTCTGGGTCGGGGACATGGCCGCCAATCTAACGGACTGGCTGGGTGGCCAAAGCACAGCGCCAGCCTTCGCCCCTCAACTTGAAACGCCGAGAGGTCGGGATTGGGGTCCCAACCTCTCGGCGCTCAAGGAGAAATGAAGTACCTCAAGATGCGGAAGCTTTCTTCTTTGTCTTGGGGTACTGAGTATTTACCCACAAGTGGGGGTGTGCACACATCCGTACACACCCCCACAGGGCACTTCTCAGAACTACTTATTTAGCTTCTTCGGAGCTCGACTCGATCTCCTGCGCGAGCTCCTCGAGCTCCTCTGCGAAGGAGGTGCCGAAGCCCTCGGCAGGCGCCTCGACCCCGTCGACGCCGAGTTCGGCGGCGAGCTCGTCTTCTTCGAGCAGCTCGTCGGCCGGCGCCTCGATCGGTTCGGCGGGCTCGATCGCGACCGTGCGGTAGTGCTTGAGGCCGGTCGCGGCCGGGATCAGCTTGCCGATGATCACGTTCTCCTTGAGACCGACAAGGCGGTCGCGTTTGCCCTCAAGAGCGGCGTCGGTGAGCACCTTCGTCGTCTCCTGGAAGGAGGCCGCGGAGAGGAAGGACTCGGTCGCCAGCGAGGCCTTGGTGATCCCGAGGATGACCTCCTCGCCTTTGGCCGGGGTGCCGCCTTCTTCCTTGGTCTTTTTGTTCAGCCGTTTGAGGCTGCCGCGATCCTCGAGCTGCCCGGGCAGGAGGCTGGTCGAGCCCTTCGACTCGATCCGCACCTTCTTCAGCATCTGGCGGGCGATGATCTCGATGTGCTTGTCGTTGATGTCGACGCCCTGCGCCCGGTAGACCTTCTGCACCTCATCGACCAGGTAGACCTCCACGTCCGTGCGGCCGCGGATGGCCAACAGATCGGCCGGGTAGAGCGAGCCCTCGTTCAACTGCTGGCCGACCTCGACGCGGTCGCCGTCGGCGACGTGCAGCCGGGTCCGCAGCGGGAACGAGTAGCTGTGCTCCTCGCCGCTGGACTCGGTGACGATCACTTTCAGCGCTTTGTCGGTTTCCTCGATCGAGACCTTGCCCGCGGCCTCGGCCATCTGCGCCAGGCCCTTCGGTTTACGCGCCTCGAAGAGCTCGACGATGCGGGGCAGGCCCTGGGTGATGTCCTGGCCGGCGACGCCTCCGGTGTGGAAGGTGCGCATGGTCAGCTGGGTCCCCGGCTCGCCGATCGACTGGGCGGCGATGATGCCGACCGCGTCGCCGATGTCGACCGTCGATCCGGTCGCCGGCGAGATGCCGTAACAGGAGCGGCAGACCCCGGATTCGGCCTCGCACTTGAGCGCCGAGCGGACCGGGATCTTTACGCCCTCCTCGTCGCCGAAGGCCTCGGCGATCTCTTCGACGTCAGCCTGGGTGATCTCCTGGTTGCGCTTCAGCAGCTCGCGACCGCGTTTGGTCTCGAGCTTCTTCGCCGCCAGGCGACCGAACAGGTTGTCGTTGAGGGAACCGTCGTCCTTGCGGAGGTCCATCTCGATGTGTTCTTTGGTTTTGCAGTCCTCCTCCCGGACGATCACGTCCTGGGCGACGTCGACCAGGCGCCGGGTGAGGTAGCCGGAGTCGGCCGTCCGCAGCGCCGTATCGGCGAGGCCCTTTCGGGCGCCGTGGGTGGAGATGAAGTACTCGAGGACCGAGAGCCCCTCCATGAAGTTGGCCTTGATCGGCCGCTCGATGATCTCCCCTTTCGGGTTGGCCATCAGACCGCGCATCCCGGCCAGCTGGCGGATCTGTTTGAACGATCCGCGAGCGCCCGAGT
>Ga0207687_10000024_pt1 | contig 187490 bp, 159 predicted proteins | sample KBSM54metaG_FD_184399 | JGI IMG/M metagenome (GOLD analysis project Ga0207687, IMG submission 184399) | Miscanthus rhizosphere microbial communities from Kellogg Biological Station, Michigan, USA - KBS M5-4 metaG (SPAdes) (version 2) | ecosystem: Host-associated > Plants > Roots > Rhizosphere... | reverse complement strand
TGATCTACGAGAACCGTCGCAAGAACGATCGGGTCGACGCCGAGTACCTGGCGCGGCTGGTGCGGATGGATCCGAAGCTGCTCGAGCCGATCACCCATCGCTCCGAGCGCGACCAGCAGCATCTGTCTCTTCTCCGTTCGCGGGACAAGCTGGTTCGGACCCGCTCGGGTCTGATCACCCATGTCCGCGGCACGGTCAAGTCGATCGGTCTGCGCGTGCCGGCTTGCTCGGCAGAGGCATTCGTCAAGCGCGCGAGGCCGGTCATCCCGAAGGAGCTCAAAGCTGCCGTTGCCCCGGTCCTTGGGACCATCGAGCACCTGAACAAACAGATCGCTGGCTACGACCGCAGAGTCGAGCAACTCGCCAGAACCGAATACCCCGCCGCGCAGTTGCTCATGCAGGTCACCGGGGTGGGGCCGGTAACGTCGGTCGCGTACGTGGTGACGGTTGGCGACCCCGGACGGTTCGCCAGGAGCCGCAGCGCCGGAGCGTGGGTCGGTCTCACGCCCGGCCAATCCGCCTCGGGCCAACAGGACCCGCAGATGAGGATCACGAAGGAAGGAGACAGCTATCTGCGCCGGCTGCTGGTCAGTTGCGCGCAGTACATCCTCGCTCCCAATCGACCGGACTCCGACCTGCGCCGGCACGGGCTGGCACTGGCGGCGCGGGGAGGAAAGAACGCCAAGAAACGAGCGGTGGTGGCGGTCGCACGGAAACTTGCCGTGCTCCTGCACATGCTCTGGCGCACCGGCGTCGTTTACGAGCCGCTCTACAACGCGAACGCAATACGCGCCGCAGCTTGAAAAACGAGAACCGATCAGCAAAGAAACAATGAACGCGACGCTCGATCCCTCATCCGGGTAACTGCGACCGCCGGCTTGGTCGACAGCGATGCCAGACCGTGAGCCAGATGGCAGCACCCACTTGAACGGACCTCAGCATGCACCGAGCTCGAACGAGCTCACCAAGAGTGCGAATGGAAGCAGGGTCACAGGACGAGCGACGAAGAGAAGACAAAAAGGAGGCGGCGCCAAGTCGCCGCCCCTTGACGGATTAGGCCTTCTCATGGAAGCCGGCGAGGACGCCAGCGCTCCCTTTACTTTTCGCTATCCAGCGCCTTCATCTGGCCCTCGTCGTAGCGCGTTCCGGCGACGGCATCCGGCGGGATGGCTTGCTCGATCTGCTGCAGATCGTCCTCCGTCAACGGAATCGACAGCGCGCCGAGCGACTCCTCGAGCTGCGGACGCCGTCGCGCGCCGATGACCGGGACGATGTCCTCGCCGCGCGCGAGCACCCATGCGATCGCCAGCTGCGTCGGCGTGACGCCGCGGGCGGCGGCGAGCGAGCTGAGAGTTTCGATCAGCTGCCGGTTCTTCGCCAGATTCTCGTCGCGGAAACGAGGCAAGTGCGCGCGCAGATCGCTCTTCGCGGCCGGCAGCGATCCGCTCAGCAACCCGCGCGAAAGGACGCCGTACGCCGTCACGCCGATGCCGAGCTCGCGCAGAAGCGGAAAGATCGACCGCTCCGGCATGCGGCTGATGATCGCGTACTCGATCTGGAGGTCGGTGATCGGATGCACGGCGTGCGCGCGCCGAATCGTGTCGGCGCCGACTTCCGACAATCCGATCGCGCGGACATAGCCCGCCTTCACCAGCTCCGCGATCGCGCCGATGGTGTCTTCGATCGGCACGTTCGGATCGAGCCGCGCCGGACGGTAGATGTCGATGTGATCGACGCCGAGGCGCTTGAGCGTGTAGGCGAGAAAATTCTTGACCGCTGCCGGACGCGTATCGATGCCGATCCACGAATTGTCCGGACCGCGCATCGCGCCGAATTTCACCGACAGCAGTACCTCGTCGCGCCGTCCGCGGATCGCGCGGCCGACGAGCATCTCGTTGTGCCCCATCCCGTAAAAATCGCCGGTGTCGAGCAGGTTCACGCCACTGTCGATCGCCTTCTGAATCGTGGCGATGCTCTCGTTCTCATCCGCGGCGCCGTACATGCCGGACATCCCCATGCATCCGAGCGCGATAGGAAAAACGTCGAAGGAGCCGAGGCGGCGCATTGTGGTCATGTCGCCAACCATAGCAGTACGGATGCCGGGCACGTCACGAGCATTCCCAGGAACGCGGAGGCACGAATGGCCGGTAGAAAAGCAGCCGCGACGGTGGCGAAACAGCGGAAGGTGCAGCGCGAGATCGACGTCGCGGAGAAGAAGAAATCGTCGTCGAAGAAGAAATCCGACAAAGCGATCCAGGCAGGGTCGCGCAAACATCACGAGAATCCGATGCCGAAGCAGCATCAGGCCAAACCGGGCATCGAGGCGAAGCTGAAGCCGCGGCCGCAGTTCCGCAATCCCGACTATCGCGGCAGCGGAAAGCTCGACGGCAAGGTCGCGCTGATCACCGGCGGCGATTCCGGCATCGGCCGCGCGGTGGCCGTGCTCTTCGCGCGCGAAGGCGCCGACGTGGCCATCGTCTATCTCGACATCGAACAGGTCGATGCCGAGGAGACGCAGCGCGTGATCGAGCGCGAGGAGCGGCGGCGCTGCCTGCTCATCCCGGGCGACGTGAAAGATCCGGAGTTTTGTGCCGAGGCCGTGAATCGGACGGTCGAGGAGCTGGGCGGACTGGACGTGCTGGTCAACAACGCCGCGTTCCAGGAGCACGCCGAATCGATCGATGAGATCACCGAGGAGCATCTCGATCTGACGTTCCGCACGAACATCTACGGTTACTTCCATTTCGTCAAAGCCGCGCTCCCCCACCTCGGCAACGGAAGCGCGATCATCAACACCGGCTCGGAGACCGGCATCTTCGGCCAGCCGATCCTGCTCGACTATTCAGCGACGAAGGGCGCGATCCACGCGTTCACGAAGTCGCTGGCCACGAACCTCGCACCGAAAGGCATCCGCGTGAACGCCGTCGCGCCCGGCCCGGTCTGGACGCCGCTCAATCCCGCCGACCAGCCGGCGACGAAGGTCTCCGACTTCGGCCACGGGACATCGATGAAGCGACCCGCGCAACCGGAGGAAATCGCACCGGCCTACGTCTTCCTCGCCTCGCCAGTCACCGCGAGTTACATCACCGGAATCGTGTTGCCAGTGATGGGTGGCGTGATCGGCGCCACGGAGCCGTAGCAATCGCCGATCCTGAAAATCACGCAGATAGGCGCAGATGAGTTTATCTGCGTCCTAGTCAACTCCGTCGCAAAAACGGATCGATCTCGCGTGGCTCGGCCGGTTTTGATCGGTCAGACTTCGGAGTCGCGGGCGCGATCAGCTCATCGTCGAGTGGAAGCTCGAGCGGGATGGCTGGCGGCCCGCCATATCGCTGCTCGCGAAGCTCCGGCGGAAGGTCATGCTCAGGCATGGGCACCTTTCTCTGTGCACCGTCCGAACCAGCACAATTTGCGCCACACGCAACGTACCGCTCGTCAACTCGCGGGGTGATTTTTCTGCGCGTTCCACCACACCGCGAGGAGAAGGAGCCCGATCGAGACGCCCATCAACAGGCCGAGGGCGAAGTCGGACTGGTCGGAGGTTAGCGGGACATCGAACATCGTGAATCCCGGGGCGAAGATGCGGATGAATCGCGGGAGGACGGCGAGCAGGAGGCAGAACATGCCGAGCATCATCAAAAGACGGGGATTGTTGGCGAAGCGGTTGCGAAGGTACATGGGTAGGGTCTCCGTTCGGGTTTAGTCGGTGAAGAAGAACCAGGCCATCATCGCCATCTTCACGCCGACGATGACGAGGGCGATGGAAAGGATGTCCCAGCTCCAGATGTGGTTGATGTAAAAGCGCCAGGCGAAGAGCAGCGCGGCGAAGACGCCGCCGATCACGCCGGCCACGCTCGTCGACTTCTGGCGGCGATTGAGAAACCGTTCGTCGATTGCTCTGCCGAGGAAGGGGAGGTTCATTTCTTTTTCTCCAGGGTAAAAATCTCGTCCGTCGTAATGCCGAAAACTTTCGCGAACGTGAGCGCCAGCGGCAAGCTGGGCACGTAGCGTTCGCGCTCGATCGAGTTGATGCTCTGCCGCGATACGCCCACCGCGTCCGCCAACTCCTGCTGGGTCCAGCCGCGGGCGATTCGCAGTTCTTTCACTCGATTCTGAATGTTGGGCGACGTGTCAAGCTCACTTTCCAAACGCAAGATACAGACTCACAGATCGCATGTCAAGCCTGCTTGTCTTCCCGCAGCTGACGGTAAGCTTCGCGAATGAAACTACGGCTATCGATCCTGATCGCGGTGTCTCTGTTCGCGAGTTCGGCTTTTGCTGCGGATGAGGTTGCCCGGTTGCACGCGCTCTTCGATCGAACGTGGGAGACGCAGCTTCGCGAGAGTCCGCTCTTCGCCACGTCCGTCGGACGTCACGAGTACGATGACCGGCTGCCGTCGGTAACGATGGCCGATCTCGAGCGGCGCCACGCGCAGACGAAGGCGGCGCTCGCGGAGCTCGCCGCGATCGATCGCAGCAAACTGCCGGTCGCCGAGGTCGTGAACTACGACATCTTCAAACAGCGGCTGGAGAATTCGGCGGAGTCGTTCGAGCTTGGCGATTACCAGGTTCCCTTCAACGCCGACTCCGGATTTCACTCCGGCTTCTCGCGGCTGCCGAAAGACGTTCCGCTGGCCACGGTCAAGGATTACGAGAACTACATCAGCCGGCTCAAAGCCTGGCCGCGGTACGTGCGCGAAGAGATCGCGCTGATGCGGATCGGGATCAAGCGCGGGATGACCATACCGCTCGCGACGCTGACCGGCTACGACACGACCATCACCGCGCACATCGTCGATGATCCGGCGAAGAGCGTTTTCTGGACTCCCTTCGCGAAGTTCCCATCGTCCGTTCCCGAATCGGAGCGCGCGCGGTTGCAGTTGGAAGGGCGCGCGGCGGTGATGGACGGCGCGGTGGTTGGGTACCGCGAGTTCCTCGACTTCTTTCGCAACGAATACCTGCCCAACGCGCGCAAGACGCTCGGTGCGTCGGAACTGCCCGACGGCCGCAAGTACTACGCGATGAAGATTCGCGAGTTCACCACGCTCAATCTCACCCCCGAGGAGATCCACAAGATCGGACTGAGCGAAGTCGATCGCATCTCGGCGGAGATGAATGCGGTGATGAAACAGGCCGGATTTCAGGGCGACTTCGCGGCGTTCCTCGTCTTCCTCCGCACCGATCCGCGGTTTTACGCGAAGACGCCGGAGGAGCTGCTGTCGCGCGCGTCGCGCATCGCCAAGCGGATCGACGGAAAGCTGCCGTCGCTTTTCAAAACGCTTCCTCGGCTGCCGTACACGGTCGAGCCGGTGCCGGACGACATCGCGCCGAAATACACGAGCGGCCGTTACGTCGGTCCGGCGCAGGGAAGTACGCAGCCCGGTATCTACTGGGTCAACACGTACATGCTGGAGAGCCGGCCGCTGTACAACCTCGAGGCGCTGACGCTGCACGAGGCGGTTCCCGGCCACCATCTGCAGATTTCGCTTTCGCGCGAGCTCGGCGATCTGCCGAATTTCCGCCGCTTCTCATACATCTCCGCGTTCGGCGAAGGGTGGGGTCTTTACTGCGAGTGGCTCGGTCTCGAGGCGGGGATTTATCAGGATCCGTATTCGAACTTCGGCCGGCTGACGTACGAGATGTGGCGCGCCTGCCGCCTGGTGGTCGACACCGGCATTCACTCGATGGGGTGGACGCGCCAGCAGGCGATCGATTACCTGGCCACGCGTACCGCGCTGCCGCTGCATGAAGTGGAGACGGAAGTCGATCGCTACATTTCGTGGCCCGGTCAGGCGCTGGCGTACAAACTCGGCGAGTTGAAGATCAAGGAGCTTCGCAAACGTGCGGAGACCACGCTCGGGACGCGCTTCGACGTCCGCGAGTTCCACGACGTCGTCCTCGGCAGCGGCGCTGTGCCGCTGAGCGTTCTGGAATCGAATGTCGACCGTTGGATTGCGTCGCAAAGGAAAGTGCAATGAAGAGAGTATTGGCAGCGCTCACATTTCTGATCCTCGCGGGATGCGCGACGTCTTCGAAGCAGCCGAACGTGGTTTTCCTCGGCAGCGGGATCGAATTGCAATCCGTTCCGGGCAGCCCGTCGATGCGCGCCTGGTCCAGCCGGCCCGGCGTTCTCGGCGAATATCACGCCTTCCTCTTTGAACCCGTCGTCATCTTTCTCGGCAAAGCGCCCGCTGACAACCAGGCGAACGCCGAGGAGTTGAAGAATCTGAGCGAGCATCTGCGGCTCGCGTTCACCGATGAGCTGCGGCGAGGCGGCTATGCGATTGTCACGGAGCCGGGCGCCGGCGTCCTGCGCGTGCGTGCCGCGCTGACGGAGCTCGTGCCTGTCGATCCGGCGAAGAACGTTGCCGCGAAGGCGGTCGGTACCGTGATCGGCGTGGGCCTGTTCCTTCCGACTGTCGACATCGGCGAAGCTGCGATCGAAGTGGACATGCGCGATTGCATGACCAACGCGCGCGTCGCCGCCTTCGCCGACCGCAAAGCCGGCCGCGCGTATTTCAGCGGCCTGAGCGCGTACCGCCGCTGGGGCGACGTCGAATCCGCCTTCGGCGCGTGGGCGCGCGAGTTTCGCGGGCGGCTCGATCAGATCCACGCTGCTGCGAAGTAACGCACGCAGTTACTTCTTCAACACCTCCGCGATCATGCGCAGCAGGTGATCGGCGGTGTACGGCTTGGTGAGGATGTGCGTGACGCCGGTGCGGGCGATTTTGGTCATGTAGGCGGCCGAGACATTGCCGGTAGTGGCGATGATGCGGACGTTCGGCGCCATGCGGTTCAGGGCGGCTACGAGCGCGGGGCCGTCAATGATCGGCATGGCCATATCGGTGAGAACGAGCGCGATGTCGTGGTGGCGGTGGGAAAAGACGCCGATGGCCTGCGCGCCATCCTCGGCGGTCAGCACTTCATAGCCAAATACCTCGAGCGTCTGTTTGGTCATCGTGACGACCGAGGCTTCGTCGTCGACCAGCAGGATCAGCTCTCCATTGCCGTGGGGCAGTGTCTCGACGTCGGTCGGTGGAGGCGTTGCTTCGATCTGCGCGGTCCGGGTGGGAAGGTAGACGGTGAATGTGCTCCCGTCACCCGGGCTGCTGGCGACCGTGACGAAGCCGCCGTGATTGGTGACGATTCCCTGGACTGTCGATAACCCGAGCCCCGTTCCCTTGCCCACTTCTTTCGTGGTGAAGAAGGGATCGAAGATGCGTTCGATGATGTCCTGCGACATCCCTTCGCCCGTATCGGCCACCTTTAATACGACGTACTTGCCGCCCGGGGCGCCGCCGTGCAGCAGCGTGTATTTGCCGTTGAGGGTCTCGTTCTCGGCGGAAATCGAAATCTGACCGCCGTGAGGCATCGCGTCGCGGGAGTTGACGCAGAAGTTCAGGAGGACCTGCGTCAGTTGCGTGGCGTCGCCGGTCACGGAGTCGAGATCGCCGGCGATGGAGATGTCGACGGTAATGTCCTTGGGGAACGTACTGCTGATGATCGCTTCGATCTCGTGGATGATCGTGCCGAGGTGGACAGGCTCGCGCGACGGCTCGCTGCCGCGCGCGAAGAGAAGCACCTGCTTCACCAGATCGCTGCCGCGTCTCACGCTGCGTTCGATGTTCTCGATCGTGCGCATGCTCGCTTCGCCGGGCTCGAATCGCTTGAGCAGTGTGACGCCCATGAGGATGGGGAGGAGCAGGTTGTTCAGATCGTGGGCGATGCCGCCGGCAAGCGTGCCGAGGCTCTCCAGGCGTTGCGTGCGGAAGAGCTGCTGTTCGAGGTGGCGGCGATCGGTAATGTCTTCGGCGATGCTGGCGGTGCCGATCGGTTCGCCCGCGGCGGAGTAAAGGAGAGAGTTGTTCCATTGGATGAGGCGCTTCTGACCGGAGCGGGTGACGATCTCGTTGATGTGGTGCCGGATCTCTTTGTTGCCAGTCATCAGCTCGCGAAATGTCTCGCGCAACTCCTCGGCTTGCTCCGGGGCCGCGAAGAGCGTGACCCAATCCGCTCCCAGCACCTCCTCGCGCTGCCAGCCCGTAAGGCGGAGAAAGTAGTCGTTGCAGTACGTGACGCGGGCTTCCCGATCCAGCATCACCGAGATCAGCTCGAGGTTATCGAGCATTTCGCGAAAGCGGCGTTCCGTCTCGTGCAACTCCTCCTGCGCGCGCTTGCGGCCCGTGATGTCCGTCCACACGCCCACCATTTCGAACGGCTTCCCGCTCTCGTCGCGTACGAGGCGCCGGTTGTCTTCTACCCAGCGGTACGTTCCGTCCTTGTGGCGCAAGCGGTATTCGGTGCTGCTGGTGCCGCTTGCCAGAGTTTCCTCGACGCTGACGATGGCGCGAGCGTGATCATCCGGATGAAGCCGGCCTACCCACCAGTCGTAGCTCAACGCATCGCCTACCTCAAATCCGAGGAAGCGGGTGACGTTCTCGCTTACGACGCGGGGAATGACCGCCTCCCCCTCCATACGCAGTGCGTAGAGAACGGCCGGACTATGGTCGAGGAACTGGCGGAGCTGCGCGTTCGTCTCGCGGAGCTGCTCCTCGGAACGTTTCCGTTCGGTGATGTCGTGCATGACGCCAACGAAATGTGTGATGACGCCCTCGGGATCGCAGACGGGAGTCACCGTGTGCTCGTCGAAGTAGAGGGTTCCGTCCTTACGGCGATTGATGAATTCGCCGCGGAAGGTGCGCCCGGTAAGAATCGTCTCCCAGAAGCGGCGATAGAACGTCTCATCCTGCATCCCCGACTTGAGGATGCGCGGCGTCTGGCCGATCGCTTCCGGTACGCTGTATCCGGTGGCCAGCGTGAAGGCCGGGTTGACCCAGAGAATCACTCCCTCAGCGTCGGTGATGATCATCGCGTCGGCCGCGGTCTCGAGAGCGGTGGACTGAAGCGTGAGCAGTCCGACGGCGCTCGACAGCTCGATGTTTTTCTTCTCCAGCTTTGCCACGAGGCCGGCGTTGTATTCCTTGAGCATGTCCGGCGAATCAAGGATTGCGGTCGGCTGATGCCGCGGGGCGGAAAGGGCTTCCTCGATCGTGCGCAGCAAGTCGTTCGCTGAGGCGGGCTTGCGAAGGTATTTGTCAGCGCCGAGATCGAGGCTCAACTTCTCATCACTCGGAGAGAGGTAGGAACTGGTGTAGACGATGAACGGAGTGTCGTGATGCCGCTCGCTCTGGCGCACCTCGGTGCAGAAGCGATAACCATCCATGACCGGCATCAGGACGTCGGAGATGACGATGTCGATCTTCTCGCGATCCAGAACGGCTAGTCCTTCCTGGCCGTTCGATGCCTCGAATACCGTGTGGCCTTCCGCTTCGAGCTCCGCGCGCAAGAGTCTGAGATTGATTGGGTGATCGTCGACGATCAGGATGTTCAATGGCTTCATGGGTTGAGGTATCCCTCCGCGTTTTGCACCACGGCCGCAAGCGTTTGCGGAAGCGTGCGCGTACTGACGGGTTTGTGCAGATAGGCATCGCATCCCGCCTCCAGCGCCTCGGCACTGGAGAATTTCTCCGGATAGGAAGTGACGGCGACGATCGGAATGCCGCTCGTGGAAGGGTCCGCCTTCAGTTTTCGAACGAGCGTCATGCCATCCATGCCGGGCAGCGAGAGATCGAGCAGGATGGCGCTTGGCCGGTCCTCTTTGATTGCCGCCAGCGCCTGATCGGCGGCATCGGCACGATCGACCTCGTACCCGGCGGCGGTGAGCACATGTACGGCGAGCTTCATCTCGGTAGGTTGGTCTTCGACGACGAGAATCTTCATCGGTTACGCCCTTCCCTGTAAGTAGCCGGCCACGACACCGGGGAGCGTTCGCGTATCGATCGGTTTGGTGATGTAACCGTCGCAGCCCGCCTCGCGCGCGCGTGCGTCGTCGCCATTCATCGCGAACGCGGTCAGCGCGACGACGAGGATGTGCCGCGTGGAGTCGTCCGCCTTCAGATGGCGCGTAAGAGTCAGGCCGTCCATTCCGGGAAGGGCGATATCCATCAGCACGAGATCGGGCGGCGTCGTTCCGATGATCTCCTGCGCCGATTCCGCATCGCTCGCCTTGAGAATGCGATAGCCCTCGCACTCCAGGACGTCGGAGACGAGCTTGAGGTTCGTTTTGTTGTCGTCGACAACGAGGATGCGTTCGCCACTCATGCGCGCGCCCCTTTGATCGCCAGCGGAAGCACGACGCTGAAGCGGCTTCCTTTGCCGATTTCGCTCTCAACATGGATCTCGCCGCCGTGCAGTTCGACGAGTTTCCGCGTGAGCGCCAGACCGAGGCCCGTGCCGCCGAAGCGGCGCGCGGTGCCGGTCTCGAGCTGCTCGAATTCGGTGAAGAGCCGGCCGATATCCTCGGCACGGATGCCGATGCCGTCGTCGGAGACCACGATCCGGAACCGATCGGCATCTTCGCGCGTGGCGGTGATGCCGACGTGGCCGTCGTCGTTCGTAAACTTCAGCGCGTTCGAAAGCAGGTTGTAGAGGATCTGCTTGAAACGCTGCTGATCGAGCATGACCACGTCGATGTCATCGGCGATGGTGATCGCCACCTCGATCCGCTTCGTGATGGCGATCGGATGCACCCCGGCGCGTACTTCGTTGACCGCATCTTCGAGCCGAAAGCGCTCCGGGACGAGATCGGATTTTCCGGCCTGCACCTTCACCAGGTCGAGCATGTCGTTGATGAGATGCAGCAGATGGCGGCCGCTGTTGAGGATGTCGCCGAGGTACTCCTTCTGCTTTTCATTGAGCGGCCCCGGCTTGCCGTCCGACAGGAACTCCGCGAATCCGATGATGCCGTTCAACGGCGTTCGCAATTCGTGAGACATGCTGGCCAGAAAGCTGTCCTTGGCTTTGTTGGCTCGCTCCAGCTCGACGTTCTTCTCCTGCAGCGCGCGCTCGATCAACTTGCGATCGGTGATGTCGCGGATGGCGCTCATCACCAGCGTCCCCTCGGCTGTCTGCAGAGGACTCAGGCTGATCTCGACCGGGAACTCGCTGCCGTCGCTGCGCAGTCCGTAAAGTTCGAGGCCTGCGCCCATCGAACGCGTGCGCGGCTGTCCGAAGTATCCGGAGCGATGTGCAACGTGGCCGCCGCGATAGCGGCTCGGAAGCAGCAGCTCGACGAGCTTGCCGAGCATCGCGCCGCGCTCGTATCCGAAGAGCGACTCCGCCTGGCTGTTGGCGAGGACGATCCGGCCGGTCTGGTTGGCCATGATGATGGCGTCCGGCGTCGATTCGAGAAGGTCGCGAAACTGCGACTCCACCAGCTTGGCGTCGCGCAGCACTTTCAGATGCGTGACGTCTTTCTGGCTGATGATGATGTGCTCCGCCCGCCCCTCGCCGTCGTAAACGACCTTGTTCGAAACGACCATGTAGACGAGGGAGCCGTCCTTCGGCCGCCGCGCCGTTTCGAATGTGGAGAAGCCGTTGGCGATCGCCTCGTGGCGGTACCGGTTCAGTTGGTCGATGTACTCGGTGGGGACGATCAGGTCGTCGAGCGGCTTCCCGACTGCCTCGGCGCTCGCATAGCCGAGGATCTGTTCGGCGCCTTTGTTCCAGTACACCACCTCGCCGGCCGGCGTCGTGATGATGATCGAGTCAGGCGTCTCGCGCAGAAGGAGCGCGCTCAGGTCGATGCTCACGAGCGGCCCTCCTTCAACAGATCAGGACGGCAGCTACCTTCGGGGAAGACGAGGGCGTTTGATGACTGCGGACGGGATTCCAGAACCATTGGGTTGAAAGGAGATACTACTTCCTTCCGTAATGATTGTTAATACTTTCGGACGCGGTCTGGGCACGCCGTTGCGTTGACTCATCATACGCGGAACGGATAAGTGACTATTCCGGCGCGCACGCGGGTGCGGGATGTAATGCACGCTGCCGCGCGGCGGTTTTACATCGCCGGCGCGAACACGCGGAGGATCTCGTCGCGGCCCGGCGGAGGCGCTTGTCCGGCGGCCTTGTCGCGGATCTCCATCATCTCGTCGAGCAGCGTTGGGCGCTGGATCTCGTAGAGAACGCCGGTGGTCAGATGTTCAGGCTCGCTGGTCAATGCGAGAGCCGCGTTGCGGTTCGTGCGGTCGTGATCGGCCGGCAGCGTCGCCAGCTTCGCTCGCAGCTCCTTCGTCTGATGATCGCCGCGCCAGGTGACGCAGGGCGAAATGATGTTGAGGAAGGCGAAGCCGTGATGGCCGATGGCGAGCTTCATCAGCTCCGTCGTTCCCTTCACGTCGCCGGAGAAGGCGCGGCCGACCCAGCTCGCGCCGAGGGAGATGGCGAGCGCGCACGGATCGACGGAGATTTCCGGGTTGCCGTAGATCGTCGACTTGGTGCGGTCGCCGGACGGCGTCGTCGGCGCGGCCTGCCCTTTGGTCAGACCGTAAATTTCGTTGTCCATCATGAAGTAGGCGATGTCGACGTTGCGCCGCGCCGCGTGCATGAAGTGATTGCCGCCGATGGCCAGGCCGTCTCCGTCGCCGCCGACGGCGAGCACCGTCAGGTTCGGTGCGGCGAGCTTCATGCCGGTGGCCAGCGGCAGCGCGCGGCCGTGCAGCGAATTGAATCCGTATGTCTCGACGTAACCCGGCAGACGCGACGAACAGCCGATGCCGGAGACGATCGCGGTCTCGTGCGGCTCGAGGTGCAGTTCGGAAAGCGCGCGGTAGACGGAGTTGAGCACGGCGAAATCGCCGCAGCCCGGACACCACACCGGCTTCAGATCGGTCTTGTAATCGGTCGGCGAATAGGGCGAACAGGTCATGCCAGCACCTCCAGCGATACGTTCGTCAGCAGCGTTCGAAGTTCGGCTTCCACTTCGGAGGCCGCGAGCGTTTTTCCGCCCGAGCGCGAATGGACGGTTGTCTTCGCACGCGGTAGATCGACCTGCGTGCGAAGGTGTTGGGTGAATTGCGCGGCGTAGCTCACTTCGACGACGAGCAGCGATCCGCACGAGTCGATGAACGCCTGGAGGTCGCGCGCGGGAAGGGGAGTGATCATCGCCGGCGCGAAAACACCGACGCGCTCTTCGACGCCCATGTGCGCGATCGCTTCGCGCACGACGCCAATCGACGATCCCCAGCACAGCACGCCAACTTCGGGATTCTTCGCGCCGAAACGATCGAAGAGCCGGTACTTCTCCGCAATCGCGTCGAGCTTGCGGTACCGCTTCGCGTTCATCGCTTCGTGCACGACGAACGACGCATTCGGCCGCCCCTGCTCGTCGTGTTCGAGACCGTTGGTCTGGTACATGCCGCCGCAGACGCCCGGCACGCTCATCGGCGAAACGCCGTCGGCGGTGTCGCGGTAGCGGCGGTATTCGTGCAGATCGTCCGGCGTGGCCATGCGGCGCTCGCGCACTTCGTGTTCGAGCACGCCCGCGGTGATCGTCTCGCGCCGTTGCGCGATCGACTGGTCCGACAGGACGATGACCGGCACCTGGTACTCCTCGGCGATGTTGAACGCATCGACCGTGGCGTGAAACGAGCTCTCGACGTCGGAGCACGCGATCACGACGCGCGGCGAATCGCCGTGGCTGGCGTAGACGGCGTGAAAGAGATCCGACTGCTCGCTCTTCGTCGGAATGCCGGTCGACGGCCCGCCGCGCTGCACGTTGACGACGACCGCGGGCACCTCGGCGATCGACGAAAGTCCGAGCAGTTCGGCCATCAGCGCGAGCCCCGGTCCCGAGGTCGCGGTCATCGATTTCACGTCGGCGAAGGATGCGCCGATCACCGCTCCGATCGCGGCCAGCTCGTCTTCCGTCTGCAGCGACGATCCGCCGAGTTTCGGCAGCCATTCGCTGAGAAAGTGGAGGATTTCGGAGGAGGGCGTGATCGGATAGCCAGCGAAGAAACGGCAGCCTGCGTGCACCGCTGCGAACGCCGACGCTTCGTTACCCGACATCAGCAGTTTCGGAGCGGAGGATGTGTATTCGAGTCGTTCCTTGACCGGAGGCAGCGTCTGTTCTTCCGTGACGCCGCGATCAAATGCGCGCAGGTTGTTTTCGATGACCGCCGCCGCTTTCTTGGCGAAGCGCCGCGAAATTGCGTGACGGGTGACTTCGAGCGGCAGACCGTATCGCGCCATCAATAGTCCGACGGCGATCACGTTCTTCGACGCGGGCGCGCCCGCTTCGCGCGCAAGCGCCGCGAACGGGACCGCGTGGCAGGTGCGCGACGACATTTCGGCAGGGGGCGCATCGGCCGCTTCGTGAAAAATCTCCGCGTGCGGCGCTAGCAACACCTCGTTCTGAAAGCGCGCGAAGTCGGCCCAACTGAAGACGACCAGGACGTCGACGGCATCGGCCTGCGCGTAAATTCGCTCGCCGCTCACGCGGATGGTGGCTGACGATTCGCCGCCGCGGATCTGCGGCCCATACGCTTCCGTCTTGATGACGTGCAGCCCTTCGCTGGCACATACGCCGGCCATGATGTCGCCCGCGGTCACGGCTCCGTCGCCACCGGCGCCGACAAAGGCGAAAGTCAAATCGCGCATTTCGCTCCTCCTGAAATCACGATGCAAAGGATCGCCGGAAGGCTGAACACCCGCCGATGCGGGCCATCACCTAGGCAGGTGATGATCATCACGACTCCATGTCTGGCAGGCGCGTACCTTCGCTGAGACCATGTCTCAACTTGCGTTTGATACCGAAGACAACACCACCGCGCGGCCGCTGCTCCTCGTCGGCAATCCGAATGTCGGCAAGTCGCTCCTCTTCACGCGCCTGACCAATCGCTACGTCACCGTTTCGAACTATCCGGGAACGACCGTAGAGATGACGACCGCGACCGCGATGATCGGCGACGAGCGGCGCTCGATCATCGACACGCCCGGCATCAACAGCCTTCTGCCGCAGTCGGAAGACGAGATCGTCGCGCGCGACCTTTTGTTGAGAGAACCCAACATCGACGTCATGCAGGTCGGCGACATCGCCAACCTCCGCCGCACGCTGCTGCTCACGTTGCAGCTCTGCGAATACGCCGTGCCGTTCGTCGTCGCGCTGAACATGGCGGACGAGCTCCGCTCCGTCGACGACGGTCCCGACGTCAGCGCCCTTTCGGCAGTCATCGGCGTCCCGGTCGTTTCGGTCTCCGCTTTGCGCCGCTGGAACATCGGACGGTTGAAACAGTCGATCGACAAGCCGGCGCGCGGAACGATGAGCGTCACCTACCCGCAGCCGATCGAGAGTGGCATCGCGGCGGTTCAGGCGTTGCTGAATCCGGAGCTCGCCACACGCGGCGTCGCGCTCTCCATCCTCGCCGGCGACGCGACCTTGAAACCGCTACTGACGGAGAGCTGCCCGGCGAACGCGCTGCAACAGTTCGACGCACTTCGTGCCGCCGCGCAACGCCAGCTTGCGCGTCCGATCAGCGTTCTCATCTCGCATTGCCGCGTGGCTGCAGTCGACGAACTCCTGACCACGCTTCGCCAGTCGACCGGCGTTCGCAAGGACGGCCTGCGCGACCGCATCGGACGCATCTGCATGCATTCGATCTACGGTATCCCGATCCTCGGGGTCGTTCTCGGGCTTGCCTATCTGCTCGTCGGAAAAATCGGCGCTGGAACGCTCGTCGATTTCATGCAGAGCCACGTTTTCGAGCAGTGGATCAATCCGTGGACGATCCGCGGCATCGATTTCCTCGCGCGGTTTCCGCACCACCACGTGATCCGCGACGGCGTGATCACCTCGGCCTACTCCGGTAATGCGGCCGGCCTCGGCGAGCGCGCCGCGCGCACGGTGCACGATCTCCTCGTCGGTCCGTACGGCGTCGTGACGATGGCCATCACCTACGCCATCGCCATCGTGCTGCCGGTCGTAGTCACGTTCTTCACCTTCTTCGGACTGCTCGAAGACTCGGGATATCTGCCGCGCCTTGCGGTCCTCCTCCATCGCGGTTTCCGCAAAATCGGCTTGAACGGCAAGGCCGTCCTGCCAATGGTCCTCGGCCTCGGCTGCGACACGATGGCCACGCTCACCACGCGCATCCTCGACTCTAAAAAAGAAGCAACGATCGTTACTCTGTTGCTCGCCCTCGGCGTCCCGTGTTCGGCGCAACTCGGTGTGATTCTGGCCATGCTCGCGCCGCTCGGCGCCGCGGCAACGCTGATCTGGGTCGGCGTCACCGCGATGACGATCCTGCTCGCCGGATGGGCAGCATCGCGCGTCGTTCCCGGCGAGCGCGGCGACTTCGTGCTCGAGATTCCGCCGATGCGCGTTCCGCGGCTGTCGAACATCGCCATCAAAGTCGCCGCGCGGACGGAGTGGTACCTGAAAGAAGCGGTGCCGCTGTTCATCGTCGGAACGCTGATGCTGTACGTCCTCGACGCCACCGGCGCGTTGAAGTTCGTGCAGCGCGCGCTCGGCCCGCTCATCATCGGCGGACTCGGGTTGCCTGCCGAGGCCACGAACGCGTTCGTCATCGGATTCCTGCGGCGCGACTACGGCGCGGCCGGTCTGTACGCAATGCAGCGGGCGGGACATCTCGCGCCGAACCAGGTCGTCATCGCGCTCACCGTGATCACGCTCTTCATCCCGTGCATTGCCAACCTGCTGGTGATGCTGAAGGAGCGCGGCGCGCGGATGGGCTGGGCGATCGCCGGCTTCATCATCGTCTACTCGTTCGGCATCGGCGCGCTGATGAACGCCACCTTCCGCATTTTTGGAGTGTCGCTGTGAAAGACGGCGACTGTCTCGAATGTCCGATGTGCGGCACCGATTTCGCCGCGGCCGGATGCCACTCGTCATGTCCACTTTCCCGCGGATGCGAAATGACGCGCTGCCCGCGCTGCGGATACGAATTCGTCGGCGGCGGCCGCATCGCCGGCTTGCTGTCGACGCTGTTTCGAAGGAGATCTCATGATTCACGCGACAACCGATGAAGTTCTCGAACGCCTCTGGTACGCGGCCGAGGAAGGGCGGACGACGACCGCCTTCGCCGATCTCAATTTCGACGAGCCCGATCTTCGCGATGCACTCGATTCGCTCGTCAACGCAGGATTGATCGAGAACGCCGGCGGCTATCGCCTCTCGAAATCCGGCGAAGCGCGCGCTCGCGGAATCGTGCGCCGTCATCGCCTCGCCGAGGTGCTCTTCGTGCAGGCGCTCGGAACGAACCTGCACGATGCCGAGATCTCCGCGTGCGAGATGGAGCACATGCTCTCCGAGGCTGTCGTCGACCGCGTCTGCGCCTTCCTCGGGCATCCACCAGCCTGCCCGCACGGCAAGCCGGTGCCCGACGGCGAGTGCTGCCGCGTCTATTCGATGCGCGTGGAGCCGCTGATTCGCCGCGTGACTGAACTGCCGGTCGGGACGACCGCGTCGATCGCCTACATCGCGCCGAAGACGCTCTCCCGCATCGATCGCCTCGCCGCCTTCGGCATCGTTCCCGGAAGCGAGATCCGTCTCATCGCGAGAAATCCGAGCTGCGTCATCTCCTGCGGCGCCAGTTCGATCGCCCTGGATGACGACATCGGGCGGGAGATTTACGTGCGCAGCGCGTGAATAACGGAGCGCTGGCGTCCGCGCCGGCTGGCTCGGCGCGCGTCTCGCCGCCGAACCGCCAAACCCTCAACGTTCGCTGGTAACCAGACGCTGGTGCAAGCCTCCCATTCGGCGGCGAGACGCCGCCGCGCCAGCCGGCGGGACGCCAGCGTTCCGGTCGCATCGCGTGACATTCGTCACACCCCCGAATGACCCCAGTCATCGCCGCCGCCCCTTCCCGGTCCTATCGTCCCTTTCGGGAGGCAAGGCAATGACTACGGGAAAAATCAACCGCATTCTCGTTCCGACGGACTTCAGCGAAACGGCGGATCAGGCGCTCCGGTATGCGAGCGGCCTTGCCCGCGCGCTCGGGGCGCGTCTCACGCTGGTTTATGCCGATCCATTCGTTCCGCCGATCGATTACACGGCGACGATCGGCGGCTGGGACGAGTTCTCGTTCATCAACCTGCAGGCGCGCGCGCAGGATCAACTGCGCAGCGATGCCGCCGCGAACATCGATCCCTCTGTTCCGTACGACATCTCCATCCGCGTCGATCCGCCGCTCGACGGCATCCTGACCGAGGCGCGCGCGTCGGAGGCGGAGCTGATTGTGATGGGGACGCACGGGCGCACCGGCGTTCGCCGTCTCATCGTCGGTTCGGTTGCGGAGGCGGTAATGCGTTACGCCAACGTGCCGGTGATCGCCGTGCCGCTGCATGCCACCGCGTCGTCGTCGATCCGCACGATCGTCTGTCCGCTGGTCGACAGCACGCCGAGTTTTGACGCGCTCACTTTCGCGGCACAGATTGCGCCGCCGGATGCGCGGTTCATCGTCATCCGCGCCACGACGCTGGAGGACGTCACCGAGACCGCTGACGATCTCTTCGCGCTGCACAAAGCCGTCCCCGAATCGCTCGCCGCCCGCTGCGAGATCAAACTCCTAGGCGACGAGCACGTCGGCGATCAGATCGACGGTTTGGCGAAACTCGCGCACGCGGATCTGATCGTGGCGGCGGAGCCGGCCGAACGCAGCACGTCCGACATGTTGCGCGGCACCTTCGCCGCGCGACTGGTGCAGCACAGCAATTGTCCCGTGTTGACGATCAATCAGCTCGCGGCGAACGCGGCGGCTCGGGTCGCGGAAAACGAAGCGCAACCCGCACTGGTGCTGGCGAATCGATGAGGCGAACATGACGACCTTTGAAGCGCATCCGATGGTGATGTGGGAGCTCACGCGCGCCTGCGATCTGCATTGCAGCAACTGCACGATCGGCGCGACGGAGTTTCGCGGCGCGAACGAGCTGACGACGTACGAGGCATACAAGACGATCGACCAGATCGTTGCGTTGAAGCCTCGCGAATTCGTCATCACGGGCGGCGATCCGCTGGAGCGAGAAGACGTGAGCCAGGTCGTCAACTACGCGCGCCGCCGCGGGCTCAATCCCGCGCTCGTGGTTAGTCCGACGTCGCAACTGAATGCCGAGGCGATGGACCGGCTGGAGCGGAACGGATTGACGCGGATCATTTTCAGCATCGACGGCGCGTCAGCTGAAGTGCACGAAGCGGTGCGCGGAGCGAAGGGAACGTTCGCGGCGACGCTGCGCGCCGTCCGCTCCGCGCAAACGATCGGATTGGAAGTTGAGATCAATACCCTCATCACGCGGCGGAACGTTGACGACCTGCAGGCCATGGCCGATTTGATTCGCCCGATCGGTATCGTTCGCTGGAATCTCTACTTCCTCGTGCCGCTGATCGCGGCCGCGCGGCAGGAGATGCTGAGCGCGGATCAGACCGAGGAAGTCTTCGCCACGATCGACCGGATCCGCGGCAGGGAAACGTTCGCCGTGCGTGTCGTCGAAGCGCCGCACTACCGCCGCTTCCGTCTGCAGCGCGATCTCGATGCGCGCCTGGAAAACGCCGGCACGTGGGCCGATTTCAGCGGCTACGAAGCAGGCGACGGCGGCACACAGCGCGATCTCATCGACTGCGCCCTCGACGGCGCGCGCGGCTTCGTCTTCATCTCGCACGCCGGCGACGTTCGCGCCAGTGAGTTTCTGCTGCTCAGCGCCGGCAATCTTCGCTATCGCCCAGTCGACGCGATCTATCGCAGCAGCGATCTGTTCGTCGCGCTGCGCGACCCCGCCAATCTGCGGGGGCGGTGCGGCCGCTGCGAGTTCCGCCACATCTGCGGCGGCTCGCGAGCGCGTGCATGGAGCGTGGAAGGGAACGTCTTCGCCGACGATCCGAGCTGCGCGTACGAGCCGGGGCTGGCCATGCCGCTGGCGGCGACGGGAGCGGGACACAGCGACGCATAAAGGAGCTTCACCATGACGACAACCTTCGCAGTGCAGGAAAAACTGATGCCGGCCGTACACACGGCCACGATGCGCGCCGCTGTCTTTCACAGCGTCGACGACATCCGTGTCGAAGATGTCCCTCGTCCGCACGCCGGGCCCGGCGAAGCGGTCATTCGCGTGACGATGACGACCATCTGTGGCACGGATGTCCACATCGTGCGCGGTGAGTATCCGGTCAAGCCGGGACTGGTCATTGGCCACGAGCCAGTCGGCGTGATCGAGGAGCTAGGCGTCGGCGTCACCGGCTACAAGATCGGCGAGCGGGTGCTCGTCGGCGCGATCACGCCGTGCGGTCAATGCAACGCCTGCCTCTCCGGCAAGTTGTCGCAGTGCGGCCACGGCTCCGGCTACGAGGCGATCGGCGGCTGGCGTTTCGGCAACACCATCAACGGTGCGCAGGCCGAATACCTGCTCGTCCCGAACGCGCAGGCGAACCTGGCGAAGATCCCGGACAGCGTGCGCGACGACGAGGTGGTCCTGCTTGCCGACATCGCGTCGACCGGCATCGGCGGCGCGGAATCGGCCGGCGTGAAAATCGGTGACGCCGTCGCCGTCTTCGCCCAGGGACCGATCGGCCTCTGCGCGTCCCTCGGCGCGAAGCTGATGGGCGCGGCGATGGTCATCGGAGTCGACGGCGACGACGACCGCATCGCCATGGCCCGCAAGATGGGCGTGGACGTCGTCCTCGATTACCGCATCGTGAATGTCGTCGATGAAATCCGCCGGCTCACCGGCGGCGCCGGCGTCGACGTTGCCATCGAAGCGCTCGGGACGCAGGAGACGTTCGAGACGGCGCTGCGCGTCCTCCGCCCCGGCGGCACGCTGTCGTCCCTCGGCGTCTACGCCGGCAAGCTGCAGGTTCCGTACGACGCCTTCGCCGCCGGCCTCGGCGATCACCGCATCGTGACGACGCTTTGTCCCGGCGGGAAGGAGCGGATGCGCCGGCTGATCGAGATGGTCCGCCGCGGCAAGCTCGACCTCCGTCCGCTGCTCACCCATCGCTTCAAACTGGCCGACATCAACGATGCGTACAAGCTGTTCGCCGAACGCCGCGACGGAGTGATGAAAGTAGTCATCACGCCCTGAAGCGCCGAGGAGGAGACGATGCGCGCGCTCGAAATCAAACGAATTCTCGTCCCGACCGATCTCAGTCCGCAGGCGGTCGCTTCACTACAGTTCGCGCGCTTCTTCGCGGAGCGATTCTCTTCGACGCTGACGTTGCTGAACGTCGATCCGATCGTTTTTCCGGTCGAAGAAGCGGGCACCGACATTCAGATCTACGTCGCGACGCGTCCCGATCATCTCGCCGCGCTGCAGGACGAAGTCCGCGCCTACGCCGACTGCGCACTGCAGGGGATTCCGTACACGATTGCGACGGTGATCGGCGATCCGGCCCCGACGATCATCCGCGAGGAAGAGGAAGTGAACGCCGATCTGGTGATCATGGCTACGCACGGCCTGCGCGGATGGCGCCGCCTGATCCTCGGCTCGGTGACGGAGCGCGTGATCCGCGGCGGCAATTGCCCCGTGCTGAGCGTGAACCGGAATGAAGGGCGGCTGCGCACGTCCGATCCGATCCGGAAGATTCTCTGCCCGATCAACTTCAGCGACGTCGCCCGAGCCTCGCTCGAATACGCGTCGCAGCTGGCCGCGGCGTTCGACTGCGAGCTGGACATCATCCACGTGGTCGAAGAGGGAGCGCGCACGCTGCTGACCACGACGAACGAGAACATTCGCGGCTGGATCGATCCGGCCGTCCAGAATCGCTGCACGTTCCGCCAGATCGTCCTGCGCGGCGGTGCCGCCGAACGCGTCCTCGATTGCGCCGAAGACCTCGGCGCGGATCTCATCGTCATCGGCGCGCAGCACAAACGCTTCCGCGACGAAACGATCATCGGCACGACCACGGAACGCCTCGTCCGATTTGCTCGCGTGCCGGTCCTCTCGGTGCCGCGCCGCGTTGCCGCAGCCGAGGTGCATCACGAAGAGGTGCTCGTCGGACGGGTGGGTTGAATGCGCCGCGTTAGCGGCTTCGGAGGATAGCCAGGCGGTGCGGCGAAGCGCGCACCCCTGGAAAGGAATGGCGTGAAGGGGTTGTGCCGCGTCAGCGGCACCGGAAGCGCGCCACTTCCTGTGCCGCTGACGCGGCACAAATCAAATGCGCTCCGTTTTCCAGGGGTGCTCGCAAAAAGCGCTCGCACCCCTGGCTACCCTCCGATGCCGCTCCGCGGCGCGCGTGATCACGCCTTCATGTGCCACCAATCACCTGCCGGTGAACCACGAAGCGCCACCTTGTTCGCGGATGAGCAACCGTCTGTCAAAGGAAACATGGATCGCGGCAGCGTCGCTGTTCGGCATCGCTGCTTATCTCATCGCGCGATTCGGATTTCAGCGCGACAGCCGCTGGATTCTGATCGCGGTGCTCATCGCCGGCATACCGCTTCTCTTCGATCTGCTGAAGAAGGTCGCCGCCTTCGAAGTCGGATCCGACGCGCTTGCCGGCATCTCCATCATCACCTCCGCCATCCTTGGCGAATATCTCGCGGGTGCGATCATCGTGCTGATGCTCTCCGGCGGCACGGCGCTGGAGTTGTATGCCACGCGGCGGGCGTCCGCGGTGCTGTCGGCGCTGGCGAAGCGGGTGCCGAGTAGCGCGCATCGGTTGACTGACTCGGGGATGGCCGAGGTGCGGATGGAGGACGTTCGGGTCGACGATCGGCTCGTCGTCCTGCCACACGAAATCTGTCCCGCGGACGGAGCCGTCGTTGAAGGGCGCGGCTCGATGGATGAGTCGTATCTGACCGGCGAGCCGTTTCAGATTGCCAAGGCTCCGGGATCGGAAGTGCTGTCGGGCGCCGTCAACGGACCAGACGCGATGACCATCATCGTCACGAAACTGCCGATCGATTCGCGTTACGCGAAGATCGTGCAGGTGATGGAACAGGCCGAGGCGCAGCGGCCGCGTCTGCGGAGAATCGCCGACCGGCTGGGCGGCTGGTACACGCTCCTCGCGCTGGCGATCGCCGTCGCCGGCTGGATCATCAGCGGCGAGCCGCGACGCTTCCTGGCGGTCCTGGTCATCGCCACGCCGTGTCCGTTGCTGCTGGCGATTCCGGTGGCGATCATCGGCGCGATCTCGCTCGCCGCCACGCGCGGCATCATCATCAAAGATCCGGCCATGCTGGAGCGCATCGACCGCTGCCGCACGATCATCTTCGACAAGACGGGAACGCTGACGTACGGCAAACCGTCGCTGACCGATGTGTTGTGCGCGCCCGGCGTGACGCGCATGCTGGCGTTGCGCTTGGCGATGAGCCTGGAGCAGTACTCGCGGCATCCGCTCGCCATCAGCATTCTCGACGCCGCGCGCGCGGAAGGCGTCGCTGCCGTCGATGTTTCCGACATCAGCGAGCGGCCGGGCGAAGGATTGCGAGGGCATATTGACGGCGACCTCGTCGAGATCACAAGTCGAAAAAAGGTTGCTGCGCAATTGCCGCCGCCTGCAGCGGGGATGGAGTGCATCATCCTGCGCAACGGGGAGTACGCGGCGACGCTGCTCTTTCAGGACGTTCCGCGCGAGGAGAGCCGCTCGTTCGTTCACCACCTCCTCCCGCACCATCAGGTGGAACGAGTGATGTTGCTCTCCGGCGACCGCGATGCCGAAGTGCAGCATCTGGCGGGGCTGGTCGGGATTGAGAACGTGCATGCGGGCGCGAGTCCCGAAGAAAAGCTGGCCATCGTCCGCGCCGAGGCCGCGAAAGGGCCGACGCTTTTCCTCGGCGACGGCATCAACGACGCGCCTGCGATGGAGGCGGCCACGGTCGGCGTCGCGTTTGGCCACAACAGCGACATCACCGCGGAAGCGGCCGACGCGGTAATCCTCGAACCGTCGCTCGCGATGGTTGATGAGCTGATCCACATCGGCCGCCGCATGCGCCATATCGCGCTGCAAAGCGCCGTCGGCGGCATGGCCCTGAGCATGATCGGCATGCTCGCCGCCGCGGCCGGATTACTCGCGCCGGTGCCAGGCGCGATCGCACAGGAAGTGATCGATGTGCTCGCCGTCCTCAACGCGCTGCGCGTGGCGACGGTGCGGAGGGAGTTGAACGATCTGAATGGCTGATCACTCCGGCGAATCGACCGGGATGTCCTTCAATATCGCGAAAGCGTTCTTCGATAGTGCTGTCATCATCGCCAGCGTTCCGGTACGGCTTCTCCCTACGCTCGTGCTTCCGCTACATGCCGCAGCGATGCGTACGACGCGTTCACGCCCTGGCTGAGCAGCCGGAGAACGCTGAACCATATGGCGGGATTTTCATCCAGCACGCGGAGGAACGATTCCTTCTCGATGAATCCGAGGTCGCAGGGGCTGGCGGCGCGGGCGGTGTATTCGTGAGGGCGGCGCGAAACGACGGATTCCAGTGCGAGGATTTCGCCCGGTGCGGCGGAGCGCATGCGCTTCCATTCGCCGTTGCGGTTGCGAAGCAGAAGCTCGATTGTGCCGGAGTGGATCAGGTAGATGCCGCGGGGTTGATCGCCTTCGTTGAAGAGGATGGTGCCCGCCGGCCGATGTTGAAGCGTCTCACGCTCGGTCAGTTCGGTCATTACAGGTCACCTCGGCGTGCACAGTAATCGTTGCAGCCGGGGAGTCGCTGTGATGAACGCTACTCGAAACCGTGACTCAGACCGTCACCATCGCTTCGAGCGCAGCCGTCTGCACGAACATGCTCGAGCCTTTGACCTCGATGATCTTGCGTCGCTTGAAATCGCTGAGCAGGCGCGTGATGGTTTCGCGCGTCGTGCCGATCATCTGCGCGATCTCTTCGTGAGTCAGAAGCACTTTCAGGCGGATGCCTTTCGGCGTTTCGTCGCCGTTGCGATCGCACCAGTCGAGGAAGAGCCGCGCCAGTTTTTCCGAGGTGCTCTGCGAGAGGCCGAGCGTGCGGATCTCGCGCTGCGCGGAGTGGTACTTCTCGCTCAGCTGCTGCGCGGTGTGCATGCACGCTTCGGGATTCGTGTTGAGGAAGGCCATGAAGTCTTCGCGGCGGATGAAGTTGATCTGCGACGGTTCCAGCGTTTCCGCGGAAACTTCGAACGGCGTGGCCAGGATCGTGCCGCTCGCGCCGAGGACCTCGCCTGCTTCGGCGATCTTCACGATGAGCGTTTTGCCTTCCGACGATGACGTGGTCAGCTTCACGCGGCCGCTGCAGACGATGAACACGCCGCGCGGCTGCTCCCCTTCGACGAAGAGAACCGAGCCCTTCGGATAGACCGCCATGAACTTGATGGCATCGAGGCCGCGGACGGCCGGCGGGGTCATGTTGCAGAACTGGCGTTCCGCGCGGAACGTGCAGTCGGAGCAGCTGTTCTGAGTGTCGACGTTGTAAGGAGTGCGCATCGCTTTTTTCCTCTCGGCGCCGGGCATCACCGACGCAGTGTGCGCACTATCACTCCGAACTGTGATGAGCGCCCCGCCCCACGGGGTGGGAATGCGAACGCGCGTAGGTAGGAACCTCGGCCGGCCGTTTGTGCTGCCCGGTGACGATCATCACCACGTCTCGTGATCACTTGCACGATTGCGATTCGTGATCGCGCCCTAACCTGCGCTTCATGAAATCGGGAGCGAAGACGGCGCGGTGGGATCGATTGCGATTGATCGCGATCATCGTGCCGGCCATCTTCCTGGCCGCATTTCACGGCGCGCTTCTGCTTCGGCGGTTCACGGATGCATCGATCGCGCGTCCGCTTGTGCTCGGACGCTGGGCGTTCGCAATTGCACTGGTGATCGCGGCGTTGATCGCGCGGCGATTCTTCTCCAGCCGCCGCGTGGCGATCGTTTTCTGGTTGATCGTCGCGCTCCTGCACCTCGGCGTTCCGGCTGCAGACCGCGTGTTCGATGCGCGCGAAAACGTCGCGCTGTTCGTCGCGGCCATCCCCGCGCTCATCATCCTCAGCGGACATTCGACGTCGTCCGGCAACACGATGTGGTCGGTATCGAGCGGCGTTGCGATCGATCCGATCGCGTGTTTTCCGCTGCCGCTTGCCACCTCCAGCGGAGATCGCGCTCCTCCTCTTTTCTGAGTCGCGCTTCTACCACCGACTACGAAAAGAGGGATCTTCGATCATGAGCTCGACCCACGATTTCCTGCTGCACCTGCCGATTGTGACCACGCTGCTTTCGGCCGTCTTCGCGACATTGCTGTTCACCCGTTACCACCGCAAGGGCGGCGGTCCGCACCTGTTGTGGTGGGGGATCGGGATGGTGACCTACGGCATCGGCACGACCACCGAGGGGTTTACCACGCTGTTCGGATGGAACCCGATCGTTTTCAAGTCGTGGTACGTCGCCGGAGCCTTCCTCGGCGGCTATCCGCTGGCGCAGGGTTCCATCTATCTATTGATGAATCGCAAGTTCGCACGCTGGTCCGCGCGAATCGCCTGCACTGTCATCGCGATCGCCGCGATTCTTGTTTTCATCTCTCCGCTCAATGTGGCGGCTGCCGAGCCGCATCGGCTTTCGGGACGCGTCCTGGAATGGCAGTGGCTGCGCGCGATCAGCCCGCTGCTCAATCTCTACTCGGTCGCGTTCCTGGTCGGCGGCGCCGCGGTTTCCGCGAGGCGCTTTCGCCGCAATCCCGCAACATCGCACCGGTACGCCGGCAACATCGCCATCGCCATCGGCGGACTGCTTCCTGCGTTCGGCGGAATGATGACGCGATACGGCGTCGTCGAAGCGCTGTACGTCACCGAACTGGCCGGACTGCTGCTCATCTTCACCGGCTATCGCTGGTGCATCGGTGCGCCGTCGAGAGTTGTCGTTCAACGCAGACCCGCCGTCGCCGCGGCGGCGATGTTGCTGCTCCTCCTTCCTCTGAACGCAAAGGCTGACGACACGCCAGTGAAGACGGCCGACGCAAATCAGCCGGCTGCCGCGGACACACCGAAGACCGACGTCGTCATCCCGTCGTTCTTCGCGGAGACGACGGTTACCGCCACCGGATCGAAGCGCGACGTCTTCGAGCTCGCTACCCCTGTCACCGTCATCCGTGAGGAGACGATCGAGCAGAAGTCGCCGCAAAACGCAGCCGAGCTGCTGCGCGAACAGCCGGGCGTCGACATCAACGGCGTCGGCCCGAATCAGGGACGGCCGGTCATCCGCGGCCAGCGCGGGCTGCGCGTGCTGTTCCTGGAAAACGGCTTGCGCCTGAACAACCCGCGGCGGCAGACCGACTTCGGCGAAGTGACGGGGCTGGTCGATCTGAACAGCGTCTCCACGATCGAAGTCGTGCGCGGACCGGCCTCGGTGCTTTACGGCACCGACGCAATCGGCGGCGTTCTCAATCTCGTCAGCAAGGATCCGTCGTTCACCACCAATTCGAATTTCACTGGCTTCGTCGAAGGGCGCTACTCGAACAGCGGGAGCCTGGCCAGCGGGAGCGCCGGACTCAATGCGCGCTTCGGTGCGCTGACGATGCAGCTCGGCGGCACGAAGCGGCAGGTCGACGACTACTCCGTTCCGTCGGGAACGTTCGGCGCTATTCGTCTGCAGAACAGCACTACGGTGCTCGATTCCGGCGTGCACGATTCCACTGTCTGGGGCAGCCTCACTTACGCCTTAAGCGATCGCGACAAGATCGGCTTCCGTTTCAATCGTTACCGCGCCGGACAAGCCGGATTCGGTTACGTGCCCGGAAGCGTCTACGGCGTCACCGAAGATGCGAAGATCCGCATCCTCTATCCGAGCCAGAACTTCGATCGCTACATGGCGTCGTATTTCGGTTCGCCGCTGCAGCAGGTCTGGGCCGATTCGGCGAACGTGCAGGTCTACTACCAGCGCAACGCGCGGCAACTGGCGAACGACATCGACATCGATATCGGTCCGGTCGGTCCGGGATTTCCGCATTCGACCGTGCACGCCGATACGCTCAACTACTCCGACGTGAAGAGCTGGGGCTTCCGTTCCGACGCGGTCAAGATCCTCGGCAACGGCCGGCACATCATCACGTACGGCGCGGAAGGGACGCGCGATCACAGCGGCAACACCGATTCGTCGCTGACCACGACCACGATCCGTACGCCGCACGGCAACTTCGTCAGCGCCATGCCCGATACGCTCGCCAACGCGCCGAACGCCACGAACCTGAGCTACGGCGTTTTCGGGCAGGACGAGGTCTCGCTCACCAGCAAGCTGCGCATGACGGCCGGACTTCGCTACCACTACGTCAAGACTGACGCGATCGCCACGCCGGGCTGGAACGTGGACGGACTCGGATTCTCCGACCGCAATCTCGTCGGCGCACTGACGACGACGTATCAGGTCACGAGCTACATGAACCTGCTGGCGTCCTACGGCCGCGGATTCCGCGCGCCGAACATCATCGAGCGGCTTTTCAACGGGCCGACGCCGGAAGGCAGCGGCTATCAGCTCCTCAATCCCGCGCTGAAGTCGGAGACAAGCAACAACTTCGACCTCGGCCTGAAGTACCGCCGCTGGGATGCGTTCATGGAGGCAGTCGCCTTCCGCAATGACATCAGCGGCGGAATCATTCAGGCGTATCTGTCGCCGTCGGAAATCGCGCAGCTGGATCCGGCAACGCAGGCCGCGATCAAAGCCAGCGGCGCGCAGTTCACGGTTCAGGACCGCAACACGGAGCGCCTTCGCTATCAGGGCGTCGAGCTGGCCATGGGATGGCACTCGCAGCGCGGCATCACGCTCGGCGGGAACTACACCTGGATCGACGGCAACCGCATCGATTCGATCAATCCGCCGACCGGCGACAGCTATTCGAACAAGGTCTACGCCTACGCGCGCTACGAGCCGCAGACGGCGCGCTACTGGCTGGAGTACCACGTGCGCCACAACGGCGCGACCGACGCGAACTTCGATCCGAATTCGCCGGTACCGCCCGTCGGCCGCATGCTGCCGTCGTTCACCGTCCACGGCGCCGGCGCCGGAGTGCGCCTGTTCGAACACGCCGGATTCTCGAACGAAGTCACGCTCTGGGTGGAGAACATGACCAACCAGCTCTACGCCGAATTCTCCAACGCGTCATTCTTCCGTCCAGAGCCGGGAAGGACGATGAAGGTGAGTTATCGAGTGAAGTTCTGAGGGATGTGGTTGCCGGGTTGCCCGGTTGCCAGGTTGCCAACAAAGGCGCGAGTCTGCGACAACTTGATTGCAATCGTTGGCAACCCGGCAACCCGGCAACCCGGCAACCCGGCAACCGGGCAACCCGGCAACCCGGCAACCCGGCAACCTATCCCGGCGGCCGCACGAGTTTGTCGAACAGACTTTCCAGTACCGCGGGGAGGTCGTGGTGGACGCCCGAGTGGACCGGGGAGGTCTGGATGATCGTGCTGCGGGGGGCGACGAGCCAGTGGAAGCGCGCGCGCTGGGCGAGCTCGCCGATCGAGCCCGCCTCGGCGCCGCCGGCGCAGACTTTCGGGATCGACGCGAGGTAGCTGTCGATGAGCGCCGTGTCGATGTCGGGCGCGAGCACTTTCAGGCGATGGTGATCGCAGCCGATGCGCGCGTCGAGGAAGGCGGCAGTCGAGGAGAAGAGGATCACGCCGGCGTTGAGGAACTCGCCGCGGTCGACGCGCGGGACGATGCGCACGATGGCGTAATCAAACGGATAGCGTTTGCGCATCAGCGGCGTCCTCCACCCAGTGTCGCGGCGATTCGAGGCGATGAAGCAAATAGTCGCGATACGCGGCGCGGTGCTGGTCCGCGTTCGCGAAGCGCGGCTCGTCGGCGAGCCAGTCGTCGGGGATCGCGGCGAGCACGCCATCGATCACGGCCGGAGTCAGCATCGCCGCAAGTTCGGCGTCGATCTTCGCGATCTCCGTCGCCCAGCGCAGCAGCACGTGATGCTTGATCGCCGTGAACGGTTTGCGCGCGCGCTTCAGAACGTCATCGCTCCAGTTGTGATGAAAGATCAGCGTGGCGCCGTGATCGATCATCCAGAGATTACGATGCCACAGCAGCAGGTTCGTGTTCTTCGCCGTTCGGTCGACGTTCGTCACCAGCGCGTCGAACCAGACGATCGCCGACGCCAGCCGCGACTTGCCATCCATCGTGCGCGCGATGATCGGATCGAACGTGATCGAGCCGGGAAGATAGTCGAGGCCGATGTTCACTCCCTCGCTCTTCGCCAGCAGCTCCTGAATCTCCGCGTCCGGCTCCGTCTTCGCCATGCGGCCATCGAGCTGGACGAAGACGATCTCCGGCACGGGCAATCCGAGCGCGCGCGCGATTTCGCCGGAGACGAGCTCGGCGATCAGCGCGCGGACGCCTTGCCCCGCGCCGCGAAACTTCACCACGTACGTGCCGTCGTCATCGCCATTCACGATGGCCGGCAGCGAGCCGCCTTCGCGCAGCGGCGTTACGTATTCGGTGGCGGTGACGGTTCGGATCATTCGGGCGAGATCATGCACTAAACCGCGGCGGTACGATCCCTGCAATAGAGGACTGACTCGGCACGATGACAAGCCACAAATCAGAGAAACACTCCGAACCTCGAGCCGAGGAACTGGCACTCCTCGTCGAGGCGGTCGAGGACTACGCCGTCTTCTTGCTTTCGCCCGAGGGGCTGATTCAATCGTGGAACCGCGGCGCATCGCGGATCATGGGGTACGACGAGGACGAGGCCGTCGGTAAGCATTTCTCGCTCTTCTACGGACCGGAAGACCTCGCCAATCGCAAGCCGCAGAACGAGCTCGACACGGCTCGTCGCGAAGGGCGCGTGGAAGACGAAGGGTGGCGCGTTCGCAAGGATGGCACCCGCTTCTGGGCCAATACCATCATCACGCTGCTGCGCGACGACCACGGCAACATCGTCGGCTTTGGCAAGGTGACGCGTGACATGACTGCGCGCCGCGAGGCTGAGGAGCTGGTCCGCCAGAACAGCGAGATCTTCGAGCTGCTCGTCTCCTCGGTGCGCGATTACGCCATTTTCATGCTCGATCCGGATGGCAACGTGGCCACCTGGAACGCGGGCGCGCAGCGGATCAAAGGCTACAAGCCGGAAGAGATCATCGGCAGCCACTTCTCCCGCTTTTATCCCGAGGAGGACAAGAAGAATCACAAGCCGGAGCGCGAGCTGGAGATCGCCGCGCGCGATGGGAGCGTCGAAGACGAAGGGTGGCGCATTCGAAAAGACGGCAGCCGGTTCTGGGCGAACGTCGTCATCACCGCGGTTCACGACGCACAGGGCCGATTGCGCGGCTTTGCGAAGGTGACGCGCGACATCACCGAACGGAAAGAGGCCGAGGAGACGCGCAGGGCTCTGCTCGAACAGCGCGAGGCGAGGCTGCTGGCCGAACAAGAGCGGCGCAGCGCTGAGGCCTCGTACCGCGTCGCGCAGGAGGCCAATCGCGCCAAGGACGAGTTCCTGATGACGCTCTCCCACGAACTGCGCACGCCGATGACCGCGATCCTCGGCTGGTCGCGCATGCTGCCATCGATGTCGCCCGACGATCCGATGTTTCACGAGGCGGTCGTTTCGATCGCCGGCGGTGCGCAGCTGCAGGCGCGGCTGATCGACGACATCCTCGACGTATCGCGAATCGTTTCGGGCAAGCTGCGCCTCGCGCCGGAGACGGTCGAAGTGGCCAAGGTGGTGATGAAGTCTGTCGATGCCGTGAATGCAACCGCGGACGCGAAGCAGATCACGATCACCACGCTGTTCTCTCCCGGCCTCGGAATGATCGTTGCCGATCCCACACGTCTTCAGCAGGTGATCTGGAATCTGCTCACCAATGCCGTGAAGTTCACCCCGCGCAATGGCACCGTGGACGTGATGGCGCGGCGAACCGCCTCCACGGTGCAGATCTCGGTGAAGGACAGCGGCGAGGGGATCGACCCGCAGTTTCTGCCGCATATCTTCGAGCCGTTCCGTCAGGCCGAATCTCCGCAGACGCGCGTTCACGGCGGCCTCGGACTGGGCCTTTCCATCGTCCGCTACATCGCTGAGGCTCATGGCGGCACGGTATCCGCGGAGAGCGAAGGCCGTGGCAAAGGTTCGACGTTCACCGTAACTCTTCCCGTTCGCGCCGTGACCACGGACGCCGGCCCGGTACGAAACGCGTTCGGCGATACGTTCCTGCACCGCGACCGTTTGCGCGGCATCGACATCGTGCTCGTGGACGATGAGAACGAGTCGCGCAGGATGGTGACGACGGTGCTTCGCGCGGCCGGCGCAAACATCGTCGCCGTCGACAATGCCGCCGCCGCGCTGACCGCGATCGAAGAGCATCGCCCGAACCTCGTGATTACCGACATCGCCATGCCGGACGTCGATGGCTACACACTCACGCGTACGCTGCGCGAGCGCGAACACGATCTAAAGGTAGTGGCGCTGTCGGCCTTCCCCCCATCGCCCGAGAATAAGAGCGGCTTCGACGCATACCTCTCGAAGCCGATCGATCCGTTCCACCTCGTCGACGAGATCGCGCGAATCGCGCTGACCACGGCGACGTAAAGCTTTCACCGCAGAGGACACAAAGAAATCAGCTCTGTGTCCTCTGCGTCTCTGCGGTGAAAACACGGTAAGTCTCCCGCGCGATCTCCAATTCTTCATTCGTCGGAATCACCCAAACGTCAACATCGCCCGAGCTGATGAGCCGCTCGTCGTTCCCGGCTGCAGCATCATCGAGCGCAACCCCGAGGAAGCCGAGGCGAGAGCAGATCCGTTTGCGCATCGATGAAGAGTGCTCGCCGATGCCGGCAGTGAACGCGATCGCGTCGATACCGTTCAGCGCCGCGCAGTACGACGAGATGTACTTCGCGGCACGGTAGGCGAAAACGTCGAGCGCCAGTTCGGCGTTTGCATCGCCCGCGGCGGCGGCATCCTGGAGCGTTCGCACGTCGCCGCTGCTTCCGGAGATGCCGAGGAGGCCGGAGCGGTGATTGAGAAGATCTTCGAGATCGCTTCGGCCGTTGCGCAATAGATAAAGGATGACGCCGGGATCGAGATCGCCGGCGCGGGTGCCCATCACCAGCCCTTCCAGCGGCGTAAAGCCCATGCTGGTATCGACGCTGCGGCCGTCGAGCAGCGCGCAGACGCTGGCGCCGTTGCCGAGGTGGGCGATGACGTGGCGCGATCCGGAGTTGAGCGCGCGCAGACGCTTGGAAACGTACGAATACGAGATGCCGTGAAAGCCGTAGCGGCGGACGTTCAGCTCCGCGGGGACGGCGTACGTCGACGCGACCGGCGGAATCGTTTGATGAAGCGCCGTATCGAAGACGGCCACGATTGGGACGCCGCTGCGTTCGCGCCGGACTTTCTCGATGACCTCGACGGCCAGCGGATTGTGCAGCGGCGCTAGCGATGAAAGCGCGCGGATCTCGTTCAGCACCGCGTCATCGACAATCGCCGGATTCTCGAATCGCGACCCGCCGTGAACGACGCGCACGCCGACGGCGTCGATGTCATCGCCGTCACTTCGCGCTTCGGACGGCATTTCATACGTCGCCGATTTCAGCGACGAACTGCCAGGGTTCAGGACGAGGATCTTCATCTAGAAAGGCGAAATGTTGAATGTTGAATGTTCAATGTTGAATGTTGAATGAAAAAACACGGCGGAGCGGCCCCGCTTCAACCGCATCTCCATTCAACATTGAACATTCAAACATTCGTCTTCTACCCCTTCCACACCCAATCCCGAATCGATGGCATGTCGTCCCCAAACTCGCAGACGTACTGCCGATGCTCGACCAGCAGGTTGCGCATGTCCTGCTTCACGTGCGCGTAGCGCGTCGACAGGCCGGGCACGCGGTCGATGACATCGATGACGAGGTGGAAGCGATCGAGATCGTTCAGCACCGTCATGTCGAACGGCGTCGTGGTCGTCCCTTCCTCCTTGTAGCCGCGAACGTGAAGGTTCTCGTGATTTTTGCGCCGGTAGGTGAGGCGGTGGATGAGCCACGGATAGCCGTGGAAGGCGAAGATGACCGGCTTGTTCGCGGTGAAGAGCGAATCGAAATCCTTGTCCGACAAGCCGTGCGGATGCTCGCTCGGCGGCTGCAGCGTCATCAGGTCGACGACGTTGATGACGCGCACTTTCAGATCGGGGAGGCGCTCGCGCAGGATCGAGACAGCGGCCAGCGTCTCCAGCGTCGGCACGTCGCCGGCGCAGGCCATCACCACATCCGGCTCGCAATCGAGATCGTTGCTGGCCCAGTCCCACATGCCGATGCCGGCGGTGCAGTGTTTCGTGGCCGCATCAATGTCGAGGTACTGCAGCGCGGGCTGCTTGCCGGCGATGATCACGTTCACGTAGTTGCGGCTGCGCAGGCAGTGATCGACGACCGAGAGCAGCGAGTTCGCGTCGGGCGGTAGGTAGACACGCACGACCTCCGCCTTCTTGTTCATCACGTGATCGATGAAGCCGGGATCCTGATGGCTGAAACCGTTGTGGTCCTGCCGCCAGACATGCGAGGTGAGCAGGTAATTGAGCGAGGCGATGGGACGCCGCCACGGAATGTGCCGCGTTGTCTTCAGCCACTTCGCGTGCTGATTGAACATCGAATCGACGATGTGGATGAACGCCTCGTAGCAGGAGAAGAAGCCGTGGCGGCCGGTGAGCAGGTAGCCCTCCAGCCATCCCTGGCACATGTGCTCACTGAGTACTTCCATCACGCGGCCTTCGTGCGCGATGTGATCGTCGGTTGGCAGGATCTCGCCGGTGAAAACGCGATCGGTGGTGTCGAACACGGCGGTCAATCGATTCGACGCGGTCTCGTCCGGGCCGACGATGCGGAAGTTCTGAGGGTTCTGTTTGATGATGTCGCGTAGAAAGGCGCCGGCGATCCGCGTCGCTTCGTTCAACTCGGTGGCCGGCTTTTTGACCTCGATCGCGTAATCGCGGAAGTCGGGCATGCGCAGGTCGCGCAGCAGCAGTCCGCCATTCGCCTGCGGGTTCGCGCCCATCCTTCTCTCACCCTCGGGCGCAAGACTGGCGATCTCCGGAAGAAGCGTTCCTTTTTCGTCGAACAGCTCCTCCGGCTTGTAGCTCTTCATCCATTCGCCGAGGAGCTTGACGTGACCAGGCTTTTTGGCCAGATCGGCGAACGGCACCTGATGCGATCGCCACGATCCTTCCGTCTGCTGGCCGTCGACTTCCTTCGGCCCGGTCCATCCCTTCGGCGTGCGCAGGACGATCATCGGCCAGATCGGCCGCTCCGAAAAGCCGTTCGTTCGCGCATTCTTCTGAATGGCCGCGATCTCGTCGAGCACCGTATCGAGTGTCGCCGCCATCGCCTGATGCATGACCGCGGGATCGTCGCCTTCGACGAAATACGGTTTGTAGCCGTAGCCGACGAACAAGTCGCGCAGTTCGTCGTGACTGATGCGCGCCAGCACGGTCGGGTTGGCGATTTTGTAGCCGTTCAGATGCAGGATCGGGAGCACGGCGCCGTCGATGGCGGGATTGAGGAACTTGTTCGAGTGCCAGCTCGCAGCGAGCGGCCCCGTCTCCGCCTCGCCGTCGCCGACGACGCACGCGGCGATGAGATCGGGATTGTCGAAGACCGCTCCGTACGCGTGTACGAGCGCGTATCCCAGCTCGCCGCCTTCGTGAATCGATCCCGGCGTCTCCGGCGCGGCATGACTCGGAATCCCGCCCGGAAACGAGAATTGCTTGAACAGCTTCCGCATCCCCTCGGCATCGGAAGAGATGTGCGGATACATCTCGCTGTACGTTCCTTCGAGATACGTGTTCGCCACGAGCCCCGGCCCGCCGTGACCCGGCCCGGCGATGTAGATCATGCTCAGATCGCGCGCCTTGATGACGCGGTTGAGATGCACGTAGATGAAGTTCAGGCCGGGAGTCGTTCCCCAATGTCCGAGGAGGCGGGCCTTCGTGTGCTCGAGCGCGAGCGGCCCACGAAGAAGCGGATTGTCGAGCAGATAAATCTGTCCGACCGAAAGGTAGTTCGCCGCGCGCCAGTACGCGTGCATGCGGCGGAGATCGTCGGCGGAAAGGGCTTCGGCAGGCATCTGCCGATTCTATTGCCGAACTATGTCCGCTTTGGCACGAACAGCAGAAGCCCGCCGGCGATGATGGCGCCGATGCTGGTCCAGAGCGGAACGTCCACCGTCTTCTTTTCCTTGACGGAGAGATCGATCGGGCCCAACTTCGCCTCGTGCGTCGCCTTCGTGTAGGTGAATTTTCCATACACGAGTCCGGCGATGCCGGCGACGATCAGGATGATGGCGATGATCTTGAGAGCGCTCATGACCACATCCTCCGTCCCCGTCCTCGGCTGGTCAAGAGCCGCACGATGAAGAGAAGAATGATGGCGCCGATGAACGCGACAACCAGGCTGCCGATCACGCCTCCGCCGAGGTTCGCACCGACGGCGCGGAAGACGTAAGCGCCGATGAACGCGCCGATCACGCCGACGATGATGTCACCCAGCAATCCGAAGCCGCGGCCCTGCATGAATCGGCCGGCCAGCCAGCCGGCGATGGCGCCGATCAAAACGAACCAGAGTAGTTCCATGAAATCCTTCTTTCTTCAGACGAATGACGGAGAGTCAGGAAGGGACGGCGGCGGAGGTTGGCGACCCACGCCGCCGGCCGCGCCGACTAGTCGCGAACCCAGGGCTGCTGCGTGACCGAAGAGACTTTGCGGTCGGTGAAGGTGATCCAGGTCATCACCTTGTCGTTGTAGTTGGTGATGTAGCCCCACGATTCGTTGGAGCCGTCGACGGTGCGATGCTCCGCGTCGTGACGCATGATGGCGCGCACGTCGGTCAGCGTCTGTCCCGTATGGATCTGGCCGATCACCGTTTCATTGAAAAGGGCGTTGCCGCAGACCTGTGCGTCGCGATGATCGCGATGGCACGGACGGATCGTGCCCGCTTCGTTCATGCGGCCCGGCGGGAGCGCGGTGTTCATGGCGGACGTACAACCCGCAAGCGTGAGTGCAGCGACGGAAAGGGCGAGGAGAGTTTTCTTCATGTGAGGCCTTTCTGGTTCGGATCGGTGGCTCGAAGCGCCGGCGGCCACTCAGCGCAATGCGCTTTGCCGCGGACTGTCCGGACCGAGCTGACCGGAATGGCCGCTCTTGTCGTGTTGCGTGTGGGGATGTTGCGGATCGATGCTGCCGAGCCTTCCTGCACGCGCGCTGCCAAGTGCCAGGCCGTGATGTACGCTGCACCGCATGCAAATTGCGAACGGAAAGATCTGCTACATCGAGATCCCAGCGATCGACATCCAGCGCTCCGCCGATTTCTACACGAAGGTCTTCGGCTGGAAGACGCGGACGCGCGGCGATGGCCACCTCGCCTTCGACGACGGCGTCGAAGTCAGCGGAACCTGGGTCACCGGCCGCCCGCCATCGCCGCAACCCGGCCTGCTGATCTACATCATGGTCGACGATGCATCGGCGATGGTCGACGCCATCATCGCGAACGGCGGCGAAATCGTGCAGCCGATCGGCGTGGATGCCCCCGAGATCACCGCCCGCTTCCGCGATCCGGCCGGCAACGTCCTTGGCCTGTACCAACAGCCGGCGTAGCGCAGACGAGAACGTCTGCGCCACGCCGGCCCGGTTCGACTAGCGAGTCTTCATCATCATGGCCGCGGCGATTGCGAGCGCGATCGCGAGCAGCATCAGGCCGTAAGTGCCGAGCGCCGGGATGTCTTCGGCGACGGTGACGACAACGGTTGAGGTGTTGTTTGCGGGGGCTGAATCGGTTTCGGTTTCCGTGACGGTGGCGGTGTTCGACAGGACGACGGCGGCGTTCGGCGTTCCGTGAATGGTGATCGTGACGCTGGCGCCGTTGAGCATCGTGCCGAGGTTGCAGGTGACGGTGGTGGTTCCACTGCAGGATCCTTGCGTCGATGTGGCTGATCCGAGCGCAAAGTTGGCGGGGAGCGGATCGGTGACGACGACGTTCGTCGCGGTGATCGGGCCGTGGTTGGTGACGACGAGGGAGTAGTCGAAGGGCACGTCCATCACGGGATTGGCGGCCGCGGTCTTCACGATGCCGACGTCGACGGTGGAGCCGGTGCTGCCGCCATTGCCGGTGTTGTCGGTGTTGTTCACTGGATTCGGGTCGCTCTCCGTGGCAGTCGCCGTGGCGCTGTTATCGAACGCTCCGTTGGCGGTGATCGTGGCGGTGACGTTGATCGTGACGTTGGCGCCCGAGGCGAGCGTGGCGATGGTGCAGGGGAGCGCGGCGCATCCGCCGCCGCTGACGTTGGTGATGGTGAGGTTCGCCGGCGTGTCGGTGACCTGAATGCTGGTGGCGGTCGACGGGCCCGCGTTCGCGACGACGATGGTGTAGCTGATCGACTGGCCCGCTGTGAACGGACCGGCGGTGGTCAGCGTCTTGACGACGGAGACGTCGGCCGAGGGGGCGGCGCTGCCGCCGTTGCCGGTATTGTCGGTGTTGTTGCCGGGGACGGGATCCGCCTGGACCGCCGTCGCGGTGGCGCTGTTGTCGAACGATCCGGTTGCGTTGATGGTGGCGGTCACGTTGATGGTCACGTTCGCGCCCGAGGCGAGGCTGGCGATGGTGCAGGGAAGCGCGGCGCAGCCTCCGCCGCCGACGTTGGTGATCGTCAGGTGCGTCGGCGTGTCGGTGACCTGAATGCTGGTGGCGGTTGACGGCCCGGCGTTCGCCACCACGATCGTGTAGCTGATCGACTGGCCGACGATGAACGGACCGGCGGTGGTCAACATCTTGACGAGCGAGACGTCGGCCGATGCCGCGGCGTTGCCGCCGTTGCCGATGCTGTCGGTGTTGTTGCCGGGATTCGGATCGGGCTCCGTCGCGGTGACGGTCGCGCTGTTGTCGAACGCGCCGGCGGCGGTGATGGTGGCGGTCACGTTGATCGTCGCGTTCGCGCCGGATGCCATCGTGGCGATGGTGCAGGGGAGCGCCGCGCATCCGCCGCCGCTGACGCTCGTGATGGTGAGGTTCGTCGGCGTATCGGTGACCTGAATGTTGGTAGCCGTGGACGGACCCGCGTTGGCGACGACGAGCGTGTAGCTGATCGACTGGCCGATGGTGAAGGGGCCGGCAGTGACGAGCGTCTTGACGACGGAGACGTCGGCGGAGACGCCGGTCAGGCCGCCGTTGCCGGTGTTGTCGGTGTTGTTCGTCGTATTCGGATCAAACTCCGCGGCGGTGACGGTGGCGCTGTTGTCGAACGAGCCGCCGGCGTTGACCGTAGCCGTGACGGTGATGGTGATGTTCGCGCCGACGCCGAGCGTGGCGATGGTGCAGGGCAGCGCGGCGCATCCGCCGCCGCTGACATTGGTGATGGTCAGGTTCGTCGGCGTATCGGTGACCTGGATGTTCGTTGCGGTCGACGGACCGGCGTTGGCGACGAAGAGCGTGTAGGTGACCGTCTGGCCAGCGTTGAAGGGACCGGCGGTGGTCAGCGTCTTGACGACCGACACGTCGGCCGACGGCGAGGCGGTACCGCCGTTCCCTGCGCTGCCTGTGTTGTTGTTCGTGTCCGGATCGGGCTCGTTCGCGGAGACGGTCGCGCTGTTGTTGAACACTCCCTCCGCGTTGATGGTGGCGGTAACGTTGATGGTGACGTTGGCGCCCGAGGCGAGGGTGGCGATCGTGCAGGGGAGCGCGGCGCATCCGCCTCCACTGACGTTGGTGATCGTCAGGTTGGTCGGCGTGTCGGTGACTTGAATGCTCGTCGCGGTCGACGGGCCAGCGTTGGCGACAACGAGCGTGTAGGTGACGCTCTGGCCGGCGAAGTAGGGGCCGGTCGTGACGAGCGTCTTGACGACGGAGACGTCGGCCGAGGATGTGGCGGTGCCGCCGTTGCCGGTGCTGTCGGTGTTGTTGCCCGGGACCGGATCGGACTCCGTGCCGGTGGCGGTCGCGGTGTTGTCGAACGCGCCGGCGGCGTTGATGGCGGCGGTGACGGTGATCGTGGTGTTCGCGCCGACGCCTATGCTGGCGATGGTGCAGGGCAGCGCTGCGCATCCGCCGCCGGAAACGTTCGTGATGGTCATGTTGGCCGGCGTGTCAGTCACCTGAACGTTGGTGGCCGTCGACGGGCCGGCGTTGGCGACGAAGAGCGTGTAGGTGATGGTCTGACCGGCGTTGAAGGGGCCGGCCGTGACCAGCGTCTTGACGATCGAGACGTCGGCGGATGGCGAGGCGGTGCCGCCGTTGCCGGTGCTGTCGGTGTTGTTGATCGGAACCGGATCGGGTTCGGTCGCGGAGACGGTCGCCGTGTTGTCGAACGCGCCGGCCGCGGTGATCGTGGCCGTTACGGTGATCGTGACGTTCGCGCCCGAGGCGAGGGTGGGGATGGTGCACGGAAGCGCGGCGCAACCGCCGCCGCTCACGTTGGTGATGCTGAGGTTCGACGGCGTGTCGGTGACCTGAATGTTCGTCGCTGGCGACGGCCCTCCGTTCGCGATGAAGAGCGTGTAGCTGATCGACTGGCCGGCGGTGAAGGGACCTGAGGTGACCAGTGTCTTGACGACGGAGACGTCGGCTGAGGCGGCGGCGGTGCCGCCGTTGCCGGTGCTGTCGGTGTTGTTGGTGACGTTCGGATCGGGCTCGGTGGCGGTGACGTTGGCGGTGTTATCGAAGGAACCAGCCGTGGTAATCGTGGCGGTGATGGTGATCGTGACGTTCGCGCCCGAGGCCAGGCTGGCGATCGTGCAGGGGAGCGCCGCGCAACCACCGCCGCTGACGTTGGTGATGGTCAGGTTCGACGGCGTGTCGGTGACCTGGAGGTTGGTCGCGGTCGACGGACCGGCATTCGAGACAAAGAGCGTGTACGTGACGCTCTGGCCGTCGGTGAACGGCCCGGAAGTCGTCAGAGTCTTGACGATAGAGAGATCGGCGGATGCGGAGGCCGTTCCGCCGTTGCCGACGCTGTCGGTGTTGTTGCCCGGGACCGGATCGGGCTCGGTGGCGGAAACGGTTGCGGTGTTGTCGAACGAGCCGGCCGCTGTGATGGTGGCGGTCACGTTGATGGTGACGTTCGCGCCCGAGGCAAGACTGGCGATGGTGCAGGGAAGCGCCGCGCAACCGCCGCCGCTGACGTTGACGATCGACAGGTTCGACGGCGTGTCGGTGACCTGAATGCTGGTCGCGGTCGACGGTCCGGCGTTGGCGACGAAGAGCGTGTAGCTGATCGTCTGTCCGATGGTGAAGGGGCCGGCGGTGACGAGGGTCTTGACCACCGATACGTCGGCCGCGGCGCCGGTGAGACCGCCGTTGCCGGTGTTGTCGGTGTTGTTGCCCGGAACCGGATCGGGCTGGGTCGCGGTCACGGTTGCGCTGTTGTCGAACGCGCCGACGCCATTGATCGTGGCGGTGACGGTGATCGTCGTATTCGCCCCCGAGGCGAGAGAGGGGATGGTGCACGGCAGCGCGGCACAGCCGCCGCCGCTGACGTTGACGATGGTCAGGTTCGACGGCGTGTCGGTGACCTGAATGTTCGTCGCGGTCGACGGGCCGGCATTCGCGACGAAGAGCGTGTAGGTGATTGACTGGCCGACGGTGTACGGACCGGCGGTGGTCAGCGTCTTGACCACGGAAACGTCGGCCGCGGTAGCCAGGAAGACGGTGGTGCTGTCGCTGTTCGAATTCACGCCCTGCACCGTGGCGGTGGCGGTGTTGGTCACGAACGCGGCCGCCACGTCGCCGGCGGTGATCGTGTAAGAAGCGGTGCAGGTGATCGACTCGCCGGGATCGAGGAAGTTATCGAGATCGCCGACGGTGCTCACGGCCGGACAGGTGACGGTCGCTTTGTTGTCGGCGACGGTGACCGGTCCCTGCAGCGTGGCGAAGCCGCTGTTGGTGACGAGGTAGTTGTAGTTGATGACGTTGCCCGCGGCGAGGTACGTCGACTGGACGGAAGTCTTGTCGAGCGTCAGACCGGTGGTCGCATACGTGGCGGAGTCGTTCGCGGAGTTGTGCGGTACGCCGGCGAAGGTGCCGGTGGCGAACGCGGTGTTGGTGTGCGAACCGGGCGTGATGGCCACGGGACCGACCACGCAGGTGACGATGTGATTGTCGTTCCCCGCCACAGCCACCGGGAGCGTGAGCGATGCGAAGGTGGCGTTGCAGCCGGAAACGTCGAGCGTGTTGTCGGTGATGCTGATCGGGTTCAGCGGGACGTCGCCGGTGTTCTCCACCGTGAAGCGGTAGAAGACGGGACCGGTCGTGACCGGGACGAACGTCGTCCACGGACCGCCGGCGCTGAGACTGATCTGTTTGCCTAACGAGATCGACGGGTTGGGCGGGGCGACGCTGAGCGATCCGCTGGCGGTGTTCCCGTTCACCGGCACGGCGTTGATGATGTGCGAGACGTTGCCGCTGGTGTTGTTGTAGGTCCCCACCACCGGCGCCGTGACGTTGACGGTGACGATGCAGGTTGCGCCGCCGGCGATCGTTCCGCCGGTGAAGGAGATCGATCCCGCGCCCGCGGCCGGATTGAAGACTGGCGCGCCGCAGCCTGAGGTCGACGCCGCGGGAGTTCCGGCCACGGTCATCGCGCCGGGGCTGGTCGGGAACGTATCGGCGAAGGCGACGCCGCTGACGGCGTTGTTCTGGTTCGGATTGGTGATGGTGAACGTGAGCGTGCTGACGCCGCCAGCGAGGATCGGTGACGGATCGAATTGCTTGGCGATCGCCGGCGGCAGCACCGCGGTCAGGTTGGCCGTGCCCACGCTATTGACGTTGGTGCCGGTCTGCGTCGTCGACAGCGTGCCGCTCACGTTGCCGTGCGGACCGGCCGTCGTGGCGGTGACGTTCACGCTGACCGTGCAGGAGCCATTCGCCGGAATCGTGCCGGCGGCGAAGATCAGCGACGTCGACGCGGCCGCGGGCGCCCATGCGCCGCCGCAGGTCGTGCTCGCTGCGGGCGTGGCCGCGACCTGGAGTCCCGCCGGAAGGGAATCGGTGAATGCGGCGCCGGTGAGCGCGGCGAGATTCGGGTTGGTGAGCGTGAAGGTCAGCGTCGAGACGCCGTTGACCGCGACGGGATTCGGCGCGAAGGCCTTGGCGATCGTCGGCTGAACGGCCGTCGAGCAGCCGGTGAAGGTAATGTCGTCGTAGTTCAGCGATGCGCCGGTGGCATTATTCGCGGCGCCCGTGGCGGTAATCCGGAAAACGGTGTTGCCCGACGGGTTGGTGAGACCGGTGGCGTTGATGTTGTACTGGGTGAACGCAATGGGCGGAGTTGCGATCGGAATCGGCGCGCCGAATCCCCCGCCGTTGTTGATGGTGACGTTCACCGAGGTCGGCCCGTTCGCGGGGCTCGGATTGGCCACCCAGAAGTTGAACTGCACCTGCGTGTAGTTCGTCGTGTCGATGGTGAATTCGATGTACTGGCCGGCGTCCTTGTAGCCGTTCGTGCGCCAGGAGGTCGAGTCGCCATGACCGCCGGTGGTGATGATGGCCGTGCTTCCCGGAACGGCCGCCGAGAGCGTGGCGGTAGCGACGTTTGCCGCCTTCGTGGTCGGCAAGCCGCCGGCGAGATCGGGAGGATTGGCGACGGTGCCGGTAGGCACGGTCCACGACGCCATCGTCAATCCGCAAAGCGGCGGCGGAGGCGCCGGCGCGTTGTTGACCGTCAGCGTAGCGGTGCCGAAATGGCCGGTGTCGGTCGTATCGATGAAGAGATGGTTCGTCGTATTGATCAGCGAGCCGGTCGCGGTCGGCGTGACGTTGACGTTGATGACGCAGTTGCTGTTCGCGGCCAGCGTTCCGTTCGAGAAGGAGATCGAGTTCCCTCCCGCAGGTGCGGTCAGCGTAGGCGCGCCGCAGCCGCTGGTGGTCGCCGCGGGAGGCGTGGCCACGACGAGGTTCGCCGGAAGGTTGTCGACGAAGTTGTAGCCGCCGACGGTGCCGGTGTTCGGGTTGTGGAGCGTAATGGTCAGCACCGAGATCCCGTTGAGCGACGCCGGATTGGGGCTGAAGCTCTTGGCGATCGTGCTGGTGGTCGGATCGATGACGTTGGCCACGCGCGCGCCAGTGGCGTAGTCGCCGTTGTAGTGATAGCTGCTGCCGGAGAAGTCGTACAGCAGCGTGTTCAGGGTCTGGCTCGTCCCGCCGCCGCCGATGATCTTGATGGTGTAGGTGGTGACGACGTTGCTGCCGCCGGCTTTGAAATCGCCGCCGATGCACGAGCGGTAGTTCGGGCTGTTCGGATCGTTCTCCCACAGACAGGCGTCGGCGTAGAGCTTGTCGTTCGGGTTGGGAACGTACGGCGAGTTATCGGCGGAGTACGTCGTATTGACGTTCAGGACCTGGAAGATGGTGTTGGGAAAGTTGATGAACGCTTCGAACTGGTTATAGCCCTGCGTGGCCGTGCCGCCGAGAAGCTGGATGACGTAGGTGTTGCCGACGACGAGGTTCATCGAGCCGCCGTCGGGGACGGAGACGAGACTGCCGAGATTTGGCCCGTACTTCACGTCGGTGATGGAGTTGCGGTTCTGGGAGATCAGGTGCTCGACGTAGATCTCGCGCGGCGTGAGCGTGGAGGCGGTGCCGGAGACGTCGGTGGCGGTGATGTGGTAGCGGCGCGTCGTGTCGAAGGCCGCCGCGGTGCGGACGACGGAAACTTCAAAGTACGCATCGGCGCATTGTCCCGCGCCGATCGACGGAATGTTGATCGTGGCCAGCGAGCCGGCGCGCAGGTCGACGAAGGGATTCGCGGAATCCCAGACGTAGCCGACCGAGACGTTCGTCGTGGCGACGCTGCTGCAGACGCGCGCGCCGACCGGAAAGTTCGCCGGGCCGACCGCGGGATTATTGCTGTCGAGACCGATGACGTTCCAGGCGATCGGGGTGACGGTGAGGGTGGTCGCGGCGTTGGCCATTACCGGCATCAGCACTACGAGAAGGACTGCACTGAAACAGATGAACTTCGAACGAATGGAGCGCATGCGCGGCCTCGCAGTGTTTTAGGTTGTAAACGGTTACACAACCACCCACACGATCGAATCAAGGTGTGGGGACGATTGTTGGACCGCGCGCACTCTACTGCGAATGCGTCACGTTGTCGTCAGAGCGGAGTGATCTATTTGTCAGTCGGATTTCATTCCGGCGTAATGTATGCGCCCGAGATCCCGCCGTCGACGAGGAACGACGTCCCCGTAACGAACGACGATTCGTCGCTCGCCAGGAACAGCGCCGCATTCGCCATCTCCTCGGCACGCGCGAAGCGGCCCATCGGTATGTGCACGAGGCGCCGGTTGCGGCGCGCGGGATCAGCAAGGAGTTCCGCCAGCAGCGGCGTTTCTACGGGGCCGGGACAAAGCGAGTTCGCGCGGATGTTCTGCCGTGCGAACTCCACCGCGATCTCGCGCGTCATCGCCAGCACGCCGCCTTTGCTGGCGGTGTAAGCGATCTGCGGAACCGCCGCGCCCATGATGGCCACGAACGAGGCGGTGTTGATGATCGAGCCGCCGCCCGCGCGCAGCAGCGCAGGCACCGCGTACTGGCACCCGAGGAAGACGCCTTTGAGGTTGACGTTGATCACCATGTCCCAGATCGCCTCGGTGGTGTTGGTGACCGATTCGTCGTTCGGATGAAAGATGCCGGCGTTGTTGAACACGACGTTCAACTTGCCAAACGTTTCCTCCGCGAACCGGATCATCCCCTCGGCATCCGACGCCTTCGAAACGTCGGCAGCAAAGGCGCGCGCGTTGCCGCCGATTTCGTTCGCAGTCGCTTGGGCCGCGTCTTTTTTCAGATCGACGACGACGACCTTTGCCCCTTCCTTTGCGAAGAGAAGGGCGGACGCTTTGCCGATTCCGGAACCGCCGCCGGTGATGAGGGCTACTTTGTTTTGCAGTCGCATGTCGTTTCTCTCCCACTGTCATCCTGAGCCGCCGGAGGACGGTCGAAGGACCCCCTTCCTGCAACCGGTTGGACGGTTAACAGGCTGGGGTTCCTTCGACCGTCCTTCGGCGGCTCAGGATGACAGTCACGCCATTTCAAAGTACCGCCGCCTCTCCCAGTCGGTGACGACGGCGTCGAATTTCCGTTGTTCGGTGCGGAAGAAGTGCAGGTAGTGATCGATCACGTCCTCGCCGAACACCTCGCGCGCGAAGGCGCTCTCGGCCAGTGCGGCGATCGATTCGTTCAGCGAGTGCGGCATGTGCGGCAGGTCGGACGCCGCTTTGTAGACGTCGCCTTCGAACGCCGGCGGCGGCTCGATGTGATTGGCGACGCCGTCCAGTCCCGCGGCGATGGCGGCGGCGAAGGCGAGGTAGACGTTCGCGTCGGCGCCCGGCGCGCGGCATTCAATGCGAAGCGACGGACCGCTGCCGACGATGCGGAATCCGGCCGTGCGGTTGTCGAAACTCCAGGCGATGCCGGTCGGCGCGAAGGAGCCTTCGACATAGCGCTTGTACGACGCCGGATACGGCGCGAAAAACGCGAAGAGCTCGCGAATGTGCTTCATCCATCCGCCGAGAAACCAGCGGAACGTCGGTGAGGACTTGATCGATCCGAGCGATTCGTCGCCGGCGAACCGCGGCTGCTTCCCGTTCTCGTCCCACAGCGACATGTGAATGTGGCAGGAAGAGCCGGCGTAACGCTCGTCCCACTTGGCCATGAAGGTGATGGCGTGCCCCTGCTGCCAGGCGATCTCCTTCGCCGCATGTTTGTAAATCGAGTGGCGGTCGGCCATCTCCAGCGCATCGGCGTAACGAAGTCCGATCTCCTGCTGGCCCGGTCCCCATTCGCCTTTCGACGATTCGACCGGAACGCCGGAACGTTCCAGATGCGAACGAATGGCGCCGATGAGGTGCTCTTCTTTCGTTCCCTGCAGGATGTGGTAATCCTCGATCACGCGTCCGATCGGCCTCGCGTTGATGAAGTTTTTCTCGGCGACGGTTTCGTACGAATCCTTGAAGACGTAAAGCTCCAGTTCCGAGGCCGCCATGACGGTGAAGCCGAGATCGGAGGCGCGGCGGAGTTGATGGCGCAGCATGCTTCGCGGCGCGACCGCGATCAATTCGTGCTCGTGCTCGCGGTAGACGTCGCACAGCACCAGCGCCGTCTTCGGCAGCCACGACGCGACTCGCAACGTCTCGAAATCAGGGATGGGACGGAAGTCGCCGTAACCCTTCGCCCACGACGTGAACGCGTAGCCCGGCACCGGATCCATGTCCATGTCGCAAGCCATGAGGTAGTCGCACGCATGCATCCCGTGCGTCATGACCTCGTCGACGAAGAAGCGTCCCACCAGCCGCTTGCCCACCAGCCGCCCGTACATGTCGGGAAACGCGGCGATAACAGTATCGATCTCGTCCTCGGCGATGAGCCGTTTGAGGGTTTCGATGTCGATGCGGCCTTGCATGTGTTTGTGGCTCTTAGCTCTTAGCTGTTAGCTCTTAGGGTGTCGGGTGTCATGCCAATTTTCGGTTGTCGGCTAAGAGCTAGCTCTTAGCTCTTAGCTGTTAGCTCTTAGGGTGTCGGGTGTCATGCCAATTTTCGGTTGTCGGCCAACAGCTAAGAGCCAACAGCTAAGAGCCAACAGCTAAGAGCTACAGTCCACATAAACCGTCTTCCACTCCGTGTACGCATCGAGCGCGGCCAGTCCCAGCTCGCGTCCGATGCCGCTTTGTTTGACGCCGCCGAACGGCGCCTCGAGATGCACGCTACTGCCGGAGTTGATGGAGATGTTGCCGGTCTCGAAGGCTCGGGCGACCCGCAGCGCGCGGCCGACGTCGCGGGTCCAGATCGAGCCCGAGAGGCCATACGGCGAATCGTTGGCCATCCGCACCGCGTCATCTTCCGAATCGAACGGGATCACCGCGACGACCGGTCCGAAGATCTCCTCGCGGGCGATGGTCATGTTCGGATCGACGTCGAGGAAGACTGCCGGGTCGAGATACGTGCCGGCGCCTTCGTGTGCGTTGCCGCCGGTGGCCAGCGTCGCGCCTTCCGATCGGCCGGTGGCGATGTACGACAGCACGCGTTCGCGATGCGCGGCGGTGACGAGCGGCCCCATCTCCGTGTCATCGTCGAGCGGATCGCCGACGTGCACGTTGCCGAACGCCTCGATGAGCGCTTTGGAGAAGCGGTGATAGATCGAACGCTGCACGAGGATGCGGCTGCGCGCACAGCAATCCTGGCCGGCATTTCCGAGCGATGAGGAGACGGCCGATGCGACGGCGCGATCGAAATCGCAGTCCTCGAAGATGAGGTTCGCCGACTTTCCTCCGAGCTCCAGGCTGACGCGTTTGATGTCGCGCGAGGCCAGCTCCATCACCCGCCGGCCGATCTCCGTCGATCCGGTGAATGCCACTTTGCGGATCAGCGGATGGGTGAGGATCGCTTCGCCGGCCACCGATCCCGGTCCGGTGACGACGGTGAAGACGCCTTCCGGGATGCCTGCCTCCAGCGCCAGCTCCGCCAGCCGCAGGGCGGTCATCGGCGTCTGTTCGGCCGGCTTGAGCACGACCGTGTTGCCCATCGCCAGCGCGGGCGCGGACTTCCACGACGTGATGGCGATGGGGAAGTTCCACGGCACGATGATTCCGCAGACGCCGACCGGCTCGCGGAACGTCATCAGCACGCCCGGCGCCGCCCCGGGGATGGTCTGGCCGCCGACTTTGTTCGTCGTGCCGGCGTAATACTCGAAGCAGTTCGCAGCCAGGCCGACTTCATCGCGCGAGTCGCGGATCGGCTTGCCCACGTTGCGCGACTCCAGCGTCGCCAGCTCGCCGGCATTCTCCCGAATCAGCTGTGCGAGCCGCATCAGCATTCGGGCGCGGTCGCGCGTGTTGACCGCGCGCCACTTCGGGAAGGCTGCCGCCGCGTTGCGAACGGCGCGGCCGACATCGTCAGCCGTCGCCTGCGGCACCGAGGCAAGCGTCCCGCCGGTGGCAGGCTCGATCAGCGCGAATGCGGACACGCGGTTCGCAGAGTGCAAGAAACAGGCGCGTTGTCCTGTCGAGCAGTAAGTCCCGCGCATTGACCGCATTCTGGTCTGATCACCGCAATCAGAAACGATGGCCGAAGGTGATTGGTGTGCGCGAAGAGCAGTCAACTCGAGACGCGCGGCTGACGAGTCCCGATTGCCTAAGATTACGGCGTGAATCGCGCATTCCTTCTCCTCCTCGTCGCGTGCTCCTCCGCGGGGGTGCCGCAGCCACCGCCGCCGCTTGTCCATGGCCCCAAACTCGTCCCGCTGTACGAAAGGGATAAGGACAAGACGCTCACCGCATTTCGCGGTCAGATGATTGAGGTCATACGCGCGCGCGACGAGAGGCGGCTGTTCACCAGCTCTTCAACCTCCTCGTCGGCCGCGACCTGATGCGCGAGTACGGCCAGGAGCCGCAGGTAGTCATCACCATGCCGCTCCTCGAAGGACTCGACGGCATCGAGAAAATGTCCAAGTCCCTCGGCAACTACATCGGCATCAACGAAGACCCGCAGTCGATCTTCGGCAAGGTGATGTCGATCTCCGACGACCTGATGTGGAAGTACTACACCCTCTGCACCGACCTCACGCCCTCCGAGATCGCGGCGAAGAGAGAGTCGCTGCATCCGATGGAAGCAAAGCGCGAGCTGGCCAAATCGATCATCCGCGACTTTTACGACTCCGCCGCCGCGGACGCCGCCGAGGAAAGCTTCCGCCGCATCTTCAGTGAAAGACAGGCTCCGGCGGAGATGGAAGAAGTATCCCTTCCCGCGTCACCCGAACCGCAACTGCTATCGAAAGTGATCGTCGCCGCGGGACTCTCCGAGTCCAACAAAGACGCGCAGCGCGTGATCGCCCAGGGCGGCGTGCTGGTCGACGACGCAAAGGTGAGCGATCCTCGCGCGACTTTGGATGCAACCGCCGGCAAGTCGTATGTGTTGAAGGTGGGGAAACGGCGATTTGCGAGGGTTATCTTCGCGTGAGCCCGCGTCGGTAGTGGTGGTCCTGAACGCCTGAAAGTCGCGATCGGCATCGCGATCCGAAGTTATGGAGGCGTAAAAAGGGCAGGACGGTTGGGTGTTATGCTACATCGCCCAGTTGATCATCCGCAGTTTACGCCGACCGCCGATCTCGAAACAGGTGCCCATGGGATTGTACAAGACCAGCAAATCCGATTACCAAGCTGAGCCAAGGGCGAAAGGCGCCACCGTTAGCCTGCCCGGACACGTGTACAGTAACTTTGACGAAAAAATCCTAGATTTGGGCAACATTACGCGAGTATCCACTTCCCGCGATGCGATAGCTGCTGTTTTCGATCTTGCTCGCTTCACCACATTCTGCGGCCAAATCGATCCCCAACTAAGTGTCCCAGAGTACATGAGTGTCTTTCTCGCGTGGCTGTTCGAGCGGATACGTGCCGCTGCGACCGTCCGAAAACGGCGTGATCGTATGCTTTTGCGGACGCCGCTTCCATTTTTCGCGAAATTCATGGGTGATGGTGTTCTCTTTCTATGGGACACAGCCGGACTTTCGAGTAAGCAGGTCGTCGAGATCGCTATTGCCATGTCAGAGATCACTCACGAGTACAAACGTGCGATGTACCCGAACGCTAAGTACCATTTTGTCGATCCGCCTCCAGCCCTGCGCGTGGGCGTTGCACGCGGTCAAGTGCTCTCCATTGGCGACGGCCGCGACTTTGTAGGCCCGTGTATCAACGTCGCTGCGCGACTCCAGAAGTTATCAGAGAGCGTCCATTTCTGTTTGTCGGCCAGAGGCTTTCACGTATTTTCAACAGAATACGCCGAAGAACTTGTCGCTAAGACGATCCCCGTTCGTGGTGTCGGTGCGAGGGAATTGGTATTCGTGTTTGGTGAGGACTATCTCAAATTGCCGAAGGCTGAAAAATCGCTGTTCCAGGAACCACATGAAGAAAAACGTCAGCCGAAAAGGCGAACGTCTCGAGGTCGAAGACCTAAGCTAGCGAAGACCTAGGCTAGGATAAGCGGTGTCAGGCCTCCGTTCTTCTTGGTCGAATCGCGACTCCACACGCTGTATAGAAACGGCCCGATACCTCCTCGTAATGGAAAGATCCTCGTCGGTTCGCAGGAGATTCTGCGTGTTTTCTTGACGCCGAAAAATCTCGCGTGAAGAGAAAATCTTTCAGCGGCGCTACAGCTCGATCCTTGTCGACGAGCAGAATTGCCGGACGAGGTTCGAAGCGAAAAGAAGGGCCGCGCGAACTACTTGCTCGGCATGCCGCGCATCCAAAGATGCGTGAGATTTGTCGCGAACGGCGGCTGCTCAACTTGCCGCCACCAGTCTTCAGCAGGCGGAAAGCCGTCGAGAAAATTCGGCAGCTTCCGAAGCAGCTCATGAAACCCTGGTCGTTCTTCGTCAATCACAACTGCCGTGTCACGGAACGTAATGAATTCCAGGCACACCAGATCAGTAGTCAGCAGATCCTTCTTGTACGCGAGCACTTCGCGCACCTCGCTCCAAGCGAGCGAAGTATCGCCACACTCGACGCCACCGGCAGTCGTAGCAACAGGTTCATCTCGCTTCGTCACGGTCGAATGCTACGCCCCTGAAATTGTCATCGTGGCCGCAGCCCAACTCTGGTCAGCAGCGGACGCGAGGCCATTCGCTGGTGCGGCGCTTCCGCGACTAACCTCCGCACCTCTCCTCCGTCCAACCCATCATGAGAAAAATCGTGCTTGCCCTTTCCCTCCTGATGACGGTCTCCTCGTATGCGCTCACCGTCGACGAGATGCTTGCGCGGTTCAACAAGGTGAAGGAGAAATCGAAGCACCGTCACGGGGCGGTGATCGAGACCTATGTCAACGTGCACAGCGAGCTCGCGCCTGGGCGCTCCGGCAGCTATGAGGCGGCGGGCTTCGGACGCACGCTGACGCTCGAAGTGCATGCCGACGGCACGGTAGCCGGACGCGGCGCCGAGGACGGGCGCACGTTCGAGCTGCGCGGCGGCCGCGTCGACGGGTCGCATCTCACCGCGACGAAGCGGTTCGCCGATGGCACGACGGAACCGCTGGAAGGAATCTTCATCAACCAGCGGAGGATCGAAGGACGAACGGTCCGGGAGATCACTTCCGATCACACCACCTTCGGCCTCGGCGTCACGAGCGTCGATTTCACGTTCGGAGGTACGACCTTCGACAGGCTCTTCTATGCGCGAAAGTGAACGATCCGGCCCGGCTTCCGAACTCCCGCAGCGAAACAAAGGCCTGACCCCCGATTCACGTGTCCGGCGAAACGCTCGCGTCCTCTCCGCCTGATGGGAGACTTGCGACGGCGGTGTCGTCGTTACCAGCAGATGTTGAGGGTTTGGCGGTCGGCGGCGAGACGCCGCCGATCCAGCCGGCGAGACGCCAGCGTTCCATCGCGTGGAGAGGACGAAGTCCGACAGATCGGTCAGGTCGCCTGAGTCATCATCTAGGTTGGCGATGCCTTCATGACATCGCTGATCGTTTTCTGTACGTCGCCGAGCCTGAGAATTGAGGTCGACGGCGTCCTCGGGGAGGTTCAGCAGCGATTCGATGACGTTCGCGTCGCTGTCGACGGCGTTGAAGGACGATTCGTCCACGTTCGCAGAGCTTTTTGCCAGGTTGCGAATCTGTTGGACGACGTTCGAGGAGAGTTTTATTGGCGATGGACCTATTTGATGACGCTCGCACCGCTTTTTATTAGGTTGTGAACCTATTTAATGAAGGTTCGCGAACCTTTTTAACAGGTTGCGAACGGGATCGATGAGTCTCGCAGAGCATTTCAACAGATTGAAAACCTCATCGATGACGCTGATGGGCCTGAGAAAAACGGTGAATGCGACGTGGTTCAGGGCAGGTTCTCTTTTAAGAAAATGCTCAAATCGCAGAAACGTGGGAATACGTCTCCAAGGCCACTTTGTATCGCATTCATATTGTTATGTCCGCCACACCGATTCGGTCCGTCCAGGGAAATGGCGCGAAGAATTCGCGGCGGGCAGCGCTTCGCTGGCGTGCAATGCGGCGCGAGGGGCGGCGATCGTGGATTCGTCCTTTCCGCCGCACGCGACGGGCGATCGACGTCACTCTTCGTCTGATCGAATCCTCCTGCCGCGCCATCGATGCCTGTGAGACGTTTGCGGGAGAGCATCCGCTTCGGGCCACCCGTCAGATGGAGCAGGTTTCGGGGTGGATCGCCGAGGCAAGTGAACAGTTGGGGCACGGCGCGCGGGAGCTGAGCGCAACGTTCGACCACATCGAGCGCGCGCCGCTATTCGCCGGCAACGCGCCGCAATTGTGGATCGTGACCATGACCCGCTGGATCGACGCCGCGGCACGGCTGGCGACAGTCTCCAATCGGCTCGATGACTCGTTCACGTCATTGATGGACTACGTCAAAGGGGGTACCGCTCCGCTCGATCTCGCGGAGCTGTTCCCGACTCCGATTCCCGCGCCGAGGCGGATTTCGTTCGTCGTCAGGAATCCGTCGCTGGCGTTCCTTTCGCGCGAGAACCGCCGCGTTTTCTGCATCCATGTCCGGCGTCAACGGTCCGCCCGCCTGACTGTCGCCGAGGCGCCCAGACGCATTTTCAGAGGCCGCGCTCCTCCGTTCGTCTCAACCTGCTCGCTCTGATCACGGCAGTTGAGAACTGAAAGGAGAAATTGTGTCTATTGAGAATGAAGTACCTGTCACACCACAGCCGTCCTACATGGAAGGCGCAATCGCGCTCATCGACGACATCCGGGCTCTGAAGGAGCGGGTGCCGAATTTCGTGATCCCGGAATCGAAGAAGATTCGGGGGCAGCTCGCAGCTGCTGCCTCGGTGCCGGCGCAGTTCGTTGACCTCGCGGCGCTGGCGATCCGCAATCACGAGGCGCTGACCCGCGGAGGCAACTTCGGTCTGGCTCAGATTCGCGATCGGATGAGCTACGCCGAGGCGTATGGGCCGGTGGCCGATGAACTGGAAGCGATGGCTCTCTTCGTCCGCCACAGCGTACGCGTTGCCAGGAACGAGGCCGGGAGCAACGCGCTCACGACCTACGCGCTGGCGAAGCGTCTGGCCAAACGTCCGGAGACAGCCGCTCTCGCTCCGCACGTCGACGACATGCGCCTTGCCCTCGGCCCCCGCGGCCGAAAGCCCAAGGCGAAGCCGGCGCCGCAGTCTCCGCCGGTGACGACATCGTCACCCGCGGCTCCGCCGAAGCAGTGATGATCCCGGTGGAGTAGTAAGTCCCGCGCGGGCGCGTCCGAAGGCGCGCCCGCGCATTTGACTGGATTCCGAAGGTGATTGGTGTGCGCAACGTAGTCAACTCGAGACCCGCGGGCTGACGAGTCCCAATTGACCTAAGATTACAGCGTGAAGTGCGCATTCCTTCTCCTCCTCGTCGCGTGCTCCTCCGCCGGGGTGCCTCAGCCACCGCCGCCGCTTGTCCATGGCCTCAAACTCGTCCCGCTGTACGAATGGGATAAGGACAAGACACTCACCGCATTCCGCGGTCAGATGATCGAGGTCATTCGCGCGCGCGACGAGAAGCGGCTGTTCGGTCACGTCGATCCGAACGTGCGGATCTCGTTCGGGCCGGGCGCCGGCATCGCGGCGTTCGAGCGCGCCTGGTACAGCGAGCCCCACTGGGAGGAGCTTTGGGCGCTCTTTTACATAGGTGGCGGCGTATTTCGAGACAACGACCACTTCTCGACCCCGGCGATGCATACGAACTGGCCCGAAAAACTCGATCGTTCCTCATTCGCTGTCGTGATGAGCCGCAACGCGCCATTGCGTGAGAGTAAAGACCCGCGATCGAACGCGCTTGCGACGCTGTCATTCGACATCGTCAAGCCGCTTGCTGAGAAGGGTCACGTCCGCCTCGCCGACGGCCGCACTGGCTGGGTCGACCCGAGACTCATCATGAGTCCGGCCGGTTATCGCGTGGAACTTGTCCGCAAATGGGGGACCTGGAAGATTGAGGCGTTCGTTTCCGACCGGTAAGCGGTCTGAAAAAAAGGGACGAGGGTTTCCCCTCGTCCCGCAAAATCCCTCACCCTGCCGTTAGTGGATGTTGACCGGGATCGTGATGATCTCCGTCGTGCCGTCAGCGGTGACGCGGAGGCGGAGCGTGGTGCTGGTGCCGGCGAAGCGGGCGTCGGGCATCCAGAAGATGGTGCCGTTCGCGTCGGCGAGGCGAGCGCCGCTCGGGGCGTCGATCAGCTCGAATGTGGCCGGCGTCGCGGCGCTCACCACGACGCGGAAGCCGACCGGGAAGGTGCTGGTCTGGATGTCGATGGCGCGGTCAAGAGTGCCGTCGTGGTTTGCGTCGGCGATGTCGATCTTGCCGTAGTTGCCGAACTCGACGCCGAGGAAGTTGATGCGGCGATCGGAGAGGGCGAGAACGGCCGGGACGTAGGTCGGATCGCCGGAGGCATTGTTCACAACACTGCCGTACGGAAGGGCGCGGCCCGACGTCACCGTCGCCTGCACCGTGTCGTTGTCCTGCGAATCAACGTTGAAGAGCGACGAGACGCCGGAGTTGTACTGAACCTGCGTGCCGGCGGCGTACGAAATCTCCTTCGATGCGGCGACGCTGCCGTCGGCGCGGACGAGATCCCACTTCACGGTCGACGCGTCGGCGGCGTAGATGCCGACGTTGAAGCGCGCATCGCTGGCGGATGACGGGCCGCTGAGGACGACCACGCTTCCATCCGCGGGCACGCTGGCCAGATCGACGGACGGGATGTCCTGGCCGAACTCGCCCGCGTCTGACTTATTGAACGTGCGCGAAGTGACGGTCAGCTTCCGGGCGAAGGCGTCGTCGAAGGTGACGTCGATCGCGCCGGTTGCGGTCGTGCGTCCGAAGCGGGTGGCCACGACGTCGGCGATGGAGACGGTGGCGCGCGGCGCGACGGTTACGGCCGACGTTCCGGCGGCGCCGGTGACGTCGTGGAAGGTGAGCGTGGTGGTGATGGCGCTGGCGCTCGTGTTGTGCAGCGTGAGCTCGGTGGCCCAGTGGCTGTCATTCGCGCCGGGACCGGTTCCGGAGGCAGGGATGACCAGCGTGGTGGCGCCGGCGGCGAGGGGAAGTAGCGTTGCGAAGACTGCGGTGATGATGCGATTGGCTTTCATTTCAGGTTTCTCCTTCGTGTTGTTGCGCGGTGATACGCGAGCACGAAAAAGAGTGTCTAGAAATTTATGCGATCCCAGCATCACAATCGAGAATGATAAATAGACACGAAAAACGCACACGCGCAGCCGCGCCGTGCGGCCGCAATCGTGTGCGTTTGGCGTCGTAGATACGGGGGTGACGAGGGGAACGTTGGGGAGCTGGCGACGAAGATCGCCGGCTTACCATCGAGAGCCCTTCTCCCCGGCGTCTTCTTTCAGGTACCGCCCCTCACCCGCACTCCGCTTCGCTGCGTGTCTCCCTCTCCCCGCAAAAAGCGCGGGGAGAGGGACTCTCGATCTGCCCCCGCTCCCCACACCCTCCCTCGATATACTCCGCCGCCATGCCCATTCCGCTGCTCGATCTGAAACTGCAGTACGCAACGATTCGCGACGAAGTGCTCCGCGTGACGGACGAGGTCTACGAGTCGCAGTACTTCATCCTCGGGCCGCGCGTCGACGCCTTCGAACGTGATTTCGCCACGTACTGCCAGAGCAAGCACGCGGTCGGACTTTCCTCGGGGACCGACGCGCTGCTCATCGCGCTGATGGTTCTCGGCGTCGGGCCGGGCGACGAGGTCATCGTTCCCGCGTATTCGTTTTTCGCCACTGCGGGAGTGGTCGACCGGCTCGGCGCGACGCCCGTTTTCGTCGACATCGATCTGGCCGACTACAACATCGACGCGAAGCAGGTCGAGTCGCGCATCACCTCGTGCACGAAGGCGATCATGCCGGTGCATCTGTACGGGCAGTGCGCGGCGATGGACGAGATCAACCGCATCGCGGCGAAGCACAGCCTGGCGGTGATCGAGGATGCCGCGCAAGCGGTCGGCGCCGAGTACGACGGCCGCCGCGCGGGCGTGCTCGGGACGATGGCCGCGTTTTCGTTTTTTCCGTCGAAGAACCTCGGCGCGTTCGGCGATGCCGGCGCGGTGACGTGCGAGGACGATGCGCTGTACGAGAAGCTCGTCGACTTTCGCGTTCACGGCATGCGCCCGAAGTACTACCACCGCTACGTCGGCGGCAACTTCCGCATCGATGCGCTGCAGGCGGCCATCCTGCACGTCAAGCTGCCGCATCTCGATGCGTGGTCCGAGGGGAGAAGGCGCAATGCGGCGACCTACGCGGAGCTGTTTGCCGATGCGAACCTCGGCGAACGCATCGTGCTGCCGCGCGAACTGCCGAAGCGGCGTCACATTTACAACCAGTACATCGTCCGCTTCAACGATGGCGATGCGCGCGACCGCGTCATGAATCATCTGAAGAACGCCGGGATTGGGTGCGAGGTTTACTACCCGCTCACGCTGCCGCAGCAGGAATGCTTCGCCGGCGTTCCCTCGGCGGACGAGCACTTCCCGCATTCCGATCTCGCCGCCGCGACGACGCTGGCCATCCCGATTTTTCCGGAGCTGACGAAGGATCAGATGGCCGAGGTGGTGCGGGAGATTGGGAACGGGTTGGGGTGACAACTCACAGCACAGACAAGAGTGTCTGTGCCACATTACGCAGCCTGTGTGGCACAGACACTCTTGTCTGTGCTGGTGACTGATAACCGATGATCCCTCTCCGCCACACTGTCCCGACGAGAACGGTTCCGATCGTGAATCGCGCCATCGTCATCGCCAACGGAATCGTGTTTCTTGTGCAGATCTTCATGGGGGAGCGGACGGAGTCGCTGATCAACATCTTCGGCTTCATGCCGGCGCGGCTGATGAATCCGGCGGCGTATGGCTACTCGATGTTCGAAGTCAGCGTCACGCTGGTCACCTCGCTGTTTCTGCACGGCGGATTCGTGCATCTCATCGGCAACATGATTTACCTGTGGGTGTTCGGCGGTGCGGTCGAAGACGCGCTCGGGCATCTGCGCTACGCGATTTTCTTCGTCGTCTGCGGCGCGATCGGCAGCCTTACGCACACATTTTTTTTCCCGCACTCGACGATCCCGTCGATCGGTGCGTCGGGAAGCATCGCCGGGATCCTCGGCGCGTTTCTTGTGCTGCGGCCGAAGGCGCGCATCGTCACGCTGCTGCCGCTGGTCGTTTACTGGGCGATGGTTGAAATTCGCGCCGTGATTTTTCTGCCAATCTGGTTCGCGATGCAGTTCTTCAATGGATTCCTTTCCATCGCCGCCGCGCATCGCACGCAGGAAGTGTCGGGCATCGCGTGGTGGGCGCACGTGGGGGGATTCGTTTTCGGCGCGGCGGCCGGCGCGATCGCGCGCAGGAGCCGGCGGGAACGTGTGACACCATATGCGGCCAAAACGGAGGACGTTTGAAGAAGGGAATCATTCTGGCCGGCGGGTCGGGCACGCGGCTGTATCCGATGACGTCGGCGATGTCGAAGCAACTGCTGCCGGTTTACGACAAGCCGATGATTTATTACCCGCTGACGACCCTGATGCTCGCGGGGATCACCGAGTTTCTGATCATTACGACGCCCGAGGATCAGGCGGGATTTCAGAAGTTGCTCGGCAGCGGATCGCAGTGGGGGATCAATCTTCAATACGCCGCGCAGCCGCATCCGGGCGGGCTGGCGCAGGCGTTTCTGATCGGGCGCGACTTCGTGGCGGGCGAGCCGAGTTGCCTCATCCTCGGCGACAACATCTTCTACGGTCACGGATTGCCCGATTCGCTTCGCCGCGCGGCCGAAGGGGAGAGCGGAGCGACGGTGTTCGCGTACCGCGTTCCCGATCCGGAGCGTTACGGCGTGGCCGAGTTCGATGACCGAGGACGCGCGATCAGCATTGAAGAGAAGCCGGAGAAGCCGCGGTCGAACTTCGCGGTGACCGGACTCTATTTCTACGACGAGCGCGTCTGCGATTTCGCGGCGAATCTGAAGCCGTCGCCGCGCGGAGAGCTCGAGATCACCGATCTCAATCGCGTCTATCTCAGCATCGGCGAGCTGCGCGTTGAGCAACTCGGGCGTGGATTCGCCTGGTTCGACACAGGTACGCAGGAGTCGCTGCTGCAGGCGGCGAACTTCGTGGAGACGGTCGAATTGCGGCAGGGGTTGAAGATCGCGTGCCCCGAGGAGGTCGCGCATTACCTCGGGTTGATCGATGACGCGCAGTTGCGCGATCTGGCTACGAAACTGGCGCGGAGCTCATACGGGAAGTACTTGCTCAACCTTCTCGACGAACAGGCGCAGCGAGCGTCGCGCGCCGCGGCGACGAAATGACAAAGCACGTCGTCGTCACCGGCGGCGCCGGCTTCATCGGATCGAACATCGCCGACGCGTACATCGAGCGCGGCTGGCATGTGACGATCATCGACAACTTGTCGGGCGGCGACCGGAGCAACGTCAATCCCCGCGCAGACTTTCATCAGCTCGACATCCGCGACGCCGCGGCTGGCGATCTGATTCGCGCGCTGAAGCCGGACGTGGTCAGCCATCACGCCGCGCAGATGGACGTGCGCAAGTCGGTCGCCGATCCCGCCGCCGATGCGGACGTGAACGTCATCGGTACGTTGCGCATCCTCGAAGCGGCGGTGGATGCGGCGGCGAAGCGATTCATCTTCGCGTCGACGGGCGGTGCGATTTACGGCGAGCCTGTCGAGGTGCCGCAGACGGAATCGCATCCGACCGCGCCGCTTTCGCCTTACGGCTGCGCGAAGCTGGCGGTCGAGCATTACCTGAACTACTACCGCGTCGTGCGCGGACTTTCCGCGGTCGCGTTGCGGTATGCGAACGTCTACGGTCCGCGGCAGAACGCGCATGGCGAAGCGGGCGTGGTCTCGATTTTCTCCGGACGTTTGATCGACAACCGGCAGTCGACGATCAACGGCAGCGGCGCGCAAACGCGCGACTTCGTTTACGTCGGTGACGTCGTTGCCGCGAACATGGCCGCCTCGGATGCCGAATGGCAAGGGGAGTACAACGTCGGAACGGGAGTGGAGACATCGGTGAACGCGCTGTACGAATCGCTGGCGTCGATCGCAGGAGTCGATCGGCCGGCAATGCATGCGCCGGCCAAAGCAGGCGAACAAATGCGCAGCGTTCTCGATGGGACGCGGCTGCGGACGCTGGCGGGATTGGCGCCGAGCACGAAGTTGAGCGACGGCCTGGCGAAAACGTTCGCATGGTTCCGGGAGCAGGCGCGATGATCATCACGCGCAGCCCTCTTCGCATCAGTCTCGGCGGCGGCGGGACCGATCTGCCGTCGTATTACGAAAAGTTCGGCGGGTTCCTCATCGCCGCAGCGATCGATCGCTACGTTTACGTCACCGTGAACCGTCCGTTCGGTGCCGGAATCCGGCTGAAGTACTCGGACATCGAAAACGTCGACACTGTTGATGAAGTACGGCATCCGATCCTGCGGGAAGCATTGCGGATGATGAATCTGCGCACGCCGCAGATCGAGATCACCACGCTCGCGGAGATTCCCTCGGGCACAGGACTCGGATCCTCCGGAAGCTTCACCACCGCGCTGGTGAAGGCGCTGTACGCGCATCGACGCCGGCTGCTGCATTCGAGCGAGGTGGCGCGGCTGGCGTGCGAGATCGAGATCGAGCGTCTGCACGAGCCGGTCGGGAAGCAGGATCAGTACATCGCCGCGTACGGCGGGGTGACGTGCTTCGATTTTCATCCCGATGGTTCCGTCGCGGCGCGGCCGCTGACGCTGGGGATGGAGACGATGTTTGAGCTCGAAGACAACCTCCTCCTTTTCTTCACCGGATTCTCGCGGAGTGCAGGAAGCCTCCTTCAGGATCAGAAGGCGCGTTCCGAGGCGGACGATGCGGAGATGATCGAAAACCTGCACTACGTCAAAGACCTCGGTTACCGCAGCCAGGCCGCTCTGGAGGCGGGGCGGTGTGCGGAGTTCGGCGAGCTGATGCACGAGCATTGGGAACACAAGAAGAAGCGTTCGCGAGGGATGACCAACCCGAAGATTGATGAGTGGTACGAGCTCGGACGGCGGCATGGCGCGATCGGCGGGAAGCTGGTCGGCGCTGGCGGCGGCGGGTTCCTGCTGTTCTATGCCGAGGACCGCAAGGGCTTGCGGCACGCAATGACCGAGGCGGGGCTGGAGGAAGTGCGATTCCGGTTCGATTTCGAGGGGACGAAGGTGTTGATGTCGTAGAGCTTTCACCGCAGAGACGCAGAGGACTCTGAGGAACCTCTGTGCCTCTGCGCCTCTGCGGTGATCTTCCGGCGGTTACAATGCGCGCGCTGATGAGCTACACCGAGGAACATCTGCGCGAAGCGTCCGCGATCATCGAAAAGCTGGATGTGGATGCGATCGAACGGACCGCCGTTCTGCTCGCCGAGTTGCGAGAACGCCGTGGTCGCCTTTTCCTCCTCGGCGTCGGCGGCAGCGCGGCGAATTGCTCCCATGCGGTCAACGACTTCCGCAAAATCTGCGGGATCGAGGCGTATGCGCCGACGGACAACGTCAGCGAGCTGACGGCGCGCACGAACGACGAAGGGTGGGCGTCGGTTTTCATCGAATGGCTCAAGGTAAGCCGGCTGAGTCCGGCGGATCTCCTTTTCATTTTTTCCGTCGGCGGCGGCAATCGCGAGAAGAACGTCAGCCCGAACCTTGTTGCGGCCCTGGAATTCGGAAAAGAAGTGGGGGCCAGGATCTGCGGGATCGTCGGCAGGGACGGAGGCTACACGGCGAAAGTGGCCGACGCCTGCGTCATCATTCCGACGGTGAATCCGCAGAATGTCACGCCGCACACGGAAGCGTTTCAGGCCGTGGTGTGGCACCTCCTCGTATCGCATCCGAAACTGAAAGCCGCCGAGACGAAGTGGGAATCGACCCGATAATGCGAGCCGTGTTTCTCGATCGTGATGGAGTGATCAATCGCGCCACCGTGCGCGACGGGAAGCCGCATCCGCCCGATTCCATCGACGAGCTGGAAGTGCTGGCCGGCGTTCCCGGCGCGCTGCTCAGATTGCGCGAGGCCGGCTTTCGTCTGATCGTGGTCACGAATCAGCCCGACGTCGCGCGGGGAACGCAGACGCGCGAAACGATCGAAGCGATGCACGTGCGTCTCATGTCCGAGCTGCCGGTCGACGACGTCGTGACCTGCTATCACGACGACGGCGACGCCTGCGACTGCCGCAAGCCGAAGCCGGGCGGATTGATCGACGCGGCGCGGCGGCACGGCCTCAAGCTCGATCAGTCGTTCATGGTGGGCGATCGCTGGCGCGACATCGAAGCGGGCCAGCGCGCGGGCTGCCGCTGCCTCTTCGTCGATTACGGCTACGCCGAACAGCAGCCGGCCGGATCGTTCGTGAGCGTTCCATCGCTCGCCGCCGCCGCAGAATGGATCATCGAGAATCAGTGATGACGCGCGTCGAAGATCTGAAGGTAAAAATTTTCGCCGACGGCGCGGAGAAGGCAGGGATGCTGGAGATGTACGCGAAGCCGTACATCAAAGGCTTCACCACGAATCCCACGCTGATGCACAAAGTCGGGCTGACCGACTACCGCGCCTTCGCCCGCGACATCGTCGCTGCGATTCCTGACCGTCCGATCTCGTTCGAAGTCTTCTCCGACGATTTCGAGGAGATGGAGCGGCAGGCGCGCGAGATCGCCACGTGGGGCGAGAACGTCTACGTGAAAATCCCGGTGACGAACACGCATCGCGAGCCGGCCTACGATCTTGTACGGCGGTTGGCGAATGACGGCGTGAAGCTGAACATCACCGCGATCATGACTATCGATCAGGTGCGCAACGTCGTCAATGCGGTGAAGGATGGCGCGCCGTCGTGCGTCTCCGTCTTCGCCGGACGCATCGCCGACACCGGCCGCGATCCCGTTCCGATCATGTCGGAGTGCGTATCGATCCTGAAGGCCGCGCCGCAGTCGGAATTGATCTGGGCAAGTCCGCGCGAGTTGCTCAACATCATCCAGGCCGACGCCATCGGCTGCCACATCATCACCGTGACGAACGACATCCTGAAGAAGCTTTCGCTGGTCGGCAAAGACCTCGGCGACTACTCGCTGGACACGGTGAAGATGTTTTTTGAGGATGGACGGAAAGCCGGTTTTTTGTTGTAAACGAGATCGCTCCCGGTTCGTCTTTTCTCAAATATGGTTTGGCGGTTGCGTGGGACAGTAGTCGCCGTTCTCGGTGTTGTTTCCATCGTTTCCGTTGCGTGCGACCGGACTAAGCCGGTCATGAGGAAGGTGGCGGGCGTAAGCGGTTTCCGCCGGGCGCCTCCGCGGCCAGCGCCGCGTCGCGAAGAGCCGCCACCTCCTCCCGCCAAGCCGAACATCCTGCTGATCACGCTCGATACGCTGCGCTACGACGCCACCGGCCTGGCGCCGCAGGGAACGAATCGGACGCCGTTCTTGCGGCAGCTTGCCGCTAACGGCATCGAGTTCACGCATAGCTACAGCACGTTCGACTCGACGCCGGAGTCGCACTTTTCAATGCTGACCGGTTTTGTCAGCGGATGGGCGACGCAACCTCTCGACGTCAAGGAGCATTCGCTCACCTACCAGCTCGCGCGCGACGGCTACTCGACGTTCGGCGTCGCGGCCAATGGAAACCTGTCGCGAAAGTTCAATCAGGACGTCGTGGCCTTCAGCTCCTACACGTGCCTTGCGGACGTGTGGGAGGCGCTCTCGCCGGCGGCGAAGAGAGCCGCGCTTCGCCCGATCGACGAGCGGATCCGCCATTACCACGCACCGCTGAACGATTTCAGTGAAGCGGCCTTGTTCATGTCGGCCGATCGCGTGCTGGCCCGCTTTGCGAAGAGCATCGCCGCGGCAAAACCGCCGTTCTTCGGGTTCCTGAACTTCTTCGACTGCCACGATCCTTACTTCCCCGATCCGGCGCACTATGACGCCGACGCGGAGGACGGCGACATCCGGCCGAAAGGCTTCGCGTCCGATTTTCGCAGCCGTACGCTTCCTCCGGAGATCGTCGATCCCGCGAAGATCACCGATCCGAAGAAGCGGGCGCTCGTGCTGGAGGCACTGAAGGCCGTCTCCAACCGCGCCTGGAGCACGGCGTTCGATCTCGATCCCGACGCGATCAGGGTCTACCGGAAGCGCTACCGCGCGGAGGTGCGCGAGCTCGACGCGGTGGTGCGACGCATCTTTGACGTTCTCGCGGAGAAGAAGCTGCTCGACTCCACAGTCGTCATCATCACCTCCGACCACGGCGAATCCTTCGGCGAAAAACACCTGATCACGCATTCGTTCAGCAATGAGGGCGACCGCGAAGCGACGCATCGCGTGCCGCTCCTGATCGTTCTGCCGGCGAGTTATCGCGTCCGCAACCACACGATTGACGTCGAGACGAGCTCCGCGGACATTGCGCCGACGATCTACGACTTCGTCGGACTGGATTGGTCGAAGCTGAGCGAGAAGGCGCTGCCGGGACGGTTCGGGAAATCGCTCATGCCGTACTTCTGGGTGGTGCCGGGGAAGGATCGCCTGCGCATGATCGATCCCGAGGGGGAGGTGCTTACTCCTGACCAGCAGGCGGCAATCCGGAAGGAAGCGGAGCGCCGGCTGCGCGCCCTAGGATATCTCCGCTAGAATGCGCCGGCTTTGAAGGTCCTCGTCACCGGCGCGGCCGGGTTCATCGGCTCTCACGTTGCGCAACGTCTGCTCGATCGCGGCGACGAAGTCGTGGGCGTCGACAACGTTAACGACTACTACGATCCGAAGCTGAAAGAGGCGCGTCTGGCGCGGCTTGCCGTCGCGGACGGTTTTCGTTTCGAGCGGCTCGACATCGCCGACGCCGATGCGATGCGGCGGCTCTTCAGCGACGCGAAACCGCAGCGCGTGGTCAACCTTGCCGCGCAGGCCGGCGTGCGCTACTCGCTGGTAAATCCGCAGGCGTACCTCGATGCGAACCTGCAGGGATTTCTGAACGTGCTCGAAGGGAGCCGCCACAACGGCGTCGAGCATCTCGTCTACGCGTCGTCGAGCTCCGTCTACGGCGCGAACACCGCGCAGCCGTTTTCCGAGCACCACAACGTCGATCATCCGGTCTCGCTCTATGCCGCCACGAAAAAGGCCAACGAGTTGATGGCGCACACATACGCCGCGCTCTTCAAGCTGCCGTGCACGGGGCTGCGATTTTTCACCGTCTATGGGCCGTGGGGCCGTCCGGACATGGCGCTTTTCCGTTTCACGCGCGGAATCCTCAACGACGAGCCGATCGAGGTCTACAACTACGGCCGGATGATCCGCGACTTCACCTACATCGACGACATCGTGGAAGGCGTCATCCGCGTGATCGACAACGTCGCCGCGCCTGATCCGGCCTGGAGCGGCGATGCTCCCGACCCCGCCCGCAGTTTTGCGCCGTATCGCGTTTTCAACATCGGCAACAACCGCCCGGTGCCGCTGCTCGATTTTATCGGCGCGCTCGAAGAGGCGCTCGGGCGCAAGGCGAAAATGCAACTGCTGCCGATGCAGCCGGGCGATGTGCCGTCGACGATGGCCGACGTGACCGAGCTCGAATCCGCGGTCGGCTTTCGTCCCGCGACGACCGTTCGCGAAGGCATCGGGCGATTTGTCGCCTGGTACAAGGAGTACTACGGAGCCGCATGACCGCCCCGCCTGAAACGCAGACGCTCGATACGCTGCTCGACTCGATCCGCACACGCACCGCGCGCGTCGGAATCATCGGCCTCGGATACGTCGGGCTGCCGCTCGTTCTTCTCTTCGAGGAGGCTGGCTTCCCCGTGATCGGCATCGACGTCGATACGAAGAAAACAGAGATGCTCAATCGTGGCGAGACCTACATCCGCCACATCGGCAGCGAACGGATCGCGAAGGCGTTCGCGAATGAGAAGGTTTCCGCGACGACTGACTTCGATCGCCTCGCCGATTGCGACGTGATCATCATCTGCGTTCCGACGCCGCTGGGCACGCACCGCGAGCCGGACCTCAAGTACATCCGCATTACCGCCGAGGAGATCACGCGGCGGTTGCGGCCGGGACAACTCGTCGTGCTCGAATCGACGACGTATCCGGGCACGACCCGCGAGGAACTGGTGCCGCGATTCGAGTCGAAGGGTCTCGTCTGTGGCCGCGACTTCTTCGTCGGCTTCTCGCCGGAGCGCGAAGATCCGGGCAACGAGCGCTTCAACACCCGCAACATCCCGAAAGTCGTCGGTGGAATCGATGCTCCGTCGCTGCTTGCTGCGACCGAGGTTTACGGATCGATCGTCGATCGTGTGGTGCCGGTGTCGTCGACGGAGATCGCCGAATCAGCGAAGCTGCTGGAGAACATCTTCCGCGCCGTCAACATCGCGCTCGTCAACGAGATGAAAGTGGTTTTCGAGCGGATGGGCATCGACGTGTGGGAAGTGATCGAGGCGGCGAAGACCAAGCCGTTCGGGTTCATGCCCTTCTATCCCGGACCGGGACTGGGCGGACACTGCATCCCGCTCGATCCGTTTTATCTCACCTGGAAGGCGGCCGAATACGGGACGTGGGCCCGCTTCATCGAACTGGCCGGCGAGATCAATACGTCGATGCCGCGTTACGTCGTCGATCGCACCGTCGAAGCGATCAACAAGCACGGCAAGAGCATCGTCGGCGCGACGGTGCTGGTGATGGGACTGTCGTACAAGCCTGACATCGACGACGACCGCGAGTCGCCGTCATTCGAATTGATCGAGATGCTGCAGGAGCGCGGCGCGATCGTGTCGTACTGCGATCCCTTCGTTCCTCAGGCCCGCCGCGGCCGCAAGCACGACCTCGGGCTTCAGTCGATTCCGTGTACCGCCGATGAGATCGGGAAGTACGACGCGGTCGTCGTCTCCACGCCGCACACGGCATTCCGCGATCCCGAGCTGTGGTCGAAGGTGCGGCTCGCGGTCGATACGCGGAACATCGTGCCGCGCAATCTGCCCGGGCTCGACGTCGTGCGTGCGTAGGCCGTCATTGATGCGGCATGGCGCGGCGCCGCAGCTCGGGCTCCTTCAGTGAGATCACGAGCATCCGCCCGTCGGGCACGGTGAAGAGCATCGGTTGATGATCGCGATCGATGACTGCGAAGCGAGCCGTGGCGTCGGACGAGTGATCGAACTGCTCGACGCGGAATGAATCGTCACCGCTGTCGGTGGCAGCGCCCGAGGCCATTCGGCGCAGGACGAGCCAGCGGGTGTCGGTGAGTGCGACGGGTACGGCGATGACTTGCGGATCGCCATTCGCGACCGCCAGCTCCGTCGAGGCGCACGTCCAGTCGGCGCAGGTCTTCACCGTCCACAGATGAGTCACCGGAATGCACGGACAGGCGTTCTGCGCATCGAGTGAAACGGCGTTCAGCGCGGCAGCGCAGGCGAGGGTGGCAATCAAGGCACGCATAGCGGGTCTCCTGAGGTATCGGCTGATTGAAACCTCGTGCCAAAACTCGCCGAATTCGGGTTGGCGCTAAGTATGAATAACTCGCGATCTGAGTTGGACGCCACATGCGATTCAAGACCCTTTTCTCTCTCTCCCTTTTTCTCCTTTTGATTTCCGCGGCGGCGAACGGGGCCAGCTTCGTCGTCCCGTCCGACCGCGACATGATCCGCCGGGCGCACGCCATCGTCATCGGCAATGTTCTCAGCTCCTACTCGCGAGCGACTGCCGAAGGGGGCATCGAGACCGTGACGCCGTTCTCGATCGAGGAAGTGATCAAGGGACGCGTCGGCGATGAGACCATCGACGTCGTCGAGCCTGGCGGCGTTCTCAATGGCCGCGCCACCGTCATCGCCGGCATTCCGCGTTTCCAGGAAGGAGCGCGCCTGCTCCTTTTTCTGACGAAAACGGGAGCGAGCCGATGGTCGGTGACCGAGATCGCGCTGGGCAAGTTTTCGTTTCGCATGCGCAACGGCGAATCGCTTCTTCTCCGCGATGATGGCGAAATCTCCGGATGGGATCCTGATCTCAAACCGCATCAGGAGCGGGATCGATCCGCGGAACGCTTTCTCCATTTCATCCGCGAAGAAGCGGCCGGCCGCGTGGCGAAGGAAGACTACTTCGTCGACCGAGGCAGCCGATTCAGCCCGTTAGCGACATCGCTGCATCCGGTGCCGCTGATCGCGCCGTACACGGCCACGTCGTACACGATGTTCATCTCCGGTTCGCAGGGTTCGCGCTGGGACGTCTTCCCGAGCGCCGTTTCATTCTTCAGCGGGACGACCGCGGAGCCGGGCGCGCCCGGCGGCGGAGTCACCGCGATTCAGGCCGGCATCGCGTCGTGGGACAACGATTGCGGCTCGAACGTGAACTACGTCTACGCGGGAGTGGACAATGGCACGCATGCCGATGGGCTGCACACCGACGACGGCGTGAACACGGTGCTGTTCGAGCGCGATCTGAGTGCCTGGGGCATCGCACCTTTCACCTGCAGCGGCAACAGCTACAGCGGCACGCTCGGCCTCGGCGGCGTCACCTCCGCCTCACCGGACCTGAACACCGTCGGCACCGAGAGTTTCCTCACCACGCTGGAAGGCGACGTCGAGATGAACCGCGGGCTGGCGAACTGCACGGTGCTGTTCAACAACGGCGACTTCAACAGCGCACTGACGCACGAGCTCGGGCACACGCTCGGCTTTCGCCACGCCGATCAGACCCGCGACAGCAACGGCGCCTGCAGCAACGATCCGTCGCTCGAATGTTCACAGCAGGCGATCATGAAATCGTTCATCAGCACCGGCCTGAATGCGGCGCTGCAGGCGTGGGATCAACATGCGGTGCAGGCCGTCTATCCCGGCAACGTTTGCGCGCCGGGACCTTCGTGCACCGTCCCCACGATTACGGCGCAACCGTCGTCGCCAGGCGCGATTACCGCGGGGCAGAGCGTGACGCTGAGCGTGGCCGCGAGTGGGACGGCACTGTCGTATCAGTGGTACGTCGGAAGCTCAGGCAACACGTCCTCTCCGATCGCGAACGCAACCGGTACGAGCATTACGGTTTCTCCGGCCACGACGACCTCGTACTGGGTGCGCGTATCGAACAGCTGCGGTTCCGCGAACAGCGTCGCGGCGACAGTCACCGTGACCACGAATGCTCCGAGCGGCGCGACGAAGTTCTACCTCGTCACGCCGTGCCGGATCATCGACACGCGCGATGCAAACGGCGCTTACGGCGGGCCGGCGCTGGCGTCGGGAGCGAAGCGCAACATCGTCGTCGCCGGCGTTTGCGGGATCCCGACCGGCGTGGTTTCGATCTCCGTCAACGTGGCGGCCGTCGCTCCGTCGGGGAACGGCTATCTGACGTTGTTTGCCGGCCCTGCCACGGCGGCTGTTCCGCTGGCAAGCACGATCAACTATCTGACGAACAGAACCCTCTCGAACAACGCGATCGTCAGGGTTGGCTCCGACAGCATCAACGTTTACAACGGCGGTCCGACCGTCCACTTCGTCATCGACGTCAACGGATACTTCAAATGAAAACGATCTCTGCAGCTTCGCGCATCACGTTTCTCACCGCTCTGTTTTCACTCGTGCTGATCGGACTCGCTCCGCGCGCACAGGCCCAGTACTCGTATTTCGCGCTCAATCCGTGCCGAGTGGTCGATACGCGCAACGCGACCGGCGTCAACGGCGGACCGCTCGTACTAGCTGGCGGTCAGCGGAACTTTGCCATTCGCGGATCGTGCGGCGTACCGACCACGGCGAAGGCGGTGTCGGTGAACCTCGCCATCGTGGGGATGACCGCGCAGGGATTTGTCACGCTCTGGCCTTCCGGTCTGGCGCGTCCGACCGTCTCCTCGATCAATTTCAGCGGCACTGAGTCGGCCCTGGCGAACGGAGCAATCGTCGGTCTCTCCACGAATGCGCAGGATCTCTCCGTCTACAACGGGAGCAACGGCGGAGTGCACGTGGTCATCGACGTGACGGGCTACTTCCAGTAGCGCAACAGCGTTGCTCTCTGCACGTAAGCGGCTTCAACCGTAGGGTCGCGTTGGATGACGTGTGTCCGCTCCGCGCTGGAATTTCCGGCGCGAAAAACTCATAGCGTCGGCGATAAGCAGTTTTTTTAATCGGGTCCAACGTACCAATTCCACGAACATGTTTGAACTCCGCGAAGCCGCGCCGGCGGTGAGGAGCCTTCCATGAGGCAGATGCCGTCAGCATTACGACGCACGGCGGCGGCGTGTGTCTTCGCCGCGCTGTTCTGCTGGCCGATCGCCGCGGCCACCCTCAGCAAGCTCAATGAGGACGTCCTGTCTCCCTTGCGCGGGACGGCGAAGAAGATCCACATCAGCAACCTGCCGTTGTACGCGCACGGCACGGCAAACCTCGACCTGGAAGAGTTCGAGGTGTGGGCGCCGGGCGGGAAAGTCATCGTCAGCGACGGAAAGAGCGTGCAGTACCTCGATCCTCCTCCGATGCGCTTCTTCCGCGGGCTGGTCAACGGCGATCCGCAGTCGTTTGCATACTTCTCTGTCGATGGAAAAACGGGAGCGGTCTTCGGCCTGCTCGACACGCGCGACGGAAAGTTCGCGGTCAATGCCGCACGGCGGCGGGTGATCCCTCACGGGGCATACCAGGATCGCGGAGATGACTTCGACTACTTCCTGACCGGTTCGGACGACACGGACGCGATGCCGACCGGTGACAGCTGGAGTTGCGGAGTAGAAAAGCTGCCGGCGGTTGCGCACGTCAGCGAGCGCACGCTGGTGGCGACCGAGACTGGCAACCGTCACGTGATCGCCGAGGGGATCACGGGGTCGCAGTCATACGCGATGGCGCTGGAGGTCGAAACGGACGACGAGTTTTTTGCGAATGCGGGGAACAACCTCACCACCGCAACGAACTACGTCACGAATCTGACGGGCGCTCTCTCGACGATCTACAACCGCGACCTTCACATCAACGTCGTCCTGCAGAACGCGCACATTTATAACGGTGGAACGGGCAGCGATCCCTGGGCGGCAACCGACGAAATACACGGATTGGCGGAGCTGGGAAATTACTACCACGCCAATCACCTCTCGCTGAAACGCTCATCGGTGGTGATGTTGAGCGGCAAGAGCGTCCCGGGCGGCGTCGCGTGGGAAGGGGCGATCGGCAAGGGAGATTTTCCCGAAACCGTCAACGGAATCAGCACCTACAGCGGTGGATACGCCTGGTGCGGCGGGATCGGAAATCTCTTCGGATCGCAGGGCCTCGGAACCGTTCCGGATCCGAACGCCACGTCGAACGGAACGCTATACGGCATGCCCGGCACGGGCGTGCCCGGTCCGGGCGGCATCCAGGGCTACTGGCCGCTGGCCGAATTCTCCCACGAGCTCGGCCATAACCTCGCCGGTCACCACACGCACTGTGTCGCGATCACCCAGGGTGAGGCCACCGCAGCGGGGCATGCCTCGCAGCTCTTTGTCGATCTGTGCAATCCCGGCGAGATCGAACAAAGCGCGCCGAACGGCGCCTGTGAAACCGCCGGCCCTTCTGCGCCTCCCGAGAAGGGCACGATCATGAGCTACTGCCACAACGTTTTCGTGTCCAGCGTACCGCAGAGCCGGTTCACGTTCGGGCAGGCGAGCGAAGTCAGTCATCACGAGTTGGACGACTACATGCTGCGGGCGGCCGGGCCGATTTCACCGTACGGCGGCGATTTCAACATCGTGACTGCCGTCGGTACGTTCACGATGTCGTCCATCACCGCCTCCTCGACCGTCCAGGCGAATTCAACCGGCAACACGGCCTCGGTGACCACCGCGAACGGCGGCTCGCCGACGTACTCCTGGACGATCACCGGCGGCACCATCACCAGCGCTTCGAATACCGCCTCCATCACCTACACGGCGGGTGCGTCCGGAAGCGTCGTGCTCCGCGCGACGGCCTACAAGAACGGTACGAACACATCCACGTTTCCCAACGGCGGCATCGGCATCACCGATACGAAGACGGTGACGATCAACACTTGTACGGCGCCGGCGATCACGAGCCAGCCGTCAGCGGCGACGATCGTGACGGGGCAGGTCGCAACGCTGAGTGTCGTGGCCTCGGGTACCGCGACGCTCTCGTATCAGTGGTACACCGGCACGTCGGGCAACACCAGCTCGCCGGTGGGGGGAGCCACCGGATCGAGCGTGAATGTCTCGCCGGCGTCGACGACCTCGTACTGGGTCCGCATCTCGAACAGTTGCGGTTCCGTCGACAGCGTCGCGGCCACGGTTACCGTCACCACAAACACGCCCAGCGCGGCGACGCTCTTCTATCCCGTCACTCCATGCCGGATCATCGATACGCGAAATGCGAACGGCCCCCAGGGCGGACCGGCGCTCGCGTCGGGCGGGACGCGCAACGTCACCGTCGCCGGCGTCTGCGGCATCCCGGCGGGCGTGGTGGCGATCTCCGTGAACGTGGCGGTCGTCGCTCCGACGTCCGGCGGCTATCTCACGGTCTTCGCAGGCCCCGCGAACAACACCCTGCCTCTGGCCAGTACCATCAACTTTCTGACCAACAAGACTCTGTCGAACAACGCCATCGTCAGAGTCGGCTCCGACAGCATCAACGTTTTCGACGGCGGTCCGACCCTCCACTTCGTCATCGACGTGAACGGATACTACAAATGAAAAAGATCTCTGCAGCTTCGCCCATCCTTTTTCTGGCCGGTGTGTTTTCGCTCGTGCTGACGGCAGTCGCTCCCAGCGCACAGGCCCAATACTCGTACTACGCGCTCAATCCCTGCCGTGTGGTCGATACACGCAACGCGAACGGCACGAACGGAGGACCGGTCGTGGCAAGCGGCACGCAGCGGAACTTTGCCGTTCGCGGCGTCTGCGGCGTTCCGATGACGGCCAAGGCGATTTCGCTCAACCTCGCCATCACGGGTATGAACGCGCAGGGCTACGTCACGCTCTGGCCGTCGGGGCAATCACAGCCGGTGGTCTCGTCGATCAACTTCAGTGGGACGGAAGCGGCGCTGGCGAACGGTGCGATCGTCGGCCTGTCGACGAACGCGCAGGATCTATCCGCGTATGACGGCAGCAACAGCGCAGTGCACATCATCATCGACGTGACTGGCTACTTCCAGTGATCCGCACTGGCGGCTGCCCATTTTGCAGTTTTATTTGGTAAGATTCGCCGTCCTCCGGAAAACCCTGAAAAAGTGATTCGCCATCTCCTGCGGGCGGCCGCATTGTGCCTCGTCCTCGCTTCATCGGCAGTACGCGCCGATGAACTGCGCATGACGACGCTCTTTCGTACGGGGACGTTGACGCAAAACGTCGGCGGCGCAAACCTCATCATCCGCGACGTCGTGGGCGACTCGCGTGCGGACATCGTCTCCTGTGCAGCCGGCTCCGCGTTCGCAATGTCGTACGACGGTTCGACCTATCGCGACACGTGGTATTCGCCCAATGTCGGATGCACCGGCGTAGCCGTCGGCGACCGTAACGGCAACGGCTCGAATCAGGTATTCGTCGGTACAGCGGTCAACGGTTCGTATTACTGGAGCGCAACGGGCCCGAGCTACGTGTATGTCTTCGACCCGACGAGTTACGGGCCCGAGCTGGCGAAAGTCCTTGTGTCAGCTACCGAGGCGGTGAACGACGTTGCAGTCGGCAACGTGGATGGCGACCCGGGGCTGGAAGTCGTGGCGGTCACGAACACGAAGACGTACGTCTACAACGCGGCGACGCTTGCGCTCAAATGGACCGCTTCGTATGGCGGTCACACGGTGGCCATCGGAGATCTGGAAGGCGACGGAGCGAATGAAATCGTCATCGCCGGCACGAACATCGGCTATGTCCTCGACGCGTCCGCGCAGACGCTGAAGTGGAGCTACGTCGGCACCACCTATCCCCTTGGTTTCGGTCCCAGCATGGCTCTGGGCGACGTCGACAACGACGGCAAGGCGGAGATTCTCTGCGGTACGCCGAATGGCGTCTCTTCGTCCGTGCGGGTCATCAACGGCGACACGATGACGGTGGTCACGGTTCCCGCGGGCGGCGAGTCTCTCACCGTGGGCGATGCGGACAATGACGGGCAGAATGAGCTGATTGTCGGCTCGCAATATGGCCCCATCGCGGGATACAGCATCACCGGCACGACGGCCACGAAACTGTGGAGCATCCCGGACTTCGAGGGAGCGCAGGGCATCGCCGTGGGCGACGCCGACGCTGACGGAAAAAACGAGGTTGTATGGGGAGACGGCGTCCTCTCCAGCGGTGCCGACACCCTCGTGGTCGGCAACGCAAACACGCAAACGGTCAAGTTCCGGAGCGTTGACCTGAATGGTCCCTTCCATGTCGTGGTCGACGATCTCGACGGCGACGGCAAGCTGGAGATGGTCGTGCTCTCGGAGTCGACGCAGAGCGGCTACAGCGGTGCCGCCGCGTGGGTGCTCGATTACGCGACACACCGTCTGATCGCTACACTCCCCTTCTCCTATTATTCAGGCGGTGCGACTGAGGTAGCGATCGGTCAGGTCGACGGCGATCCGCAGAAAGAGATCATTTTCCTCGGCAACCCGATCACAGTCTTCGACGGGAAAACGTTTGCGCAGGAGTGGACCAGTCCCGTAACGCAGTCTTCACCGTCGCGCGGACTGATGATCGTAACGAACATCGACGGCGACACGGTGGACGAGATCTTCTACGCCACCGGCTCCAGCTTTCACGTGCTCAACGGCGCCAGCGAATTTACCCAGTTCATTTCCACGGATCTCGACAGCTCCATCACGGATTTCGCGGTGGCGGACCTGGATGGTGATCTGGTTCCCGATCTGGTCGTGGGGACACGGACCGGCCTTTATGTTTTCAGGACCTCCGCCTGGTCGCAGCGGATCTACATCCCGCTGACCAGTTTCGACAGCCGCAAAGTCTCTGCTGCGGCCGGACACTTCGGCGTCACGCTCAGCGGCGGCGGCCTCGCGCTCTACTCGGGCAGCACGCTGCAGCAGGAGTGGATTTGTCCGACCGGCAACAACATCGGCAGCCTGGCCTTCGTCGATCTGACAGGGCAGTCGCGCCTGGCCGCCTCGATGAGCGATGGGACTATCCGCTTTTTCCCGACCAGCGGCGCGACGTGCCCGGCGTACGACACGATCAGCCAGTCCTTTGGCACGAACGGCTACGGCAACACTCGGATCGCGTTCAAAGACGTCAATGGTGACGGACGTCCTGAACTGCTGGTCGGCGGCTCGAACGCGGCAACGGTTGCCACCGTGGGCTGGAACAGCGAGCCGCGCGGCGACGCGGATTCAGATGGCGTCGTCACCGATCTCGACATCGACGCACTGGCCGCCTACTTCTACGGCAACCGTACGGCTACGCAGCCCGCCGCGGACGTCAATGGCGACGGTGCGATCCGCTCCGACGATCTTTTCTACCTGATCAACTACCGCCGAGGGACCGGCGCGCCTCCGCCAGCCCAACCTGCAGCCGCTCCTTCTTTCGGACAGACTCAATGACCCGCTATCTCGCACGCACCGCCCTCATCGCCGCGATGCTCGCTGCGTTCTCCGCGAGCGCCGAAGAGCTTCGGCTGACGACGCTCTATCGCACCGGCACCTTCACCAGGGGCGGAGGCAAAGCAAACGTGGTGATGCGCGACGTCGTCGGTGATGCGCGGCCGGAAATCATTTCCTGCAATTACGGCGGCTCGGCCTTTGCGCTGTCATACGACGGCACTGCGTATCGCGACCGATGGATTTCGCCGAACGTCGGATGCACCGCCGTCGGGGTGGGAGATCGCAACGGCGATGGCTTCAACAAGGTCTTCGTCGCCGGTTCGCCCACGGGTGTTTCGAACTACGGCGTCACCGGTCCGGGCTACCTCTTCGCATTCGACGCCACCAGTTACGGTCCGGAGTTGGCGAAAGTACAAGTGTCGGCAACCGAGCCGGTGAACAGCATCGCGGTCGGCAACGTGGACGCCGACGCAGGACTGGAAGTCGTAGCCATCACCAGCACGAAGTTCTACGTCTTCAACGCCGCCACCTTTGCCCTCAAGTGGTCAGGAGCCTACGGCGGCCACACCGTAGCCATCGCCGACCTGGAGAACGACGGGAAGAACGAGATCATCATCGCCGGCACCGACGGCCATGTCCTCAACGGCTATACGCAGACGTACAAGTGGGGCTACTTCGGCGGTTTCGGTCCGAGCATGACGGTGGGCGACGTCGACAACGACGGGAAGGCGGAGATCATCGGCGGCACCGGCATCTACAACGGCGCGCCCACGGTGAAGATCGTCAACGGAGACACGATGACCACGACCACCATCTCCGCGCCGGCGGAGGCGGTGGGGGTAGGCGACGCGAACAACGACGGCAAGAACGAATTGATCGTCGGCGGCGATCAGTGGAGCGACGTCCAGGGATTCGACGTTGCCACCGGGACGAAGCTCTGGAGCGTCCACAACCCGAACTGGGGAACGGTGGGAATCGTCGTCGGCGATCCCGATGGCGACGGACAGAACGAAGTGGTCTGGTCCTCTTACGATCCCGGCATCTTCGTCGGCAACGCCAATACGCAGACGGTTGAGTCGACGGCGGACGATTTCAACGGACCGTTCCGCATCGCCGTCGCCGACCTCAATGGAGACGGCCGTCTGGAGATGGTGGTGACGGCGACGACCGCGAACAGCCACTACTACATCGGCGTCGGAAGCGCGTACGTGCTCGACTACGAAACGCATCGCCTGATCGCGAAGCTGCCGATTCCAAACTATGTGTCCATCGCCCAACTTGCCATCGGACAGGTCGACGGCGATGCGGCCAAGGAGATCGTCCTTCTTGTAGGCGACTCGTCGGGCGGGCAGGTCATGGTTTTTGACGGCGTCACGTTCGCTCTGGAATGGAGCAGCGGGCCGCCGCCGTGCTGCAGCAATCCGTCGCAGCCGTCCGGTTCCACACTGATCGTGCGAAACATCGACGGCGACGCGACAGACGAAATCATCTACGCCACCAATGAGCACAAAATCCAGGTGCTCAATGGTGCGGGCCCGTTCATCCAGTACACCACTGCCGCGCTCGATAGTGCCATCTACAACATGGACATCGCGGACGTCGACGGCGACGGCGTCCTCGATCTCGCCGTGGCCACGCAGACCGGCGCCTACATCTTCAAGACCTCGGACTGGACGCAGCGAACCTACATTCCGTTGACGAGCCTCAACGGGCGCACCATTGCCGCCGCGCCGGGGCATTTCGCCGTCAGTCTCAGCGGCGACGGCATCGCCATGTACTCGGGGACCACGCTGGCGCAGGAGTGGAGCTGCAGCAGCGGCAACCTCACCAGCGATCTCGCCTTTGCCAACCTCGGCGCACAGTGGCGCCTTACGGCGGCGATGAGCGACGGGAGCCTCCGCATCTTTCCCACCGCAGGCAGCTCTTGTCCCGCGTTCGACACGGTGAGTCAGAACGTGGCCTACAACGCATATGCGTCTTCCGTCGATCAGGTGCAACTCACATTCGCAGATCTCAATGGAGACGGCCGCCCGGAGCTTCTGACCGGGAGCTCGCTAGAGGCGTCCGTCTCCGTGCTTGGCTTCCCCAGCGAACTACGCGGCGACGTCGATTCGGACGGCGTAGTGACGGATGCCGATATCGATAAGCTGGCGGCCTACTTGTACGGCAACAGCACAGCAACACAGCCCGCCGCGGACGTAAACGGCGATAATGCCATCCGTCCCGACGATCTCTTCTATCTGATCAATTACCGCCGAGGGTCGGGGCCGGCTCCGTCCATGTCCAAGCCAATTCCTTCCGGAGATAGCCGATGAGGCGACACTTGATTCGCTGCGCATTACTCGCCGCCGCACTCGGTACATTCTCGGCAGGTGGCGAAGAGCTTCGAACGACTACGCTCTTTCGCACCGGAACGCTCACCAAGAACGTCGGCTCGACGAACATCGTCGTCCGTGACGTCGTCGGCGATTCCCGTCCGGATATCGTCTCCTGCTCCAACGGGTTCGCGTTCGCGATGTCGTACGACGGGACGACCTATCGCGACGCCTGGTACTCGCCTCCCGTGCAGTGCAACGCGGTGGCGGCCGGCGACCGTGATCACGACGGCAGGAACGAAGTGTTCGTCGGAAGTAGCCCCGGCTACTACTCCAGCGGCCCGAGCTACATCTACGCCTTCGACGCCACCAGCTACGGGCCTGAGCTGGCCAAAGTGCAGGTGTCAGCGACCGAAGCGGTGAACGACATCGCTGTCGGGAATGTCGATGCCGACTCTGACCTCGAGGTTGTCGCCGTAACGAATACCAAGGTCTACGTCTTCAATGCCGCCACGTTCGCGCTGGAATGGACCGCGCCGTACGGCGGCCACACAGTCGGTATCGGCGATCTCGAGGGCGACGGCAAGAACGAGATCGTCGTCGCCGGCGGAGACGGCCACGTTCTCAATGCATACACGCAGAGCTACAAATGGGGCTTCGTCGGCGGCTTCGGCTCGAGTGTCGTCGTCGCGGACGTGGACAACGACGGCAAAGCGGAGATCGTCGGTGGAACTACGTCCAGCGTGAAAATCATCAACGGCGACACGATGACCGTCTCCACGCTCTCGCTCAATGCGCAGACGGTCGCCGTCGGCGATGCAAACAATGATGGCCTCAATGAACTGATCATCGGGCAGGATCAGTGGGGCTCGGTCCAGGGCTACAACGTCTCCGGTACGAAGCTCTGGAGCATCAGCAATCCTGAACATGGCGTGCAGGGGATGGCGGTGGGCGATCCCGATGGCGACGGAGCAAACGAGATCCTCTGGGGCGCCGGCTCGACCTCGAGCGGCTCCGACGCGCTGTTCGTCGGCAACGCCAACAGCCAGACCATCGAATACCGCGGGCTCGATCTGGACGGGTGGTTTCGCGTCGCGGTCGGCGATCTCAATGGCGACGGGCGGCTGGAAATGGTCATCGTATCCGGCACGACCGAGAGCGGCTACAACGGCGGCATCGTCTACGTGCTGGATTGCCTGACGCGCAAGCTGATCACCAAGTTCAACGCGCCCAATTCTTTCCGTATCGAGCAGGTGGCGATCGGGCAGGTGGACGGCGATGCCGCCCGCGAAATCATCCTCCTCGGCAGCTCGTACTACAGCGGCTCGATCCATGTTTTCGATGGAATCACCTTCGCGGAGAAATGGAGCAGTCCGAGTTCGGGGTGTTGCTCGTCGACGATCAATACGAACGCTTTGCTCGTACGCGACCTGAACGGCGACGGTGTGGACGAGATCATCTATGCCACGCCGGACAACAAGATTCAGGTCATCAACGGTGCCACTCCGTTCATCGAGTACACGTCCGCCGCGCTTGACGGCGGCGTTTCAGACATCGACATCGCCGACCTCGACGGCGACGGCGTTCTCGACCTTGTCGTCTGCACCTATAACGGGGTCTACGTTTTCAAGACCTCGGACTGGTCACAGCGTACTCACCTGACACTGAACACCTATGGCCACGTCGCGGCCACGCCGGGTCACTTCGCCGTAGCGGTGAGCAACGGCGTCGCTGTCTATTCGGGCGTGACGCTGGCCCAGGAGTGGAGTTGCACCAGCGTCGGTTCAACAAACGACCTCGCCTTCACTACGCTCGCGGGACGGACGCGCCTGGCCGCCTTGATGAGTGACAATACCGTTCGCTTCTTTCCCCTTGATAGCGCCACCTGCCCTGCCTACGAAACCATCAGCCGCCCCATCACTGGCGGAGGAGGGAGCGTTCAGCTCACGCTGGCCGACATCGACGGCGACGGCCGCCCCGAACTGCTGACCGGAGCACCAGGGGACGTCGCGGTCATTGCCCTCGGCTGGAACAGCGAGCTCCGAGGCGACGTCAATTACGACGGCGTCGTCACGGATGCCGACATCGACGCTCTGGCCGCGTATTTTTACGGCAATCGCACAGGAACGCAGCCGGCTGCGGACGTCAACGGCGACGGCGCGGTCCGTCCCGATGATCTTTACTATCTGATCAACTATCGCCGCGGAACCGGCGCGCCACCCCCACAATGAGGAACACTCGATGATTCGAAAACTCGTCTTTGCCGTAAACCTGCTGGCTGCCCTGCCACTGTTTGCCGCGAGCGACGCACTGACCGTCGGCACGCTGAACGCGACGAGCGGTTCGGTCGCCGCCGTTCCGGTCTACGTTCGCGACGTCAGCGGCTCGCCGCTAGGAATGGATCAGAGCACCGACAACCGCATTCAGGGGATTGGCTTCAAAATCACCTATGCGCCCACGTCCGCGGTGTCGTCAGCCACGTTCGCTCACGACGGCGTTCTGCAGGGACTCACGCCGCTGTACGAGACCGTGCTCACGCCTGCCGGCGCAGTCGGGTACGTCGGCTCGTTTGCGCAATCGACGAATCCGATTCCGTTCGGTCTGGACGCCGCGACGCCCGGAAACCTGATCGGCTATCTCAATGTAACGATCCCGCAGGGCGTCGCCACCGGCACGACGATCACCCTCACGGTGGAGCCGGTGACGGCTACCTTGTCGAATCAGGGCGGAACGGTCTCCGAAACCGGAAACAACGGCAAGCTCGCCATCACTAACGGCGCGATCACGATCATTCCGCGCAGCGATTCGCTGTTCTATCCCGTCACTCCGTGCCGGATCATCGATACGCGCAATGCGAACGGTCCCCAGGGCGGGCCGATGCTGTTGGGGATGACGACGCGTAACGTCAACGTCGCCGGCGTCTGCGGCATCCCGAGCGGCGCGGCTGCGATCTCCGTCAACGTGGCCGTCGTCGCTCCGTCGGCCGGCGGTTATCTCACCGTCTTCGCCGGCCCCGCGAACAACACCCTGCCTCTGGCCAGCACGATCAACTTTCTGCCCAACAAGACCTTGTCGAACAACGCCATCGTCAAGGTTGGTTCCGACAGCATCAATGTTTACGACGGCGGTCCGCCACTCCACTTCGTCATCGACGTGAATGGATACTTCAAATGAAAAACATGAAAACGATCTTCGCAGCTTCGCGCATCCTCTTTCTGGCCGGTACGTTTTCGCTCGTGCTGACGGCAATCGCGCCGCGTGCACAGGCCCAGTACTCGTACTACGCGCTGAATCCCTGCCGCGTGGTCGACACGCGCAACGCCAACGGCACGAACGGCGGACCCGTCGTGGCGAGCGGCACGCAGCGGAACTTTGCCGTCCGCGGCGTCTGCGGCGTTCCGATGACGGCCAAGGCGATCTCGCTCAACCTCGCCATCACCGGTATGAACGCGCAGGGCTACGTCACGCTCTGGCCCTCGGGTCAAGCGCAGCCGGTGGTCTCGTCGATCAACTTCAGCGGGACCGAGGCCGCGCTGGCGAACGGCGCAATCGTCGGTCTGTCGGCGAATGCGCAGGATCTATCCGCGTATGACGGGAGCAACAGCGCGGTGCACATCATCATCGACGTGACCGGCTACTTCCAGTAGCCGGTCAGACGTGAACGGTAGACGCGTCGATGTGCGCTTCGCGCGCTTCTTCTTCGCGGATTCGCGCGTGAATCAGGCAGAGCACGACGATGATCGGCAGCGAGAGCGCGAGCACCGCGATTCCATACAGCGCAAGCTGACTCAGACTGCGTGAGTGTTCGGTCCGAACCACCGGCGGTGCCGTCAGCGTATAGAGCTCCTTCGACGGACTGAGGTTGTTTGAGATCGAGTCGTAGATGTTGATCATGCGTCCCAGCAGGGACTTGACCTCGCTCTGCGCCGCATCGATCTCGGCGCGCACGTCGGCGGCCTGAATCGAAGCCGGGGCGTTCGTACCTTCCCTGATCTGATTCAGGACCTCCTGATCGTAGGACACTGCCTGTTGCGCGGGGATGATGCTTTGCGCCGCCTCGCGGTAATCGTCGACGAGTTTCTGCCGGTACTGAACATCGCCCGACTGCGACGTCAACAGCACAAGCTTGTCGAGAAACGAGTCGCTGATCTGCGGCATCACCGTGTCCGATCGCGGCGTTTGCGTCCGTGACGGATCGCGCGACGGGGGCGCGGTCGTGGTCGCCGCGACGCTGTCCGGCGCGAAGGGACGTTGCTCGAGCGAATAAACGGCGAACGACTCGCGAATGGCCTCGGCGTAATCCTGCGTGGCCTTGAGGTGACGTTGATCGTAGGAAAGCTGGCTTTCGAGAAAGCGCACCGTGGCGGGACGGTTCGTGATCAGCCCGCTGGCGCTGACGCGTCCCGTGAGCGGCTCGAGACGGAATCGAATGATCTCTTCGAGGCGAAGGCGGATCTCTTCGAGCGACATCCCGTCCGCGCTGCGGACGAGCTCCGCGCCCGGTACCTCGCGAAGCAGATCGATGTTCTGCAGCACTTTGTAGACTTTCGAGCGGAGCTCCTCGATGGCTACGATCAACTCACCGTTGGTTTCGCTCGGTCCAAGGATCTGCGGCGAGTACACCGTCATGCGGTACTTGAGCACGTGCTGTTCGTTGGCCGCATACCGCGCCCAGCCGCTGAGCGTATCGACCAGAACCTTCTGGACCAGGCTTTCCGGTACGCCGGCAGTGTTGCGGGTGCGCATCCAGTTGAGTGAATAGTCATTTTTCGCGATCGAGGCCGCTTTTGACTGCCACTCCCTCAGAACGCGTTCGCGGTCGATTGCCGACTGCTTCGGATCGGCCAGCCGGGCTTGGTATTCGGCCGCGAGCCGTTCGTAATCGAGATTGGCCTCGAGGATGAACAGCGAGCGGCTGAACTCAGGAAAGGTCGTGAAGCGTTCGAGGTGATTCTCCCTGTAAACGGCGAGGAGATTCGGCGTGGAGGTGATGTCGCTGCTCGAAAACTTGAGGCCGTTCGGGTAGCGCGCCTGCGTCGCCCCTTCGAAGTCGAGGCGGAACTTCTGCGAGGTGATGCGCTGAGCAGGCGAGAAGACGTAAATCGCAACCGCCAGGATGATGTAGAGGGTGGCTACCGCGGCGAGCGAAAGGAGAATCGCCGGCGCGTAGGCGTTCAGCGTGTGAACGAGATGGCTGATCGACATCGGCCGATCGGCGACTTCAATGACTTCAGTATTCGAATGAGAATCCGGCATGGCGCGCAAGCATCGCAGCGCAACGGCCATGCGTCAAGCGCCCTGACGCCGGAATAATCACTATGCATGCGGTGCTGTCGGCCACGCCATGCCGCTGCTGCCGAAAGAGCCTGATCTCTTTCCCGACGATCTGTTCGCGCTGCCGGCGGAGGCGTTTTCGTGGCGCGTCGCGCACGTTCGCAGCCGTCAGGAAAAGGTCCTCGCGCGGCGCCTGATGGAACAGCGGATTCCGTTTTACCTGCCGCAGATCGAGCGCGTGTCGGAGAGGTCGTCGCGGCGCTTTCGTTCCTGGCTTCCGCTGTTCGCCGGCTATCTTTTCTTTCGCGGCGGCGATCGCGCCTGCGACGTCGCGCTGCGAAGCGGCGTCACCGCGGGAATCATCGACGTCGAAGATCAGCGGCTTCTCGGCGCGCAACTCGAGCAGATCCGCGAGCTTCAACTAGCCGGCGCCTCGTTCACGGTTTACGAGGATCTCCTGCCGGACGACGTCGTGTCGATTACCGAGGGGCCGTTTCGCGGGTATACCGGCGTGGTGGTGCGGAGCGGACGGCGGGACCGGCTGATCGTCTCGTTGTCGCTGCTGCGGCAGAACATCGCCGTCGAATTCGAGCGCCCCGTTTTGCGCCGGACGCAACGGTGAGCCGCTTGCCGGCATTGCGCTTTTGCAGTCCTTGATGGTTAAATCCGCCCTCTGTTCAACCGTTGAACGCACACCATGCATCACGAGCCAACCGACGAGATCCGCTACCGCCTCCTCAAGTACCTCGAGGAGCATCCCACCTCCACCCAGCGCGAGGTCGCGCAAGCGCTCGGCGTGAGCATCGGCAAGGCGAACTACTGCCTCAAAGCGCTTGTGGAAAAGGGTTGGGTGAAGGTCCGTAACTTCCGAAACAGCAGCAACAAGTCGGCGTACTTGTACGTCCTCACTCCTCGGGGGATCGAGGAAAAGGTCGACGTCACGCGCGCCTTCCTCCGCCGAAAGCGCGACGAATACGATCGCCTGGCCGAGGAGATCAGGCATCTCACTGACGAAGTAGGTCGTCTCCAGACAGCGCCGAACCGGTCCGCCTGAGGCGGCCGCTCCGGCGTACGAACAATGCTGACCGGGCCTCTTCCCCGAGTTCGTCTCGTATCGGTGTGTACACCGAAGGGGGCGAAGCCCGTCCGAACGATTTGAAACGGCGAACGTGAATGACTGAAGAACGACGCAAGAAAGCGCTCATCACCGGGATCACGGGACAGGACGGCTCGTATCTCGCCGAGCTTCTGCTCGAAAAGGGATACGAGGTCCACGGCGTCATGCGGCGCTCGTCATCCTTCAACACGCAGCGGATCGATGCGATCTACGAGGACCCTCACGAGAAGGATCGCCGGCTGATCCTGCACTACGGCGATCTGAACGACGCCTCCTCACTGAACCGCATTCTCCGCGTCTCCGATCCGGACGAGATCTACAACCTCGGCGCGCAGAGTCACGTGATGGTCTCGTTCGATACGCCGGAGTACACCGGCGAGGTGACCGGGCTCGGGGCAACGCGGTTGCTCGAAGCGATTCGCGAGATGCACATCCGCCCGCGGATTTACCAGGCGTCGTCATCGGAGATGTTCGGAAAGATCGCGGAGACGCCGCAGCGCGAAACGACGCCGTTCCATCCGCGCAGTCCGTACGGCGCGGCGAAGGTGTACGCGTACTGGATGACCGTGAACTACCGCGAGGCGTACGGCCTCTACGCGGTAAACGGCATCCTCTTCAATCACGAATCGCCCCGCCGCGGAGAGACGTTCGTCTCGCGCAAGATCACGCGCGCGGTCGGCCGCATCAAGTTCGGACTGCAGGACCGGTTGTACCTCGGCAATCTCGACGCGCGCCGCGATTGGGGTTACGCGAAAGACTACGTCGAAGCGATGTGGCTCATGCTGCAGCAGGAGCAGCCGGCGGACTTCGTCATTGCCACCGGCGAGATGCACGCGGTGCGCGACATGTGCAAGCGGGCCTTCGCGCGCGCCGGAATCGAGATCGAATGGCAAGGTCAGGACGCTGACGAGCGAGGTGTCGACACCGCCTCGGGCCGCGTCCTCGTCGAAATCGACCGCCGCTATCTGCGTCCCGCCGAGGTCGACGAGCTGCTTGGCGATGCATCGAGCGCGAGAGAGAAACTCGGCTGGAAGCCGTCCACCACATTCGAGCAGCTGGTCGATCTCATGGTCGACGCCGACGTGGAGCTGGCTGCTCGTGAGGCGCGTCTGCGATGACGAATCCGGTGAAGGAGCTGCTGAAGAAGGTCCTGCCGAATTTCATTCTTCAGCCGATCTACCGGCTTCGCAGCTATTCGCTGGTTCAGGGGAAGCTGACCTACCGGCAGGATGGCCTCTACACGACCATCAACACCGATTTTCTGCAGGAGCCGAAGTTCCTGGAGGCGTTTGCCCTCGGGCGCCGGGCGGGGATTCTCAACGACACTCCGATCAACTATCGCGCGTACGTGGCGTGCTGGGCGGCGTCGAAGGGGCGCGATCTGGAAGGCGACTTCGTCGAGTGCGGCGTCTTTCGCGGCGCCATGTCGCGCATGATCGCGCACTACCTCGATTTCGAGAGCATGCCCGACAGGCGCTTTTATCTTCTCGACACGTTCAGCGGTTTTCCCGACGCCAGTCTGACCGACGAGGAGCGGCGCCGCCGGCAGCCGGCCGACTTCGGCGACACGCTCGATGCCGTCCGGACCACCTTCCGCGGCTATCCGAACGTCGTCATCGTGCCGGGCATGGTTCCCGAAACCCTCGCCGCCGTGAAAGCGGAGAAGATCTGCTATCTCTCGCTGGACATGAACGCGGCGGTGCCGGAGATCGCCGCTGCCGAATACTTCTGGCCGAAGATGTCGAGCGGCGCCGTCATCGTGCTCGATGACTACGGATGGCCGACGCACGAAGTGCAGAAGCGGGAGTTCGACGCATTCGCGGCCGAACGCGGCGTGAAAGTGCTGCCGATGCCGACCGGACAGGGGCTCATCTTCAAGCCGTGACTCTTCTCAAGCGGAATCTGATCGCCAACTTTGCCGGCAGCGGCTGGAACGCCCTTCTGTCGCTGGCGGTCCTCCCGATCTGTCTGCGCCTGATGGGTGTGGAGGCGTTCGGACTGGTCGGCATTTTCGCCACGCTCTTATCGCTGCTGTTGCCGTTCGAGGCGGGCCTGGGCACGGCGCTGAGCCGCGATCTCGCGAGCGTGGCCGGCCGCGGCGAAGGAGAGACGAACGCGCAGGTGTTGCGGACGCTGGAGATCGTTCACTGGTCGATCGCCCTCATCTGCGGCGTCCTCATCGTCGTACTCGCGCCGCTCATCGCGCATCACTGGGTAAAGCCGGTCGTGCTGACCGCGCAGACGGTGCAGACAGCCGTTCTGATCATGGGATTGGTGGTCGCCGTCCAGTGGCCACAGAGCCTTTACTCCGGAGGCATGATCGGCATTCAGCGTCAGGTGGCGCTAAACACGATCAACGCGACGATGGGAACCGTCCGGAGCATCGGTGCGGTGCTGGTGCTCATGTTTGTCTCGCGCACGGTCGTGGCGTATTTCGTGTGGCAGATTTTCGCCAGCGCGTTCCAGACCGGAGTGTTGGCATTCACGTTGTGGCATTACGTCGGCGAGCGTCCGGCGCGTCCCTGGTTTCGGCTTCCCATTCTCATTCGCCTGCGGCCGTTCATGATGGACATGACCGGAACGACGATCCTGGTCCTGCTCACCACGCAGCTGGACAAGGTCATTTTCAGCAGGATGCTGCCGTTGGCAATCTTCGGCTACTACATGCTGGCGAACACGGTTGCGTCGAACCTTCTCCGCTTCGTTGTGCCGGTTCAGCAGGCCTTTTTTCCCCAGTTCGCCGATCTTGCCTCTCGCGGCGACGAAACTCGGATGGCCATGCTGTACCACCGAATGGCGCAGATGCTCGCCGTGCTGACGATACCGCTGGCGCTGCTGGTGGTCATGTTCGCGCGCCAGGCCCTCCTCGTCTGGACGAACGATGCGACGACGGCGGCGCGAACCGCGCCAATCGTCGTTCTGCTGATGTTGGGGACGATGATCAACGGCCTGATGTACGCACCCTACACGTTGCAGATTGCCAACGGCTGGACAAGTCTCGTGCTTGGCTATACCGCGATCACATCGGTAATCCTCATCCCCGCGCTCATCGCCCTGGCCTATTTCGAAGGCGTGGTCGGTGCCGCCGCCGTCTGGCCGGTGATCAACCTCGGCTACATCATCGTCATGGTGCCCTTGGTACATCGGCGTCTCATCCCGCGCGAGATGCGCCGCTGGTATGTGCACGATGTGTTCATTCCGGCGGCGGCAGCATTGACTGTCGTAGGCACTGCCCGCCTCCTGATGCCGGCAAATCTCAATCGCGTGCCGCTGTTCGTGTATCTCGCCGTCAGCGGCTGCGTTGCCTTCGCCGCGACGGTGATGGCCACCGAGACGTCACGCGCGATGCTTTTCAACATGATTCCCGCTCTTTCACGCAGGCCCACAGGATGAAAACGAAGGGACCGATTTACGTTGCCGGACACCGTGGCATGGTCGGATCGGCGATCGTGCGCAAGCTGCAGGCCGCGGGGCGGACGGACATCGTGACCCGCACGCGCGAGGAGCTCGATCTGCGCGATCAGCGCGCCGTACACGAGTTCATCCGCGCGGAAGCGCCGGGCTGCATCTTCGTCGCCGCCGCGCGCGTGGGCGGCATTCTCGACAACTCGCTCCGGCAGGCGGACTTTCTCTACGAGAACCTCATCATCGCTGCGAACGTGATTCCCGCCGCGGCCGAACATGGCGTGGAGAAGCTGCTGTTCCTCGGCAGCTCGTGCATTTTTCCGCGCGAGGCGCCGCAGCCGATCACCGAGGAGGCGTTGCTCACCGGTCCGCTCGAGCCGACGAACGAGGGCTACGCCATCGCCAAGATCGCAGGGTTGAAGTTGTGCGAGTACTACGCGAAGCAATACGGGAAACGCTTCATCTCCGCAATGCCGACGAATATCTACGGCCCGGGCGACAACTTTCATCCCACCGCTTCGCACGTTATCGCCGGCATGATGCGCCGTTTCCACGCCGCCGTTCTGGACGGCGCGCAAGAAGTGACGGTGTGGGGGAGCGGCCGTCCGCGGCGGGAGTTCCTGCACGCTGACGATCTTGCCGAGGCGCTGCTTCTGCTGATGGATGTTTACGAGGAAACGAAGTTCATCAATGTCGGCACCGGTCAGGACTGCACCATCGCCGAACTGGCCGCGATGATCGCGGACGTCACCGGCTTCAAGGGACGGATCATCTTCGACACGTCCAAGCCCGACGGAACGCCTCGCAAGGTGCTCGACGTCTCGCGCATCAACGCCCTCGGCTGGCATGCGCGCACGCCGCTTCGCGACGGGCTGCGATCGATGTACGAATGGGCGTTAGCAAATGGCGTCCTGGAGCGATCGCCCGAATGAGCAGTTCTCCGCTGATCAGCATCGCCATCGCCGCGTACAACCGCGCGCATCTGATCGGCCGCACGCTCGATTCACTGCTGCGCCAGACGGTGCAGGATTTCGAAATCCTCATCTCGGACGACGCATCGTCCGACGGCACAGGCGACGTCTGCGAGCGGTACGCCGCGTCCGACGCGCGCGTCCGCTATTTCCGCAACGAACAGCGCCTCGGCCTCGGTGCGAACTGCAGCCGCGTGCTGGCAATGACGCGCGGCGAATTCGTCATCCTGGCCGGCGACGACGACATTTACGAGCCGAATTTTCTGGAACGCCTTCTGGCCGAGATGCGCCAACACCCCTCGCTTGCCGTTGTCGCTTGCCGCATCGACCAGATCGATCAAAACGACGTCGTCGTACGCGACATGTCGCATCAATACTTCTCCCGCGAGCCTCTGCCGCGGCTGCGGAACGCGAATCGGATGTTGTGGCGCGGCTACGGCAACCTCATGACCGGCATGTATCGCCGCGAAATGATGATGCGCACATTGCTCTACCGCCCGATCATGGGCGACGAGTGGGACGAGATCGACCTGCTGTTCCTCTTCGAAATGGCGATGCAGGGCGGGGTGGTCTCGATCCCCGACCTTCTCCTGCACAAACGGCTTGGAGGCATTTCCTCGAAGATTCCGCCGCGCACGTTCGGGCAGGCGCTGTCGGTTTACGTCGCCGCCGGCCGCGCCTATGCGCAGCGCATTCGACGCAGTCCCCTTCCGGGCTGGCAGAAGGCGCTGCTCTACGCGTCGCTGCTGTTCCGATGGACCTTCGGCAGCTGGACGTGGAAGGTCTACCTCGCCTACGCACTGCTGACCACGATCGATCCGAACCGGCGCGTCCGCCGGCTTCTTCGCCCGCTGTGGGAGAAGCGAATACTCAGGGACGGCGCACGCTGAGAACGAATGAAAACTACACCTGAACAGCTGTATCTCGACCTTCTGAAGAAAACGCTCTCGTTCGCGCTCTGGCCTGAGCCGCCGATGCCGATCGGGACGTTCAACTATGCACGGCCCGCCTGGAAGCGGGGAGTGCTGGCGGCGGCGACGCGCCTCGCCGGCGCGGCCGGACTGGAGATCGTGAAGCCGGCTCGTGTTACCGCCGCCGAGCGCGCGGAAGGAACCGACTGGCCTTCGTACGCGGACACGATGATCGGCCTGCGCCGTCTCGACAATCTGCAGGAGTGCATCGAATCGGTCCTGCGCGACAACGTACCGGGCGATCTGATCGAGACCGGCGTCTGGCGCGGCGGCGCCTGCATCTTCATGCGCGGCGTGCTGCGCGCATATGGCGTCGAGGATCGCCGCGTCTACGCTGCCGACTCGTTTCAGGGATTGCCGGCACCGGATGCGGAGAAGTATCCGGATGATCGCGGCGACATTCATCACCTCTTCCGCTTTCTCGCCGTATCCGAGGAGCAGGTGCGAAAAAATTTCGAGCGCTACGGGTTGCTCGACGAACAGGTGGTGTTCCTCAAGGGTTGGTTCAAAGACACCCTGCCGAACGCCGGCATCGGTGCGCTCTCCGTTCTCCGGCTGGACGGCGACATGTACGAATCGACCATGGACGCGCTGAACGCGCTCTATCCGAAGCTGTCGCCGGGCGGGTACTGCATCATCGACGACTTCATCCTTCCGAATTGCCGGAAGGCGGTCGAGGATTACCGCGCCGCGCACGGCATTCGCGATCCGATCCGCACCATCGATCCAACGTCGAGCTACTGGCGCAACGGCGAGCCCTCTTCGCGATGAAAATTCTTTCCTGCGTCGCGCGAGGCTATTACGGGCAGAGCAACGTCGTGGAGCCGATGTACATCGCCTTCACCGAGCCGTTGCGCGCGCTCGGACATGAGGTCGATCATTTCGATCACTTTCTGAGCAGGAAGCAGGCCGGTCCGGCCGTCACGGCGGAGCGGCTCGTGTCGAAGGTGCGGCAGGGCGGTTACGATGCCGTTCTCTATCTCACGTCGTGTCAGACGGCGAACGAGATCAACGAGTCGGTGCGCGAGGCGGCGCGGTTCGCGCCGATGATCGCCTGGAACAGCGACGACGACTTTGCGTGGGAGTCGCAGACCAGCCACATGGCCTCCGCCTTCACCTTCATGTTCACCACGTACAGGCACGTCTATGAGCGAAACCGCGAGCGATATCCGAATCTGCTTCTGAGCCAGTGGGCCTGTTTCGACGGCTTTGGCGATTTCGAAAAAGCGAAGGATCTCGACTTCACGTTCGCCGGTCAGATTTACGGCGACCGCGTCGCCTCGTCGCGCTATCTGGCGAAGCATGCCGGCCTGCAGGTCTTCGGGCTGATGTCGGGCCGCGTGCGGACGCCCGCATTTCTCTATTGGCCCGGAATCCGGAAGGTGACCTTCCGCTTCCCCTCGATCTACGGCGCCGCGCTCGATCGATATGAAGACGTCGCTGCGATCTGGAATCGCAGCCGGATCTCCTACTCGCCGATGGAGTCGAGTGCGGACCCGAAGATCCTGCAGATCAAGAGCCGTGTGTTCGAGCAGGGGCTTTCCGGAACGGTGATGGTCTGCCGCCAGAGCCCGGGCCTCGACGAGTTCTATGAGCCGGGGAGGGAATTCATCCCGTACGACGATCTCGAGGACTGCGTCCGGAAAGTGCGGTACTACCTGAAGCACGAGAGCGAGCGGGCGCGGATCGCCCGGGCGTATCGCGACCGCACGCGCGCGGAGCATATGTGGACGCAGCGCTTTCAGAAACTGTTTGCGGACGTCGGTCTCGCGAAGAAAGGGGCCGCCTGATCATGCGAGTGCTGGTCACGGGAAGCAGCGGATTGATCGGATCGGAGGCGGTGCAGCATTTCGATGCCGCCGGCCACGTGGTCGACGGCATCGACAACAACATGCGGCGCGAGTTTTTCGGACCGCAGGGCGACACCACCTGGAACCTGCAGCGGCTGATGCGCGAGACGACACGCTTCTCGCCGCACGGCATCGACATCCGCGACCGCCAGGCGGTCGCGGGCTATTTCAAACAGACGCCGCCCGATCTGATCATTCACTGTGCGGCGCAACCTTCCCACGACAAGGCCCGCGACATTCCGTTCGATGACTTCGACGTGAACGCCGTCGGGACGATCAATCTCCTCGAGTGCACGAGGCAGTACGCCCGCGACGCCGTGTTCATTCAGATGAGCACGAACAAGGTCTATGGCGATGCGCCCAACGAGTTGCCGCTCGTCGAGCTCGAGACGCGTTGGGACTACGCTCAGCCGGAGCATTACGACGGAATCACCGAGGAGTGCCGGATCGACCGATGCCTGCACTCGCTGTTCGGCGCGTCGAAAGCTGCCGGCGACATCGTGGCGCAGGAGTATGGAAAGTACTTCGGGATGAACGTCGGCATCTTTCGCGGCGGCTGTCTGACCGGACCATCGCATTCTGGGGTGGAGCTGCACGGGTTCCTGTCGTATCTCGTGCACGTCGCGGTGACCGGGAAACCGTACACGGTGTTCGGCTACAAAGCAAAGCAGGTGCGCGATCAGATTCACAGCGCGGACGTGATCGCCGCATTCGAAGCGTTCGCCTCCAATCCGCGCCCCGGCGAGGTCTACAACCTCGGCGGCGGCCGCGCGAACGCGGCATCGGTCCTCGAGTGCTTCGATCTGATCGAGCAGCTCGGCGGCTACCGCGTGAAATGGACTTACGATACGCAGAACCGCATCGGCGATCACATCTGCTACATCTCCAACCTGAACAAACTGAAGCAGCACTTCCCGTCGTGGTCGATCAGGCACTCGTTGACGTCGATCATCGAAGAAATGATTCGCGCGGAAGAGAAGAAGCTCGTCACTGCATGACTTCACCAAGCGCTACGCAAGACCTCCGCTTCGCATTCGGGGCGAACTGGTCGCGCTTCCTCGCGTGCGTCGACGACCGCCGGATCAAAGCGGCGGAGGACTCTCTGATCGAGATGATCGGGAGCTCGAACGCGATCGAGGGGCGAACGTTTCTCGACGCCGGCTCCGGCAGCGGTCTGTTTTCCCTGGCCGCCGCGCGGCTTGGCGCGTCGCGCGTGCACTCATTCGATTACGACGCGAACAGCGTTGCGACGACAGCGGAGATGAGACGCCGCTTCGGACCGCCGAACGCCGCCTGGACGATTGAGCGCGGCGACGTTCTCGACCGCGATTACGTCGCGGGGCTTGGAACGTGGGACGTCGTCTACTCCTGGGGCGTGCTGCACCACACCGGCAGGATGTGGGACGCGATCGCGAATGCGTGCGGCCTCGTCGCCGAGCACGGCATCCTCTTCATCGCTATTTACAACGATCAGGGATGGAAGACGCGCCTCTGGCACGGGGTCAAGCGGCTTTACGGCGGCAGCGCCATTGGGAAGGCCGCGGTTCTCGCCACGTTCGTTCCCTGGTGGACGGTGAGTATTGCCGTCCGCGATCTGCTGCGCTTTCGCAATCCGCGGAGCCGGTACCGCGAATACCGCTCCGAGCGCGGGATGTCGATTCTGCACGATTGGATCGACTGGCTGGGCGGGTATCCGTTCGAAGCGGCCACTCCGGATGCGATCCTGCGCTTCGTGACGGAGCGCGGATTTTCTCTTCGCAATCTCCTGACGACCGCAGAGCTGGGATGCAATCAGTTCGTATTCGACCGCCAATGACCTCGCCATCCACAGTTCCGCTGACGGTGCTCATGGCGTTTCACAACGACGCGCCCTTCATCGCCGCGGCGATCGATTCGGTACTCAATCAGACGTATGGCGACTTCGAGCTCCTGCTCGTCAACGACGCTTCGAGCGACGGCTCGCGCGACATCGTGGCGGGGTACACCGATCCGCGCATCCGGGTGCTCGACAATCCAACCAACCTCCGCCTTGCGCGATCGCTGAATCGGGGGCTGGAAGCGGCGCGCGGCACATTCGTGGCGCGGCTGGATGCGAACGACGTCGCTCGGCTCGACCGTCTCGAAAAGCAGATGCGCTTCCTGCACGACCACCCGGAGATCGCGCTCGTGGGTGGGCAGTACGACGTGATCGATACGCGCGGTCACCGGATTCCGAATGCCGCCGTCTGGCGGCCTGTCACCGAGCTCGGCGTCCATTGGTACCTGTTGTTCGACTCGCCCTTCGTGCATTCGACGGTGATGTTCCGGAAGTCGGTGGCCGACGAAGCGGGTCGGTACAACGCCGCCTTCGATTGGGCTCCCTCTGAGGATGCCGATCTCTGGGCGCGAATGGCCGCGAACCATCGCATGGTCAACCTGAGCGACGTGCTGGTCTGGCAACGGTACGATCAGACCTCGATTACCTACGACACCTCCAAACCGTATCGCGCCGATTTCGGGCCGCGGCTGACGAACTTCTTCGCCACCAATATGAAGCGCTATCTCGCCGTCGACGACGCCGGCGAATGGGCGAACTTGATGACGGCGATGTTCGTCGATGACATGCCTGTCGCCACGGAAACGATGCGGCGCTATCTCAAAGCGGTTGAAGACATCGAGCGGCGTTTCATCGCCGTTCATCCCGAGGCGGCAAACAATCTCGACGTGCGCCGAGGGAAAGTGCAATTGCTGACGCGGGCGCTGTTCCGGATGGCCATGCGCTCGCGGCTCGCGTCGCTGCCGGTCTTCACGCGCATGTTGCGCGCGGACTCGCGCACGGCGTTGCGGCACCTTCGAAAGTACGTCGCGGTGGGGTTGTTCGGACCGCGTGCGTGGACTATCGGGCGCTGGTGGAGAAGCCGCGGGCAGGAGCAGCAGACGTAATGTGCGGCATCTGCGGGATCGCACGATCGAAGCGAACGGTCGATGTTGATCTGATCGGCTCGATGGCGCAGTCGCTCCGCCACCGCGGGCCCGATGATCAGGGTCTCTGGTCGTCGCCCGATCGCCGCGTGGGCCTCGGCCACCGCCGTCTGTCGATCATCGATCTCTCTGCCGCCGGTCATCAACCGATGCAAGACGCATCCGGAAATCTCTCCATCTCGTTCAACGGCGAGATCTACAACTACCTCGAATTGCGCGAAGAGCTGGCGCGCCTCGGCCACGCCTTTCACACCGCAACCGACACGGAAGTGATCCTCGAGGCGTATCGCGAATGGGGTCTCGACGCCGTGAAGAAGTTGAACGGCATGTTCGCCTTCGCGCTTTTCGACCTCGATCGCCGCCGGCTGTTCCTGGCGCGGGACCGCGCCGGCGAGAAGCCGCTGTTCTATCGCCACGCACGCGGCTCTCTCGTTTTTGGCTCCGAGCTGAAAGCGCTGATGGAGGATCCGGAGTTCGACCGCGTCATCGATCCCTTCGCGCTCAATCAATATCTCGCCTTCGGCTACATCCCCGCCGATTCCTGCATCTTCAAAGACGTGCGCAAACTGCCGCAGGGCTGCGCGATGACGTACGACCTCGAGGCAGACGCGGTGAAGGTATGGCCGTACTGGACATTGCCGCCGCCGGTGAATAGACAGCCGGCCGTCGAGGAAGAGCTGCTCGAAGAGTTGGAGCGGCTGCTGCTCGATTCCGTGCGGATGCGTCTGATCGCCGACGTTCCGGTTGGAATCATGCTCAGCGGCGGCGTCGATTCGAGTCTCGTCACGGCGATGGCGGCGCGCGTCTCCTCGAAGCCGGTCCGCACGTTCAACATCTCGTTTCCCGGTCATGGAGCAGCCGATGAGTCGCCGTTTGCGCGGATCGTGGCCAGGCACTTCGGTACGGACCACGTCGAGATGGCGGCAGAGGCGGCAACGGTCGATCTGCTGCCGGAACTGGCGCGGCAATACGACGAACCGATGGCTGATTCGTCGATGGTGCCGACGTATCTGGTGTCGCGCCTGATCCGCAGAGATGCCACGGTGGCGCTGGGCGGCGACGGCGGCGATGAGCTGTTCGGCGGCTATTTTCACTACGAATGGGTGCGCCGTCAGGACCTTGTGCGGCGGATGATTCCTGCGCCGCTGCGGCGCGTGGTCAGCGCCTTCGGGCGCGCGCTCCCGACCGGCGTTCGCGGGCGAAATTATCTCGCCAGCTCCGGACGTGACATCGACTGGAGCATCGCCCACGCAAACGTCTATTTCGACGTGCAGGAGCGGCGGAGACTCCTGGCGTCATCCGCCGTGCCGGTCGACGACTCGCCTGAGTTGCAGAAGGCGACGCTCGGCTTCGGACGCACCGCCGTGCAGCGGGCCATGGCCATGGACTTCCGCAGCTATCTCGTCGACGACATCCTGGTGAAAGTCGATCGCGCCAGCATGCTGACGTCGCTGGAAGTGCGCGCGCCGCTGCTCGATCCGCGCATTATCGACTTCGCCTACGGCCGCGTTCCCGATTCGATGCGCGCCTGGCGCGGTCAGCGCAAAGTGCTCCTTCGCAAACTGGCCGCGAAAGTTCTCCCTCCCGAGCTCGACATCACGCGCAAGCAGGGCTTCTCCCTTCCGCTCGGCGAATGGTTCCGCGGCGACTGGGGGAGGTACATGCGCGACGTCCTGCTGCAAGGCGGCGGCTCGTTCTTCGATCAGCGGGCCATCCGGTCGCTGATCTCCGCGCAGGAACTCGGCCTGGTGAATACTCACCGGCTCTTCGCTCTTACGATCTTCGAACTGTGGCGGCGCGAATACAACCCTTCCCTCTGATCACCGCGGCTGCTGTGAGCCGGCGGCGTGCAGCCGCGGCGGCGGTGTGCCTTGGCCAACTCGCGGCAAGCGTGGTGGCGGTGCTGTTTTTCGAGCCCGACGACCGCCTGCTCGCGGCGCCAATGTTGGCGATCGGATTGATCGCGACGTTCTACATGATGACCCTCTGGACGCGCGACGGATCGCCTCCCGTCTTCGAGCCGGGAACGTTGTGCATGCTCGCGATTACGGTCTACGGAATGCTCCCCATGGCCGGCTTCATCCAGATGCACGGTCAGTGGGATCGCTTCGCCGACGGCCGTCTGCAGAACTACGCGTTCATCCCATCGGAGATCGGTATGTTCGGCTGGCGCTACGTGGTGTATGCGGCGGCCTTCGCGGTGACCTATCTCCTGATCCGCGGGCGCGCGAGGATTCGAACGACGGCCTTCGTCATGCCGAACAGCGCCAGCCAGGCGGCGATCGTCCTCATCTTTCTCGGCCTTTTCGCGTGCAAGGTCCTGCTGAAGGTCACGTATGACTATGACCCGGACGACTTCAGTTACGCCGACGCCGAAGGATCGGTGGCGCGCTCGCTGGCAAAGGTGATCCCGTTCTTCATCCTGCAGATTGGCCACAACGTGCTGGGAGCGCTGTTCGTCGTCGAGCTCGGAGTGATGATTCTCCTCATCGCGCAATGGCGAAAACGGTGGTGCCGCTACGCGCTTGGGGCGTGGCTCGCGTACGAGGCCATCTCGACCGTCGTCAGGTTCGGATCGCGCGGCCGTGTCGTGTTGCTGCTCATCAGCGCCGGCGTGCTCTATCACCGGCTGGTGAAGCCGGTCCGTTTTCGAGGTCTCATCACGGCCGGCACGCTCCTGTTAGGCGCCTTTCTGCTGTACGGCGCGGTCAGGGTTGTGGACTCGTCCGAGCTGATGGAGGAGCGCAGCCAGCACGTCCTGACCGGAGGGAACGAGTTTCAGGGACTCTTCACCACCGCCTTCGACATCTACAAGAAAAAAGCAGCGGGAGAGATCCCGCACGTTCCCTGGCAGCTCTACGTGAGCGATCTCTATTTCCCGATCCCGAGTCAGATGCTGCCGTTCGAAAAGATCGATCCGTCGATGTGGTACATCGATCTGATGGGGCAGACAGACCAGGGCATCGGTTACATGTTCGGAGTGATGGCCCAGGCGGCGCTCGGACTGGGGTGGATTGAGCTCGCGCTGCGCGGCGCGATTCTCGCGGCCGCTCTCGCGCTGCTCCAGCGCTGGTATGTCCGGCACGCGCTGTACTTCTGGCCGACGCTCTTCAGCCTTTTCGTCAGCATCTGGGCGTACTACACGATGCGCGCGACGACGTTCTATTTCGAGTATTTCATCCTCTATCACTTCGTCCCCGTCCTGCTGGCGGCAAAGCTTTTGGAGACGCTCTTCAGCCGGATGCGCGGCAGGAAGGTGGAACAGACGGCGCTGGTGCCGGCATGAGAATCCTTCACATGATTCTCAGCATGACGGGCGGCGGTGCGGAGCGGCAACTCGCGTATGTCGCTCCCGCGCTCAGCACGCGCGGTCACGACGTTCATCTGGCGTTCGTCTTCCCCGGCGTGAATGGCGAGCGGCTCGGCGGAACCGGCTGCACGCTGCATCGTCTGGCCACTTCCGGAAGACGGAACCCGTTGCTGCTCCTCGAATCGATGTCGCTGGTGCGCCGTCTGCGGCCCGGCGTCGTGCAGACGTGGCTCGCCCACATGGATCTCGTCGGCGGCGCGACGGCGCGGCTGCTGCGCGTTCCCTGGGTGATGAGCGAACGGAGCGCGGCGCTGAGTTATCCGGCGTCGATGATGAATCGTTTCCGCATCGCCGCCGGCCGGCGCGCCGATCTGATCATGCCGAATTCCAGAGGAGGCGCGGATTACTGGCTCGCAAATGGAGTCGACGCAGACCGCATCGAGGTCGTGCCGAATTACGTGCCGCTCGGCGAGATCGAGATGGCGGACGCTCTCGATGATCCGCGCATTGCAGCCGACGATGAGCTCGTGGTCTACGTCGGCCGTCTCAGTCCGGAAAAGAACCTCCACGCTCTGATCGACGCATTCGCGCACGTGGTTCGTCTGCGTCCGCGCGCCATGTTCGCCTTCTGCGGCGACGGTCAGCTGCTCGCCGAGCTGAAGACGCATGTCGAAGCTGCTGGATTGCGCGAGCGGTTCATCTTCACCGGCTTCGTGCCGAACGTCGCCTCGTGGCTGAAACGCGCCAGCGCTTCGGTGGCCGTGTCGCGCTGCGAAGGGCATCCAAACGCGGTGCTCGAGGCCATCGCCGCCGGCGTGCCGCTCGTCGTTTCCGACATCCCGGCCTACCGTTCCATTCTGGACGACGAATCCGCCGCGTTCGTACCCGTTGACGATGTGCTGGCGATCGCCGGTGCGGTGGTGCAGACGCTGGAGAATCGTGTAGCGGCCGAAGAGCGCGCCGCGCGTGCGCGAGCGGCACTCGGCTCTCCATCGCTCGACGCGACGGCGGCCCGCTACGAAAACGCGTATCAGCACGCCATCGCCATCGACGCCGCACGGCGCGGACGCCCGGTCGCGCGATCTCTGACCTCATGACCAGCGATCTCCTCGCACTTCTGGCCTGCCCATCGTGCGGCGGTTCGCTCACAGTGAGCGCCACCGCGGAAAACGGCGGGAGCGTGGAAACGGGCACGTTGATCTGTACGTCGTGCGCGAGCTCCTATCCGATCGTGCGGCAGATCCCCCGATTCGTGCCTGCCGACAATTACGCGAGCTCGTTCGGATTCCAATGGAACAAGTTCCGGGCGACACAACTCGACAGCCGAACCGGCCTGCCGATCTCGCGCGACCGTTTCTTCAAACAATCGCGGTGGACGCCCGCGGAACTGGCCGGCAAACGGGTGCTCGACATCGGCTGTGGCGCGGGACGCTTCGCGGAAGTCGCGCTCTCCGCCGGTGCGCAGGTGGTTGCGGTCGATTACTCCGGCGCCGTCGACGCCTGCCTCGCCAACCTCGGCTCAAACCCGCGTCTCTCCGTCGTCCAGGCCGATCTCTACCGCCTGCCGTTCAAGCCGGAATCGTTCGATTACCTCTACTGCTTCGGCGTATTGCAGCACACGCCCGACCCGCACCGCGCCGTCCTCGCGCTGCCGGCGCCGCTGAAACGGGGAGGGAAGCTGGCCATCGATTTCTATCCACGGCTCGCGTCGAACGTGCTCTGGCCGAAGTACTGGATCCGCCCGTTGACGCGGCGCCTTCCGCGCGAACGGCTGTTTGCAATCGTGCAATGGCTCGTTCCGAAACTGCTGCCGATCGCCCGAGCGCTTGCGGCGGTTCCACTCCTCGGCTCGCGCCTCCGCTATCTGATGCCGATCATGATGTATTACCGCGTGTTTCCGTTTACCGCGCAGCAGCATCGCGAGTGGGCGATCCTCGACACCTTCGACATGCTCGCTCCGGCGCACGATCACCCGCAGACCGCGGCGGCGGTACTGGCCTGGCTGAAAGAAGCCGGTCTGCGCGAGCCCGACGCCGCACGCGAGGGGCTTGTGGTCGGCCGCGCCATGAAAGCCAGATGAAGATCCTCTACGCCGGCACAGGCTATAAACCGGCCTATCGATTGGGCGGCCCGATCGCTTCCATCTCCGCGGCGGCCGAGGCGCTGGTGCGGAAAGGCCATCAGGTGACGGTGGTGGCCACGACGGCGAACAACGATCAGGATCTGGAAGTGCCGACCGGCGTTCCGGTCGACGTCGAGGGCGTGCAGGTCTGGTACTTCCCCCGCCAGGAGCCGCTGCGAAAGTTTCTGCCGTTCGTACCGTATCTTTCGCGATCGATCGGCTTCATGTATTCGCCGCAGATGCGAGACGCGCTCGACCGGCTCGTTCCCGAGGTCGACGTCGTTCATACGCAGGGGCCGTTTCTGTATCCGTCGTACGCGGCGGCGTCGGCGGCGTTCCGGCACCACAAGCCGCTCGTCTACAGCCAGCGGGGGTGTTTCGCCGAACACAGTCTCCGCTTCCGTTCCGCGAAGAAGAAGCTCTACATCGCCGCGATCGAGAGACCGATCATGAAGCGAGCCGCGTCGCTCGTGGCGCTGACGGATGCGGAACGCGCCTCGTATCGCGCGCTGCGCGTCGACACACCGATCGCGCTGGTGCCCAACGGAGTCGATCTCCCCTCGCCGCGGCCTGACGCAGCGGAGCGCGTGCGGGTCCGTTTCGGGATCGATCCTGCCGCGACGATGATTCTCTTTCTCGGCCGTCTGCATCCCAGCAAGGGGACGGACAAGCTCCTCGACGCATTCACGCGCGTCATGCGCGAGTTCCCCGATGCCGTTCTGATGATTGCCGGTCCCGACGAGTGGGGGCTGGCGAAGAGCTGGCAGGAACGGATGGCGCGGGAAGCATCCGGCGATCGCGTGCTCTTTCCGGGCATGATCGGCGGCGAAGAGAAGGCGGACGTTCTTGCGCGTGCCGACCTCTTCGCGCTGCCGTCGCTTTCCGAAGGCTTCTCGAATGCCGTGCTCGAAGCGCTCGCCAGCTCGACCGCGGTGATGCTCTCGCCGGCATGCAACTTCCCGGAAGTGGAGAGCGCAAATGCGGGAGTGATCGTCGAGCCGGAAGCAGAACAGATGGCGGCGGCCATGCGCCGTTTGCTCGCAGACCGCGGCAGTTTGCGCGCGATGGGCGAAGCCGGCCGGCGTCTTGCGGCCGAACACTACTCGTGGGATGTGCTGACCGATCGTCTCATCGGTCTGTATCGCGAAGTCGCGGAAGCGAAGGCGTGAGGATCGTCGTCGTGAGCTGTGTGTTTCCGCCGGAACCGGTCGTTTCCAGCCGGACGAGCTACGACGTGGCGCGGGAGCTCGCTGCGCGCGGACATCAGGTCACGGTGATCGCGCCCTTTCCGAACCGTCCCGCCGGCAGGTTGTACGCCGGCTACCGCCGCGCGCTGTTCCGGACCGAAAACGCGGCGGAGGGATTCCGGCTCGTTCGTTGCGCGTCGCTGTTTTCGCGCCGCTCGTCGATGATGAGCCGTCTCGCCGAAAACGTTTCGTTCGGCATCACGTCCTCTCTGGCGCTGCTCGCGCGCCATAAACCCGAAGTGATCTACGCGAACAGCTGGCCGATCTTCGCGACTGGGATGGTCGCGCTCGTGGCGAGGCTCCGTCGAATTCCTCTCGTGCTCTCGGTGCAGGACGTCTATCCGGAGTCGCTCACGTCGCAGGGCCGCCGCGGCAGCGGACTGGCCGCCCGTCTTCTTCTTGCCATCGATCGCTGGATCGTGCGAAAGGCGAAGGCACTCGTGGTCATCTCGCGCCGTTTTGCCGAGCACTATCAGCGCACCCGCAGCGTCGATGCGTCACGTATCCACATCGTGGCGAACTGGCTCTCCTCCGAAGGCACGGAAGAGATTGGCGACGTCGCCAGCGCATGCCGCGATCGAAACGGCATCCCATCCGATGCCTTTCTCGTCACCTACGGCGGCAACGTTGGCGTTGCCGCGGCGGTGGAAACCGTGATCGAGGCATTTCGGCACATAGACGATGCGCAGAACGTTCATCTGCTCGTGGCCGGCGACGGAGCGTCGCTCGATGATTGTCGCCGCCTCGCCGCGGAGATTGCGCCGGGGCGGATCCACTTCCAGACTCAATGGCGCAGCACGATGGATGTGTTGCATGCCGCGGACGCGGTCGTTCTTCCGACGCGCGCTGCTCAATCAAACGTGTCGGTGCCGTCGAAGCTCATCAGCTATCTCCTCGCCGGCAGGCCGGTCATCGCAGCGGCATTGCCCGAATCCGACACGGCCGCGATGGTTCTTGAAAGCGGAGCAGGAGTCGTCGTGGAACCAGACGATCCGATAGCGCTGGCCGGCGCCGTGCGGAAGATGGCGGAACGGACGCGCGATGAGCGGCTGCGAACGGGAAGCGCCGGCCGAGCGTATGCGATGGCGAGCATGACGACCGAAGCATGCCTGCCACGTCTGATCGATATCGTGGAGAGTGCAGCGCGGTGACCATCGCCATTCGTCCGATGTCGGCCGCGGACGTCGATGCGGTGGCCGCGGTCCACCTCGCCGCTTTCCCTCGCTTTTTCCTCTCCTTCCTCGGTTCCCGTTTTCTGCGCCAGCTCTATCACGCTGTTCTCGCGGACGACGAAGGGATGGCGTTCGTCGCCGCGGATGGAGACCGCATCGTTGGTTTCGTCGCCGGCTGCGGCAGCGCCGGGTTCTACCGCCGCGCGGCGCGGAAGCGATGGTTCCGATTCGCATGGGCATCCCTCGGCGCGCTGATGCGCAAGCCGTCGATCGCGCGCCGTCTGCTCCGCGCGTTGTATGCGCCGCCGAAAACGTCGTCCTCCGGAGCGCTGCTGATGTCGCTCGCCGTCGATCCCGCCGTGCAGCGCAGTGGCGCCGGCAGACTTCTGACGCGCGCGTTCGTCGAGCGCGCGCGGGAGCGCGGCGCCGGCTCAGTCGTCCTCACCACGGACAAGGTTGGGAACGACGCCGCGAACGCGTTTTATCGCGGTCTGGGATTTTCGCTTGCATCCGAGTACGTGACGCCCGAGGGGCGTGCGATGAACGAATACATCCTGTACATTGAGGCCTGAATGACTAAGGTACCCACCGTTGCTCCGGTCCGTGACACGTTCCTGCCGTTTGCGCGGCCGGACGTCGATGACGACGAGATCCGCGAGGTCACCGAGGCCATCCTGTCGGGCTGGGTGACGACGGGACCGAAGACGAAAGAGTTCGAGCGGCAATTCGCCGCGGCAGTCGGCGCGAAGCACGCGATTGCACTCAACTCCTGCACCGCCGCGCTGCACCTTTCGCTCGAAGCGGTCGGCGTCCGCGCGGGCGACGAAGTCATCACGACGCCGTACACCTTCGCCGCATCGGCGGAAGTGATCCGCTACTTCGACGCGCGCCCGGTGCTGGTGGACGTTGACGCGGAGACGTTCAACATCCGACCCGATCTCATCGAGGCCGCGGTCACGCCGAAGACGAAGGCCATTCTCCCCGTACACATTGCCGGTGTGGCGGCTGACCTCGATCCGATTCTCGACATAGCCCGCCGTCACCGACTGGCGGTCGTCGAAGACGCGGCGCATTCGTTCCCGACGCGCTACAAAGGCCGGACGATCGGCAGCGTCGGGGACCTCACCTGTTTTTCGTTTTATGCCACAAAGACCATCACCACCGGCGAAGGCGGAATGATCACCACGAACGACGACGCGCTCGCGGAGCGCTGCCGGATCATGTCGCTCCACGGCATCAGCAAGGATGCGTGGAAGCGCTACACGGCCGAAGGGTCGTGGTACTACGAGATCATCGCGCCGGGGTTCAAGTACAACATGACCGACATCGCCGCGGCGCTCGGTCTGGCCCAGCTTCGGAAAGCGGAGCGGATGTTCCGCCGCCGCCGCGAGATCGCGGCGCGTTATAGCGAGGCATTCTCCGGGATGCCCGAACTCCAGTTGCCGTTCACGCCGGAGTACTCGACGCACGCGTGGCACCTCTACATGCTCCGGCTGCGGCTGGAGCGGCTGGCCATCGACCGCGCCGCATTCGTGGAGCGGCTGCGCGAGCACAAGATCGGCGTGAGCGTTCACTTCATTCCGCTCCACGTCCATCCCTACTATCGCGAGATGTATGGGTACGTGCCGGAAGATTTTCCGGTCGCGTACGGCGAGTATCTGCGCGAGATCTCGCTGCCGATCTACTCGACGATGTCGGACGACGACGTGGACTCGGTGATTGCCGCGGTCATGGACGTCGCGGCCGCAAACCGGCGATGAGGCGGCTGCTCGACCTGGCCGTTTCGGCGGCTGGTCTCCTCTTTCTTTCGCCGCTCTTCGCAATCCTTGCAATCGCGGTGAAGGTTTCGTCGCCCGGCCCCGCGTTTCATCGCGGCGAGCGCATCGGACGCGGCGGAAAGCCGTTCCGGCTCTACAAATTTCGGAGCATGCGCGTGGCGGAAGGCGGCGCGGCCATCACACGTGCCGGCGATCCGCGCGTCACCGCCGTCGGGCGCTTTCTCCGCCGGACGAAGCTTGATGAATTGCCGCAACTGATCAACGTTCTGACGGGCGACATGAGCCTCGTCGGCCCGCGCCCCGAGGCGCCGCGTTACGTCGAAATGTATGACGAGGAGCAGCGTCGCATCCTGGCGGCGCGCCCCGGGATCACCAGCCCGGCCTCGCTCCTCTATCGCTCGGAGGAAGAGCAGCTCGTCGGGCCTGAGTGGGAGCGCCTCTACGTGGAGACGATCATGCCGGCCAAGCTGCGCATCGATCTCGAGTACCTGGAAGACCGTACGCTGGTCTCCGACCTGCGCGTCATCGCCCGTACGATCGCAGCGCTGTTGCGGTAAGAGGCGGGTGGGACAAAAAAAGAGGCGAGCGCGGGAGCGCTCGCCTCTTCGTTTTTGAAGATCGACGGATGGTTACTGCTGCGCCTGAAGCGGGCTGCTGCAGTTGTTGTTGCCGATGTTGCCGGTGATGACGTTGCTGCTGAAGCACTGCGTCGCGCCGGCGCCGGTGATGCCGTTGGTGAAGTTCGCGTGGATCATGTTGCGGGCCAGACGAGCGGTTCCGCCGGCGGTGGCGATGTTCACGCCGTTACCGTTGAACGAGATGTCGTCCGACTCCAGAGCGCCGCCGGAGGTTCCCGGTCCGATCTTGAATCCGTCGCTGGTGTTCTTCGAAATCACGGTGTTCGAGACCTGCGCGCTGCTGCTGGCAGACTCAACGTCGATGCCTTTCGAATTGTTGTTGACCACCGAGTTGGAGACCGAAAGCAGCGTCGTGCCGGTGCCGGTGGACGCGGCGAGAACGCCGGTGCCGTTGACGTTCAGGATCTGGCAGTGATCAATCGTCACCGTGATCTGGTTCGACGAATTCGTCGTCTGGACGCCCTGGCCGCTGTAGTTGGCGATGTGGACGTCGTAGAGCGAGACCGACGCGGCCTGAATGATGTTCACGCCGTTCGTGCCGAGCGTCGTTCCGGCGCCGTTGATGTCGATGCCGCGGAGCACGATCTTGTCGGTGGTGAGCGCGTTGACGATGACGCCCTGAACGCCTGACGAGAGAACGCTGCCCATCGTGCCGGTGCAGTCGATGGTGATCGACTTGGTGATCGTCACGGCGCCGAACCCACCCGGATCAAGGCAGTTGATGATGCCCGGGCTGGCGGTCTTCGAGATCGCGCCCGCGAACGTTTTGCAGGGCGCCGTGCGGCTGCACGGATTGACGTCGTCACCGACGCCCGAGACCCACGTACGCGTCGCCTGAGCGTTCGCGAACGTAGCGATTGCAGTCAAAAGAATCGTGATGAGTACGACTTTCTTCATAGAGACTCCTCCTCCTTGTTGTATGGATGCTGCGGTTGACCGGATGTATGGCGGGAAAGTATACGCTACTTCCACGAGCGGCTGTGAGCTGGATCACGAAGCAGTTCGGCGATGGTTCAGACAGGTGATTTGTTACGGCAACTGCACGTTATTGACGTAATCAATGTACGCCGCGTTTTCCGGGCGCAGGGCCATGAGCTGCTGGATCACTTCATGCCGAAGCAGACCGTCATCGATCGATTTGATGGCCCACGGGCTGAACAGGACCGCGCGCAGCAAGTCGTTTCGGGCCGCGTTTCGATCGCCGGCCGCCACCTCGGCCGCGGCGAGATTCATGTAGATCTCAGGACGTTCATCGAGCCGAAGCGCTTCGCGGTAAAGCCGGATGGCGTCATCGTATCGTGCGAGCACCGAGTAGTTCGCTGCCGCGATCATGTCGATCGTTACGTCGCGGCAAATCGGTGTCATGCACTGCCGCAGCGCCGACAGGTTTCGCTGCGCCTGAGCGCTTCCTTCGGGAGTACCGGCGTGCTCGTAGGCAAACGTGGTCGCGGCGACCGCCGCCTTCTTGATGCGGTTGCAGCGGTAGGGGAGAACGCAGAAAAAATAGAAGGCAACGCCGCTGCATGCGACGAGGGCAATGGCGGCGAGGCGGCGGACGGCGGTCATATCTCCCTCCACGCCACGATTGCCGCCGCGGCCCAAAGATACGTGTGCGTCGGCGCGATCAACTCGAGCGGAAACTGCGCGAGGGCGAGGATGAAGAGCGAGACCGCCAGCGGCAGTCCGAGCAGGCGAACGAAATCATCACGATCGCTTTCGGCTGCATCGTCCCGCCTCGCTTGCGGCCGCGACGCGGATCCGATCAGCAGGAGCGCCGCCAGAAACAGCGCATAACCCGGCAGGCCTGTCTCGGCCGCGACCTGCAGATGATCGTTGTGCGCTTCTCCGAAATTCAGCTCTGTCGTGTGTTCGAACAACTCCCGGCGGCGCTGCTGGAGACGCAGCTTGTAGTCGAAGAAATTGTAGGCAAAGCCGCCCGGTCCGAGTCCGGTGATCGGCCGGGTGCGGATCATCTCCGCCGCGGTCAGAAATGGCAGCGTGCGGGCAGCGGAAAGCGTTTCGAAGTCGCGCCGCTGGAGAGCATCGCGCATGAGCACGACGCGCGCTCGAAGCGGCGGGTACGCGGCAAAAGGAATGGCGCCGAGGATGACGACGGCGACGAAGACTGCCACGGTCTTCGGCCACGATCGCAGCCACAACGCGAACATCACGAACAGCGCTACGGCCACGGCGCCGATCGCGGCAACCGTATGCGTCATGTACGTAGCCACGAGGATGAACGCGGCCACTCCTGCCCAGATCAGGCGGCCGCGCCGCTGCGACAGCGCGAGTGCCATCGCTACGAGCGCCGGAACAATGAGGTAGCTCCCCACGTCGTTCGGATTTCCCATCAGCGCCGTCCTTCTTAGATGCACCTCGGCGGCGCCGCTGGTATCGAACGGACTCCAGATCTCCAGCTCCTGAAGAATGTAAATGGCCCCGTTGATGACCGCGGGCAGCACGATGATCCCGGCGAACCATGCCGGCCGGCGCCGCAGGATCAGCACCGTGACGATGAACAGCAACGCGTACAGAAGCACGCGCGCGGTCGGTGGAATGCTCACGAGCCGGTTCGTCGACACCAGAGCGCAGAAGATCGTCCATGCGCAGATCGCCGCGGTCAGGAGCAACCATTTTGCGCGGCGGTTCAGTGGTGTCAGATCGAGCCGCCCGAATCCCCAGCAGATCGCCAGGACGGCGATGATGAGGAGCACCTCCGCGCGCAACGCCAGCTCTTTGGGATAACGGAAGGCGTCGTCGCCCGGGGGTGAGACCGCCAGCGGGATCAGCAGCGCCCCAGCGGCGACGACGATCGCTAGCCATCGGGACGCGGCGAACCCTTCGGACCGAAGCGGACGGCGCGCGGTGGATACCGATTTACGTCCGATGCGCGGCTCCTTCGTTCGACCGTATGCCGATCAGGCGAGCGCCGCCTTCGCGTTCAGCGGTGCTGCGGCCGCTGGCGCCGCGTCCGCGAATGTCTGATATTCGGAGACGAGGTCGCGGATGAGCGCGCGCGCGTCGTTTCCGTCAGTGTCAGTGCAGGTCATCGCGCGATGCAGCCAGTGCGTAATCTTCTTCGGATCCGGTTGTAATGCTTCCGTGATCACGATCTGCGGATGAACCGTGGGATGGATGGATTCGCCCTGCATGTGGATCTCTTCGAACAGTTTCTCACCCGCGCGCAGACCGACAAAGTTGATCGGGATTTCATCCTCGGTGTGATTCGAAAGGCGCAGGAGATCGCGGGCCAGATCGACGATCTTCACCGGCTCGCCCATATCGAGCATGAAAACGCGGCCGCCGTCGCCCAGCGTTGCGGCCTGCAGCACGAGCGAAATCGCCTCGGATGTGCGGATGAAATAGCGCGTCACGTCCGGATGCGTAACCGTGATTGGTCCGCCCGCCGCGATCTGCTCCATGAAGAGCGGGATCACGCTTCCCGATGAGCCGATGACGTTGCCGAAGCGGACGATCGTCATCTTCATCTTCGTTTCCGCGGCGAGGTCGAGCAGCACGATCTCCGCGGCGCGCTTGCTCGCTCCCATGACGCTCGACGGATTGATCGCCTTATCGGTGGAGATGAAAACGAAGCGGCGAACGTCGTGTTTCACGCACAGCTCCGCGAGGCGGCGCGTGGCCAGCGCGTTGTTGCGCAGGTACTCGAGCGGATTCTCTTCGCCGAGGGGAACGTGTTTGTGCGCCGCGGCATGCAGAACGATGTGCGGCTGCTCGCGGGCGATCAACGCATCGACGACGGCGGTGTCGCAGATGTCGACGAGGTTCGACGTGATGCGCGAGGTGACCCACTGCGCCTGCGCCTGCAACCGTTTGCGCACTTCGTACAGCGCGTATTCGGAGCGCTCCACCAGCGCGACGCTTTCGGGTTCGAAGTCGAGCACCTGCGAGGCCAGCTCGGAGCCGATCGTTCCGCCGGCGCCGGTGATCAGCACGCGCTTGCCGCGGAAAAGCTCGCGCACCGGGTCGCCGGGAAGATCGATGCGCTCGCGGCGCAGCAGGTCTTCCACGTTGACCGGGCGAAGTTGCGTCACGTGAACGCGGCCCGTGACCAGGTGATCGATTCCCGGAATCGTTTTGAACTGCAGGTCGGCCGCGGCCAGGTGCTGGATGATCTCGCGAATCCGCTTGCCCGAGGCGCTCGGAATGGCGATGAAGGCCTCGGTCGCGCCGGTCTCGTCGGAGACCTGATCGATGTCGGCGATCGGCCCGTAAACGCGGATCCCGCGAATCTGCGATCCCCACTTGACCCGATGATCGTCGACGAATCCGACGATCTTCATCCCGAGCTGGGGACGGTGCTCGATCTCGCGGGCCAGCGTCTCGCCGGCGTCGCCCGCTCCGATGATCAGGACGCGTTTCAGGTCGCCCGCCTCGCCGTCCGAGGTACGAAGACGATCGCGTCCCAGGCGGATGAGGACGCGGATGCCGAAGAGCGACAGGAGCGAAAACGCCCAATCGATCAGCAGGACGCCGCGCGGCGATTTGATGAATCGCGGCTCGATGTTGAAGATCCCGCCGACGTACCAGAACGACAGCAGCAGCGCGAGCGCGATCGAGAGTCCGAAGACCAGCCGCACCACGTCCGCCATCCCCACGTAGCGCCACCAGCCGCGGTAAAAGCCGAAGATGATGCCGATCAGCAGCTGCACGCCGAGGACGACTGGAAGGCTCCACTTGAACGTCTCGTTGAACTCGGGCGGGATGGCGAATTCGAATCGGAGCAGGTACGCGAAGGCGTAGCAGGCCGCGAAAACGAGTGCATGAAATGCAAAAAGGATTGCGACGCGGGCGCCTGCAAGGCGGATCAGAAGTGAGTCGATGAAGGACGGAGATTGATCGTTCACTGATTACTCGCTGGGCAACAGGGCACGCCGGAAGCGGTCAGTATAATGGGTGCCCAAGCTCCGCACAATAATTTTCAACGAGCTCATGGCAAACGTCTGGAACTGCAAGCATATCCGCAGCTTCTCTCGCGATGAACTGACCGACTTCCTTACCCTGAACGCGGCCTCGCTGGTCGAGGACGAAGCCGTTGCCGTTCTCGATAATCCGAACGTCACGCCTGCGATGTGCGAGGTCATTGCGCGTACGCCGCACCTCGCCGCGATCAACTCCGTGCGTTTGCGTCTGGTGCAAAGCCGCGCCACGCCGCTCACCCATTCGGTGAAGCTCATTCATTACCTTCACTGGCCCGATCTGCTGCGGCTGTCCGTCGACGTGAAAGTGCCGGCGCAGGTCCGTCGCGCCATCGATACGCAGCTTCTCGTCCGTCTCGAAACGCTTTCCCTCGGCGAAAAGATCGCGGCGGCGAAGCGCTGCAGCGCCGCGCTGATCAAGGTGCTTCTCTTCGATCCCGACGCGAAGGTGTTTGCTGCGTTGCTGGTGAATGCGCGATTGCGCGAGGAGGATCTGCTGGTCCTGGCCGCATCCGACCGCGCCTCGGCGGAAAAACTCCGCCTGCTCGCCGCGGACGCGAAGTGGTCGTTCCGCTACGGCATCCGCCGCGCGCTGGCGATGAATGCCGCCACGCCGCGCTCCGATGCCGCGTCACAGTTGCGGTTCCTGAATCGCCGCGATCTGCGCGCGATTCACGATCATCCGGCGACGTCGACGTACCTCCGCCGCTGCATCGAACGGCTCGCGCCCGCCGTTTTCGCGCGCGAGATGGAACGAATTGACTAAAATGACCGGAAGTCGATGCCGGACCAGGAACCCCAGCCTCATCCGTCGGAGCTCGCGTCGTTCGGCGAAGAGCTCCGCCGCGAGCGTGAGATTCGCGGCATCTCGCTGAAAGAAATCGCCGACGCGACGAAGATCAGCAAGCGCTTTCTGGAAGCGATCGAGCGCAACGATCACAAGACGCTGCCCGCTCCCGTCTTCACGCGCGGGTTTGTGCGCGAGTACGCCCGCTACCTCGGCCTCAGCGCCGAGGAGATGGTGAACCGGTACAACTTCGCCGCGGTGGGGGACGAGCGCATCGAGCAGTCGGCGCATCTCAACCGGCTCACCACGCCGCAGGCGCCGCAGGTTCCGCCAAAGAAGCTGGCGCCGCGCGGTATCCCGCCGCCGTACGCACGCGTCGACCGCAACGTCTACATCCTGATCGTCGTCGTCATCGCGCTGGCCGGCGTCAGCTACTGGGCGTTGAAACATCGCCGTGAGACGCGCGCGAACGAGGAGCGCATCGCCGCCGAAACGCGCGCTGCCGTTCCGGTTCCGGCGATCGCGCCTCCGGTGCAGACGGCGAGCACCTCCACGCAACCGCCGGCCAGCGTCGCCAAGCTAACCCTGAGTCTTGAAGCTACCGATACGTCGTGGGTCATCCTCGAAGCCGACGGACAGCGCGTGATCAACGATGAAGTCCAGCGTGGCTACCACCGCACGCTCGAAGCGAAGGACGCGTTTCATTTCTCGACGATCGGTAATGCCGGCGGCCTCAGTCTGACGCTCAACGATCTGCCGGTGCCGCGCCTCGGCCGCGACGGGCAGGTGCTGCACGATGTGATTCTCGATCGCGCCGCGTTGCAGAAGCTGCAGTCACCTCAATCCCCACAATGAGCGCGAATCCCGCCGAACTTTCCGGCGCCGTCGTTATCGAGCGAATCGAATCCGGGCTTTATCCGCCCGAGGTCGTCGAGACGATTGCGCGCGGATTCCTGCCGCTGCCGCAGGACGATCTGATCGCCGTCCTCGCCTTTCTGACGCGGTCGCCCGCGCCGGAGATCGCCGCCGCCGCGCGCGCGTCGCTGGCCGATGTCCCGTCGCGCAGCGTTCACGCCTTCGCGTCGAACGAGAGCGCGCCGCCCGAGCAACTGACAATGCTTCTTCGCGCGAGCGGCGATCCGTTCATCCTCGAAGCGCTGATCCGCAATCGGGCACTGCCCGACGCGCTGGTCACCGAGCTTGCTGTGGCCGCCGACGCCGCGGTGCAGGAAGTCATCGTCATCAATCACGCCCGCATCCTTCGCGCGCCGGAGATTCTCGATGCGCTGCTCGCCAATCCGAACCTGACCGCCGACGTGCGCCGCCGCGTCGACGAGACGCGCGAGGAGTTCTTCGAGAAGAAGGCGCGCATCGCCGCGCTGCAGCCGGAAATCGACGAAGAGCAGGTCATGCTCACCCTTCCCGACGAGCCGATCGCCGATCTGCTCGAAAAGGCTGCGACCGAGCCGCAACCCGACGCGCCGCCGCCGGCGCTGATGGAATCGGAGAAGACGGACGAGAAAAAGCTGTCGATCTTTTCTCAGATCCTGGTGATGACCGTTTCGGACAAAGTCAAGCTGGCGTTCAAAGGCGGCAAGACGGAGCGGATGATCCTGATCCGCGATCACAACAAGTTGGTCTGCAGCGCGGTGGTGCGCAACCCGCGCATCAACGACATGGAAGTTGAGGCGATCGCCGGGATGCGCAACATCGAGGAGGAAGTCCTCCGCCTCATCGCCATGAAGCGCGACTGGGTGTCGAAGTACAACATCGCCGTGACGCTGGCGCGCAACCCCAAGTGTCCTGTGGGGGTTGTCCTGCCGCTGATCAATCGTTTAACCTTGCGCGACTTGAAGGGCTTGAAAGACGACAAGGGCGTGAGCGAAACGGTCCGCACCATGGCCCGGAAGCTTTTCCTGCAGCGCAGCCACAAAGTCTGAATGAAGGTCAACTACTACGAAGTGCTCGGAGTCGATCGCTCCGCCTCCGAGCCGGAGATTCGCGAGCGGTTCCGGAAGCTCGCCCGCGAGCAGCATCCCGACCGTTACAAGGGACCGGACAAAGCCGACGCCGAGCGGAAGTTCCAGACGCTCACCGAGGCGGTCAACGTGCTGACGAATTCCGCGCGCAGGAAGCAACACGATGCGGAAATCTCTTCGCCCACCGGTGGCAGCTCGACCGATCCGGCGCTGATCAGCAAGGCGTATCTGACCATCGGCGTCAAGGCATACCGCGCGGGCGATTTCCGCACCGCATACGAAAACTTCGACATGGCCGCCAAGCACAATCCGTCGGACGGCAAGGCGTTCCACTACCTTGCGCAGGCGGCGTCGCGAATCCCGTCGCATGCCCGCCAGGCGGTGCAGGCAATCGAGACCGCGGTGCAGCGCGAACCGATGAATGGAACGTATCTGAAGGATGCGGGCCTGATCTGCAAGCGCGCCGGTCTCGCTGCAAAAGCAGAGAGATATCTCGATGAAGCGTTAAAGTGGGACGCCGACAATATTGAAATCCGTACGGCATTGAACGAATTGAGGCAGCGCGGCGAGGCGAAGGAAGGCGGAAAGGGGTTTACCCTTTTCAAAAAGGGCTGAGTGGGAATGGACGTGAAGGCATACGGCCTCACAGACGTCGGTCGGCAGCGCCAGCACAACGAGGACACCTTCCTCGTCGCTGATGAGGCGAAGCTCTTTCTCGTCGCCGACGGCATGGGCGGTCACGCCGCCGGCGAGATCGCATCGCGCATCGCCGTCGACTCCATCTCCGAGTTCATCGTCCATACGAAAGAGGACGACGGCACCTGGCCGCACGCCTACGACGAGCACTACACCCGCACCACGAACCGCCTGATGGCCGCGCTGCGCATGGCCAACACGCGCGTCCTGGAAGCGATGCGCAAGGATGCGAAGCTTCGCGGGATGGGGACGACGGTCGTGGCCGCGATGGCCGGCGACGGCAAGTTTTCCGTGGCGCACGTCGGCGACTCGCGCGCCTACATGATCCGCAACGGCAAGATCTCGCGCATCACGAACGATCACTCCTGGGTCTTCGAGCAGGTGCAGGCCGGGATGCTGACCGAAGCAGAAGCCGAAAAACATCCGCTCCGCAACGTGATCACACGCGCCCTCGGCGGCGCGCTGTCCGTGAATCCCGACGCCTCGGAGATTGACAGCCGCCCCGGCGACGTCTATCTCCTCTGCTCCGACGGCCTCACTGGCATGGTTCCCGAAGAAGAAATCCTGAATCTCGTCACGGACAATGCGGACGATCTCGAAAAAGCGTGTCGGCAGTTGATCGACACGGCCAACGAGCGCGGCGGCCTGGACAACGTGACGGCAATCCTGGTGAAGACGACGTAAACCATGCACGTTCGAATCGATTACTGCGGCGTTTGAAACTACTTACCCCGAGCCTCCAGTCTGGCGGCTGAAATTAAACGGGAGCTGGGCGTCGACAGCGAAGTCGTCCGCGGCAGCGGCGGCATCTTCGTCGTCAGCGTCGACGGCAGGAAGATCTTCTCCAAAAAGGACGAAGGCCGCTTCCCGACCGAGCGCGAGATCATCGAGAAGCTGCGCGCCTAAATCTGCCACATCTGCGTAATCTGCGGATTAAAGCTCCCGCTTGCACCAGGCAGACGCGCGATCGCGCAGCTTGTGGCTTGTCGTTCGTGCGCGCCAGCGTTCCATCGTCCACAACTCCGAATTCTGAACATCCGCATCGAACGCTTCGCGAAGCTCCACGGCGATCTTTTTGTCCAGCACGGCCACGCTGATCTCCTCGTTGATGCGGAACGAGCGCGGATCGAAATTCGCCGATCCGATCGTGCAGAGCTCTTCGTCGACGATCATCACCTTCTGATGCAATCCACTCCGCGTGTGCTCGTAAACGCGCACGCCCATCGCCAGCAGCCGTCCGTAGTAGTGGTGACTGGCGTGCTGGACGATCGAGAAGTCGCTCGTGGCTGACGTCGGAAGCATGATCGATACGTTCACGCCGCGCTTCACTGCCGACGCGAAAAGACTCAGTGCCTGCCGGTCGGGGAGAAAGTACGGGTTCTGCAGGATGATCTCGCGCTTCGCCGCGGCGATGGCGAAGTAGTACAGCCGCTGCACCGCGCTCGGCGTCTCGTTCTGCTGGATGTAGGCGACGAAGACCGGCGTATCGCCGGCGCGCGGCAGCGCCGGAAAGTACGCCTCGCCCGCGGGGAGACGGCCTGTGGTGACCGCCCAGTTGTCGAAGAAAGCCGCCTGCAGCTCCGCGACGGCCGGCCCTTCGAAGCGCGCGCCGGTGTCGCGCCAGCCGTCCGGCTGATCGGCCGTTCCGCCCCACATGTCGTCGATCCCATGTCCGAACGTGTAGCCGATGCGGCCGTCGATGACCACGATCTTGCGATGATCGCGCTGGTTGTAGCGCGCGAACTCGCGAAAGCGCATGCGGTGATAGACGCGGAAGTCGACGCCGGCCTCGCGCAATCGCGCCCACGTCTCCGTCGACGTCTTCTTCGCGCCGCGCTGATCAACGAGCACGCGTACTTCGATTCCCTCTCGCGCCCGCGCGCACAACGCGGCCGTTACACGTTCCGAGATCGCGCTGTCGTGCCAAAGAAACGTCTCCAGGTGAATGCTGTGCGTGGCCCGCGCCGCGTCTTCGAGCATCGCGTCGAAGAAGCCGCTGTTCTGCACGATCGTCACGCGGTTGCCGTCGGTGACGTGGCCCCATGTCAACGCGGCCAGCGAACGGAAAAGCGATGGCAGGTCGTAGTCCGCCGGCAGCAGCAGATCGATCCGCTTTCGCCGCATGCGCGACCAGACGAAGTAGGTGAGAACGAGCGCTGTCAGGAAGATGACGATCGTGGCGAGCCAATGAACGCGCATCGTCAGCCGCTCCGCTCGATCGCGGCGAGCAGCGGCCAGTGGTCCGACGGTCCCCGGGCGATGACGCGCGCTTCGCGGATCAGCCAGGTCGGGTCGGTGAAGATGTAGTCGAGGCACTGCTTCGTGGCGCGGTGCGTGACGACTTTTTCCACGAAGCACGAGCTGACGATCGTGCCGTCGTGAAAGACGCGAAGCTCTTCGCTGGTCGGGCTGGTGTTGAAATCGCCCATCAGCACGAACGGCAGCTTCGATTTCGCCACCAGCTCCGCCACCGCCTCGGCCTGCAGCAATCGCGTTCGCGAACCGAATCGCGCCCACGCCGCGAGGTGCGTGACGTACGCGATCAGCCGCGTTCCATCGACGTCGATGGTCGCGCCGAGGAGCGAGCGCGGCTCGCCTTTGCCGGGGAGAGGGTCGATGCGCGTGTCGACGATGGCGCCGCGCGTCAGCACGGCATTGCCATATTCGGTATCGCCGTTGCCCATTGCCCGGCCGAAGAAGAGGTTCATCCCCGTGAGCCGCTCCAACTCCTCGGCCTGATCGCGGAAACGCGCCTTCCACGTGCGCCGGTGCATCTCCTGCACGCCGACGATGTCAGGCTTCGTCTCCCGGATCACCTCCGCCACGCGCTCGATGTGCCTGCCGCGCAGCAGCGAGCCATGACCCTTGATGTTGTAGGTCATCACGTGAAGCGGCACGGGCTTGAGCGAAGCGAAAACAGTGCCGTGGGTGCCGGGGGTGGCGGCGCGCGATGCCGGCTTTGCGGCTTTGTTAACTCCGACTCCCCACTCCCTACACCCCACCCCCGCGCGGTTACACTCCGCCGGTGCATCCCGAGGTTCAGGAGCTTCAGACCAAGTTGAAGGAGATCCTCTACGACTGCGCGGTGGAGATTCGCGCCACCAAGGCCGCGCTCTACCTCCTCGGCAGCGATGCACGGTTCGAGCTCATCACCGAGTATGGATTTCGCGGCGTCATTCGCGCGGCGGCCGATCGCACCGATCCCGTCGTCGACCGCTGCGGCCGCGGCCGCACGCCGTTTTTCGTGAACGGTCTGAACACCGAGCCGCGCTTTTCGCAGGTGATGTTCGAGTCGACAACCGATCGTCTGCTCGGCGCGCCGATCTATCTGCGCGGCCATCTCGTCGGATTCATCGACATGCGCGACAAAGCCGGCAAGACGCCGTTCGAAGCGGCGGACCTGCCGAAAGCGCAGCGGATCGCAGAACGGATCGGCGAGCAGTTCAACAACAGGAACGTGTTCGGGCAGCGCTTCATCACCCTTTCCGAAGCGCCGGAGAAAACGGCGACGGTTCCGCCGCCCGAGGTGAAAGCGCCGCTGGCCGCGCCGCAGGTGCAACCGCAGACGTCTGCACCAAAGCCGTCGCTCTGGCCTGCCGAAAAACCGACGTCGACGAATGTGCCGCGGCTGTCGACGCTCATCATCGAGGCGCGCGGCAATGCGGAGCGGATCGCCGTCCCCGATTCGCCGCCGACGATTGCCGAGCCCGAGCTGGCAACGATCCGCGAGCTGTTGCGCTCCATGCTCCTTATCCCCGGCACCGTCGTGGCCTCGGTGTCCGCGTACGGCCACATGGGCGGCGTGCAGGAGCTGACGTCGCGTGCAGCACTGACCGACGAAGCGAAGAACGTTCTGCAATCGAAGTTGAATCTGTGGCTCACGAAGCGCGGCGAGGCGGGCGGCTTCGTGAAGACGAACGTCAACCTGCCGTTCGGGACGCAGGACGCGCCGATTACGCCCGCGCAGATCCAGAAAGTCTTCACCGCACCGCTGGCGGTCGATTCGATGCGCGGGCTTTACCTGACCGTCGTTTTCGCAGGCACGCCCGACCGCGCCGCGCACGAATTGCTCGCCGCATTTCACGCGCAGCTGCAGATCGCGATCGAGCATTCGCTGTCGCGCAACGCGATGCAGGCGACCCGCGCGCGAATCGCCGAGGCGTTGATCGAGCCGGACTTCACCAGCTATCCGGAGCTGCGAAGGCATTCCGAGGACGTGGTGTCGCGCGTGGAAACATTCGCGCGATTTCTGTCGCTGTCGCCGGCGGATACAGAAACGGCGCGCATCGTCGCGCTGGTCCACGACGTCGGCATGCGCCTGCTCGATTACGACCGCCTGTACCGCAAACGCGATCTCTCCGCGGACGAGTTGTCGATCCTGCGCGAGCACGCCGCCGTCGGTGCCGCCATCGTCGAGCCTCTCCTCGGCAACGAAATCGCGCGCGCGGTGCTCTCTCATCACGAGCGTTGGGACGGCCGCGGCTATCCGAACGAGTTGCACGGCGACGACATCCCGCGCAGCGCCCGCATCGTCCAGATCTGCGACGTCTACGAAACGATGATCGCCGCCGACAGCTACGCCCCCGCCGAACCGCTCGACCGCGCCGCCTCGAAAATCGCCCAGGCCGCCGGCACGCAGTTCGATCCGGAACTGGCAAAGCGCTTCGTCGACATGCTGCGGGCACGTTAGACTCCGCGCCGATGAAGATCGACCGCAACGAGGCCAAGCGCATCGCCGATCTGGCGCACCTCGAGTTCGATGACGCTGCGCTGGAGCGGATGGCGGGGGAGATGACGAAGATCCTTTCGTATATCGACCAGCTCGGCGAAGTGGACGTGACCGGCTTCGAAGCCGTTGCGGATGCCGAGGCGACTCCGCTGCGCGACGACGTGCCGCGTTCGTCCGTCGATCGCGATGCGGTCGCCGCGAATGCGCCGGCGTTTAGCGAGGACGGCCACTTCATTGTTCCGAAGGTGATCGGTGACTGAGCTTCTCAACCTGCCGTGGCACGAGGCGCGGGCGGCGGCGAGCGGACGGGAACTGGTCGAGGCGTCGCTCAGCGCGATCGATCGTCTCAATCCGAAATTGAACGCGTTCCTGCACGTCGCGCGCGACGCTGGCGAAGGGATGCCGGTGGCGGTGAAAGACAACATCGTCACCACCGGCATGCCCACCACCTGCGCCTCGCGAATCCTCGGCGACTTCGTTTCTCCGTTCGATGCGACGGCGGTTGCGCGTTTGCGTGCGGCGTCTTGCAGCATCGTGGGCAAAACGAATCTCGACGAATTCGCGATGGGCTCGTCGACCGAGCACTCGGCGTTTGGTCCGGCGCGAAATCCGTGGGACACGGCGCGCGTGCCGGGCGGATCGTCGGGTGGTTCCGCCGTCGCCGTCGCTGCGCGGATGGTGCCGGCGGCGCTCGGATCGGAGACCGGCGGATCGGTGCGCCAGCCGGCCGCGCTCTGCGGCGTGGTCGGACTGAAGCCGACGTACGGACGCGTGAGCCGCAACGGCCTGGTGGCGTTCGGATCGAGCGTCGATCAGATCGGCATCGTCACGAAAACCGTTGGCGAATGCGCGGAGATGCTCGGCATCATCGCCGGTCACGATGAATACGATTCGACGTCAGCGACGACACCGGTCGACGACTACGCGGCGGATCTCGACGCCGGCGTGCGCGGACTTCGCTTCGGGGTCGTGCGCGAGGCGGTGAGCCAGCTCGAAGGGGAAGTGCGCGCGAATTTCGACGATGCGCTGGCCGTGCTTCGCGGCGGCGGCGCGGTCGTCGAAGAGGTCAGCGTGCCGACAATCGGCTACGCCATCGCCATCTACTACATCGTGGCGAATGCCGAGGCCAGCGCGAATCTGTCGCGGTTCGACGGGATTCGGTATGGCCATCGCAGCGCGCGGGCGAAATCGCTGCGCGAGGTCTACTTCGAATCGCGCGGCGAAGGGTTCGGCGATGAAGTGAAGCGCCGCATCATGCTCGGCACGTTCGCGCTGTCGTCCGGCTACTACGACGCGTATTACGGGCGCGCGCAGGCGGTTCGCGCCAAGCTGCGCGCCGATTTCGATGCCGCGTTCCGCCGCTTCGATTACCTGCTCACGCCGACGACGCCCGAGCCGGCGTTCCCGATCGGCGCGAAGACGGACGATCCGCTGTCGATGTATCTCAATGACATTTTCACCGCCCCGGCGAACCTCGTCGGCATCCCCGCGATCGCAATCCCGTCCGGTTTCTCGCGTGATCATCTGCCGCTATCGCTGCAGCTCATGTCGCCCCACTTCACCGAACGCGCGCTGTTCCGCGCCGCGAATTTCTTCGAGCGCGAGACCGGCTACTGGCGTGAGGTGCCGCCGATCTAACGGACTGCGCGCGCCCGCGTCTCGAACGTTACGAAACGTCCGGCAATGCGGCGCTCGCCGTTACTCAGCTTGTCGTAAGCGACAAGGAACCGTCCGTTGCCAAGGTTGACGACGGATGGGTCGCGTTCGTCGTCTGCCGAGGTAGCGATCGAGAACTGCATGACGGTCCCCGCGCGGTCGATCGACGCTCCGGCGATGTCGTGTGAATTGCCGGTCCCCGTGCGCCAGACCACAACATAACGTTCACCATCGCTGGCGATATCAGGGCGTGTAGGTCCGAAATCAGGTCCGAAGTTGCCGATGACTTGAAAGGCAGAAACGACTCGCGGGAAATCCTTGAACCTGGCCGGATCCAGATGAACCGCTGCCACTGACCCTCCCTTGGATTCGTCCGCTGCGAACCAGGAGACGAGGACGTCGCTGCCATCGCTCCGGATGGCGGGAACGGACTGGCTGTCCAAGTAGAAAAACATGTACGAGGTCGAGACGTCATAAAGCGCGACGAATTGCATTTCGTAGTTGGCCCAGTACAGCCTGCACCCTTCGGTGCAGACCCATCCGGATTCGCGGCTGGTATTTGTGCAACCCTGCTTCTGCGCATTGCAGATGAAGTCCCGCTTCCTGTTGCTGGAAATCGCCTGCGGAACGTCGTTGGCGACGGTCATGTCCGTCGCGGCCACACCGGCATTCAAGGTGGAACCGATCGAGCCGTCGCCGCGGATCTGCCAGGCCATTCTGTTGGCTGTGATCCATGTGGTGGTCTTTCCCGATCGGACAATCGGCGGCGAGTCGATCGGCTGTGCCAGTGGCAGGAGCGTGGGCGCGGACGGGTTCAGTGCCGCGTCCAGGCGGCAGTAGACGCCTTGCTTCACCGCGACGGTCGCGGGATGAACCTCCAGCCACGTCACAATGAAGCCGTCACCGCCCGGCGCCGCGGCCAGCGAGGGAACAGCACCTGCCACGGGATCGATCGACGCCATCGGGATGCTGCGAACCGGACCCGTGAAGTGTCCGGTAGCGTCCAGCCGTCCGACGGAGATCCTGTTGTCGCCGGCCCAAGCGATCGCGACTCCTGTTCGATCCCTCGCCAGAGCGATGGCAGGAACGGCGAACGAAGTCGAGAGCTGCGCCGGTAACGGGTCCGAGGACACTTCGGCGCTGATCGTCGGCTGCGCGAATGCCGCAACTGTCTGGAGAACGAGGATAGGGAAGAGGATCTTGCGCACGGGGTAGGTACGGATTCGTTTCGACGAACGTTGGCTCAAGCGAATGTTCAACATTTCGCCTTTGACGCTCTCTGCTACACTTTCCCTCGTGCGTAAGTGGTGGGTGGGCCTCATTGGGGCGCTTCTTCCGGCGGCACTCGTCGCCGCGTCTCCTTCCTGGAAAACGGTCACGCCCGAACTGCGTGCGTCGCTCACCGCGGACTACACGATCGAGGTCGTCGTTACGCCGCACGATGGCGATGCCTGGAGCCGGCTGGCCAAGCGCGTGACCGGCGACGGCGATCGATGGAACGAGATCGCCGCGTTCAATCACGCCGGCGGCAATCTCACCACCGAGCAGCGCGTGCGCATCCCGTTCAATCTTCTTCGTCCGAATCTGCAGCGCGACGTCGCTGCGGCACTCTTCCCATCCGACAGCGATACGGCAGCCGGACGGCGGCATGTCGTCGTTGGCAGCAGCGGAATCGAAGGCGAGTCGCTCTGGAACATCGCGGAGTGGTTTACCGGACGCGGCGAGAACTACGCCGCGATCCGCGCCGCGAATCCGTCGCAGGGACTCTCGACCCGCAAAGGTGACGTGATCCTCATCCCGAAGGAGCTTCTCGCTTCGGCATTCCGCCGCGGCGAAATGGAGGAACGTAATGCACCGAAGACAGCCGAGGTTCGGAAATCGGAAGACGATCCGGAAGAGCATTCGAGCGCGGATGCTCATGTTGCGTCCTCGGTATCAGAAGCCGTTGCCGTTTCCAGCCAGCCGTCGCTGACGTACGAGCGCGATGCGGCCGAGCCGTTTGCGACGTATCGGCTGCAGAAGGGCGAGGCGCTCTATTCGTCGGTGGCCATCCGATTCACGGGCCGCGTTTACTCGAAGGACGTCGGCGATGTGCTCGAGCGCATCGTGAAGTTCAACGGGATCGAAGACGTGGCGCGGATTCCGATCGGCTATCGGGTGAAGATTCCGATGGCGCTGCTGCTGCCGGAGTATCTGCCCGCCGACGATCCGACGCGCGTGGCCAACGAGCAGGTGAAGCGCGAGAGCGCGAAGCTGGCCGTCCGTCCGCGCGCGAAAGGCCTCGCCGGCGTGCGCGTGATCCTCGATGCCGGTCACGGCGGACGCGACGTCGGCGCAACGTACGACGATGTGTGGGAATCGAATTACGTCTACGACGTGATGTGCCGGCTGAAGAAGATTCTCGAAAAGAAATCAGGCGCAACCGTCGCGGCGACGACGAAATCGAAGCAGGGCGGCTACGACGTTCCTGATGACGATGAACTGGAGGAGGCGACGGATCACATCGTCCTCACTTCGCCGAAGTACGTCATCGGTGATCCGGCCGTCGGCGTGAATCTGCGCTGGTATCTGGCGAACTCGATCTTTCGACGGGCCATGAAACAGAGTGTGGCGCGCGAGAAGGTGGTCTTCCTCTCCATTCACGCCGATTCGCTGCATCCGTCGCTGCGCGGCGCGATGGCGTACATCCCCGGTCAGCGCTACGTGACCGGGTCCTACGAAAAGAGCGATCAGGTGTATCTCGCGCGGGCCGAGGTCCGCGAGAGTCCCGTCGTGCGGCATTCGGAAAAAGAATCGCTCACCGCCGAGGGGCTGTCGCGCGATCTGGCGGAGTCGATCATCGATGCGTTCGATTCCGACGGGCTGAAAGTTCATCCCTTCAATCCGGTGCGCGACAACGTGGTGCGCAACGGTCGCGAGTGGGTGCCGGCGGTGATCCGCTACAACCTGATCCCCACGCGTCTCCTCCTCGAAATCTGCAACCTCGGCAACGAACGTGACCGCGCGCTGATCAAGACGAAGAAGTACCGCCAGCGCGTCGCCGAGGCAATTTATCAGGGGCTGGTGAATTACTACAACGATCGCGAAGACGAGCGCCCAGCGCCTGCAATCGCCAGCGGAAGGTAAGTAGCGCCGGCGGCTCGCCGGCTGGACCGCCGCCGGCTCGGCGGCGCGTATCAAACGAGAATCGCCAGCGAGCCGCTGGCGGTCCAGCCGCCGAGCCGGCGGCGCTACGTGACACGCGCGCGAAGCGCGCTATGATCCGCCCGCTATGCCCCGCTCTTTGGAAGGCGATCACAACGCCGAAGGCTTGCGTTTCGCTCTGATCGCCAGCCGGTTCAACGACGAAATCGTCGATGGACTCCTCCGCGGCGCGCTCGATTGCCTGGCGCGGCACGGCGCGGCCGATGATGCGGTTCGCGTCTATCGCGTTCCCGGGGCATTCGAGATTCCGACGCTCGCGGCGAAGTTGATCGAAGTCGGCGGCGTCGACGCCATCATCACCCTCGGCTGTCTTCTTCGCGGCGACACGCCGCACTTCGACTTCATCTCCGCGCAGGTGACGAACGATCTGTCCCGCGTTGCCACCGAGGCGAGGTTTCCCGTCGCGTTCGGAGTCATCACGTGCAACACGCTGGAGCAGGCGATCGAGCGCTCGTCGCCGGGCAGCGGCAACAAGGGATGGGAAGCGGCGCTGGCGGCGATCGAGATGGCCAATCTGTGGCGCGCGCTTCGCAGCGAGGAGAAGTAGATGGGAGCGCGTCGAAAAGCCCGGGAGCTCGCGGTGCAGATGCTGTATCAGTACGACCTGTCCGGCAACGCGCCGGACATGATCATCGATACGTTCGAGGATCTGCAGAAGTCGAAGCCGAACACGCGCGAGTTCGCCACGAAAATCTTTCGCGGCACGGTCGATCACCTCTCCGACATCGACGGGATGATCCAGGCGCAGGCCGAGAACTGGCGGCTCTCGCGAATGGCCGTCGTCGACCGCAACATCATCCGTTTGTCGGTCTACGAATTTCTCCACGAGACCGGCACGCCGAAGCTCGTGGTGATCGACGAAGCGATCGAGATTGCCAAGCGATACGGCAACGATAAGTCGTCGCAGTTCATCAACGGAATCCTCGACGGCATTTTGAAACGCTACAATCTCGCCTCGTGAGCAGAAGGCAGAAGGCAGAAAGCAGAAAGCAGAAGGGTGCCGCCGCCTCTTTCTGCTTTCTGCTTTCTGCCCTCTGCTTTTCAGCGAGAGGCGCCGCATGAGTCTTCTCGGCCGTTTGGAAGATCTCTCGCTCACCGACATCGTTCAGATCGTCTACCTCAGCCGCCGCACTGGTGTGCTCGAGATCGTCGACGATCGCGGACGGCACACGGTGCTGTTCCGGCAAGGGCTGGTGGTGAATGCGTCGTCGCCGGAGCATCCCGATCTGCTCAGCTACCTCGTTGCGCGCGGCTCGATCCCTGAGGCTGCGGCGCCGGGGCTGCGGCAGATGGAGGAGAGCGGCATTCCGTACGGCACGGCGGCCGTAGATATGAACCTCATCACCGCCGACGATCTCGGCGCCGCGGTTCACGAGCGCGTGGTGAACGTCGTCGCGCCGCTGCTGCAGAGCCGCGAAGGGGAGTTCAACTTCATCCTCAGCGATCACGTCGGTCCGCTCGACGTCGAGTATGACGCCGACGCGATTTTCAAGGAGGGCGGCTTCGCGCCGCAGAAGATCGTCGGAACGGCGGACGGCGAGAAGCTGAAACCGCTGCGCGGATTGGAAGAATCGCTGAAGGTCGGGAAGGCGCTCCTGCGCTCCGCCACCACCACCGAGCCGCCGCCCTCCACGCTCGACCTCGGGCTCGGCCAGCCGAAAGAGCCGGAGCCGGCGCCGCCGGAACTCTCGATTGTTCCCGAAGACAACATCCTGCCGTTTCCGTCGATCGAGGAACGCGAGGAACAGACGTTCACGCCGGTGCCGGACGACGAGCCGTTTCCGGAAGCCGCCGCGCCGGCGCCGGCTCCCGAACCCGAGGCGCCGCCTGCGCCCAGTGCGCCACGGTCACCGCGACCGTCCACCGGCCAGTTCAAAGTCGCCGGCGGCTTGATCGAAGTCGAGTCGCCCGATGCCACGTTCCGCAACGTCGTGCTGTTCGAGCACAACCCGCTGATTCGCGTCGCGGCACGGCGCGCGTTCGGCAGGAATCGCGTGAAGATCGCGCAGTTCGGCACGATCGATGACGCACGCATCGCCATCGGCGATTTCATCCGGGCGAACACGTTCTTCGTCACGTTTCTCGAACTGACCGACAACGCCGAAGTGCTGATGCAGCAGCTGAAGCGCAAGAATCCGCGGCTGCCGGTGGTGATGATCGACGCCGAGACGGATCTGCGTCGGCGTCACGATCTGCTGCGCCGCGGCGCGGATCTCTATCTGACGAAACCATCTCCTGCGCGACTGCAGCCGGGTCTCGCCGAGGAAGAGCTGAGCCTCTTCGCGGACGAGATGGTGCTCTTCGCCGAACGCGCGTTTCAGCAGTGGGAGCAGTACACCGGCGGACTCGATCCCGACGCGGGAAGGCGCTTTTACGAAACCGCGGAGAAGGAGAATGTCGATCGCAGCTTCGGCCTTCTCAAGCAACTGATCAATGAACTATCGAATCCGAACGACATCGGCGAGGTGTCCGCCACGATCCTGCGGCTGTCGGCGGAGTATCTCGACCGAGGAGCACTCTTCATCGCCGGCGACGACGCGTTTACAGGCGTTTCGGGATTCGGCGGCGCGGATATGCCGAATCGCGTGAAATCGCTTCGCATCCCGCGCACGGCTCCGTCGATTCTCGGCGATGTTGCGGCGTCCGGCGAAGCGCATCGCGGCAAGATGCGCCGCACCGCTGCGAACGTGGAGCTGATCGACAGCCTCGGCGGCGTTCTGCCGACGGAAGTCGTGGCGCTGCCGATCATGCACGCGCGCCGCACGATTGGTATTCTGTACGGCGACAACGCCGCACATCGCGCTCCGATCGACACCATGACAGGACTCGAGATTTTCCTCAGCCAGGCCGGCTACGCGTTCGGCAACGCTGTTTTTGCGGCGGAGAAGGCACGGCGTTGAAAGTCCTCGTCGTCGAAGACTCGAGCTCGATGCGCGCGTACCTGACCACGATTATCGAGGGCGGAACGGAAGCGTACGAACTGGAGATCGTCGAAGCCGCCAGCGGTTTTGAGGCGCTGAAAACGCTCCCGCACCACAAGTTCGACGCCATCCTCACCGACATCAACATGCCCGATATCAACGGCTTGGAGCTGGTGTCGTTCCTCAAAAACCACCCCGTCCATCGCACCATCCCGATCATGGTGATCTCCACCGAGGGTCGCGAAGAAGACCGCAAACGCGCCGCTGCGCTGGGTGCCGAGGAGTATTTGGTCAAGCCGTTCCAGGCGAAGGACCTGATCGAGAAACTGCGGCGGCTTTTGAAGGTGGCGTAGATATCTGTGTTCATCTGCGTCATCTGCGGATAGAAGCTTTTATCCGCAGATCGACGCAGATAGGACGCAGATACAATGCCCTCCAATGTCCAAAGAAGACGATCGGGCTCGGGACGAGTTCACTGGCGAGGCCGAGGAGTTGCTGGAGACGCTGTCGCGCGATCTTGTTGAGTTTGAGTCGCAGGGGCGGGATGTGCGCCCCGAGGTCATCAACAAGATCTTTCGCGAGGTGCACTCGCTCAAGGGGTTGGCGGGGATGCTTGGGTTCGGGGAGATCTCCGAGCTTTCGCACAATCTCGAGGACATGCTCGACCGGCTGCGGATGGGGAAGATCGAGATCACGAAGGATCTGATCGACCTGCTTTACGACGCCATCGACTCGCTCAACCGGCTCGTCATCGGCATCAACGATCCGTCGATGGGCGGATTGGTCGACGTCAACGGACTGACGCGGCGCGTGCATCAGCTCGTGACGAATCAGCCGACGCAGGTGCATCAGGATCCCTTCGCGGACCTTACGCTCGACGAGCAGACGAAGAAGTCGCTGACCGAATACGAAGAGCACCGCCTGCTGGAAAACGTTCGCGCGCGCAAGCAGATCCTGGCGGTCGAGGTGCGCTTCGACTTCAGCGACTTCGACGAAAAGTTGCGCGCACTGACGGAGACGCTGAGCGCGTCGGGCGAGGTCATCTCCACGCTTCCGGCGATCGACAGCAGCGGCGGATCGGGCATCGCCTTTCGGCTGCTTTACGGATCGACGCTCGACGAAGCCGCGGTCAGCGTGCTCGTTCCGGACGCGAACGTCACCTCGCTGCGCAAAGCGCAAGCGGTGGTTGCGGTCGAGGCGCCGGAGGAAGACCTGTCGCTGCGGTCGATTTCGCAGACCGTGCGCGTCGACATCGGCAAGCTCGATCACGTCATGAACATCGTCGGCGAGCTGATCATCGAGAAGACGCAGCTCGATTCGCTCACGCGCTCGCTGCATCAGGGCGAGGCGCTCCAACAAGCGAGGCTCACCGCGCACGAGCTGACCAAGATCGCGCGCAACCTCGACCGCAAGCTCAACGAATTGCAGAAGTCAGTGATCGAAACGCGCATGGTGCCGGTTGGACAAATCTACGCGAAGTTATCGCGCACGGTCCGCAAGGTCGCGCGCGAGTTGAACAAAGAGATCGAGCTGGTGCTGCGCGGCGAGGATACGGAGCTCGACAAAGTGATGGTCGAGGAGCTGACCGATCCGCTCATGCACATCATCCGCAACGCGCTCGACCACGGGATCGAGTCAGCGGACGAGCGCGTGGCGAAGGGGAAGAATCCGATCGGACGCGTGACGCTCAACGCGTACCAGCAAGGCAACTCCGTCGTTCTCGACGTCACCGACGACGGGCGCGGCATCGATCCCGAAATCGTTCGCAAGGCGGCCGTGAAGCGCAATCTCATCGCCCAGCACGACGCTTTCGATCAGCATCGCGCGTACGAAATGCTCTTCACACCTGGCTTCTCCACTGCCGCGGCGGTCAGCGAGATCTCGGGACGCGGCGTCGGCCTCGACGTGGTCAAGAAAAACCTGCAGGACCTGAAGGGATCGATCGACATCCTCTCCGTTCCGGGCGAGGGGACGACGTTCCGCATCATGCTCCCGATCACGCTGGCCATCATTCAGGCGCTGGTCGTACGCGCCGCCGGCGAGCAGTTCGCCATCCCACTGACCTCGGTCGAAGAATCGCTGCGCATCTATTCGCGCGACGTCCGCACCGTGGAACGCCGCGAAGTTTTCACGCTGCGCGATTTCACACTGCCGCTGCTCCGCCTCGCCGACGCGTTCCATCTCTACGGCGACCGCGAGGAAGGACCGGACACGAAATGGTTCGTGGTCGTGACGCGCTCCGGCGAAAAAGTAGCGGGCATCCTGGTCGATGAGCTCGTGCGGCAGCAGGAGGTCGTGATCAAGTCGATTGGCGAGCGGCTGAAGACGATCCCCGGCATCGCGGGAGCGACGGAAGTGGGCGAAGGGGAGATCGTGCTGGTGATCGACGTCGGCACGCTGATCGATTCGTTCGGCGGCGCCGCGCGGGAGATGCGGGCGAGCGCGTTTGCGTGATGAATGTCATCCTGAGCCTGCCGCAGGCGCGAAGCGCCGGAGGACGGCGAAGGATCTCAAGTGCCGGGGCTCCGGCTGGAACCGAGCATCTTGAGATCCTTCGGCGTGCTTCGCCCCTCCGGGGCTGCGCCAGCCTCAGGATGACAACCCAGCGATAACTGCGAATTCACAATGTTCGAAGAATTCTTCGGCCTCACCACCAAACCCTTCGGCAAGACGCCCGATCCGGGATTTTTGTACGAGAGCGCGCAGCACGGAGAGGCGCTGGCGCGGCTGGAGTACGCGGTCGAGGAGAAAGAGCTGTCGTTGCTCGTAGGAGAGATCGGATCGGGCAAGACGACGCTCTCCCGCGCACTGATCGACCGCATTGGCGACGCGCGCCCGGTCATCCTGTTGATCAACCCGCGCCTCACTCCCACGCAACTCCTCCGCTCGATCGCGTCGGGGCTTGGACTGCAGCCGGCGCGATTCCGCAACGAGCTGCTCGACCAGATCCACGCTAAGCTCTTCGAGCTGTACGAAGCCGGCCGCGAGCCGGTTTTGATTATCGACGAGGCGCAGCTCATCCCGACGAAATCGACGTTCGACGAGATTCGCCTGCTGACGAATTTCCAGCTCGACGATCAGAACCTGCTGTCGGTTTTGCTCATCGGCCAGCCGGAGCTCGAGACGCGCCTGGAGCGCGCGCCGTACGCGCCGCTGCGGCAGCGCATCGGGATGCGTTATCGCCTCGGGCCATTGTCGCTCGACGAGACGACGCGCTACATCGATCACCGCATCCGCGTCGCCGGCGGATCGCGCAATCCGTTCACTGACGACGCGGTTCGCGCGATGCACGACGTCAGCGGCGGCATCCCGCGTCTGCTCAACACGCTCGCCACGACCGCGCTGCTTGACGCCTTCGGCGACGACGTCGCAACGATCGACGCCGATCGCATCGCCGCCGCCGCGCGTGAGCATCGCCTGCGCGAGTCGGCCCCAAAAGATGAGAGGATCGACCACGCGCATGGTTGATCTGGTCAAGATTCGGAAGAAAGCGAAGAAGAGGGAGTCGGGCGTGGGGGGTGGGGAGTCGGAGCAGATGCCCGTGGCGGACGCTGTCGTCGCCTCTCCTCAAGCGATCATCGAGCAACCTGAACCCGCAGCCGTTTCTCCGACACCCGACCCCCGACTCCCGACGCCCTCGTCTCCCAAACTCGAAAAATTCAAACAGATCGCCGGCAAACGTCGCGACGGCTTCATCGAACAGGAAATCGAGACCGCCTCCTCGGCGGCGCAGATCGAGCTGCTCACGTTCATCATCGCCGGCGAGCAGTACGCCGTTTCGATCGATCACCTCGTCGAAATCATCACGCCGCGCGCGGCCACGCCGGTGCCGAATGCCGATCCGACCATCGTCGGGATCATCTCGCTGCGTGGAACGATGGTTACCGTCATCGACGTCCGCCGCAAGCTGCGGCATCCGGCCGGCGGCCTGGGAAACGACACGCGCATCATCGTCGCGGAGCGCGGAAACGAAGTCCTCGGCTTCGAAGTCGACCGCGTTCTTCGCGTGGTCAAAGTCGATTCCGCCGCCATCGAGCCGCACCCGGTCGTGCACTCCAGCGAATTGAGCGAGGCCGTGCGCGGGGTGTTCCGTCACGCAAACGCGTTGACGATCCTGCTCGATTTGGACAAGCTACTGTCCTGACCTGACCTCCTGAATCGACAAATAGACCTGACAAATGGATCTGACCTGCAAGCAATGTGGCGCGAGATTTCGCGCGGCGATTCCCGAACCGTTCCTTCGCGCGGTGCGCGTGGCCTGCCCGTCGTGCAGCAATCAAATGGTGCTAAAACCGGCGGCCGGTTCCGCGCCGCCGTCGCCGGCGACTCCGCAGAATGATGCGCCGGCGGTGACGAAGCGCCGCCGCGTCGCCGTCATCGCCGACGAGCCGCGCCCGTTTCGTTCCTTCCTCGCCGAGCACCTTCGCCGCCTCGGCTTCGACGTGACGATGTTCGAGACCGGCGAGCCGGCGTTCGATTTCATCCGCCGCGCGCGCGCCGATCTGGCCATCGTCAACGTGTATTTGAAAGGACGGCTCGGCGTCGAAGTGACCGAGGACATTCGCGCCGACGCGTCGCTCGCAGACACGCGCGTCATCCTCATCGGCGCGCTCTTCCGCGCCAATCGTTTCCGCGCCAATCCGACGAACCTCTACGGCGCCGACGAATACATCGAGGAGCAGATACCGGAGAAAGAGTTCCGCCAGATCATCCGCAAACTTTTCCCCGAGGTCGGGCACACGGAAGAACTGCCGATCGAGCCGAAGGAGTACGACGAAGCGCGGCGTCTGGCGCGGCTCATCCTCAGCGACATCGTCATCTACCATCCCGACAAAGTGGAAGCGGGCATCCGCGACGACAACTTCTTCGAGGTGCTGAAGAACGAGATCAACGAAGGCCGCAACTACTACGACACCCGCGTGCCGCTGCGCGTGCGGCAGGACACCGAGATTTTCTCCGAGACCCTCCAGCAGTTCGTGCGGATGAAGCGCGAGGAGATCAGCCGGCTGATGACGGGGACGGATCGATGAGTGGGTTGCTGAGTTGCTGGGTTGCTGAGTTGCTGGGTGTGGAACCGGGGTTGCCCGGTTGCCCAGTTGCCGGGTTGCCGCAGCACTCGGTTGCAACTCCGCTCGCTCGCGGCAACCTGGCAACCTGGCAACCTGGCAACCCGAACCGAGCAACCCAGCAACCCAGCGACTCAGCAACCCAAAACCCATGAACGCCGATCCCTTACTCATCGAGCAGGCTCGTTCCGCCGATCCGGATGCGCGGCAGAAGGCGGCGTATCTCGTCGCGCACACGGTCGACGAGCGCGATTACCCGCTGATGTTCGAGTTGCTCGGCGACAAGGATTGGCGCGTCCGCAAGACGATCGTCGACGGATTCGTGCGCGATCCGCAACCCGAGGTCGTTACCGGATTGCTCGACGCGCTCGCCGATCCGGAGAACGCCGGAAAGCGCAATTCGGCCACCGAGGCGCTGATCAGGATTGGGGAAGACGCCATCATTCCGATCGTCGACCGGCTGCGCATCGAACGCGATGTCGATGTTCGCCTCTCGCTCGTCAATCTCCTCGGCGATCTTCGCAGCAGCGACGCCTTCGACATCCTCGTCGAGACGCTGGAAGGGGAGCCGGACATCAACGTCTCCTCGTCGATCGTTTCGTCGCTGGGCAAGTATCGCGACGCCGCCGCCCTGCCGCATCTGCTCCGCGTTCTCCAGCGCGAAGATCTCTGGCTGAAGTTCCACGCCATCGAAGCGCTCGGCGAGATCGGCGACCGCGCCGCGTTGCCGGCCATCCTGCCGCTGTACAAGGAAAAATCGCTGCGCAAGCCGGTGCTCGAAGCGATCGGCAAGATCGCCGACGTCGGCACCGTCTCCTTCCTGCTGCGCATCATCGCCTCCGAGGAGAAGCTGAATCTGACCGCGCTGCGGGCGCTGGTAAGGATCGCCGAGACCAGTAAGCCGAAGATCGTGGAGATGACGGAGCGGCTGCTGATCCAGCGCAAGTTCCGCGAGTCGTTTCCTGAATCGAAAATCGATCCGCTGATCGAGCACCTGCACGCGACGCCGAAGCGCGACGTGAAGACCTTCATCCTCAAGTTCCTCGGCTGGTCGGGCGACGAGCGCGCACTGCCGGTGCTGATGAATTGCCTCGAGCATCCCGACTCCGCCGAAACGGCGGCGCAAGCGCTCATCGATTTCGGTCGGAACGCGGTGCCCGCGATCCTCGAAGCGCTTCGCACCGCGGAAGAGGACGAGATCATTGCCCTGCTGCTGCGCGTGCTGAATGTGATCGGCGGCGCCGAGGCTGGTCCGAACATCCTGCCTCTGCTCGATCACGAGAATCCGATGATCCGGCGACTGGCCATCGAGACGCTTGGCGAGATCGTCGATCCGCGTTCCGCCGATTACCTGCTAGCCAAGCTCGATGATTCCGACGTCGCGTCGCAACAGGCCGCGGTCAACGCGGTCTCCGCGCTCGTGGCCGCGTTCCCCGAGCTCAAGCCGCAGGTGCTGAGCAAGATCCGCCGGCTGCTGCAAAACCCGTCGGTGCCAATGAAACTCAACTCACTGTCGGTCTTCGTGAACATTCAGGGCGAGGGGTATCACGACGAACTGCTGCTGGCGTCGAAGGAAAGCGATCCGGTCATCCGCCAGAAGGCCGTCTCGCTGATGGGGATGTTCAGCGAGGAGCGTTTCGCCGACGCGCTCGTGCTCTCGCTGGCCGACGAGGCAACCGCGGTGCGGCTCGCCGCAATCAACGCCATCGTTCGACATCGTCCGGCGCAAGGTCTGGAGCCGCTGATCTCCTCGCTGGAAGACTCCGACATATGGATCCGCACCGCCGCGGCTCAGGCGCTGGGCGAATACCGCCATCCCGACGCGATCGATCCGCTCATACACCATCTCGACACCGATCTTCCGCCGGTTCGCATCGCCGCGATCGAAGCGCTCGGTAAGTCCGGCGACGAGCGCGTGAAACGCGTGCTGTTCGACTGCGCGCACGAGTCCGATCTCGAAGTCCGCCGCGCCGCCATCCTCTCCCTCGGACGCGTTCCGGGCGAGGAAGTCTTCGACTATCTGATGTTCGCCACGACCGACGACGACTGGCGCATCCGCGCCGCCGCGGTGACCGCCGTTGCCGTCCGCGGCGACCGCACCGCGCTCCCCGCGCTCTACGCGGCGCTACAGGATCCCGACACGTACGTGCAGCAATCCGCGGTGCTGGCGCTCGACAAACTGCCGGACCGCGAGTCGTTTCCCCATCTGTTCAAGGCGCTGGAAAACAGCGCCATCCTCGACGAAGTCTCCGATCTGTTCGTGCGGCACAAACAGCTGTATCGCGATCTTCTGGAGGAGGCGTGGCGCATGGCCGACAGCCGGCGCGAGGTGGTGATCGCGGCGATTCTGCAAGCGATGAAAGGGTAGTGGTCAGTGGCTGGTGGCCACTCAGCAATGTCCACATTCAATCTGTCCCTGAATCACCATCTCGATCTGCCGGACGACGTGTTCAGGCTGATGCGGGACCAGATTTACAAGCGGACGGGGATGTGGTTTGCCGATACGTCGAAGTACCTGCTGCAGAAGCGGCTCTCGCCGCGGGCGCGCGAGCTGAACTTCGATTCGTTTCAGAAGTACTTCTACTTCCTGCAGTACGACCCGCGCGCCGAGGCTGAGTTCGATCAGATCTATGACCTCGTCACCACGAATGAAACGTACTTCTTTCGCGAGCCGGCGCAGCTTGCCGCGTTCGCCGAAGAGATCGTGCCAGAGATCCTCGAGCGGAAAACGGTGAAGAAGATCCGCATCTGGTCGGCCGGCTGTTCATCGGGCGAGGAGCCGTACTCGATCGCCATGCTGCTGGCCGAGGCGGGGCATTACGACCACGCCGCATTCGAGATTTTCGCCAGCGACATCAACCAGCAGGTGCTGGCCAAGGCGCGGCGCGGCCACTACCGCGAGAGCGCTTTCCGCGCAACCGAGATCGGGCTGCGGGACAAATACTTCACGCGCGCCGAAGACGGCTCGTGGCACATCCACGACGACATCCGCAACCGCGTTTCCTTCGGACGCCTGAACCTCTACGACGAAGCGCGCGTCTCGCTCCTCGGCCACCTCGACGTCATCTTTTGCCGCAACGTCATCATCTATTTCGACGATCAGTCGAAGAGGGTGGTGGTCTCGAATTTCTACAACCGCCTCACCGACGCCGGCTACCTGCTCCTCGGCCACAGCGAGTCGCTGATCTCGCTCTCCACGCAATTCAAGCTGCGGCATCTGAAGAACGACATGGTGTATCAGAAGTAAGCGCGAAAACCGCTGGTAGGATGCCGCGTCCAATGCTTCGCGCCCTCGTCATCGACGACTCTGCCTACAACCGCGTGACCATCTCGCGGATGCTGTCGTCGTCGCCGCAGATCGAGGTCGTGGCGACGGCCGTGAACGGCGAGGACGGAATCCGCCAGGTGATGAAGCACAAGCCGGACGTGATCACGCTCGACCTCGAGATGCCGGTGATGGACGGCTTCGCCTTCCTGCGCTGGCTGATGGCGAATCTGCCGACCGCGGTGATCGCGGTGTCATCGCGCTCCAGCGACCGCAGCGTCTTCAAAGCGCTCGACCTCGGCGCGATCGATTTCATCGCCAAACCCGGCGGACGCGTTTCACCGCGGCTCGAAGAGATCGAGCGCGATCTCGTCGCCAAAGTCCTGCAGGTTGCCGACATCCGCATGGAGAACCTGCGCCGGCGCGTCGTGGAGGAAGCGGAAGCCCCGCCGCACGAAGCGGAGCCCGCCGAGTCGTGCGAAGGCGGCATCGAGCTGGTGGCCATCGGCTGTTCGACAGGCGGGCCGCCGGCATTGCAGCACGTGTTTCAGAATCTGCCGCTGCTGCCGATTCCGATCGTCGTCGCGCAGCACATGCCTCCCGCGTTCACGCGCCTCTTCGCCGAGCGCGTCAACAAACTCTCCAGCTACACGGTGAAAGAGGGCGACAACGGCGAGCTGCTGGAACACGGTACCGTTTACATCGCGCCCGGCGGGATGCAGATGGAAGTGCGCCGCATTTCGGAAGGCCTGCAGGTGCGCACGTTTGCCGCGAAGCCGAACGATCTCTACGCCCCGTCCGTCGATCGCCTGATCACCAGCGCCAGCGACTCATGCGGCGAGCGGCTCGTGGCCATCATCATGACCGGCATGGGCGACGACGGCGCGCAGGCCATCCGCCGCGTCCGCGAGCGCGGCGGCCGCACGATCGCCGAGTCGTCAGCGACCGCGATCATCTTCGGCATGCCGAACGAAGCGATCAAGACCGGCTGCGTCGATCAGGTGCTCCCCCTCGGCGACATTCCGCGCGCCATCCACCGCCTCTGCGCGGGATGACGAAATGTCCTTAATTAACTGGCGATTCGCAGCGTGACCGCTGCCGCTTCCCCTGTGCTACTCTCAGCCGTCGTCCGAGAGAATCCCTCATGACTGAAGAAAGAGCTGAGAAGTTTCTCGAGCTGTTCAACAAGGGCAAGGAGTTCACCGAGGAGCTGCTGAAGGAAAATCAGCGCCTGCGGTATCGCCTCGCCACGCTCGAAACGGAGTCGACGGCCGGCTCCAACGAAGAGGTGCTGCGGCTGCGCAGCGAGGTGCAGCAGCTCACCGAAGAGAACCGGCGGATCGCGCTGCGGTTCAAGGAAGTCGAAGAAGAGAACAAGGACTTCGCCAACCGCTACATCGAGGTTGAAGAGCAGAACAACAACCTCGCCAATCTCTACGTGGCCAGCTACCAGCTCCACTCCACGCTCGACTTCCGCGAAGTCATCCAGATCGTGCAGGAGATCGTCATCAATCTCATCGGCGCGGAGTCGTTCGCGATTCTGCTGCTCGACGAGAAGACGAACGAGCTGAAGACGATCGCCTCCGAAGGCGAAGACGTGATGCCCGGCATCGAGACGATCTCGACGCGCCTCGGCGACGGTGTCCTCGGCAGCGTGGCCAAGACCGGCGAGAGCTACTACATCAATCAGGATCTCGATGATGGCGGCGGCAAGATCTCGCTGGAGAAGCCGCTGGCCGCCGTGCCGCTGAAGATCAAAGAGCACGTTATCGGCCTCGTGGTCATCTACAAACTTCTGCAGCAGAAGGACTCGTTCTCGGCAGTCGATTACGAGCTGTTCTCGCTGCTCGCCGCGCACGCCGCGACGGCAATTTTCTCGTCGAAACTCTATTCGCAGTCGGAGCGGAAGCTGAACACGATTCAGAGCTTCCTCGACCTGCTGACGACCACGTCATGAGGGACGCATAGTGGCTTTGGACAACGCGAATTTTCTGGTCGTCGAAGACTCGCCGACCATGCGCCAGTTGATCTCGTTCTCGCTGAAGCGATTCAAGAACGCCAGGATCCTGGAAGCGGTCGACGGCGTCGACGCGCTGAAAAAACTCTCCGGACCGGAGAAGATCGACCTGATCCTGACCGACATCAACATGCCGGTGATGGACGGACTGAAACTGGTCTCGCTGGTCCGCCAGAACGCGACGCTGCGCAACATCCCGATCATCATCATCACCACGGAAGGCGCCGAAGAGGATCGCGAGCGCGGCCTGGCCCTCGGCGCAAACGCGTACATCTCGAAACCGATCCAGTCGTCGCATCTGATCAAGACGATCTCGGAGCTGCTGGCGGTGTGAGCGTCCGCCGCCCGGCGCTTATCCTTCTTCTCTTCGCCGCCGCGCGCATCCCTCTCCTCATCGTTCGCGCTCCGTTTTTCGACGAGCTGTTTACGAGATGGATTTCGGCGAAGACGTTCGCCGGGATCGTGTCCGCCCTGCGATGGGATTCGGGACCGCCGCTTTACTACTTCGTAGTGCACCTGCTCGGCGATCATTCGGTGGCCGCGACGCGCATGTTGTCTCTGATCTGCGCCGCGATTTCGCTGGCCTTTGTCATCCTGAGACTGCCGGAGCCACGAAGTGGCGGAGGACGGCGAAGGATCTCAAGTGACGCATCTCTGCCTGAAACCTCCGCGGTTTCAGCACAGCTCGCGCATCTTGAGATCCTTCGCCGTCCTTCGGCGCTTCGCGCCTTCGGCAGTCTCAGGATGACAGTTGGGGCCGAGAAGGGTGAGGCGCCGGTGTTTCTCGCCGCACTCCTGCTCAGCGTGTTCCCTCCCGCGATCCTCTTCGCCGCCGACGCCCGCGCGTATGCGATGTGCGCGATGTTCGTGACGATTGCGGTGCTGGCGATCGATGACGATCGTCCGTTCGCGGCCGCGCTCGCGCTGGTAGCGGCGGCGTACAGCCACTACTACGGTGTGTTGGTTTTTCCGCTGCTGCTCATCCGTAGCGCCGGCGGCTCGCCGGCTGGACCGCCGGCGGCTCGCCGGCGCGTGTACGCGCTGGCGACCGCGCTCATCCTCTACATCCCCGGATTCCTGCTCGCGCTCCACCAACCCGCCGAGGCCCGCGCATGGATGACGTCCGCGTGGCCGGACGCGCTCTTCATCCGCCCGCCGATCGTGCTCGCGATCATCGGCGCCGTCGTCCTCGCGATCTCGATTCGGATCAATCGATACGCATTGATGGTGCTCGTTCCCCTGATTCTCGCCATCGCGTTGCGGGTCTACGTTCCGATGCGTTTCGAAGCCGTCGTCGCGGTGCCGATTGCGATGTGGCTGGCCGAGTCGCTGAAAACGAATCGATTCCGAGTCGCGCTTACGACGGCCCTCGTTTCGATCTGCGTGATCTGGACGACTCTCGGTATCCTCGACCACGCCTCTCGTCCGATGGATCCGTACCGCCAAGCCGCGATTTGGGCCGCAGGAAACCTCCCGCGGAACAAGCCGGTCGTCGCGACCGGATACTGCTATCTCGAAACGATCATGAATGGCCAGCCGCGCGCGATCGCCTTCCCGCCCGAGCAAGCCATCCATCCCGGCTGGCGAGCGCTGCCGAAGCCGGGACTTCATTCGCCGGCTGGCGCGTTCTTCTGGATCGGCGAGCGCAACGCGCCGGAACTTGGCGTCATCACGCGCGATCGCCGCATCATCGAACCGCTATTCGTCAACGACCGTGCCTTGGTTGCACTGGTAAGGTAAACTCGCCGCCCATGCCTCATTTCATCACCGACAAGTGCATTGGTTGCAGCGTCTGCGAGGTGAAGTGCCCCACCAACACCATCTGGGGGACGGCCCGCGGCCTGTACTACATCCATCCCGAGCGCTGCATCGACTGCTCCGTCTGCGGCATCTACTGCCCGGTCGACGCCATCCAGAATCAGCATGGCGATTTCATCCCGCGCGTGAAGCCGAAAGAGATCCCGAAAGCCGAGGTCATCAAGGAGCTTTGCACGGGATGCGAGTTCTGCGTCGACATCTGCCCGTTCGAATGCATCAAGATGATCGATCCGAACGACGAGACGGTGGCCAACCACTACAAGATCGCCTTCGTCGACGAGAAAAAGTGCGTCGCCTGCCGGCTCTGCGAGTCGGTGTGCGACAAGGACGCGATCGTCGTCCCCGAGGCGCCGACGCAGTTGAAAACGTACCTGCCTGATTTTGTGGTGATGGGAACCGGACGTTGAGCGAGACGCCGGTCCCGTCAACAGACGTCCCCAAAGAATCTCCGCGCACGATCCTCTTCCAGTTCGTCATCTTCCCGCTCGGCGTCGTCCTCATCGCGGTCCTGATCTTCTTTCTCTTCGGCAGACTGGCGACCGACGAGCAGGGGATCCCGGACTACATCAACTCCATTCGCTCCGGCAGCTCGCACGAGCGCTGGCAGGCGGCGTATCAGCTTTCCAAGTCGCTCAAGCGGGGAGAGGCGAAGCGCTATCCGAACCTCGAGCACGACGTCGCCACGCTGTACGCGAATTCGAAGACCGACGATCCGCGCATCCGCCGCTACCTCGGCATGGTGCTTGGGCAACTCGGCGATCGCCGCGCGACGCCGCTGCTGCTTGACGGACTCAACGACCGCGACGTCGACAACCGCATCTACGCGCTCATGGCGCTCGGCGAGCTTCGCGATCCTGCTGCCGTTCCGCGCATCGCCCAGGCGCTTTCGGACGATGACAAAGACGTCCGCGCTACCGCCTACTTCACCCTCGGCGAGATCGGCAACGCCAACGCGATTCCGGTTCTCGTCAAAGGCCTGGACGATCAGACGCCGGACGTCCGCTGGAACGCCGGCATCGCTCTGGCCCGCCTCGGTGATCCGCGCGCACTTCCGACACTGCGCGAAGTCCTCGATCGCTCCCGCCTGAACGGCGTAACCGGCATGCGTGAGGACCAGAAAGAAGACGCGATGATCGTGGCCATGTCCTCCTACGCGAAGCTGGCCGGCAAGGATGCCGCGCCCGACCTGCAGCGCATCGCGTCGACCGATCCCAGCCTGCGCGTCCGCGCGGCGGCCAAACAGGCGCTGGGGCAGATCGGCAGCTGATTCACCTCAGTGACCTAAGTTGCTGAGCCTCCCATGCTTAACTCGGCAATTGGGCAACCCGGCAACCTGAACTCGCGCCCGTGATGGCTGTCACCTTTTTCGTTGACAGCGCTTGCTGAAAAGCGGATATTTACGCCCGCGCCGGAGCGGCTCACCCGGTCCTTCAACTACCTTGGATGTCTGACGAAATCAAGCCATATCAGATGGTTCCGAAGACTCCCCTCGCGGGGAGCGCGGCTGCTGAGATCCGCGAACAGGGCGAGATCACGCGCCGCAGTTTCCCCGTCGTCCTGACTACCGCCTGGGTTGCCCTCGCCGCCGCGGTGGGAGGGCTGAGCAGCATCCTCCTGCGTTTCCTCTTCCCGAACGTCCTTTTCGAGCCGGTACAGAAGTTCAAGGCTGGCCTGCCGTCCGACTACTCCGTCGGCGAAGTCGACGAACGCTGGAAAGACAAGTACGGCATCTGGATCGTGCGCACCGAGGAGATCATCTACGCGCTGATCACCGTGTGCACGCACCTCGGATGCACGCCAAACTGGCTTCCGACACAGAACAAATTCAAGTGCCCCTGCCACGGCAGCGGCTACTACAAGTCCGGGATCAATTTCGAAGGACCGACTCCGCGGCCGCTCGAGCGGGCCAAGATCTTCATCGACATCGCCGACGGCCAGATCGTCGTCGACAAGTCGAAGCAGTTCCACCAGGAGCGCGGCGAGTGGACTGACCCGGAGGCGTTCATAAAATTGTGAGTGGGCGTGGGGTGTAGGGAGTGGGGTGTGGGAGCTTGGCTGATCTCCCACACCCCACTCCCCACACCCAACTCCCGAGAGGAAAAATGGCGAATCTACGAGGACTACAGGAAGGTATCGTCAACTCGCAGATCTGGAAATCCGTTTTCCGGGTCGGCGTCCCCAACACCAACCGCAAGCGCGTCCTCGCCGTCCTCGGCTCGCTGATCCTCCACCTGCATCCGGTCAAAGTCCGCCGCTCCGGCGTGCGCATGAGCTACACGTGGTGCATGGGCGGTACGTCGTTCTTCCTCTTCCTCGTCGAGACCATCACCGGCTTGCTGCTGATGTTTTATTACCGCCCGACGATCGAGTACGCCTTCACCGACATCATGGATCTGCGCGAGCAGGCGCCGTTCGGGATCATGCGCGAGATGCACCGCTGGGGCGCGCACGCGATGGTCATCGCCGTCTGGCTGCACATGTTCCGCGTCTTCATGACCGGCTCGTACAAGCCGCCACGCGAATTCAACTGGAACGTCGGCGTCATCCTCCTCGTGCTGACGCTGCTCCTCTCGTTTACCGGGTACCTGCTGCCGTGGGATCAGCTCGCGATCTGGGCGATCACGGTCGGCTCGTCGATGGCGCGCGCATCTCCCGGCGCCGGTAATGAGGGGCCCATGTCGGGCCTCGTGAAATTAGGGGACATACGATTGATTCATGCGGGTGACGATGCCCGCTTCGCGCTGATCGGCGGCCGGTCCATCGGTGCCGCGACGCTGCTGCGCTTCTATGTCCTTCACTGCATGGTGATTCCGCTGGCGGCCGGCTTTCTGATGGCCATTCACTTCTGGCGTGTGCGAAAAGACGGAGGCATTTCGGGTCCGCTCTAGCGGAACGAAAGCGCGATGGACTTCATCAAGGATTTCGTCAACGTACTGTCTGCGGCGTCGATCTCATTCACGCTGCTGACTGCGATTTTTGCGCTGATCATCTATTTCAACCTGCTCGGTGGCCGGATCAAATCGGCCGCCGGCTACGGTTTCATCGCCTTCGGCTTCCTCCTCCTGGTCCTCGGCATCTTCGTTCGTCCGCTTCTGTACCTCGGCGTTGCCTACTTCCTGCTGCTGTTCATCCTGGCGCGCCTCGGCGGCCGCCTTTGGGACACGAAAGTTGGACTGCGCCTGTTCGTCTTTGCCGCGCTTGCGTTCGGCGTCTCGATGCTCGATCCGAATTTCTTTCTCATCGCCGCGAAACCGGACAACGTCCCCATCGTGGCGATGATTTTCCTGCTCGGGTTTTTTACCTGGGTGGCCCTGCGCAAGGCGTATCTCAATGACACGCAGCTCGTCGTAGGTGGCATTCCGTGGGAAAAGACAGAGTCGGACGAAAAGCTCTTTACCTGGCCCGATCTCGTCTATACCGAACTGCTCTGCATGATCCTGCTGACGATTGTAATGATCGTCTGGTCGGTCGTCCTGCGCGCCCCGCTCGAAGAAGCCGCCAATCCGACCTCGTCTCCCAATCCTGCCAAAGCGCCGTGGTACTTCCTCGGCCTGCAGGAAATGCTCGTCTATTTCGATCCCTGGCTAGCCGGCGTCGTTCTGCCGACCCTGATCATCGTTGGCCTCATGGCCATCCCGTATATCGATACAAATCCCCGAGGAAACGGCTACTACTCGTTCCGCGAACGGAAATGGGAGATCGGTGTTTTCCTCTATGGATTCCTCGTGCTCTGGTCGTTCCTCATCATTACCGGAACGTTCCTGCGCGGGCCGAACTGGAACTTCTTCGGTCCCTACGAATACTGGGATCCCAATAAGCTCGTTCCCCTCGTCAACGTCGATCTTTCCGAGCTGATGTGGGTAAAGGTGCTCGGTACTTCGCTGCCGAAACTCTGGATCATCCGCGAGATCTTCGGACTCGGACTCATTGGCGCCTATCTCGGCCTGCCGCCGGTCATGGCCATCGGTCCGTTCCGCCGCTTCTATCTGAAAATGGGTGCGGCGCGTTACTACGTCGGCGCATACCTCTTCCTGATCATGATGTCGCTACCGATCAAGATGATCCTGCGCTGGCTGTTCAATCTGAAATACATCCTCCACATCCAGGAAATCTTCTTCAACGTCTGAGGACGTCGCCGAACCGATGAAGCCACAAGAGCCGATTCCGCACAATTACTCGATTCGCAGGCTGAATTGGATATTCGCCCTGTCGAGTCTCGGTCTGCTCGTGGTGACGGGTCTCATCGTCGGCTACGACTACATCCGCGGCTGGAAGTGGTTTCAGCTCGAGTTCATGCGGATGCAGCGCGAGCGCATCGTCCAGGAAATGCAGGTCGCGAAGTCGGAGGAAAATACGAAGCAGCTCTCCGATCTGGACGAGCAGGTTCGTAAGAACAGCCTGGAACTCGCCGCGCATCGCGATCAGTACCTGACCGCGCAGAAAGCGCTGGACGCTGTCGAAGGCGATCACTATCGCGCCGATCAGGATTACCGCTTCGCAAAAGCAAATCTGGATGCCCAGCGCTACATCACGGAAGCCGCCGTCGTGCAGCATCAACCCGATGCGGCTCAGCAACAGTCCGAGTTCGTAAGGCAGACGGCGCACCTCGCCGACCTTCAGGTCCGGCTTCAGGAAGTCACGCGCCGGCGCGATGCGGCCAAGGCGAATGTCGATCAGTGGCTCAAGAAAATCAAAGACGCCGAGGATAAGAAAAAAGAACTGACCGCGTCGGTGGATCTGCTGAACAAGCAGCTCACCACTGTCGACATGGGCCGCTTCAGCACGAACTGGATTCTCAGTCAGCCGATGCTCGACTTCGTCAACCCGGTACTGAAAATCGATCAGGTGGTTCTGAACGATCTCTCGATCGACATGAACTACATGAACGTGCCGCGCGTCGACCGCTGCCAGACCTGCCACCGCGCCATCGATACGCCCGGATGGGAATCGAAAGCGGAGGCCGCGCGGCTGTCGCAGGAGTTGCAGCAGAAACTCGACGCGTACGAGATCCCGCAGGAAAAGCGCGCGGAGACGGAACAACGCATCGCGCAGCTGAAGCGGATTCAGGACGCGCCGAACGACACGCTCAATCCGTGGCGCACGCATCCCAAGCTCGATCTGTACGTCGGCTCCGCATCCGACCATCCGCTTCTCGAATACGGTTGCACCGTCTGTCATCGCGGACAGGACCGCGCCACCGAATTCGGCCGCGCCGGTCACACGCCGGCCAGCCCGCGCATGGAGCATCGCTGGGCGGAGCGGACGTCGCTCTCTGCCGGCTTTTTCCCGCTGCCGCGCGATTTCGCGCAACGCCATTGGGGCTACGAAGAAAACGAGTTCATTGAAACGCCGATGTACCCGCGCCATTACTACGAAGCGGGCTGCATCAAGTGCCATTCGGGACAGATCGCGGTCGACCGCGGCGACGACATCACCAAAGCGACGCAGACCGTCGAGCTCTATGGCTGCTACGCCTGCCACAAGATCAACAATTGGCGCTTCTCCGATCTCCGCAAGCCGGGTCCCGACCTCGGCGGCATCGCTGAGAAGACGACGCCGGAGTGGGCGTTCCGCTGGATCAGCGAGCCGCACAATTTCCGCTCGACGACCCGCATGCCGTCGTTCTTCTATCAGCGCAACATGATCGATCCGAGCGTCGTGCCCGCGGAAGAACGCGCGCACAACATCAGGCTGCAGGATGCCGAGATTCACGCCATCGTCAGCTATCTCTTCGATAAGTCCACGCACCGTCCGTGGCAGGCGCCCGCCGGCGGCGACGCTGCCCGCGGCAAGCAGATCGTCAATACAGTCGGCTGCATGGGCTGCCACATCGACACCGAGCAGGTCAAAGACGAAAAGACCGGCAAGATCCGTCTGGCGAAGCGCGAGGATTTCCCGCTGGAGCGCAATTACGGGTTCAACCTGACGGGCGTCGGGACGAAAACCAACGCGGCCTGGATCTACAACTGGGTCAAGAATCCGAAGAATTACTACGCCGACGCGCCGATGCCATCGCTGCGCCTCAGCGATCAGGAAGCGTCTGACGTCACCGCATTTCTGCTGACGTTGCAGAAGCCGTCGTTTATGACCACGGCGATCCGTCCGCCGAACCGGCAGGCGGTTCACGATCTGGCCAAAGGCTATCTGATCAACACCCTCAGCGATCGCGATGCCGAGGCGAAGCTGCGCTCGATGTCCGATCACGAGCAGCTCGTTTACCTCGGGCAGCGTTCGATTGAAAAGTACGGCTGCTACTCGTGCCACAACATCAAAGGCTTCGAAGGCCTCAAGCCGATTGGAACCGAGCTGACGGTCGAAGGATCGAAGGCGCTGCACCTTTTCGACTTCGGCTTTATGACGGATCAGAAGTGGAAGAACGAGGACGGCACGACCGAGCACGTCATCCACACCGTGCCGTCGTGGGTCTACAACAAGCTGCGCAACCCGCGTATCTACGACGACAAGCGCACGAAGGTCTACAACGACAAGTTGAAGATGCCGAACTTCCACCTCACACCGGAGGAAGCGCGGCGCATCGCGATGGTCGTCGTAGGTCTGACGAAGGAGCGCGTCGCCGACAGTCGCATGGCCGGCACCGATGCGCGCACACGGCTCATCGAAGAGGGACGCAAGCGCGTTTCGCAGCACAACTGCCGGGCGTGCCACGTCGTCGACGGCCGCGGCCGCGCGATCGCCGCAACAATTGCTGACGCGAATTTCCTGCCGCCGGATCTATCGCCCGAGGGCGGACGCGCGCAGTCGCCGTTCCTGTTCAATTTCCTCAAAGACCCGACCGTGATGAAAATCCGGCCGTGGCTGGGCGTCCGCATGCCGACGTTCCATTTCAGCGATGCGGAAGCGAATACGCTTGTCACGTACTTTGCCGAGGCGGGGAAGGGCGCACAGTTCGACACGACGCGCGGCGCGAGTCCGTCGCCGCAGAACGTCATGATCGGCCAGCAGGTCTTTACGATGTTGCGTTGCGCGCAATGCCACGGCACGACGCCGGTCAACCCCGAAAATCCACCGACGCCGAATACCGCGGATTCGACGTCGCTCGCGCCCAACCTCACGCTGGCGCGCCTGCGTCTGCGTCACGACTGGATCTCGGACTGGATCCGCCGTCCGAACGAAATGATCCCCGGCACGCGTATGCCGACGAACTTCCCGCGCGACGCCGCGACGGGCGGTTTCCAGTCGCCGCTGGCGCTGGCCATCGATACGCCGCAATTCGCGCAATACAAGACGACGCTGCTGCCGCTCTTCAAAGGCGACGAAAAGGAACTGAGACGCACGATGAGTGATGCGGTCGCGCTTACTGAATATCTGCGCGATTACATCTGGAGCATCGGCATTACACAAATGCGGGTCGCTTCGCCGACCGGCGACGCGCCGGCAATGGCGATGCCGCAACCGTCGCTGCCCCCGGCCACCGCGCCGGCGGCGAAATCGACGCGCAATCAGCGCGGCGTGCCGGCGGCCAGCGACGGACCAGGACGTTAGAAACAGGAGATAGATCAATGACTATGAGGAAATTCGTTTCACTGCTGTTCGCAACCACGCTCGTCCTCTTCATCGCCTGCGGCAAGGGCAAAGAAGCGTCGAAGGAAGACGAGGGAGAAGACGACGAAGTGCAGACGACGACTACGGCCGCCGCAAGCACCGCGTCCGGAATGCCCGCGACGACCGCTCCCGCCGCCGCGGCGGTTTCAGCCGACGCCGCAACGCTCACCGGCCTTGTGAAGTTCGAAGGCGCCGCGCCGAAGATGGGCAACATCCAGATGTCGGCCGACCCGTACTGCCAGTCGCAGCACGGTGCCGCGCCCGCCACGGACGAGGATGTGGTCGCCGGACCGGGCGGTGAGCTCGCCAACGTCTTCGTCTACATCAAGGACATCAAAGGCAATTTCCCCGCTCCGTCGACTCCGGTAGTCATCGATCAGAAGGGTTGCCAATATCACCCGCACGTGAACGCGGTGATGGTCGGACAGCCGCTGCAGATCAAGAACGACGACGCCACTTTGCACAATGTGCACGCGATGCCGGCTGTTAATTCGCAGTTCAATGAAGGCCAGCCGGTTCAGGGAATGGTCTCGACCAAGCACCTTGACAAGGCCGAAATGACGCCGTTCAAGATCAAATGCGACGTCCACGGCTGGATGAAGTCGTACATGGCCGTGATGCCGCACCCGTTCTATGCCGTGTCGCAGGGCAACGGCACGTTCACGATTTCCAATCTCCCGCCGGGCCAGTACACGGTCGTGGCGTGGCACGAGAAGTACGGCCAGCAGGAACAGCAGGTCACGGTCGGCGCGAAAGAGTCGAAGGCGCTGAATTTCACGTTCAAGGGATAACGCCGGAAGCCAGGAGCCGCAATGGCATTAAGACGACAGATCCGGGTAGGTTCGCAATGGATGTACGCGGACGAAGCGCATAAGGCGCTCCGCGAAGCGTTGCGCGTGATGAAGGATGAAGAGCATGGCGAACACGGCGGCCACCATCAGCCATGGATTCGCCGCTATGTCTTCTCCACCGACCACAAGTGGATCGGCATCCAGTACGGCTTCACCGCCCTTCTTTTCCTCCTTCTCGGATTTTGCCTGATGATCCTGATGCGCCTGCAACTCGGCTGGCCGGGTCAGGCGTTCAACATCATGAAAGTCCTCGGCGAGAGCCGGGCGCCGGGCGGTGTGCTGTTACCCGAGGCCTATAACCAGCTCGGCGCGATGCACGGCACGATCATGATCTTCTTAGGGATCGTGCCATTGGCCGTCGGCGCATTCGGCAATTACCTCGTCCCATTGCAGATCGGCGCGCCCGACATGGCGTTCCCGAAGCTCAACATGGCCAGCTACTGGTGCTATCTGCCGGGCGGTCTGATCATGCTGGCCAGCTTCTTCGCACCGGGTGGCACGGCACAATCCGGCTGGACGTCGTATCCGCCGCTATCGGTCATCGCGACACAAGGGCAGACGTGGTGGCTGATCGGAATGGTCTTCCTGATCACCTCGTCGCTGCTCGGTTCCGTGAATTTCATTGTGACGATCATTCAATTGCGCGCGAAGGGGCTGTCGTACATGCGCTTCCCCTTCTTCGTGCACGCGCAGTTCGTCACGTCGTTCCTGCTGCTGCTCGCATTTCCGCCCCTCGAAGCAGCCGCGGTGCTGCAGCTCATGGACCGCGTTGCCGGAACGAGCTTTTTCCTGCCGAGCGGTCTCGTGGTCAGCGGCCAGGCGCTTACAAACGCCGGCGGCGGCAATCCGCTGCTGTGGCAGCACCTCTTCTGGTTCCTGGCGCACCCCGAGGTTTACGTTCTGATTCTGCCGGCCATGGGAATCGTGGCGGAGATCATCGCGAACAACACGCGCAAGCCGCTGTGGGGCTACAAGTCGATGGTCTTCGCGACCGTCTTCCTCGGCTTCATGTCCTTCGTCGTATGGGCACACCATATGTTCCTGACCGGCATGGGAACGACGATCAGCGCGTTCTTCCAGACGACGACTATGATCATCTCCATCCCGTCGGTCATCATTCTCAGTTCGCTGTTCATTTCATTGTGGGGCGGCGCCATACGATTTACGACGCCGATGCTTTTCGCGCTCGCGTTCCTGCCGATGTTCGGCATCGGCGGACTTACCGGACTGCCGCTCGGCCTCGCCGCCGCCGACATCCATCTGCACGATACGTATTACGTCATCGGCCACTTCCACTATGTCGTCGCGCCTGGGACGATTTTCGCGATGTTCGCCGGGATCTACTACTGGTTCCCGAAAGCGACCGGGCGCAAGTTGAACGACTTCTGGGGCAGAGTCCACTTCTGGGTGTCGTTCGTCTGCATCAACGGCATCTTCTTCCCGATGTTTGCGCAGGGTCTGGCGGGCGTTTCGCGCCGCTTGTATGACGGCGGCATGCAGTACGCGCACGCGAAACAGATCGCATCGCAGACGAATCCGTTCATGTCGATCTGCGCGGTCGGACTGCTGGTCGCGCAGGTGCCGTTCATCTTCAACTTCTTCTACAACGCGATCGCCGCGGCGTTGGGACATCGCGACGAGGGTCTCGGCTCGAATCCGTGGGAAGCGACGACGCTCGAATGGGCAGCCACGACCTCGCCTCCGCTGGCCCACGGCAATTTCGAAGTGCTGCCGGTGGTCTATCGCGGGCCGTATGAGTACAGCGTTCCAGGCGAGACGGTGGAGTTCATTCCGCAGCACTTGCCGCCATCCGAGCCGGCGCCGCGAGGCGGCGTGTTGCTTCCGGCGACCGCAGTTGCAATGAGGGAGAATTGATGGACGCGCACGCTTCAGTGGGTCACGCAGAGCTGGAGATTCCGTACAACGTTCATCCGCGTCCGGATACCGGCGTTTATAACGGCAAACTCGGCGTGTGGCTGTTTCTCGCCTCCGAGGTCATGTTGTTCGGCGCGCTGTTCTCGTCGCTGATTCTGCTGCGGACCGGCGCCGATTCGTGGCCACGCGGCTACGAGATGCTGAACGTTCCGCTCGCCACCTTCAACACGTTCATCCTCATTCTTTCGAGCGTCACGGTGGTCATGGCGTGGTCCCATCTGCGCCTTGGCAATCTGAAGCTGGGACGTATCTACATTTCCGTGACGATCCTCTGTGCGCTCGTCTTCCTTGTAAATAAAGGCTTCGAATACGCGCACGAGTTTCGCGAGGGCCGTTTTCCGAAGACGAACAACTTCCTCGGGATCTATTTCACGATGACCGGCCTGCACGGCCTGCACATCCTCGGCGGCGTCATCGTCTTTCTCTATTTCCTCGGGCCGGGCGCGAAGATGTGGGCGAAAGAGCCGGAGCGCTATACCAATCGGATCGAGATCGTCGGCCTGTACTGGCATTTCGTCGACCTCGTCTGGATTTTCCTCTTCCCGATTCTGTACCTCATGTAGAAGGAGCACGACGTGACCGATCCTGCAGCCGCGGTGGAGCCAGGCGTTGACGTGCACGAGCACGCAGGCGTCGGTGATCCCAATGCGCACCATCACAGCCCCGAACAGATCCGTAAGGAAATGCGGGTCTATCTGACCGTTTTTATCGGCCTGGCCATTCTCACCGCTGTGACTGTCGGTGCCTGTTACGGGCTGAAGCTGCCGGTCCATACGGCGATCCTCGTCGCATTGATCATCGCCTCAATCAAAGGTTTCCTTGTCGCCGGCTTCTTCATGCATCTGCTGTCGGAGAAGAAAGTCATCTACGGCGTTCTCATTCTCACGGTCATCTTTTTCATTTTCCTGATGCTGCTGCCGATCAGCCATCACGCCAATCCATTCGGATCGTAAATGTCCCTGCGCGTCTTTCACGTCGTCTTCATTACGGTATCGATTGCGCTGATGCTGTATCTAACGGCGTGGGGCGTACGCGAGTTCATGGGGTCGCATAGCTCTTTGGCTGTCTCGATGATCATTTTCGGAGTGGCCGGGGGCTCGTCGCTGGTGTGGTACGGAATGCGCGTGTTTCACAAGTTGAAGGAGTTGCCATGAAACGCGGAGCTCAGCTCGTTGGAATCACGATCGCGCTGTTGCTCGTGCCGTCGATTCTTTCGGCATGCCCGGTCTGTTATGGCGCGCCGGGCTCGCCGATGACGAAGGGCTCCAACAACGGCATCATGTTTCTCCTCGGCGTCATCGGTTTCGTGCAGGTGGGGTTCATCGCAATGTTCTGGAGCTTCTGGCGACGCGCCAGGGAGCTGCGCCAGCGGCGCGAGGCGTTTCGCGTGCTGGACGGAGGAGCGGCGCAGTAGCGCGCGCCGACGGAGAGGAAGCGTCAATGGAGAAATTTCTCGCGCAGTTCATGCCGGTCGATGCCTCGGAGCACGGCAAGTACCTGGACCATCTGAGCGCGAACGTGCACTGGCTGATGCTGGTGTTGTTTATCGGATGGAGCATTTACTTCGCCTACGCATTGTGGCGTTTCAACACGAAGCGGAATCCCAAGGCCAGCTATCACGGTGTGCAGAGCCACATCTCGACGTACACCGAGGCAGGCGTGGCGGTCGTCGAAGTCATCCTGCTGGTCGGCTTCTCCATTCCGATGTGGTACCGCTGGACGCATGTGCCGCCGCCGTCAGCGAATCCGCTGGAGATGCGCGTCGTGGCCGAGCAGTTCGCCTGGAACGTTCAATATCCGGGTCCGGACGGCGTCTTCGGCAAGCGCGACATCAAACTGGTCAGCTCTTCGAATCCCCTCGGGCTCGATCTGAAGGATCCCAACGCGCAGGACGACGTCGTTACGCTCAATGACCTGCACCTCGAGGTCAACCGGCCGGCGATCATTCACGTCACGTCGAAAGACGTCATCCACAGTTTCAAACTGCCGGTCATGCGCGTTGAGACCGACGCCATTCCGGGGATGGAGATCGCCATCCATTTCACGCCTGTGCTGACGAACGAAGCGGGCACGGAGAGCGACAAGTGGGAGATCGCCTGTGCGCAGCTCTGCGGGCTGGGCCACTACCGCATGCGTGGCCAGATGTTCGTGCACACCAAGGCTAATTTCGCGAAATGGCTTGCTGGCGCGCCGCCGGCGAAAACGAGTCTCGGCTCTTAGATGAAACCGTCGTTCGAAGCAGCCCCCGAGGCGTTGAGACATTCCGACGTGACGCCGGTGTGGCTGCGGCGCTATACGAAGTTCGTTGCGGCGTCGACACTCTTCCTGATCTTTGCCGGCGCCATGGTCACGTCGACCGGCTCCGGACTCGCCGTTCCTGACTGGCCGCTGTCCTACGGAATGCTGATGCCGCCGATGATCGGCGGGATCTTCTACGAGCACGGACACCGCGTGATTGCCGCGACCGTCGGCCTTTTGACGGTGATCCAGGCGATCTGGCTGCAGTTGCGCGAGCCGAAGCGTTTCACGCGAATCCTCGGCTGGTGTTCCGTCGGTGTCGTGATCGCGCAAGGCGTTCTCGGCGGCGTGACGGTGCTACTACTTCTGCCGCATTCGGTCTCGATCGCGCACGCGGGACTGGCAGAGATCTTCTTCTGCCTGAATACCTCGATCGCGTTTTTCACATCGAAGTGGTTCCGGACGTCGCGCGCGATGGAGAAAGGCGACGCTCCGATCGGGATGACGTCGCTGCTGGTTCTTGTCACATATGCCCAGATCCTCATCGGCGCGACGATGCGTCACCTCGGCGCCGGCCTGGCAATTCCTGACTTCCCGTTGTCGTTTGGCCGTCTCGTGCCGAGCTTCACGACTCTCGAAATCGCCGTCAATTTTGCGCATCGCGTCGGCGGCGTCTGCGTCGCCGCGCTGGTAATCGCGCTCGCCATCCGTTTGCGGCGTTTCGAATCGCTTCATCCGTTGCGGCAGCTCTCGAATCTGCTCGTCACGGTCGTGCTCATTCAGGTCGCTCTGGGCGGCTACGTCGTCTGGAGCGGCAAGCAGCCGGTCATCACAAGCGTGCATGTGATGACGGGAGCGGCGACGCTGGCGCTTTCGCTGATCACCGCGCTGACGGCGCGGACGATCGGCTGGCGGACGCGCCGGCAGCGAGCTGGAGCACTTCTCGCAACCGAGGTTGCGGCATGAGCGACGTGATGGTGCTGGAGCGGCCGGCGGGATTCGGCAATGTTGTCCGCGATTACCTGCAGTTGTCGAAGTCGCGCATCGTGATGATGGTGTTGATCACCACCGCGGCTGGCTATCTTTTCGCCACCCGGAATGTCCACTGGACGCTGCTCCTCAACACCCTCATCGGAACTGCTCTCGTAGCTGCCGGGACGAACGCGCTCAATCAATATATCGAGCGCGATCACGATGCGAAGATGCGGCGTACGCGTCTTCGTCCGCTGCCTGACGGCCGTATCTCGCCGCGCGCGGCGCTCTTTTTTTCCGTCGGCATCTCGATCATCGGCACCGTGTATCTCGGCCTTGCCGTCAATTGGCTGACCGCGGCCCTTGGCGCATTCACGCTGACGAGCTACATCTTCATCTACACACCATTGAAGCGCGTCTCGACGATCTGCACGCTCATCGGCGCGGTGCCTGGCGCGATACCGCCGCTGATGGGATGGACGGCGGCGACCGGCGTTCTCGGCGCGGGCGGCTGGATCATCTTCGCCATCCTGTTTTTCTGGCAGCTTCCGCACTTCATGGCCATCAGTTGGATGTATCGCGACGACTACGCGCGCGGCGGTTTCGCCATGCTGGCGGTGCGCGACGACGACGGCCGCGCGACGGCGCGTCACGCCGTGCTCTACAGCTTTGCGCTGCTCACCGTCAGCGTACTGCCGCCGTTCTTCGGTCTCTCCACGTTCATTTACCTCGGCGGAGCGATCCTCGCCGGAGGCGCGCTGACGCTGGCCAGTTTCAGCTTCCTCGCGTCGCGTACGCCCGCCCACGCGCGACGGCTATTCATGGCGTCGAACATTTACCTGATCGTCATGATGGCGTTGCTGGTTTTTGCCTGACCGCGCGGTACATTTCGCGCGCCGTACCGCCGTCAGAAATGGCCTGTTTGTCGCATTGACTTGCCGAAACACCGGACCCTATACTCCGGCAACTTTCAGCCCGGCGCGCCGCTGTTGCCCGTCCACCGCTGCCACCCCCATCAGGAGGCTCCGATGCCGTTCGAGGAAGTAAAAAAAGTCTGGATGAACGGGCGGCTGGTCGATTTCGCCGACGCGAAGATTCACGTCTTCACGCACGCCCTCCACTACGGCTCCGGCCTGTTCGAAGGCATTCGTTGCTACGACACGCGCAATCAGGGACCGGCCATCTTCCGGCTCGACGATCACATCCGCCGGCTGTACGACAGCTGCCGCATTTATCGGATGGAGGTTCCGTACACGCCTGACGAGTTCAAGAAGGCTTGCGTCGACATCGTCTCCGCCAATCATTTCGACGATTGCTACCTCCGCCCGGTCGTCTATCGCGGTTTCCACTCCCTCGGCGTTTTTCCCGCCGCTTGCCCGGTCGACGTCGTCATCGGCGCCTGGCACTGGGGCAAATACCTCGGGCCGGAGGCGATCGAGCAGGGGGTCGACGTTCGCGTTTCGTCGTGGAACCGCATGGCACCGAACACCTTCCCGGCGCTGGCGAAGGCCACCGGCAACTACATGAACTCGATCCTCATCCGCCAGGAAGCGGCTGCGGATGGCTACGCGGAAGGCATCGCGCTCGATGTGAATGGTTACGTCAGCGAAGGTTCCGGCGAAAACGTCTTCGTCGTTCGCGACGGCAAGATCATGACGCCGCCGCTCGGCGCGTCGATTCTGGCCGGCATTACGCGGGCCAGCGTCGTCACCATCGCCCGCGAGCTCGGTTTCGAAGTGGTCGAGTCGCTCATTCCGCGCGAAATGCTCTACGTCGCCGACGAAGTCTTCTTCAGCGGGACAGCCGCCGAGGTCACGCCGATTCGCAGCATCGACCGGGTGCCGGTGGGGAACGGGCGTCGTGGTCCGATCACGGAACGCATCCAGAAAGAGTTCTTCGACTACATCGCCGGCGTCATCCCCGATCGCTTCCACTGGTTCACGCCCGTCTATGCCGAACGCGCGGAGACGGTGCGGAAACCGGCGCTCGTGGCGGGGTAGGCCAGCCTAGAACTTTCCCTTCAGCGTGGTGAAGCCGTGCGCGCCGGCGATGATGTGATCGACGAGCTGAATGTCGATCAGGCGTAGCGATCGATTCATCTTCTTCGTGTAGGAGAGGTCCTCCTTCGATGGCGAAGGATCTCCCGACGGGTGGTTGTGATAGAGCACGACGCCGCTGGCATTCGCGTCGAGCGCGAATCGGACCACTTCGCGCGTGGACACGAGAGCTCTGGCCGCCGTCCCGACGTAGATCTCGCGTTCGCGCAGGACGCGGCTGCGTGAATCGAGGAAGAGCGCGCCGAGATGCTCCTGCGTCATCGACCGGCTGCGGGCGATGAATCCGCGGCTGAAGGTATCGGCGTCGAAGTGCGGCGGGTCATCCGGCTTGTGCTTGGCGAGGCGCCGGGCGATCTCGAAGGTGGCGATGATGCGCGTCGCCTTCGCCATCCCCATCCCGGCGCGTTTCGCCAGCTGTTCGGCGTCGCAGCGAGCCAGCGAATTGAAACCGTCGTGCAGCAGGTCGCGGGCGAGCGCAATCGCGTTCTTTCCCTGCATTCCGGAGCCCAGCAGGATTGCCAGCAGTTCTGCGTCGGAAAGGCTCTTGGCTCCGTGCGTGAGCATCCGCTCGCGGGGACGCTCGTCCATCGGCATGTCAGCGATCAGTTCGTGCATGCCGGAAAGCTTAGGGCCGATGACACTTATGAGGCCCAAACTCTACGGAATCGGGGGATAAACGGGTATCCGAGGGCACAAAACCGTGTGCACTCGGATACCGCGTGTAGATCAGGTCGTGGGGATGTTCTGCTCGTTGATCTGGATGAACGCGTCCTTGCGCAGGCGATCGATGTACGCCTTGTAGTCGCGCTGCCAGGCGTCTTCGCTCGCGTCCTTGCGAAGACGGTCCTTGACCGACTCGAACGCCGGAACTTCGGACGGCAGGCGCGACTCCACTTTCAGGATGTGCCAGCCGGATTTCGTTTCGATCGGACCGAGAACCGCGCCGGCCGTGGCGTTGAAAACCGCTTTGTCGAGGTCGGGAAGGAGTTCGCCGCGGGCGACTTCGCCGAGGTCGCCGCCTTTGCCTTTCGTGCCGGCGTCGGAAGAGGAGGTCGCCAGTGCCGCGAAATCGCCGGTGCGAGCCTTCGCCGCCAGGTCGTTTGCACGCTGGCGCGCGGCCTCGACCTTCGTCGGATCGTCGGGCTTGATCACGATGATCTCGCGAAGCCGGGCGCGCTCCGGAAGGCGATAGCGCTCCTTCTCGCGATCGTAGCGCTCGCGCAGGTCCTTGTCGGCCAGCTCGTCGCGCTGGCGCAGCTCGCGGCCGAAGACCTTGTTCATCAGGATCGTGTCGTGAAGACGCGCTTCCATGTCGGAGCGGGTCATGCCGGATTTGTGCAACGACTCCTCGAACTCCGCGTCCGTCTTGATGCCGTACTGCTCCTTGAGCCGGGTCATCGCTTCTTTCAGCTCGTCGGCGGCAACGGTAAGGCCCAGCCGATCTGCCCGATCTTTGATCAGGAGCTCGGCGATCAGATCCGTCGATAGGTTCTTCCGCAGCTCTTCCTTCTTCGTCGTGGCCTCGGCCGGCGACGTCGAAGTCTGGTCGATCTCGGTATAAGCGTCGTGCAGCCGGCGCGCATACTGCGTGCGGGTGATGACGCGGTCGCCGACGCGGATGACGATCGCTTCGACGAGTTGGGCTGCGGAAAGCGTGGCCGCTGAGGCGGTGATGGCGAGTGCGAGTAACGTTTTCTTCATGTGTGTTTTTCTTTGACGGTCTGTGAGCGTTCTGGTTCCACTTGACAGCTCTGGCCGAAACGTCTCGATCCGGCCTCTTTATTCGTTTTCCGACTTCGGGAAGCCACCCGTGTATTTGAAGGGGAGGCGCTTGGTGAGGACGGCGACCTGCAGCTCGGATCGTGCGCGGCCGACGAGCTGAGCCATGCGCTCGCGGATGGCGTCATCTTTCAGCTTCTCGCGGATGACCGGCGCCGCCGTCTGCAGGTCGATGACGCCGGGCGGCCGGCGGTCCTCGACTTTAAAAATGTGGAAGCTTGCGTCGGTGCGGATGATGCCGCTGACGCTGCCCGGCTTGAGCGCGAAGATCTCGTCTTCGAACATCTTGGGCAACTCGCCGCGGCTGACGTAGCCGATTTCGCCGCCTTTTTTCGCATTCGGGGCAAGGGAGTACTGGCTCGACAGCTCCTCGAACGACGCACCGCCCTTCAGCTTCTCAGCGATCTCGTTCGCCACCGCCTCGTCGTGCACGAGAATCTGTTTGACGTGCAGTTCTTCGCCGCTCTTGAACTCGCTGGGGTGCTGCTCGTAGTACGCGCGGATTGCGTCGTCCGACGGCATGGCGATGTTCTCGGATGCATCGCCGATCAACTTCTGCCGCCGCATCTCGTCGCGTTTCTCGATCACCGTGACGCCGGCATCGTTACGGACGGCGGAAGCGATCTTCTCCGCCGGGATTTCCACGCCGTGCGTCGCCGCGTACTCGGAGAGGACCACTTCCTCCAGATACTGATCGACCATCGCGCTGGCGACCTCGGGTCCGAGCTGGGCCAGGTCGGTGCCGGTATTGCGGTCGAGGTAGCGCTTGAAGTCTCCGAGCGTGACCATCCGCTCGCCGACGCGGGCGATGACGTCGGGCGGCACCGACGGTTTCCGATGGCAGGCGATGACCGCGAGAATCGCAGCGGTAAGGATGGCGAGGCGGCGCACGGGGCGCGCGAAGTGTAGCCGATCAGGCCTGCGTTTGAACTCGGAATGCCGCGGTTGCGCCGCATCGTTGCCCGTCGCGACCATGCTCACTTCGCAAGCCCGGATCGACGAAAACGCTCCCGCGGAACTGCTGCAACTGGACGCCGATCATCCCGGCTTTCACGATGCTGTCTACCGTCGGCGGCGCAACGAGATCGCCCGCGCCGCGCTCGACTATCGCGACGGCCAGGCGGTCCCTTCGATCGGCTACACGGAGCAGGAGCACGAGGTGTGGGCCGAGGTCTGGCGCCATCTCGATCCGCTGCACGACCGCTACGCCTGCCGCGCCTATCGTGAGGCGGGCGATCGGATTGCGTTGTCGCGCGAACGGATCCCGCAACTCTCCGCCGTCAACGCCACCATCCAGCCGCTCCTCGGATTTCGCATGACTCCCGTGGCCGGCCTCGTCGCAGCGAAATCGTTTCTTTCGCAACTCGGCCGCGACACATTTCTATCCACGCAGTACATGCGCCACCACAGCGTCCCGCTCTACACGCCCGAGCCGGATGTGGTGCATGAGCTGATCGGCCACGCCGCGACCTTCGCCGATCCAACCTTCGTCGCCCTCAACCGCGCTTTCGGAGAAGCCGCGCTGCGCGCGCACGACGATCCCGAAACGATCGAGCGCATCGGCCGCCTCTACTGGTACACACTCGAATTCGGCGTCGTCCGAGAAGCGGGCCGCCTGCGCGTCTACGGCGCCGGACTGCTGTCGTCATTCGGCGAATTGGGCCGCTTCGAAAACGAGGAAGAGCTGCGACGTTGGGATGTCGACGAGATCGCGAATACATCCTACGACCCGACCCAGTACCAGCAGAACCTCTTCGTCGCCCCGAGCTTCGAAGCGATTGCGGACGACGTCATACGCTGGCTAAGCCGCGTGCGATGACTCACAGCACAGACAAGAGTGTCTGTGCCACATTGACCCTGCCGAACTTGCGTAGATGCTGCGATTTTGGAGGAGCCCGTGTGGCACAGACACTCTTGTCTGTGCTTTGGCAAGTCGAACTACGCTGCTAATCCTCGCAGCGTCGCTTCGATCGCGTCGATCACTTCCGGTCCCTGCACTTTCAGCGGGAATGTCAGCACGCCATTCGGCGAAAACTTCACGTGCGGGTCCTGCTGGATCAGCACCAGTAGCTTGTTCGGATCGACTTTCGCCTGTGCGGTCAGCTTGATCACCGCGCGCGCCCCTTCGCGGACGATCGAGATCACGCCCATGTGCTGCGCGAAGCGTTTCACCTGCACGAATCGGATGAGGTTCTCCACGTTCTGCGGCAGCGCGCCGAAGCGGTCGCGCAGCTCGTTGCGGATCTCCTCGAGGCGGTCGTCGGTCGATGCCGAGGCGATCTTCTTGTAGAACGTCATGCGGAGGTTTTCTTCGCCGATGTAATTCTTGGGGATGTAGATGTCGACGCCGAGGTTCATCGACGTTTCCACCTCCTCCTCGATGCGTTCGCCCTTCATCTCGCGGATCGTCTCCTCGAGCAGGCGGGTGTACATCTCGAAGCCGACCGCCGCGATCTGGCCGGATTGTTCGCCGCCAAGGATGTTGCCGGAGCCGCGGATCTCGAGGTCCTTCGCCGCGATGCGGAAGCCGGCGCCGAGGTCGGAGAACTCCTGGATCGCGGCCAGGCGCTTGCGGGCGTCGGAGGTCAGGATCTTGTCGCTTGGCACGAGCAGGTAGCAGAACGCCAGCCGGTCGCTGCGCCCCACGCGTCCTCGGAGCTGATACAGCTGCGAGAGTCCGAAGCGTTCCGCGTGATTGATCAGGATCGTGTTGCAGGCGGGGATGTCGATGCCGTTCTCGATGATCGTCGTCGCCAGCAGCACGTCGTACTCGCGCTGAATGAACGCGAGCATCGCGCGCTCCAGCTCGCGCTCTTCCATCTGCCCGTGGCCGACGATGACCTTGAGGCCGGGTACCAGCTTCTCCAGGTACTCCTTCATCGAGTAGATCGATTCGACGCGGTTGTGTACGAAGAAAATCTGCCCGCCGCGTCCGACTTCGAATTCGATCGCTTCGCGGATGAACTCGTCGGTGAACGGCACGACCGCGGTCTGAATCGCGAGGCGATCCTTGGGCGGCGTCTCGATCACGGAGATGTCGCGGATGCCGACCAGCGACATGTGCAGCGTGCGCGGAATCGGCGTGGCCGACATCGACAGCACGTCGATCGCCTTCTTGATCTGCTTCAACTTCTCCTTCTGGCCGACGCCGAAGCGCTGCTCTTCGTCGATGACCAGCAGTCCTACGTCCTTCAGCTTGATGTCCTTCGAAAGGACGCGATGCGTGCCGATGATGATGTCGATCTCGCCCGTTTCGAGCTTGTTCAGAATCGCCTTCTGTTCTTTCGCTCCGTAATACCGCGACATCAGCTCGATCGTCACCGGGAACGACGCGAAGCGACGCAGAAACGTGCGGTAATGCTGGTACGCGAGCACCGTCGTCGGCGCGAGCACAACCACCTGCTTGCCGTCCATCACCGCTTTGAACGCGGCCCGCATGGCCACCTCTGTTTTGCCGTATCCGACGTCGCCGCACAGCAGCCGGTCCATCGGCTTGCGCGACTCCATATCCGACTTCACGTCGTCGATCGCCGATTCCTGATCCTCGGTCTCCTCGAATTCGAACGCATCCTCGAACTCGAACTGCCACGGCGAGTCCTTCGAAAACGCATGCCCCTGCACCATCTGCCGCGTGGCGTAGAGCTTCAGCAGCTCGTCCGCCATGTCGCGCATCGCCTTCTTGACCGACGCCTTCGTGCGCGCCCACGCTGTGCCGCCGAGCTTGTCGAGCTTCGGCTGCGTGTCCGCCCCACCCGAGTATTTCTGGATGAGATTGAGGTTCTCCATCGGCATCAGCAACTTGCCGCCGCCGGAGTACTCGATCTCCATCACCTCGCGTTCGTTCGCCCCAAACGGGATGCGCTGCAGCCCATGAAAGCGCCCGACGCCGTGATCGACATGGACGATGTAATCGCCCACCTTCAAATCGCGCAGATCGGTGACGAACGCCTCGGAAGCCCGCTTCTTCCCGCCGACGCGCGTCGAAGTTGGCGGCTCGAACAGATCCCATTCGGAGTAAACAGTGAGGTTCAACTCCTCGAAATCGAACCCGCGCGGCAGCGAGCCGGACGCGATGACGATCTCTTTTTCCAACGCGTCGCTCGAAGCCACGAACGGCACGTCGAACCCTTTCAGCAACCGCTCGACCTTCTCGTGCCCCCCCTTCGTCGCCGCAAAGAACACCTGCCGCCGCCCGCTCTCATGCCCCCGCTTCACATCCGACGTGAACTCCGGCAACCGATTCGTATACCGATCCACCTGCGGCGCCCGCAGCCGAAATTCTTCGAACTCCCCTGGGAGCGCGGGCGTCCCGCCCGCCGTCTCCCCGTCGATCGCTCGCGCGTTCCCTCCATCCGAGCCACCCTCGCCCCGCGAACGCGGGGAGAGGGAGACACGAAGCGAAGCGGAGTGCGGGTGAGGGGCGTTGTCGAAAGCCCCACCCCCCTCATCCGGCTTCGCCACCTTCTCCCCCGCGGGGGAGAAGGGCCCTCGAGGGGTGACTCCCGGTCTTCCAACGTGCACCTCACTAAACGCCAGCCGAGCCGCCCCGAGAAACCCCAACACCTCCGCACCTTCCGTCGTCAATTTCTCCGGCGGATACACCGCCCGCCCGTTCTCCGCCGCCGCGTCGTACTCCATCCGCAGCACCGACTCGAACTTCGCCACATTCGTTGTGATCTGGTCCGGCTCGATCAGCGCGAACATCCACTCCGCCGGATCGAGATACTCCAGAAACGACACCGTCTCCGCCGCCACCGGCACGTAATGCTCGATCCCCGGAAACGTTCCGTTCTCGTTCAGCCGGTCGATCTTGTCCGCCACGTCACGCTTGAACAACGGATCCATGAAATCGAGCGACAGCCGCCGCGCCAGCGCCGTCCGCACCCCCTTCGTCACCGCAAACTGCGTCATCGGCAGGACGCTGACAGGACCCGATGCCTCCTCCGACCGCTGCGTCTCGACGTCGAACCACCGCAACGAATCGACCGTGTCCCCAAACAACTCCACCCGAACCGGCTTCGCCGTATTCGGCGGAAAAAGGTCAAGGATGCCGCCCCGAAACGCGAACTCCCCCGCCTCGCCAACGAGGTCCGTCCGCACGAACCCGTTCTCCACCAACCGCTCCAGCAACTCCCGCAACTCCAAATCGTCGCCCTCGCCAATCCTCACGATCCGCGACGCAAACTCCTCCGGCCGAGGGAGCCGCGAAAACAACGCCCGCGCCGGCACGATCAGGATCTCGACACTCCGATCGATCAGCATCCCCAGCGCCCGAATCTCGTTCCGCACCACCCCCAGCGACGGCGACAAATCCTGATACGGCGACAACGAAGGCGACGGATACGCCGATACGCACCGCGGGTCATGGTGAAAAAGCCTGAGCGCCGCCTCAAAGTCATCGATCGCCGCATCCCCCGGCACGACGATGGCGATCCGCTTTTTCGTCGCCTCCTGGAACGTCGCCAGCGACAGCGCTCGCGCCTCCACCGCCGCCCCGGTGACATCGACGCGCCCATCCTCGACGCGCTTGCCGATGCTTCGGAACGCTGTCGTCTTCGCCAGTTCCGCGCGGATGCGGGCGGCCAGGGTGGGGGAGGGCGGCATGGGAGGGGGATTCTAATGCGGCGGAACCGCAGCGTTATCATGACGATCGCACCTGCAGGAGCGAGCGTGAACTACTTGGACCAGTTCGTTCGAGATCCCCATATTTGCAACGGTCAGCCCGTCATCCGCGGCACGCGCGTCATTCTCCGCAGGATCCTCGCGAGCCTTGGTGAAGGCTGCGGACCGGACGAGATACTCCGCAACTTTCCGCCGCTCACCAGAGATGATCTGAAAGCAGTGATCGCATTCGCCGCGGCGTCCGCCGAGGAAGACTTGCCCTGGCCGGGCATTTCTTCGATTTGAAGATGACTCCATGCGAACGGCTCTTCCCGTCGCGAGTGCGAGGCGGGCGGAGCCTCGATCGAGCGCGGGGTTGCCGACGTGAAAACTAAGCTCAACTCAGTAGGCGAGGTCTCCTGTAAATTGCGTAGCGAGCGTTGCGTCACAGAGCCAATTCGGCACTCCCATATCGTCCCTGAGTTCCTCTACCGTCCGTACTACGACGAGAGAGGCCGTTTGGTCGCAATCGACAACACCGAACCGTCTCCGGTGCAGTACATTCAGAAAGGCTTCAGGTACCCGCTCCTGTGTGACGGCTGCGAATCGTTCTTGAATGACGAGTACGAAAAGCCATTTAAGCGTCTATGGACAGACGGGTCGCCCCTGCCGTCGATCGCGTTTCGTCGTTACTACAAACTCAGGATCGCGGAGCCACAAGTAATTCGCCTATTCTTACTTTCGGTGCTGTGGCGCGCTGCCGTTTGTCCCGTTCCACCGTTCGCCCTGGTTCGCATTCAAGAACACGAGGTCCGACTGGCTGAGATGATCCGGGAGCGGAACGCCGGCGCGTTCGACGACTACCCAATCTTTGCCGTGCTGCCGTTGCTCCCCGACAGCAAACGGGTCGCACCTGTACTCCTCACGCCCTACAAGATCGATTTTAACGAAGTGCCGACGATCGTGATCGCGTTTGGTGGTTGCATCTGGCACTTCATGATGACGCGCGGAACCGAGCAGATACCGTTCCGCCAACTCGTGTTGACCGATCAGGGCGCGATGCGTGTTCTCGCGCTCGACTCGTGGAAGATAAAGGCGATCCGAGATTCCTACACCAAGCAGTTCCAGAATGCCGAGCGCGAGGGCTGGGTTGAGCCGTGGAACAAGTGACGCACAAACCCGAGAACGACGCGTCGAAGAAACTGACCGACTACCGACGATTCGGCGTACGTGATCACGTCCGGAACGCGGTAACTTGTCAGCGTTCTATGGGCCCGAATGAGATCGCGCATTCCGACTCCGAGATAGTCAGCGGCACGCCTGTCTTCGTGGGAACAGGCGATCCCGCGCAAGCTCTCCTCGACTATCTCAAAGGCGGCGAAACCATCGCAGAGTTCCTCGACGATTTTCCGAGCGTGTGGCGCGAACAGACGGTCGCCTTCCTCGAAGAGGCTGGACGTTAGCATCTGGCGCGTATCGCCTGAGACGCGTTCTCCTCGGCAAGAACAGATCTGATCCGGATTTTCGCCAATCGCGGGGTAGCCCGACGCAGCAGCATAAAGAATGCGGTTCCTCACATTTGCTCGCTCTCTCGGATAGTCGTGACGGAATTAGCGTTGGCGCCACGTCGTCGCAGCCGAACGGCGATGTCGTTACGCGCTCCAGGAGCCGGACGCCGGTTAACTCGCGCTATACCTGGCAGACCACTGAGTGAAGAAGCTAAGCGATGATTCGGAGCGTTATCGACGCCGCAAAGGACGCGGCACTTGCGAAACAAACAGCGATTCAGTTGACTGTTGACGAAACGGGAAAGAAATCAAAGTTAGAGATCCGAATGGAACTTCCGCATCCTGTGACAGGAGAGCTCGGACAAAGAAGGCGGACACGCGCCTGGGTTGATATCGATGACCCAGTCGGAGCCGGCGACTACGTACAATGTGCGCCAATATCCTGAAGGAGCTCTGTATGAGATTTCGCCGTCGTCTCGGACTCGTTGCTGCGCTGGCTCTCGCCGTCAATTCAATCCACGCTGCAACGAACGACAGGACTACGCTGGCAGAGGCTCTGGCGGTCATCCAATCCAAGGAGCTCGTCGATCTGACGCACAGCTTCAGCCAGTCGACGCCGGTGTGGAGCGGTTTTGGACAGGCCACCATGAGCGCGGCGTGCGATCCGCAGGAGCATCGTCCGTACACCATCGAGCGCGATGGTTTCCGCACTACGTTTTACTCGATGGTGGGGCAGTACGGCACGCACGTCGATCCACCCGCGCACTTCCGCAGCGATGGTCTGACGATGGACCAAATTCCGCTTCGCGACATGATCCTCCCGCTGGTCGTGCTCGATCTCACGCCGCTGCTGCCGAAGGATCCGAACCATGCGCTGAGCGTTGCGGACATCGCGGCGTGGGAGAAACAGCACGGCAGGATTCCGGCCGGCTCGTTCGTCGCGCTGCGCACGGACATGGGGAAGGAGTGGACGACGAACCCGGAACACTTCAAGCGCGCACCGTTCCCGGCCTGGTCGCTTCCGGCCATTCAGTTCCTTTTCAATGAGCGAAACGTGACGGCGATCGGCCACGAGTCGCTCGACACTGATACGACCGAGACGATGGATTCCGAGAGCTGGCTTCTGAAGCAGAACCATTTCCAGATCGAGGCGATGACGAACCTCGACAAAGTCCCGGCCACGGGTGCGGTGATCATCGTGACCTGGCCGAAGGTGGAACACGGCTTCGGGTTTCCGGCCCGAGCGTTCGCGATTCTTCCTTGAGGCGAATGCGCCAGGCGCCGCGTGTCTTTACACGCTCTCGAGGAATCTCGCCAGATACGGTGCGGTGCGGCTCTCCTTCGATCGCGCCAACTCCGCGGGCGGTCCCGCGGCGACGATATGTCCGCCTTCTTCGCCGGCGTCGGGTCCGATGTCGATGACCCAATCGGAGCCGGCGACTACGCGCATGTCGTGTTCGACCACGATCACCGTGTTTCCCGCGTCGACGAGGCCGGAAAGTTGGGTCATCAGCTTTTCGACGTCGGCGGGGTGGAGACCGGTGGTGGGCTCGTCGAGGATGTAGAGCGTGTTGGCGCGGCCGATTCGTTGGAGCTCGGTCGCGAGCTTGATGCGTTGCGCTTCGCCGCCGGAGAGCTCGGTGGCGGGCTGGCCGAGGCGGATGTAGCCGAGGCCGACTTCGCGCAGGACGGAGAGGGCGCGATGGACGTGGGCCTCCTCGGCGAAGAACTCCCACGCCGCGTCGACCGTCATGCCGAGGACCTCGGCGATGTTCTTGGCGTTGTAGGTGATCTCGAGCGTCTTCGCGTTGTAGCGCGCGCCGTGGCAGGTTGGGCACGGCGCGTAGACGCTCGGGAGGAACAGCAGCTCCACCATCACGAAGCCTTCGCCTTCGCACGTCTCGCAGCGGCCTTTTGCGACGTTGAAGGAAAAGCGGCCGGCGTCGTAGTGGCGCGCGCGGGCGGCTTTCGTCGCGGCGAAGAGTTTGCGGACGTTGTCGAAGAGGCCCGTGTACGTGGCGAGGTTCGATCGCGGCGTGCGTCCGATCGGCTTCTGGTCGACGCGGACGAGCCGTTTGATCTGCTCCATGCCTGCGACGATCTCGCCGCCGATCGTTTTGACGACCGGCGCGAGCGCGTCAGCTTCGTCGACGTCCTCTTCGATCTCGTGGCCGAGGGCATCGGCGATCAGTTCGACGAGGACCTGGCTGACGAGGCTCGACTTGCCGGAGCCGGAAACTCCGGTGACGGTGGTGAAGACGCCGAGGGGGAACTCGGCATCGAGCTCGTGGAGATTGTTGCGGGTCACGCCTTCGAGCCGCAGCCAGCCGCGAGGTTTACGCGGTTCGTGAATCGGCGGCGCGTGATCGACGAAGAGGTGCGCGCGCGTTTGCGAGGCTTCGACGTTCGCAAGTCCCGCGGGCGGACCGCTGTAGAGAATCTCGCCGCCATGCTCGCCGGCGTTCGGTCCGACGTCGACGATCCAGTCCGCGTGGCGGATGACGTCCAGCTCATGTTCGACGACGAAAAGCGAATTGCCGGACGCCTTCAGCTTGTCGAGCGCGCGCAGCAGCGCCTGGGTGTCGGCGGGGTGGAGTCCGGCAGACGGCTCATCGAGCACGTAGACGACGCCGAAGAGATTCGAGCGGACCTGCGTCGCGAGCCGAAGGCGCTGCAGTTCGCCGGGCGACAGCGTCGGCGTGCTGCGTTCGAGTGAAAGGTAGCCGAGTCCGAGGTCGAGGAGGATGTCGAGCCGTGCGCAGAGGTCGTAGGCGATCCGCTGCGTCACGATCGCCTTCTCCGGATGTCCAGCGGACGCTTTCGATGCCGTCGTGCCGTCGGCGTACGGACGCGTCACCGTCGCCAATCGTGCCAGCGGCAGCGACGAAATCTCGGCGATGTCGTAGCCGGCGAACTTCACCGACAGCGACTCACGACGCAGCCGTTTGCCATGACACAGCGGGCAATCCGCGCTCAGCATGTAGCGCGCGGCGCGTTTCTTCATCAGCGGACTTTGCGTATTCGCAAACGTGTGCAGCACGTGCCGCCGCGCGCTGGTGAAGGTGCCCATGTAACTCGGCTCCTCCTTCTTTTTCAGCGCGCGCCGCGTCTCCTCGGGCGTGTAGCCGGCGTAGACGGGAACGGTCGGCTGGTCGTCGGTGAAGAGAATCCAATCGCGATCCTTCCGCGGCAGATCGCGCCACGGACGATCGACGTCGTAGCCGAGCGTGACCAGGATGTCGCGCAGGTTCTGGCCGTGCCACGCCGGCGGCCACGCGGCCACGGCGCGCTCGCGAATCGTGAGCGAATCGTCCGGCACCATCGATTGCTCCGTCACCGTGTACACGCGCCCGAGGCCGTGACACTCCGGACACGCGCCCTCGGGCGTATTCGGCGAGAACGACTCCGCGTAGAGCAACGGCTGATTGCGCGGATAGTCGCCGGCGCGCGAGTAGAGCATCCGCAGCAGATTCGAAAGCGTGGTCACGCTGCCGACCGAGGAACGCGTCGTCGGCGATCCGCGCTGCTGCTGGAGCGCGACCGCGGGCGGCAGTCCGTTGATGTCGTCGACCTCCGGCACCGCCATCTGATGGAACAGTCGCCGCGCATAGGGCGAAACGGATTCCAGATACCGCCGCTGCGCCTCGGCATACAAAGTCCCGAACGCCAGCGACGACTTCCCCGATCCCGAAACGCCGGTGAACACGACAAGCGAGTCGCGCGGAATGTCGACGTCGATGTTCTTGAGGTTGTGCTCGCGCGCACCGCGCACGTGGACGAAGCGGTCGTGATGCTGTTCAGCCACGCGCAGCGGGTTTCGGGTTCTGTGCCAGTAGAAAACGGCGAGCCCGTCCGTCCCTTACGTATCGAGGAAAACGCACCATGCGCCACTTGCTGATCGTTACGGCGTTCATGACGGCACTCTCAGCGTTCGGCCAGAGTCCTTCGATGCGGCCGACGAGCAACGAAAAGACGTTCACTCTTCAGGAGGAGGACGATTCCCTCGTTAAGCCGTCGTTGGCCAGTGACCGCGGCTACACGAATGGCACGCGCATGCTTTGGAGTTGGACGCCTGACAAAAACGACCGGCTTGGGAAACTGGCCGCGATCGTGTGCCGCCACGAAGATGAAAAGGATTGCGAACGCGCGGTTACGACGGGCATCGGCCAGAACATGTACACGCCTGAGTATCTGCGTTCGGCGCAGCCCATTCGCGGCGATCGTCCGTACGGCGGCTGGTTGTACGGGACTGTGATGTTCGACGCGATCCGGCTGACCACAAATGATCACATTGAGCTCTACGCCGGAGTGATCGGCCGCGATTCGCACGCCGACGACGCGCAGATCTTCGTCCACAAGCATGTGACTCCAGGCGCCCCCGATCCGCTCGGCTGGAAAACACAAATGGGCGAATGGGCAGCGTTCCTTGCGACCTACGAGAGACGAGTAAAGCTGTTCCCTCGGCACCCGCCTGACGGGCGTCTCGAATGGTTCGATCTGTCACCAGCAATCGGCGGCGCTGCAGGCAATGTCTTCATCAATGGCAGCGCCAGCATGACGGCGCGCCTCGGCTACAACTTGCCGACGACGATGTTCAATCCGATTCAGTCGATCAAGTCGTCGACGATGGCCCTTCGGATGCCGATCGACGGTCTGTCTGTCGCCTCGGTTAAAGAACAGGCCGCGCAGGAAAAGAAGCCCGACTGGGATGCCTATGTTTACGTCGTCGCGAACGCCAGCTACGCAGCGCGCAATGTCTTCATCGACGCCGAGGCTGATCGCTACCTCATCAAACGCCGTCCCGAAGTTCGCGAGCACCGCGCCGGCGCTACCTTCCGCGTGCATCATTTCCGGTTCGCATATCAGCAGACGTGGCGAAGCTCCGAGTTCCGGCCGCTGGTGCGAAACATCTCCCATTCGGACCGGCCGCATTCGTACGGCATGCTGATGATCAGTGTCGGCCCGAACCCATAGCGTTTGACGACGTGCCACAGCCGTCGCTTGGTAGGATTCACCATGCGCAAAGCTCAGCTCGTCGTCGGTGTGGCCATGGTGCTCGCATTTCTGGCCAGCGGCGCGCACCTGCATCGACGCATTTGCTGTGGTCAGTCTTACGGCAAAGGCTAACGATCGCGGCCCAATCTTAAAGTAACCTTAAAGTTCCATTCTGCTCTACTATATGGAGAGTGGATTTTCATTACGGTGCGCTAGAACAGTACTCGAGCCAGCTCCGTGTCGACGGCGGTACCGTCGGAGCGATGACACTCGGCGAGCGAATTCGCGCAGCAATCGAGGCGAAGAATCTCTCTCAGGCCTGGGTGGCCGAGGAGGCTGGGATGACGGCTGCGGCCCTGAGCAACATCATCACCGGAGTGACGGAAAATCCGGGTTTTTTCACAGTGCTGGCGATCGCTCGCGTCATCAAAGAGCCGCTCAGCGCGATCGTCGATGATCCGCGAATCTTCTGGACGAATGAAGAGCTCGCGCGCCTTCAGCAGACGGGCGAGTGGCTGGTGAAAAGGACGTCGCCCGAGCATGCCGGGACAATGCTGGAAGTGCCGCCGCGCAGGAAGAGCCGGACCAAGGCCACCAGCGTCTTTCCTGTGGCTGCGAGCTCCGGCACGGTGCTTTACCCCGACGCTTTCGAAGTGCCAAAGCGTCGAATTCCGAAGCGCTTCCGCGAACTTCGTGCAGACGCGGTTTTCTCAGTGCAGGGCGCGTCGATGACCGGCGAAGGCATCTTTCCGACCGATCTGCTCTACGTTCACCGTACGCGCGATGTGAAAAGCGCGCTCGACAAGATCGTCGTCTGCACGGTCGACGACATGATCCTCGTGAAACGTCTCAAAACGCGGGGGCGCAAACTGATTTTGCGAAGCGCGCACCGCGACCATAAACCGATGACGGTTGATGAAGACTCGTCGCGCTTTCGGTTGATCGGGATCGTCGTCGGGTCATCGAGAACGTGACGGCGGCTCCACGATTGGTAGACAGCATGGGCCGATCCGGCGTCCTTCGCCGAGGCAGGGCCTCGGCGTTTTGGGAAACAGCAGGGAAAAGCAGCATTGCATCGGGCCTCGATGCCATTCTCACGGCGGAGACTACGACATGAACAAACAGAGATTTTCCGCCGAGGTTGCGCGTCAGACGCGGGTGCCGAACGCTGTCGAATTCTTTCGCGAGGCGGCGGCCGTGCTTTCCGATCGCGCTTACGGCGACATCCTCGTGCAGACCGATTGGACGCCGCTCGCCTCGGATCATGACGTCGTTCGCATGGACGTCACCGTCATCGGAGACCTCGCGCCTCGCGATGTGCCTGCGTACGTGGAGTTGTTCTTCCACGACGCCTTTCTGCTGTTCAACATCGCGCTACCCGGCTCGTTTGGAGGCGCGATCACGATCAGCGGCGGCGAGTTTCGCGTGAACGACCTCTCATTCGACGCGGCACCGTTCGCGTGCGGAGCGGCGTCGATGCCGCTGGCCGAGGTCGTGGCGTGGCATCGCGCGGAAACGAATCAAATCGCGTCGACGCCGATGCAGAACGTGCTCTTCCATCTGTTGCACATCGGGCGCGGAGGTCACGACGAATGGATGCAACGCGCGCGGCTCAATGCATGCCTGCAAGCGCTCGAAATCGACGAGCCGCTCGCCGAAATGGCGGTCATCCACCCGATGCACGATGAGTCGCTCGACGACCGCATCGATGATGTGGCGACCGAAATCATCGATCGCGCCATGGTTCGCGTGCTCGCGGCGGTGCAGGACGTGGCGCGCGCTACCTGACAATGCCGAACGCCTGCGTCCGGAAACACGACTGGGGCGGCGCCGTAGGTACCTTGCGTGATTCGATCTCTTCTTCTAATTCTCTCGATCGCTGCCGCCGCGCAGGTGGCTCCGATGAAGCCGATTGTGATTTCGCATGTAACCGTGATTGACGTCGTCGGTGGTCGCGCGCTGCGGGATGTGAACGTCGTCATTCGCGACGGAAAGATCGCCAGCGTCGAGCATGACGCGGCGCCAGCGAATGCGATGGTCGTCGAAGGACGCGGCAAGTTCCTCATTCCCGGACTGTGGGACATGCATGTCCATCTGAGCTGGACCACTGCGAGCGCGTTGCCGGTGCTCATCGCCAACGGTGTGACCAGCGTTCGCGACCTCGGCAGCAAATTCACGGAGATCGAGGATTGGCGCAGCCGGATTGCGGCGGGCGTGATCACCGGGCCGCGCATTCTGCGCGTCGGGCCGATCCTCAACGGTAAGAGCTTCAATCAGTACCAGATGGTTCCGGGGAATGCCGATCAGACGCGCGGCGTGGCTCGGGCGCTGAAGGAGATCGGCGTCGATGCGCTGAAGGTGCACCGCAGGATGGAGCGAGACTCGTATTTCGCGCTGATCGATGAGGCGAAGAAGCTTGGCATCCCGGTCGTCGGGCACATCCCGATGACGGTGACTCCCGAGGAGGCGTCGAACGCGGGGCAGCAAACCATCGAGCACGTAGCCACGCTGTTCGAGGGAACGTTCTCGACGGCGCATCCCGATCATCTTGTCGAGGCGATGAGGGCGTTTCGGGAGCATGGCGCTCAAGAGCTTTTCGCGACGTTCGTGAAGAACCACACGGTCTTCGATCCGACGTTGATCGCTTACCTCGGCATCGTGCAGTACTACGACTCGTCGACACCGTCTGATCCGCGCATGCGGTATGTCGCGGCATCGATGAAGAAAGCCGCTGCAGCGCGGGAGAAGCCGGTCATCACGCCGGCGGATCTGGCCGATCAGAAAGCGATCTTCGCTGAATACAAAGAAGTCGTGCGGATGGCGAACAGTGCCGGCGTCGTCATCGTCACCGGCAGCGACATCGCCGCGGAACGCATCCCGGGATTTACGCTGCAAGACGAACTGGCTCTGCTCGTCGAGTCCGGACTGACGCCGATGCAGGCCTTGCAGGCCGCGACCATCAACTCCGCTACCGTGACGAAGCGCGACAAGGACCTCGGCTCGATCGATGCCGGCAAGCTTGCCGATCTCGTGCTGCTGAACGCCGATCCGCTGGCGGACATCCACAACACGTCGAAGATCGATGCGGTGATCGTCGACGGGAAGCTGCTGCGGCGGGCGGTATTGGATGAGCTGCTGCGCAAAGCGGAGGCGCTGGCGAAAGCGAATTGATCCCCGCCGAGTATCCTGCGACGGTGAAGGATCGCGATGCTGCCGACTGGGAAGCGCTCGCGCGGCGGGAACCGTACTTTCCGGTTCTGACGAGCGGCGGCGTTCGCGACGAGGCGTTTCTCGAATCAGGTGAAGCGGACGTCGCTCTGCTCCTTCCGGCCATCGCTTCACTCCTCGGACGCGACGTCCCGCTCACCTCGGTGCTCGATTTCGGATGCGGCGCCGGACGCCTTACCTTGCCGCTGGCGCGGCTGGCGGAGCGGGTGGTCGGTTGTGACGTCGCGCCGACGATTCTCAATCGGGCTCGCGAGAATGCGCGCGCAGCGGGATTGAATAATGTCACGTTCATCGAGACGCTCGAACTGCCGCACCTGGAAGCGGGTCAGTTCGATTTCGTCTGTTCGCTGCTCGTCTTTCAGCACATCCGTCCCGCCGATGGCTACAAACTGATTCGCGCGCTTCTGCAGCTTTTGTGTCCCGGCGGCGTAGCAGTCCTGCAGGTCACGCTGGAAGCGCCGGGCGGACTTCAGCGCCTCGCGCGCATGCGATTCGGAGGTGTGCAACGCGTCCTGCCCCGTCGCATGCAAATCCCGGCGTGGGTTCAGATGCAGATGAATGCGTACGACGAGCGTGTCATCAACAAGGATGCTGAGGCCGCGGGTGCGTCTCTGATCGGGCGATTTACGACGGGCGGATCGGGGTGCGTACTTGTGATTGAAAGGACCCCGGATGGAGTGCGAGACCTTTCAGTGCCGCTGACGCGGCCCAAATCCTGAGCGCGTCCTTCCAGAGGTGCGCGCTTCGCCGCACCTCTGGCTATCTTCCGAAGCCGCTACGCGGCACTACGGCGCGAAATACCCTCGAATCGTCCTTGCCGTGAGTTGCGGCGATTTCAGCATCACGTGGACTTTGCGCCATTGATTGTGGCGGGCGAGGTCGGTGATCTGGTAGGTGATGGCGTATTGGGCGCGCAGGTCTTTTTCGATGTCGGCGTATTTGGCCTGGAGATTTTGCGCCGAGGCAGTGACGAGGAAGCCGCCGGTTTCGGTGGCGAGGTAGTGGAGGCGGTTCATGTCCTGCGTCGGTTCCTCGTTCACGCCGCTGTCGTAGGCGATCACGTAGATCGGGACGCCGGCTTCCTTCGTCAGGCGATCGATCTCGTCGAATGACGCGATCGATGAGGTGTCGCCGCCGTCGGTAAGGATCACGATGGCGCGGCGGGTCTTTTCGTCGCGCAACTCTCGTTCGGCGCTGGCGATCGCGTCGTAGAGCGCGGTGCGGCCTTCGGCTTGGATTGACTTGACTACCTGCTCGACCGCGGCGCGGTCGGCGGTCAGCTCGACTTCGCGCCGGGGGCTGGTGCGGACGGAGTAGACGGCGCAGCGGTCGCCGGGCTTGAGCGTTCCTTCGATGAAGTTGACGGCGGCGCGCGTCGCCTTCGGCATCTCGTACATCATGCTGTTCGAGGCGTCGAGGAGCAGGGCGATCGAGATCGGCTGGTTGAACGCTTTTCCGATCTGCAGGATGTGTCCTTCGGTGCCGTTGTCGATGATCTTGAAAAGCGCCTGATCGACGTCGTCGCGCGCGGTACCGTTATTGTCGATCACTGACACGAAGAGGGGCACGGTGCGGACTTCCAGCGCCTCGCTCTTCACATCGCCGGTGGCGGACCAGAAGTCCGCGGCTTCGTCGCCCGATTTCGTTCGCGCCGTTACCTGCACGGTCTGCTGGAGATAGTGCTCGGCGGGAATGGTGAATCGGAACGGGGGCTGATCGGCCGTGGCGATCGATTGGCCGCTGTCCCAGGCCGAAACGCTGATGACCGGGTCTTCGTCCGGCGAGGTCACGTCCGCCTCGAAAATGCGGTTCGCGGCATCGACCGGTTCGATTTTCACGCGCAGCGTTTGATGGCCCTTGTTGATCGTGGTCTGCCACTGAACTCGTCTGCCGCTCGCGTTCGTGGCGATGACCACGATCTTGTGCTCGACGGGAAGCGGGCCGAAATCGACCGGAACATGCCACGGCGATCGCAGCGCCTCGACGATCTTCTGACCGTCGACGGTGACGGTGACGCGGGCGTCGTCGAAGTCGGGAACGATGGTGAGATCGACGGCGCCTTTGACGTCCGCGGGCGGCGCGGTGTCGCGAGCGAGGACGAGTTGGATGGACGTTGCGGCTGCGGGGGTGGTGAGGAGGAGAGCGAGTGCGATGCCGGGGAGAACGTGGGTGCTACGGCTTGGGTGATGCCTCATAAATCCGCCGATATTCAAATCGGTTCCGGCTGACTGTCTTCACATAAAGCCGGGTCTCGGCAAACGGAATCGATTCGACAAATAGGTCCTCATCATCGAGCGGCGTTTGAGCAATCCATTTGCCAACGGGCTCTTCCCCTGCGTTGTAGGCGGCGATGGCGAGCATCGTATTGCCGTGCTCTGCGGCGAGTTTCTGGAAAAATTCGGCGACGCCGATGGCGATGTTCAGCTTCGGATCGAAGAGCTGTTCGCGCGTCGGCGGCGGCAGCCCCGCCCTCGCCGCAATGCTCGCGGCCTCGGCGGGCATGATCTGCATGATGCCGATGGCGTCGGCGTTCGAAACGGTCGTCGGCTCGAAACCGGTCTCCTGGCGGATGATCGAGGCGATGAGATACGGATCGATCTGTCGCTGCTCCGACTCCGTCTTGATCGTCTCCCAGTAATTGAGCGGAAAGAGAATCTCCCAGAAGCGATGCGGGACGTTCGTGCCGCCGTGGCGGACGAATTGGCGGAAGCGGCGCTGGAGCACGTTGTTCGCGGAGAACGGCTCGCCGCCCTGCACGTAAAGATCGGCGAGCATGAATTGCATGCCGAGGTTTGTGGGGTTCGCGGCGGCGACGGACTTCATCTCGCGCGTGGCTTCGCGATAGAGATTGAGCCACGCCAGTTCGCGGACGGCATCGAGGCGCGGCTCGTTGGCGGACGCAAGTTGGGCATCGAGATCGGGAAAGACGTTGCCGTTGGCGACGTCGTTTGGCGCGAGCATCGGCTCGCCCATGATGGCGCGGGCGCGGTAGCTGAAGTAGCTGTAGGGATAAATTGTCTCGAGCTCGTGCAGCGCGGCATCACGCCCCGCTTTGTTGCCGCGGCGTTCGTGGATCTTGCCGGCCCAGAAGAGCGAGTTGGATAAGTAGTCGCCGTCCGGGAACTGCTTCGCGTAACGCCCGAAGGTGTTCAGGGCGTCGTCGAGACGGCCGGCGCGAAAGTAGGTCCAGCCGAGGGTCCAGATGTTCTCCCCCTCGTTTCCGGCGGCGCCTTTGGCGATGGCGGCTTCGAGATCGGCGATCGCTTGGCCGTAGTTCACGTCATCGGTGACGTAGTACTTCGCGCGCAGGATCCTGGCCTCGATCGCTTCAGGACTGGACGGGTATTGCTTTTCGATCTGCTGCAGTCCGGCCAGAAAGAGCGTCGGTTGATCGGCGCGCCAGGCGGCGCGGGCGCGGGTGAGGATGAGCGCAGGGTCCTTGAGCTTGACGCGATCGGTCTCGGCGAGGAGGTCGGAGTAGCGACGCGAGTTGAAGAGCGCTCGCAGACGAACGGCGCGAAACGCGTTCGACGCTGCGGACTCTTTCGGAAAGCGCTGCGCAATCCTGCCGAGGAGATCGAAAGCGCGGCCGTAGCGATCGTTGCGGCCGAGCTTCTGCGCGATGGCCAGTTCGTCGTCGAATGACAGCGCGTCGAGCGGCGACGGCGTGTACTGCGAAACGTGATCGTACGTGTCCTCGGTGAAGCGGCCCTGCGTGAATTCGGTGAGGAGCCGCATCCGCAGCGGATTGGCGAGATCCATCCGCCCCGCCTTCGCCAGCGATTTCGCCAGCCAGACGAAGTCTTCCTCGGTGAGCGCATCGATGGGGACGCCGTTCGCCGACTGGAACGCGGCGTCGGTGCCGCTGCGATCGCCGGCCGCGGCGTACAGCGCGGGAAGCCGCAGGCGCGCGATGGTGGCGGCGGAGCTGGCGGGATTGTCGTGAATGATGCGGATTGCGGTGATGAGCGCATCCGCCCATTTCTTATCCGCACCTTCGATGTCGAGGGCGCGCAGCCGCAACCACGGCGCGACGAGCGGATCGGCATTCGCTGCCTGATCCAGAAACGGCAGCGCCTCGGCGGTCCGCTTCTGGTCGACATAGAAAAGTGCGAGAAGCGCCAGCGCGCGGCCTTTCGTCCGGGCATCAGCCGACTGCGACAGCGTCTTCAGTCCGGCTTCGTACAGATCGAGCTGACTGTTCGTCCGCAGCGACCGAACTTCATCGAGCGTCGGCACCTTCACCGGCTCGACGACGGCCACGGGAACCGGTGCGGGCGCAGGCGGAAGGGGTGCGGCGGTGGGAGTGGAGCGCGTGCAGGCAGCGCCGAAAAGGAGAACCATCGCTGTCATCCTGAGCCGCCGATGCCCCGGAGGGGCTGAGGACGGTCGAAGGACCCCCCAACCAACGCGCGGAAGGGAGGGGGTCCTTCGACCATCCTTCGCCCCTTCGGGGCTCCGGCGGCTTAGGATGACAGGCTGCGTCCATCTTCCAACTCTCATCCCACCCTCCGCTTCATCACGCCATCGTCTTCAACGAATCCGACTCGCAGCAGGAACTCGGCATTTTCCATGTCGGCCACGAGCCACGTCCGCTCCAGTTTTGCGGCCAGCGCGGCGAGCTCGTTCAGCATGACGCGTCCCACCCGTTTGCGGCGCAACTCTTCGGCAACGACAAGGTCGACGACGCGGATCGCGTCCTCTTCCACGTCCATCGACAGCACCGAAACGAGCTCGCCGACCAGTTTGCCGAGGAGGCCCGAGGCGGGGTTGGACGGACCGCCGTGTTGCGCGGCGAAGGCGCGGATCGCATCGGAATCCGCGGCGTCGATGGGGCGAACGAAGAGCTTCTGGCCTTTCACGATGGTGTTAAATCCCGTTTACGGCCGGAAGCGTTCCGTGCCTCAAACCCGCTGCTGTCATGCTTTTACAGCATAACGCGCTCAGACAAATAATTCTTGACAATCAAAGGCCGCTAACTAAACTGCCGGGAGTCCCCCCAACCAGCAATAAAACTATTCCGACGTGAGCGTAATGATGAACGTGCAAGAAGCGATCGCCGATTTTCTGCAGCATGGACAGGCCGTACGCAATCTTTCCGATCGCACGATCCGGGCGTATCAATCGGATCTCAGCCAGTTCCACGTTCACGTCGACGGGGCGCAGATGGTCGACATCACCCCCGACCATCTCGAGCAGTATCTGGACAAGCTGGGAACGGGACCGTATCGCGACACTTCGATCCGCCGTAAAGTCGCCGCACTCAAAGTTTTCTTCCGCTATCTCGAAGAAAAGGGCATCTTCAACGAATCGCCGGCGCGCAAGCTGAAGATCCGCAAGCCGGTCGAGAACCGCGTACCGACCGTGCTCTCGTCGCGTGAAGTTCGCGCGCTGCTCGCCGCTCCGAAAGATCAGATCGGCGCGCTGTCCGGTCTGCGCGATCACTCCGCCGGCGGACGCAACCGCTACTTCTGCGCCGTGCGCGACAACGTCATCCTCGAGCTGCTCTTCTCCACCGGCATCCGCATCGGCGAGCTGGTGGCGCTGAACGTGACCGACGTCGGCGTGGAGAACAATCAGATCCACATCATCGGCCGCGCCACCCGCGGACGCACGGTGACCATCACGTCGCACGTGGTGATCGAGGCGCTGATGAATTACCTCGACATGCGCGCCGAGCGCAGCCTGAACACCGACGCGCTTTTCGTCGGCCGCTCGGGAACGCGCCTGACGATCTATTCGATCGAGAACATTTTCAAAAAGCACGTGCGCCTCGCGGAGATCAAGCGCCACATCACGCCGCACTCGCTACGCCACACGATGGCCGCGATGCTGGTCTCCTCCGGCGCCGACATCCGCGACATCCAGGAGATCCTGGGGCACGCTTCGATCCTCTCGACGCAGGTCTACACGCGTCTGCCTATCCAGAAACGCCGCGGCAACGCGACCGCCGATCCCGCGCGCATCCTGGTCGAGCCGAATTCGGCGCGGCTGTCGATCAAGAAGGCGTAGCCACTGTCATCCTGAGCCGCCGAAGGACGGTCGAAGGACCCCCAAATTGTTAACCCGGAAGGGCGGCCGCTCTCCCAAAGGCAAGCACTTTGGGGATCCTTCGACCGTCCTTCGGCGGCTCAGGATGACAGTTCACGGCAGCCGCTCCTCCGGCGTTCTCACCGGCGAACGGTTGCCCTCCCTGTCCACCGCGCGCACGCCCATGAAGACGTTGTCGATGGTGAAGTCCTTGAATGTGAATTTCGCCACCTTGCCGACCGGAATCACCCGCTCCCACTCGTCCGAGGTCGTTTCGCGAACGACGATCTCGTAGCCGGCGAGGTCGGCGTCGGTTCCCATGTCCCAGCTCAGCGTCGTGTCGTTCGTGACGGCGCCACCGGCCTTCACATTTTTCGGCGCCGCCGGCGCGCATGCGCCCGTGACGAGCGCCACAGCATTCACGGAAGCGACGAGCCGCATGTAATCGCCGGAGACGAACTGCGGCAGGTCGCCGTACTGCACGCCGTTCTCCACGCGCACGGTCTGGTGTTCGCGTTTGTAATCCTCATTCGCCTCGCTGAAACGAATCGCGGGAAAACCCTTCTCGAAGAATGGCACGTGATCGCCGCCGCGTCCGAAGCGATCGAGTCGGTAGATCAGCCGCGGTTTCACGTTCGGCAGATACAGCCGGACGCCGTCGCGAACGAAGCGCGCCCAATGCCGCGCTGATCCTTCGCCCGCCCCTTTCGGATTCGCGGAGAAGATGCGGATCGTTCGGTTGTCGACGTCGCCTTCGCCGCCGACCGTCCCGCCGACGATGTCGTTCGTGATCATCCCCTCCACGTCCCACTTCTTCGCCGCCGCCTCTTCCGCCAGCCCGCGCGAGCCGAGGAGCCCCTGCTCTTCACCCTGGACAGCGACGAGCATGACGGTGGCGTCGAGCGGATGCTGCGAGAGAACGCGCGCCAGTTCCATGATCACCGCGATGCCGGAGGCATCATCGTCCGCGCCCGGCGCGTCGAGCGTGGCGTTCATGACGTCGGAGTTGATCGAGTCGTAGTGACCGGTGGCGATGTAGATCCGGTCGGGATCGGATGTGCCCTTGATCGTGGCGACGATGTTGATCATCTCGGTGGGCACATTCTTCGTGCGCGGCCCCTGCTGCATGGACGACTGGTACGCAACCGTCATCTTCCCGTTGCTGGCGGCGGCGGCTTTTGAAAGCTCATCAAAGATCCATTTCCGCGCCGCGCCGATGCCGCGCGTCTCGGAAGTGGTATCGGAGAGCGTGTGCCGCGTCCCGAACGACACGAGCTTCTCCACCGTCTGCTTCATCCGCGCGCCATCGAGTTGACCGACGACGCCCGCGACGTCAGCGCATTGGGCGTGCAGGGTGGCGGTGGTGAGGAGGACGGCGAGGGCGATCACGATTCTGCGCATGGCGGGGCGAATCGTAACGCCTACAACAGCGCGAGTGTCTGCCTGCACCAATCGGCGCTACCATTTCCCCATCCCATGTCGCTCCGCCGCTTCGCGCTGATCGTTTTGCTGGCTGCCGTGCCGGCGGCGGCGCGCGTTCTGCCGCCGGGCATCCGGCCGTTTCGGACGTACGGCACCGAGTCCGGCCTCGGCAATCTCGCGGCGATGCGGCTTGCGCAGGACCGCGCCGGCTTCCTTTGGGTCGCCACGCAGGACGGCATCTATCGCTACGACGGCAATCGCTTCACGCGGTTCGGGCTCGATGAGGGATTGCCGTCCAGCTACGTCTCGAATGTGCAGGCGGCGCCCGATGGAAGCGTCTGGGTGATCACCTATGGCGGCGTGGCACGATTCGACGGACGGCGTTTCGTCGCGGTCGCCGCGCCGCAGCCGGTGAATGCGATGTCGATCGATGACGCGAGCAACGTCTGGCTGGCGACGAGTGCCGGCATCGTGCGCGGCAATGCGAAGCAGCCATTCGCGTCGATTGCCGGATGGCCGAAGGAAGAAGCGACCGCGGTCTGGTGTGTCAAGTCCGCCGTTTGGGCGGCATCGACAGGTCGCATCGGGCGATTCGCTTCCGCCATTTGGACCTTCTGGCCGAACGCGCTCAACGAGCGGATCGACGCTATCGTCCTCGATCGCCAGCGCACGGTCTGGGCGCGATCGGCCTCGCATCTGTGGTCGAAGGGTGAATCGGAATCAGCATTTCACGACGAGACGCGCGCACTTCCCGCCACCAGTTCCAGCGGCTATCTCGACGTCGATCGCCGCGGCAATTTGTGGGTTCCGACCGATCGCGGCGTGGCAACGCGCGACGACTCCGGCTGGCACGTCGTCGGAGCCTCCGAGGGGCTGCCGACGGAGTGGGCGAGGGACGTGTTGGAGGATCGCGAGGGTTCGATCTGGATCGCCAGCCTCGGCGTGCATCGCATGCTCGGACGCGGCGAACTGACCACGTACGACCGCCGCTCCGGCCTACCGAACGCCGTCACCTGGTGTTTCGTCTGGGATCGCAATGGCCGGCTGCTCGTCGGCACGGACCTCGGCTTGGCGCGTTCGACCGCCACCGGTTGGGAGACGGTTGGCGGCACCGCCGATCATCAGGTGCGGTCGGTCGTCGAGGAAGCCGATGGGACGCTCTGGATGGGCGGCGGTCCTGCCGAGGTGTTGCGGGTGGGAAGCGATGGCGTTCGCAGGTACGCCATTCCCGGGCGGACAGTTCTGAAGATCGTTCGCGATGTTGATGGCGTGCTTTGGGTCGCCACGCGCGGCGGCGGACTTTTGCGCAAGTCCGCGAACGAGGAGCGATTCGCCTCCGTCAATGTTCCGAACGGAACGGCGGGCGAAACGTTTCGCTGGCTGACGATCGATTCGCGCGGCCGGCTTTGGGCGGCGGGCGAGCACGGAATCGCCTGCCTCGATCGCGGAACGTGGCGGCGCTACACGACGCGCGACGGGCTCGCGCACGATCACGCCGCGTACATCGCAGAAAGCGCGTCCGGCGATCTCTGGGCCACGTACTTTGAGCCGCTCGGCATCGTGCGCTTCTCGATCGATGACAAAGGCGCGATACGCATCATCGATCGGCTCGACGCGCGCCGCGGACTTTCCGCCAGCAAGATTTTTTTGATCGGCGAAGACGCGCATCGGCGCCTGTGGGTCGGCACCGGCGTCGGCGTCGATCTCGTGAACGGTCCGCTCATCGAGCACCTCGGCCTGGCGGATGGTCTGGCCGGCGACGACGTCGACGCCATGGCCTTCCTCGCGCAGCCGGACGGCGAAGTGTTCCTCGGCACGAGCTCAGGATTCAGCCACTACATCCCTCGCGCGGACGCGCCGCGCGTCGAGCCGCCGCCGGTGCGGATCACGTCGTCGGCGATCAGCGCGAAGCACGATTTCTCCGCGACGTTCGCCGCACTGACGTACCTCAAGCAGGACCTGATCGAGTACCAGGTCCGCCTCCTCGGACTCGAAGACGAATGGCGTCCCGCCCCATCGCGCGACGTGCGCTACGCATTGCTCGCGCCCGGCCGCTACCGCTTCGAAACGCGCGCGCGGCTGCGGCCCGGCGCGTGGAGCGCGCCGGCGGCGATGGATTTCACTATCGCGCCGGCGTGGTGGCAGACGAACTGGGCGCGCGCGCTGGCGCTGCTGGCCATCGTCGCGCTCATCGTGCTTGGCCATCGCGCGCGCGTCACGCTCCTGCGGCGCCGCAATCGCGAACTGGAAGCGATCGTTGCGCAGCGCACGCATGAGTTGGCCGACGTCAATACGCGCCTTCTCGATCTCAGCGTCACCGACGCCCTCACCGGCATGAAGAACCGGCGCTATCTCGACCTCTGCATGCCGGAGTACATGGCTGACTCGCTGCGCCGCCACGAATCGATGACCCGCGCCGGCATCGATCCGACCCGCGCAAACGCCGACCTGCTCTTCTTCCTGCTCGACCTCGATCGCTTCAAAGAGATCAACGACCGCTTCGGCCACGCTGCCGGCGACCGCGTTCTCGTCGACATTCACGAGCTGCTCAAAACCGCCATGCGCGACACCGACACGCTCGTGCGCTGGGGCGGCGAAGAGTTTCTGCTCGTGGCTCGCAACTCGTCCCGTCACGAAGCTGCCGCGATCGCCGAACGCATTCGCGGCAGCATCTCCGGACATCCATTCATCGTCGGACGGCGCACGACGTCGCTCCGCCTGACTTGCTCGATCGGATTCGCGCCCTTCCCGTTTCTCCCGCTCGATCGCGCCCGCATCGGCTGGCAGGAAGTGCTCGACGTCGCCGACACCTGCCTCTACGCCGCCAAACACGCGGGTCGCAACCGCACCGTCGGCGTCATCGCCGGCAACAGCCGCGACCCCGAAACGCTCGTGCAGCGCATCCGGCAATCGCTCGACGATGTCATCGCCACGGGTGAGGTGTCGCTGGCTACGAACGGCGATCAGGCCGCGATCGCGGTGTAAGCACAGACAAGAGTGTCTGTGCCACATGAATTAAACTCAACGCCATGTCCGCCATCCTCCCCGCCACCTGCGCCCGCTGCAACGGCTCGGGATGGGTTCCATTGCCTGGCGATTCGCTGCGCGTCGAACCGTGCGGCTGTCAGGGCGATCTGCGGCGGCGGCAGCGGATCTCCGCGTCCAACATCCCGCGCCGCTACTACCCGCACTGCACGATCGACACGTTTTACGACAAGAACAACGCGGTCCTGAAGTCAGCGCGCAACCGCGTGCGCGAGTTTGTCGACGCCTGGCCGATGACGATCGACGGACGCGGCCTGCTGCTCATGGGCGGCTGCGGGGCCGGCAAGACGCATCTCGCCGTCGCCGCGCTGGTCGAGATCATCCACAGCGGCAAACCGGGGCGCGTTCTCTTCTCGAATTTTCAGGATCTGATCCAGGAGATCCAGGCCAGCTTCGACCCCGACGCCGCGGTCGGCAAGGCGGAGATCCTGCGGCCGCTGCTCGAAGCCGACCTCCTCGTGCTCGACGAGCTCGGATCGCAGAAGCCGACGCAGTTCGTCCAGGACGTTCTCTACTACGTCATCAACAGCCGCTACAACACCGAGCGCACCACGATTTTCACGACCAACTACTACGACGACTCCAGCGTCGACGGCCAGCGCCTGCAGGACCGCGTGGGCGACCGCCTGCGCAGCCGGCTCCATGAGATGACGGAGCTGATCTCGATGAAAGGCGTTCCCGATCACCGCATCGCGAACAAACAGAGTCGCAACATCCTTTGAAGCGCACCATCACCGACGTGCTCCGCCGCGGGCTCGACTCGACCATCGCAAACTGGCCGGTGATCGCGCTGCGCATTGCCGAGAGCCTCGTCCTGGTCGGCGTCGTCATCGCCGCGGTAATCGTGGCCATCGTTCCCGCCGTCGTGGCCGCGGGCCTGTCGCGCGACGAGATCGTCAACTCCGCCGATCCGGCCGGCGCGGTGATCTCCTGGCTGATCGGCCACGTAATGCTCTTCGTCTGGATGTTCGCGCTCGCCTTCATCGTCCTCGGCGTGCTGATTGCGATCCATGCGTTCGTCGAAGGCGGCACGGCGCAGATTTACGTCGACGCCGAGCGCGCGGCGGCGAAACGCACCGGAGCGGCACGCGACATCTTCCGCGCGTTCTCCATCGATCGCTGGCTCTCCGGCGGCGCGTCGTCATGGTGGCGCATCTTCTGGCTCTACAACTTCGCCTGGTCCATCAGCCTGATCTTCGTGCTCGTGCCGCTGCTGATCACGATCATCGGGATGCTGGCCGTCAACGACACGACGGGACGGATCATCATCGGATGTGCCGGCGTGGCGTTCGCGGTTCTGGTCCTGATCCCGGTCGGCATCATCACCTCGGTCTGGTGCACGAAGGCGATCACGATCTGCGTGGCTCGTTCGCTGCCTGCGCGCGAATCGCTCCGTCTCGGCTGGCGCGCCGTCCGCGCGGACCTCGGCCGTCACGTTGCGGTCGCGGTCATCACGTTCGTCGTTTCGCTCGCGCTGAATTCGCTCATCTCCGCGTTCAGCGTTCCGATGACGATCTCCGAGCATCACATGCCGTCGATGGCGTTGATCTTTACGCCGGTCCGGCTCGTCATCGGCGTGTTTCAAACCATCATCGGCGCCGCGGTCAGCTCGTGGCTGATGGCCTGCTTCGTCTCGATGACCGAGGAGCGGTGATGGAGAGGTTTCTGTCGCGTGATGCGCGGAACTTTCGGCCATCGGCCATCCGCGCGTTCGCAAAACTGATCAACGATCCGAACGTCATCTCGTTCGCCGGCGGCTTTCCCAGTCCCGAGACGTTTCCCGCCGAACGGATCGCCGAGATTGCGTCGCGTGTGATTCGCGAGAACCGCGCGACATCGCTGCAGTACGGACCGACGCGAGGACTTCCGCGGCTTTGCGATTTCGTGGCCGGCGTTTGCCGGTCGCGCGGCATCGACTGCAGCGCCGCCGACGTGTTGATGACCACCGGCTCGCAGCAGGCGCTCGACCTCGTTGCGCACACGCTTCTCGATCCTGGCGATGTCGTCCTCGCCGAACTGCCGACGTACATCGGCGGCACGTCGTCCTTCCACGCCCGCAGCGCGGAGCTGGCCGGCGTCGCGCAGGATGACGACGGCATCGTGCCGGAGTCGCTGGCCGAGGTCGCGGCGAGAGTGAAGCCGAAACTGCTCTACACCATCCCGAACTTTCAGAATCCCTCCGGACGCCTGATGACGCAGCAGCGCCGCGCCGAGGTGTTGCGCATCGCCGCGGAGCACGACTTTCTGGTGATTGAAGATGATCCGTACGGAGAGCTGGTCTACGTGCGCGAAGCGGATACGCTGGCGATGAAATCGCGGGACGACGACCATCGCGTGATCTACCTCGGCTCGTTCAGCAAAGTCCTCGCGCCCGGCCTCCGCTGCGGCTGGATTGTCGCCGCGCCCGAGCTGCTGGCGAAACTGGAAATCGCCAAACAGGCCGCGGACCTCTGCTCCGGCATGCTCGACCAATCGATCGTCGACGATTTCACCGCCGCCGGCGAGCTACCCGCGCAGATCGAGAAAGTGCGCGCCTTTTATCGTGGAAAACGCGGCACCATGCTCGAAGCGCTGGAGGAGCACTTCGCGTCGCGCGCCACCTGGACGCCGGCCGACGGCGGGCTCTTCACCTTCGTCACACTGAACGACGACATCGACACCGCCGCCCTCGTCCCCGACGCGGTCGCAGGCGGCGTCGCGTACGTCCCCGGCACCCCGTTCTTCGTCGACGGCAGCGGCCGCAACACGATGCGCCTGACTTTCGCCAAGGAAACGGACGAACGCATTCGCGAGGGGATCAGGAGGTTGGCGGGAGTTCTCTTAGGCATTTGATCGTGTTCATCTGCGTCATCTGCGGATCACGGCTTATCCGCAGATGACGCAGATGGGCTCAGATGGCTGTCGCCATTCTTGCAAGGACGCCGATCGATGAAACGTATTGCTGTTGCTCTGTCTCTGCTCGTTTTCGCCGCTTGCGCTTCTGCCCCTCCCTCACACCCACCCGTCACGACGACGACCTCCGCGCCGCCGCCCGCGGCTGTGCGATCGGCGAATGCGTTGACGGCGGTTAGCAGCGTCGCGAAGGCGATCGCGGAGCCTCGCATTCGCGTGGGGTTGGTGAACGATCAGACGACGGTGACGTTTCCGCGCGTGGCGGGCGGCTACTACGTCCTTACCGATACGAGTTCCGCCACGATCCGGCGCGGCTTTACGCTGACGGCTCCGGTCACCGATGCGGCGGCGCGTTACGCGGTGCAGGTCAGTGCTGTTTCGGATCTCACCAGCGCGAATTCGCTTGCCGAAAAGCTGCGCGCCGATACGCAGCAGCGCGTCGACGTGCTGCCCGACACCGGCGGAACGGCGTATCGGATCATCGCCGGCGATTTCGCGACGTCGAATGATGCGCAGGCCCTACGCGATCAACTCACGCAAGGCGGTTACGGCACGAATCTGATGACCGTAAAGCGGCCCAGCGATCAGCCGTTTGAGAGGAAGCATCAGCTCGTCGATGACGAAGGAGAGCGCACGACGCTCGACGGCGACTCGGTGCTCGTCATTCCGATGACTGCCGACACGATGACGATCGCCGACAAGCCGTATCGCACCGCGGTGCGCGCCTTCATCAATCCGCGCGGCACGTACAACGTCATCAACGAACTGAACATGGAGGACTACCTGCGCGGCGTCGTCCCCGCGGAGATGGGTCCGAAGATTTACGACGAAGTCGAGGCGCTCAAGGCGCAGGCCATCGCCGCGCGCACCTATGCGGTCCGCAACCTCGGGCAGTTCAAGCGCGAGGGGTACGACATCTGCGCCGGGCCGGCCTGTCAGGCATACAACGGCGTCGCGGGTGAGGAAGCGCTGAGCGATCGCGCCGTGAAGGAGACCGCGGGCCTCATCGCCACGTACAACGGCCAGCCGATCGACGCGCTCTACACCGCCACATGCGGCGGCGAGACGTCGGACGTCGGCACGATGTTCCCCGGCCGCAACGAGCCGTATCTGAAGCGCGTGCGCTGCGTGGAAGACGAAGTGTTTACCATCGCCGGCCGCGCCGATAGCGGCCTGTTGACCGAACAGCAGGTCAACGCGAGGCTCTTTTCCGCCATCGCCGGGCTGCCGGACAACGGTACGTCGTGGAGCGCGCGCGAGGTGGAACAGTCGGTGACCGCGGCGATGCAGAAACTCCGTTTCACTCCCCTCGGCACCGCGACGCCGGCATCATCGCGCCGCGGCGATGTTCTGACGTATCTCGCCACGGTCCTCGGATTCGATCGCTATTCGACGGTCGTAACGATGCCGGAGGATCGCAACTACTACTTCCCGCAGACAGCGGCGAAAGAATCGGTTCCATATCGCGCGGCCGCATTCCTCATCAAGTTCGCGTTCCTCCCCGCCGAGGGGATCGATCGGGTGGATATGAACGCGGCGATGCCGCGGGAGGAGTTGTATGGGCTGCTCGGCTCGTGGATTCGGAAGCATGCGGTGATCAGCGACGCGACAGGGAAAATTCTCAGCGTCTCCGGCCGCAGCATTACGCTGAAGATCGAAGGGAAGCCAACGCGCTTCACGTTGCCGGCGAACGTCCCCATTTTTCGCAAGATCGGCGACCGGTATCAGGAGTACAGCAACGCGCCGGTGACGATCGGCGACCGCGCCACGATCACCTCGAACGTCAGCAAGACGCCCGTCGCGCTGGTGATCAACGCGTATCTCGACGGCGCGTCGTTCGACCGCAGTTCGAACTTCGCGAGCTGGACGCGTAGCTTCCGCGCCGACGAGCTGGTGACGTCGATCAACAAACGCAATCCCATCCACCAGCTTCAGGGCATCCGGCCGCTGACGGTCGATGCCTCGCAACGCATCGCCGAGCTCGAGGTCACCGCCGAAAACGGACGCACGTTCGTGCTGAAGGGACTGCCGGTGCGCTGGTCGCTCAACGTGCCGGACAATCTCTTCGTCTACGAGAAAACGCAGGACGCGGACGGGATGGACCGCTATACCTTCTACGGCAAAGGATGGGGCCACGGCATCGGTTTCTGCCAGGTCGGCGCGTACGGAATGGCGACCGCGGGCATGACGGCGCAGCAGATATTGACGCACTACTACACGGGGATCGAGATCGTGGCGATGCCGCCGCCCCCAGTTCATCCTGAGCGATAGCGAAGGATCTGGAAGGTGCTTGCGCTTGGGTTATCAGGCGCCAGATCCTTCGCCGTGCTTCGCCGACTCAGGATGAACTCTAGAACTACGGCTCCGACCCCAACACCAGCACCGCCAGCGCAACCGCCACGCGCTTGTCCAGCGACGTTGACGGCGTCAGTTCGAGCACATCCGCGTGACCGTCCGCGCCCGGGCGGCGGATGATCCATCCTGCCTCTTCGCCGGTCCATTCGATGCGCACATTCGACTGGTAGGCCGGCGCGAACTTGCCGAGGAGTTTGCGGATGAATGCGCGGCCGAGGGACTCCTCGATCGCCAGGCCGCGGGCGAGGAAATCGTCCGAGGAAAGAATCTCCCAGCGATTGCGGCCGAAGCGGGAGAAGAACGATTTGACGATGCGGGCGATCGGTTTGCCGTCGCCGGTGCCGATTGCGTACGTCACGCTGGGAAAGCTCACGCTCGACTGCTGCGCGATCGTGATCACTGGCGACGCGCCGTCGAAGATCGTCACGCGCGTCGCGGGAACGAGCATCACGATCATCGCGGAGAAGGCGGTGCTGAGCATCAGCGCCACGATCGCGTGCAGCGGCCGGCTCTGCGTCACGAGGAAAAGCATCGCCGTCATGCCGGCGAAGAGCACCACCGCCGACATCAGCGCCGCGATTACGCCGACCACGCTGGCGAAACTGCGGTACGAGAGAACGGCGTTGCCCTCTTCATCGCGGATGTAGGCCGTTTCTCCCGCGGGGATTCCGCTCATGAACTGGAAACGCGACCGATCGAGCGCAGCGGGCGGGGGAGTAACGGGAACGGGAGCGGGCGGTGGCGGGGAGGGAGGCAGCGGCGCGACGTCCGGCATCGGCTCGGTCGGCGGATCGACTATCGCCGCCGTGTCGTCATCCGCTACTCCGCTTTTTTTTTTAGCTCCGCGGGTGAGACCTGCTCGTGCGGCTGCGTGTTCAGGTTGAATCGTTCCAGCGTCGACGTCGGCATCGCTTCCATCTGCGCGAACGCGTCGGAAGGAACGGGCAGCGGCTGTTCGAACGGTTCCGCCGCTGCGACGTCATCGCTCTCCGTCGGCAGTTCCTCGGAAAATCGTCCGTAGGTATTGCCCATGCGCACTTTCGCCGCATGCGTCAGCGGCGCGACGCGGATGCGCTTGCCGTTGATGTACGTCCCGTTCGCGCTGGTCAGGTCGTGCACGACGAAGAATCCGCGCTCGAAAACGATCTCGGCGTGGTGCCTCGAGACCTTCGGATCGCGCAGGATGATGTCGTTCCCCGGGTCGCGCCCGACCGTGAACGGCCGGTGCGTCTGCAGGCGATAACTCTTCTCCGTGCCGTCGAGTCCGACGAAAAAGAGTTTGGCCATGGGTGGCGGGATTGTAGCTGATTGGGGACGCGGTCTCGCGACCGCGCAACTTCGAGACTGGAGTTGACCCGATTTTGTGGACACCTTGAGAATTGAAGAGGTGACCACGATGAGAAAGACAAAGAATCGATATCACGCGGAGTACAGCAAGGAGTTTCGGAAGCAGTTGGTGGAGATGGTGAGGGGAGGTCGAACGGCGCAGGAGTTGTCGCGGGAGTTCGAGCCATCGGCCCACGCCATCCGGAAGTGGGTCAAGCAGGCCGACATCGACGAAGGGCGTCGAGAGGATGGCCTGACCACGGTTGAGCG